>Ga0187892_10001230_pt1 | contig 59975 bp, 57 predicted proteins | sample MA1701073metaG_FD_139345 | JGI IMG/M metagenome (GOLD analysis project Ga0187892, IMG submission 139345) | Bio-ooze microbial communities from a basaltic lava cave in the Kipuka Kanohina Cave System on the Island of Hawaii, USA - MA170107-3 metaG ...
AAGGTCGCGCCACCCGTGCGCCTGCCAGTGCAGGATGCGCCCGTGGCGCGCCACCAGCGTCACGGTGCCGGGCCAGGTGCCCTCATCGACGCGGCGCCCGATCTCGCGCCCGAGCTGACGCAGGCGGCCCGCAGACAAGGTCTGCGCGGCCGCTGCCGCGGCCGGCAACGGCGCGGGTGCGCGCGCGATGGCGGCCGATGCGATCGCCGTGTACAGTGCGGCGACAGCGCAACGCAGCGCAGCCGATCGCACGGAATGTCCGGCCGGAATCACGCCGGCCAAGCGGCCCCCAGTCAGAGGTCGATGGTGTAGGTCAGCGACGTGACGCGTCCGCGACCGGTTGTAAAATTCCGGAAGCCAGGCAGCTGCGACCAGGTCAGCACGTAGTACTTGTCGAGCAGGTTCTCCACGCCGAGCGAAAGCACGCCCTTGCCCAGCTGGTGGTTAACGCTGAGATCCACGAGCGTGTAACCAACCGTGTGCTCCTCTCCCGGTTCGCTCGGGTTGTTCGGGTCGTTGTCGTTGAGATTGCGGTCGAAGGTCGTCCTTGAACCCAGCGTCACATCGCCCTTCTCCGAGAACCGCCAGTTCGCGTTGAGGGCGAGCTTGTCCGGGCCGATGTCCAGCACGCCCATCTCGCGCGTCAGCGGTCCGGTGTTGCTGGTGCGGGTCTTGCCCTCGGTGTGCGAATAGGTCGCGCCGAGCTTGATCGCATCGGTGACGTTGAATTCGCCGTAGATCTCGTAGCCTCTGAGCTCGACCGGGCGCCGCTGCAGCACGAAGTCCTGGCTCACCGGGTCGACGGTCAGGGACTGGCCGAAATCCGAATCCGACCTGTAGTAGGAGCCGCCGAAGTTGCCGCGCACTCCGCGCCAGTTGAGGCCGATTTCCTGGTTGTCGGAGACCACCGCCTGCAGATCGAGAATGTCCGCGACCGACTGCTGCGGTTGACCCGGGCAGCCGTCGGGCTGCGTCCCGCCGAAAGGCGGCCCCGCCTCCGAGGTGTCGCTGCTGCACTGCTGGTTGCGCAGCGGGATGCCGACATTCGGCAGCGTGAAGCCCTTGCTGTACGAGACGAAAGCGGAGAAGCCCGCCGGCAGCCGCGCAATGATGCCGGCATTTGGCAGGGTCTCGGTGTACGAGAGTGTGCCCCCCTGGATCGGCCTGCGGTCGCGGAACCAGGTCGTCACGTAGTCATTCACCATGAGTTCACCGTCCTCGTGGCGCACACCGGCGGTGACCGTGACCGGCCCGATGTCGAGCGAAGCCTGCAGGAAGGGCGCAGTGCTCGTGTACTCCATCGGCGGCACCCAGACGCGGTCAGTCAGCGCCAGACGCTGTTGCGCGATGTCCTCGACCACGTCCACGCCCACGTGCATCTCGAGCCCTTCCACTCCGAACAGCGACGGGCGCGTCCAGGATGACCGCAGGCCTTTCTTTTCCGCACTGACCTCGGACTGATCGACGAGCGGCAGCCGCGACTCGTCCACCGCGCCGCTAGGCAGGAAGAAGAAGGAATTGTTGATCAGCGGGTCCTGGCGATCGAGCCCGTTTTCCGCCACGAAGCGCATGTCCTGGTCGGCCCGATACGCATTCAGCAGCAGCGTTCCGCCAAAGAAATCCTCGTGGGTATAGGTGAGCTGCTCCTGGGTGAAGTCATTGAACTCGGTCTTCGAACCCAGCGGCTGGCCCGGTACCGCCGTGTTGCTGACCGGGGGATTCGCATTGCGGTTGCCGTCCACCAGGATGTAGTTGCCCTTGCCGGTGATGTTGAACCGGCTGATCGTGAGCTGCAGCCGCTGGCTGTCGTCGGCGCCGAAGTTCATACCCGCCTTCAGGAACAGGTTCTCCGACTCGGTATCCATCAGCGAACCGCTGGTATTGAGACCGACGCGCCGACTATTGCCGTCGTAGGCGATGCCGCGATCTGCGAATGCCGCGGCGAACAACACGTCAAAGCGCTCGTTCTTGTGGCCGACGTTGACGCCGAGCTTCCAGCCATCGCTGTCGTCTTCGAACTGGGACGCATAGCGCGCCGTCAGGCGCACCTTGGTCCCCATCTCGGTCGGCGACTGGGAAATGTAATTGATGATGCCGCCGGTCGCGCCGATGCCTTCGGAGGCCGATGGACCGTTGATGACCTCGATGCGGGAGATCACGCCGAGGTCGGTGAAGGTCGCGTTGCGGGTGCCCTCGCGCAGCGGCGATCCCTGCGGCACGCCGTCGAACAGGCGCAACGCGATGCGTCCGCGCAGGTTCTCGCCGGTATTGCTCATCGCCTGCGTCGACTCCGCGTAACCGGGGACGTTTTTCGTCAGTACCGCGGTCGCGTCCATGGTCAGGGACCGCGAGTTCTGAAGCTGCTCCTCGCCGATCACGTTGATCGCGCCGGGGATCTTGTCCACCGCCTTCGGCACGCGCGTGCCGGTGACGATGACCGGGCCCATCTCGGCAGTGTCTTCGGCCTGGGCCGGCGCCGCGGTCGCTGCCGCGGCCAGCAGCAACAGCCGGCAGGCGGTCGCCAAGGAATTCTGGCGCTGTTGCGGTTTCGCGTATGTATCCATGGCTGCGCTCTCGCTATCGGTATTTGGAAACCATGCCCTGCAAGCGGGCACGCCGGATCTCGCGCGACAGTCTGTGCCCGCGATCGGCGAAACAGAATCACCGGCGGGTATATTCAGACACTACTTTTTCTTGCTTGTCGCCGCCGGCAAGTTGGCCCGCGCCTCCTCGAGGAAAGCCTGGACCAGGCGCAGCCGGATGGTCGAGCGGTACCAGACCACGCCGATCCGCCGTGGCGCAATCGACAGCGGCAGCTGCAGGCGCAGGAGGCGCAATCCCTCCGGCCAGGGCCGCGCCCAGTCAGGCACCAGCGACACGCCGAGGCCGCGATCCACCATGACCGCAATGGCGTTGAGCGCATTGAGTTCGAAGCGCTCGCGCGGCCGGATGCGCGCCATACGCAGGTATTCATCGGCCTGGTGGCCGCCCCACTGGTTGCGGTCGTATCGGATCAGGGGCTCAGTCGCGAGCAACTCGTGCGGGTCGCAGCCGGCCATGCTCTCCGGGGCGAGTACGACCAGCGGCTCTTCCCGCAACAGCTCCCAGCCGCAGGTCTTGTGCAGCGCAAAAGGCGCCTCGAGCACGATCGCGGCATCGAGATTGCCGCTCTCGACTGCCCGGTGCAGGTCCACCGAGTAGCCGGGCTGGATGAACACGCTGATTTGCGGGAAGCGCGCGACCATGCGCGCCAGGATGTCCGGCAGGATGCCGGTCGAAGCCGTGGTGCCCGCGCCGAGGCGCAGCTCGCCCGAGGACGTGCCATCGTCATTCGCGACCGTGCGCAAGTCTGCGACATCCCTGAGCACCGCGCGGGCGCGCGCCAGGATCCGCGTGCCAGCTTCGGTGATCGTGACCGTGCGCCCCGCGCGCGCGATCAGCGGCGAGCCGACCTGACGCTCGAGCGTGTGGATCTGCTGCGCGACCGCCGCTGGCGTGATGTTGAGCTGACGCGCGGCCGCCGCCATCGAGCCGCTGTCGGCCACGGCAACGAAGGTGTTGAGGAACTGCGTGTCCACGCGTTCTTTACCTGTCCCCCCGGATCGTGAGTCCGGCGAGCGAATGCGCAGGCGGCGGAAACAGCAGGCTCGCGAGGTAGCCGACCACGATGCAGATCATGATCGAGATGGCGAGGTAGAAATAGGGGTGCACAAGATCCAGTGACCAGGCCAGCGTCGTCAAGGCGATCGCCGAACCGATGCCGATTGAGACTCCCTGCCAGTTGGCGCGGCGCGTGAACATGCCGAGCGTGTAGGCGCCCGCGAATCCGCCGCCCATGAGGCCGGCGAGCTCGATCGAGACGTCGAACAGCGAGCGAATGTCGTAACGCGAGAGAAGCCAGGCGGCGCCGATTCCGATCAGTCCGGTCGCGACCGTCATCCACTCCGCGAAGCGGACGCTCGCCTTGGGATCCCGTTTGCCGATCAATCTCTCATAGAAATCCACGGATACCAGCGTCGCAACGCTGTTCAAAATGCTGGACAGCGTGGACATCGAGGCCGCAAGGATGCCGGCGATGATGAGTCCGGTGACACCCACCGGCAGCTCGGCGGCGATGAACAGGGGAAAGGTGGCGTCCAGCTGCATGAGCGGGTCGAGCCGCTCCGGGTGACTCCGGTAGAACACGTACAGCGCCGTGCCGATCAGGTAGAACAAGAAGCCCCCGGGCAACATGATTGCGGCGAACATCCAGACCGAGCGCCCGGCGTCGCGGTCGGACTTGGTCGACAGCACGCGCTGCATGAGCACCTGGTCCTTGGGAAAGGTCAGGACGACGTCAAACACGACCAGGAAGATGAAGCCCCAGACCGTCGCCTGGGTCAGGTCCCAGCGCCAGTCGAGGATTCTCATCTTGTCCTCGGCCATGGCTGCTTGCAGAAACTCGCCAGCGCCACCGTCCAGGCTCCAGACGATGTAGGCGATCGCGAACAGCGCGCCGCCGAACATGACGAACAGCTGCACGAAATCGGTCCAGATCACCGCCTTCATGCCGCCGAGCGCGGTGTAGGCGATGGTGACGCCGCCCATGATGAGAATGCACCACAGGACGTCGAGCCCGGTCAGGGTCGCGATCGCGAGCGAGGGTAGGAACAGGATCACCGACAGGCGGCTTCCGATCTGCACCAGGATGCAGAGCGCGCTCGCGAGGGTGCGGATTACCGGGTGGAACCTGATCTCCAGGTAGTGGAACACCGACATCAGGTCGAGGCGCCGCAGCAGCGGCACGATCCAGATCGCCACGAACACCAGGCCCGTGATCGCCACCAGATTGTTGGTCAGGTACTGCCAGTTGGTCTCGAAGGCCTTGGCGGGGATCGCGATGTAGCTGATCGAGCTGGTATTGGTTGCGTACAGGCTGACGCCGGCCGCCCAGAACGGAATCGTGCGACTGCCGACGAAGAAGTCGGCCGTGGATTGCCGTTTCTCCCTCAGGTAGAAGTACAGGCCGATGCCGGTCATGCCCGCGAGGTAGACGACGATCACGAACCAGTCGGACGGCGTGATGAAATGCTGCCCGGAGCGCAGCTGCACGAATGAGATCCCGCGACCGTCGCCGCCGGCTTCCAGGAGCAGCATCCCGTTCTCCCAGGCCGCGGCCGAAGCGACCGTGCCGGTCTCGAGTTCCGCAAGCGCTGCCCAGGACTTCGTGATGGTGTCGAACGTCAGCAGCGACACTGCGCCGCTGGCCCCTCGCGCGACATAAAGCAGATGCGTCTGCCCGATACCGCGCGCGGCGCCGCCCAGAATCGTGGCCGGCGCCGGCCCAAGCTCGTGCCAGCCGTCGTCCGCGCTCCAGCGCCATAAATGCTCACCGTCCGGACTGGTGAGCGTCAGGTACGCCGCCCCGAACTGCCCGGCGATTGAATTGATCGAACCCGCCGCAGCTGCTAGCGCCGCAGCTTGGGACCAGTTCGCGGACGACGCCGCGAGATCGAGGGTACAAAGCTGAACCGAACCATCCGCCGCCTGACCGGAGACATGGAGCCTGCCGCTGTCCACGGCGCCCGCGATGCCGCTGAGCGGCAGCGGCAGCGACGGCAACGGTCGCGACGCGAGCGCCCCGGCTGCAAGCGTGATCTCCTCGACGCGCGGCGGCTGATTCGGCGCCCCGGGCTCCAGCACCAGGAAGGCTCGGCCGGATCCCGTGGCCGCCGCGAGCACGCGCGTCGGCGGACGCCAGGATTGCGGCACCCAGGCGGCGCGATCCGGCGCGAGCAGCCACACAGCGTCCGCGCCGACCGTCACCGGGCGCCCGGCGACTGAAAGCAGCCGCGCATCCGCCGGCGCGGCAACTGCCGGCAATGTGCCGGACTCGATCGAAACCACCGGCTCGGCACTGCCCTCGCCCCGCGCGTGCGCCGAAAGCAGCAGCAGGGACAGTGCCCAGGTCGTCCGGATCACGCGCGTCCGATCTGCATGCGGCGGGAAAGCGCAACCAGCGTCTCGGCGCGGCGGATCTCTGGCGCGTCGATCATTCGACCGTCGAGCCGGAACGCGCCATGCGCGCTCTGCGCAGCCTCCAGGATTCTCATGGCTTGCGCGATCTCGTCGGCGGTTGGCTCGAACACGGAGTTTGCGACCGCGACCTGGTTCGGGTGGATGCAGCTCTTGCCGAGGAAGCCGAGCCGGCGCGCCAGCTGCGCCTCCGCGCGGAAGCCCGTCTCGTCCTCGAGGTCGGGCCAGGCGCCATCATAGGCGAAGACACCGGCCTCTCCCGCTGCCAGCCGTACCGCGAATTGCACCGCTTGCACCGCCGCAAAGTCGCGCCGATCCATTCCCAGCGGGCCGAACAGATCGAGGTATCCAAGCTGCAGCCCCGCGACGCGCGGGTGCGCTGCGGCGACCGCGGCCGCAAGCCGCAGGCCGCGCGGCGTCTCGATGTTGGCGAGAATGCGCAGGGGCGCGGCGACGCCCGCCGCCTGCTCGGCGCGCTCCAGCAGCGCCGCGGCCGCGCGCAGCTCGTCAGCCGATTCGCACTTGGGAATGTTGACGATCGCCAGCGCCGGCCGCACGACCGCGCGCAGATCGTCCTCGAAATGCGGCGTCGTAGGTGCGTTGACGCGCACGATCAGAAGCTTGGCGCCAGCCGGCGGCACCGCTTCCAGGAATGCGGAGACCTGAGCGCGAGCCGTCGCTTTCGCCGACTCCGCGACCGAGTCTTCGAGATCCAGCGAGATCGCATCCGCCGGCCCTGCCAGCGCCTTGGCAAAGAGCTCGGGACGCGAACCTGGAACGAACAGCTTGCTGCGCATGCGAGTCCGGCATCCCGGGGTCGGACACAGGAATATAGCGTTTATGTGCGCTGCGCAACTCCAAGGCGCAGAACCAGCGCCGCGAGTGGCAGGCCCAGGAGTCCGCCGCACCACATCAGGACGCTCATGCCGACCGCGGGTTCGAGCAGCCCCAGCAGCGCCATGGCGACCATTGTGACGCCAGACTGGTACAGCTTCTGGACCGTGAATACGGCATTGTGCCCGGCGCGGTCCGGTGCGGCGTCGATGATGCGACTCGACCAGAGCGACAAGGGCACCGAGCACATCGCGTGCAACGGCACGAACAGCGCATAAGCCGCGATCGATGTCGCCAGCGAGTCGCTGAGGCCCAGCGTGAGCGCGGCCGCGCTGCAACCGGCCCAGGCTAGCGCAAGTGTGCGCGATGCGCCCAGCCGCTCCACGATCCAGCCGCTCACGAGCAGGGCCAGGAGGCTGACGACCGCAATTGCGCTGCAAAGGGCGCCGAATTGCGCGCCGCCGAGCCCCAGCTCGCGGGTGAATCGCAGCGCAGCGAAGGCGCCGACCGGGGCCGCCGCGATCCCGAATGCCCGCGTCAGCGCAATGAATGACAGGAGGGGCGGCGAGCCGAACCAGCGTCGGAAAGCGGCCAGGGTCGCGGCGAACGAGCGCCCGGAGCCGCGTTCTCCGGCGGCGAGGATCAAGAGGCCCGCGAGCGCAGCCAGCACCGAGCCCGCGATCAGCACCGGACCGTACCGGCCCCAGGCATGCGCTGCCTGCGTCGCCAGCATCGGCGCGACGATCGCCGCGACCGCGCCCGTGGCCCGGTAGATGGCATTCGCGAGTCCGGCGCGTTCCCCGGGAAGTCGCTGCGTCAGCGTGTTGTAGCCAACGTAGACGATGGCGCTGAAAGCGCCCAGCGCCGCCATCGGCAACACAGTGTCGATGCCGGCGCCCAGTCCGGCCAGCGCCAGGCCGAAGCCGAGCAGCGCGAGCGCGCTCGTGAGGCTCGACCCGAACCGCTCCGCGAGCAGCCCCAGCATGAGTATGCCGCCGAATCCGCCGAGCGCGTTCGCCGCACGCAGGAAGGCCCACTCGTCGTTGCCGAGGCTCAGATCCTGTGCGGCCCACAATGGACCGATGACGCCAAAGCCCGCTTCGGTCAGGAAGAACAGCGCACTCGAAGCGGCGAGCGCGCCCATGCGCCGCCAAAACATGGCGGCATCTTGCCGTATCGACCCTGAAAACACCAATCCAATCAAATAGTTGTATGACACCGACCCCCGGGCACCGCGGTGGACGTTGAAATGAGTGGAATCGGCGCGATCCGGCGTACAGTGGCCGGCGATGGAGGCAGGGGACGCCGATGCGCAATTGATGCTGCGCTATGCGGGCGGCGACGCGCGGGCCTTCGACCGGCTGTACGCAAATCACCGCGCCGCGCTCTGGCGCTTCATCCGGCGCACCGTCGGCGAGGACGCGGCGACCGACGACGTGTTCCAGGAATGCTGGTCGCGCGTGATCGCCAATCGCGCCGCCTACCGGCCGCAGGCGCGGTTCGCGACCTGGCTGTACCGCATCGCGCATAACTGCTGCATGGACTTCTGGCGGCGGAGCGGCCGGCGCGGCGCACGCGAGAGCGCGGACGAGGAAGCGATCGCCGCCGCGGAGGATCCGGCGCCGGGGCCGCTGGCCTCGGCGCTGGCACAGGAGTCAGGGGCGCGCCTCGCGGCCGCGCTCGCGCGCCTGCCCGCCGAGCAGAGAAGCGCCTTCCTGTTGTACGTGGAAGGCGGCCTGTCGGTGGCGGAGATCGGCGAGGCGACCGGCGTCAATGCCGAAACCGCGAAGAGCCGGCTGCGCTACGCGGGCGCGAAACTGAAGGAGACGCTGGGCGCCGATGCGCCCGGGAACTGAAGCGATGCAGGACGAGACGGAACCGGTCGAACGAGAAGCCTGGCGGCGCGCACTTGCGCGCGAGGGCGGCGAGCCTCCGCGCGCGACCGACGAGCGGATCTGCGCCGAGGCGCGACGCGTGCTCGCGCCGCGCGCCGGGCGCTGGTGGTTGCCCGCCTCGCTCGCGGCCTCGCTGGTCCTTGCGGTCATGATGGTGCAGGTCCAGTACCAGGACAGCCGCCGGCCGGTGTTCGAGACGGAGACGGGCGCCGGGATGGGGCCCAGCGCGGCCGAGACGAAAGCCTCGCCGGAAGCCGCAGCCGAAGCGCAAGCAGATATGGAGACGAACGCGCCGCCGGTGCTCTTCGATACGCCGCCGGCCTCTCCCGCTGAGGATGCTTCGCGCGAAGCGCTGACTGCCGCGCCGCCCTCGCCCGAAGTGGATCAATCCGTGTCGACGCAGATGACCGAGTTGCCGGAAGCGAGCGACCCGAAGCTGGAGGCCGAGCTGCGCGAGCGCCCTGTCCCGGGGCCACCCGCCGCACCAGCGGCGCGTCCAGAGAGCGCCGCGGCCGAGAGCACGGGCAATCTCGGCTTGGTGCAGGCTTCAAAGCAGAAGCGTGTCGATGCGCGCACGCCGGAAGAATGGTACGCGGAGATCGAGAAGCTGCGCGCCGAGGGGCGCCAGGAAGAGGCGCGCGCCGCGCTCGTGAAGCTCGAGGAGGCTCATCCGGGCTGGCTCGAGCGGCATCATCCAGAGGACCGCTGAGGGCAAGCGCGGCATGAGGGACGCGCTGCGCGGCGAGCAGGCCGCCTGGTGGGTGCTGGCGCTGGTCGCGGCCGCCAATTACGGCAATTTCTACGTCTACGACTCGATCGGACCGGTCGCCGAGCTGCTCGGCAGGCAGCGCGGCTTCAGCGATTCCGAGATCGGGCTGCTGAACGCCGTCTACAGCCTGCCGAACATCCTGTTGCTGCCGCTCGGCGGGCTGCTGGTCGACCGTTTCGGCGCCGCGCACGTCATGACCGCGACCGGCGCCGCGTGCCTCGCGGGCGCCCTGCTGACCGCGCTCTCGCCCGGATTCGAGGCCATGGCCGCCGGGCGACTCCTGTTCGGTGTGGGTGGCGAGACCTTCAATATCGCGACGCTGGCCGCGATCGTGAAGTACTTCACCGGCGGCCACCTGGCATTCGCGGTGGGGGCGAGCATCGCGCTCGGCCGCGCGGGGGCGTTCTCGGTCGACATGTCGCCGACCTGGTTTGCGGACGCCTATGCCTCGGGCTGGCAGCCGCCGCTCCTGATCGCCGCGGCGATGGCGGCGGTGGCCTTCGCCTGCGCCGCCGGCTATGCGTGGCTGGATCGGCGTCGCGGCGGCGAACTCGGGGCAGTGCCACCGGAAACCACGGGATTCTCGCTGCGCGAGCCGCCGCGCTTCCCGGCGGCGTACTGGCACCTGCTGGCGCTCTGCGTGCTCTGGTACGCCACGATCTTCGCGTTCCGCAGCACCTTCGCCATCAAGTATTTCCAGCACGCGCATGGCTTGTCGCTCGCGGCCGCGGGCGCGATCAATGCCTGGGTTTTCCTCGCCGCGCTCGTCGCGACGCCCGCATTCGGCTGGCTCTGCGACCGCGTCGGCCGCCATGCGGCGCTGCTCGCCGCCGGCGCCCTGCTGCTGCCGCTGGCGATCGCCAGCATGACGGTGACGGCCTGGCCCCTGTGGCTCGGTACGGTGCTGATCGGCGTCAGCTTCTCGCTGGTGCCGGCAGTCATGTGGCCCTACGCCGCACGCCTCGTGCCCGCGGACCGCTTCGGCACCGCGATCGGGCTGATGTGGGCCGCGCTCAACGCGGGGCTGGCCGGCGCCAACATGGCCGCCGGCTGGCTGAACGATCGCTTCGGCGCCGGTGCCGGTAATGCCGCGGGATACCGGCCGATGATGCTGTTCTTCTTCGCTGCGGGTGCACTCGGCTTCGTGTTCGCAGTTTTGCTCGCGGTCGGGGACTATTCCCGCGCGAGCCGCCTGAGACCTTCGGCCAGCTCGCGGCGCTGCTCGTCGCCCACCGGCGGGTAGCGCAGCCTCAGGCCTTTGAGAGTCGCGACCATGACGCGCGCGACGGCGACGCGCGCGTAATGCTTGTCGTCCGCCGGGATCGCGTACCACGGCGCCCAGGGGCGCGAAGTCGCGCGCAGCATCTGCTCGTAGGCTTTCATGAACCGGCCCCACTGCGCGCGGTCGTCGAGGTCGCCGGGGCGGAACTTCCAGTTCTTGTCCGGGTCCTCGATGCGCTCGCGCAGGCGTTCCGCCTGCTCGCGGCGCGAGACGTTGAGCCAGAACTTCACGATCACCGTGCCGTTATCGGCGAGGTGGCGCTCGAAGCCGCGGATCGACTCGAAGCGCTGGCGCCAGATGTACTCGCCTTGCGCGCCCGGCAGATTCTGCGCCGCGAGCAGGCCGGGATGCACGCGCACCACCAGCACCTCCTCGTAGTGGCTGCGGTTGAAGATGCCGATGCGGCCGCGCTCCGGCAGGCGGCTTACGCAGCGCCAGAGGAAATCGTGCCGGAGCTCGAGCTCGCTCGGCCGGCCGAAGGCGTGCACGCGGAAGCCCGCCGGGTTCACACCCGAAAACACCTTGCGGATCGTGCTGTCCTTGCCGGCGGCATCCATCGCCTGGAACACCGCCAGTACCGCGTAGCGCTCGTCCGCGAACAGCAGTTGCTGAAGGCGGTCGAGCTCGTCCACCCGATCCATCAGCTCGTCCTGGAGCGCATCCTTCGCTGGCGTGCCGCGCGGCGGGGATGTCGGGAAATGACGGATCGAGAACCGGCCGTTGAACGGCACGCGATGCGGGTCGGCGCGGGAAGCACGGCGGGCCATGGCCGGCCATGACAGCACCGATGTCGTCCCGCGGCAAGGCGGCCGTGCGTCACTTGCCGGCTGCTACAATCACGGCCCGTTTCCGCCGTCAGGCCCGCCGATGAAGAAGCCCGTCAACGTCGCGATCACCGGCGCCGCTGGCCAGATCGGCTATGCGCTCGCATTCCGCGTCGCCGCCGGCGACATGCTGGGTGCGGACCAGCCGGTCAACCTGCACCTGCTCGAGATCACACCGGCATTGCCCGCGCTTGCGGGCGTGGTGATGGAGCTCGCCGACTGCGCATTTCCGACGCTGCACCGGATCGTGCAGACCGACGACGCGGCGATCGCGTTCAAGGACTGCAACTACGCGCTCCTGGTCGGCGCGAGGCCGCGCGGCCCGGGCATGGAGCGCAAGGACCTGCTGCTGGCGAATGCCAAGATCTTCTCGGCCCAGGGCAAGGCGCTCGACGACGCCGCGAGCCGTGAGGTGCGCGTGCTGGTGGTCGGAAACCCGGCGAATACCAACGCGCTGATCGCTTCCGCGAACGCGCCGGGCATCGAGCGGCGCAACTTCAGCGCGATGACGCGCCTCGATCACAACCGCGCGGTCGGCGCGCTCGCGGAGAAGACCGGTACGCTGGCCGGCGGGGTCCGCCGCATGATCATCTGGGGCAACCACAGCGCGACGCAGTACCCGGACATCGCCCACTGCACGATCGGCGGCAAGCCGGCGAAGGCGCTGGTGGACCAGGCGTGGTATCGCGACACCTTCATCCCGGCGATCCAGCAGCGCGGCGCCGCGGTGATCAGGGCGCGCGGCGCCTCGTCAGCGGCCTCCGCGGCCTCGGCCGCGATCGATCACCTGCGCGACTGGGCGCGCGGCACCGCGGACGGCGACTGGACCAGCATGGCGGTGCCATCGGACGGCAGCTACGGCATCGCCGAGGGTGTCATGTACTCGTACCCGGTGACCTGCAAGGGCGGCCGCTATACCGTGGTGCAGGGGCTCGCGGTCGACGATTTCAGCCGCGGCCGCATGGACGCGACGCACCAGGAGCTGCTCGAGGAACGCGAGGGAGTGCGCGATCTCATCTGAAGGGGGAACCGACATGTCCCGGATCTGGCTCGCCGCCGCAGCAGCGGCCATCGTGGCAATGACCCTGTCGGCGGACGCGACGGCGCAGGAGAAGACGCAGAAGCCGCCGTTGCACGGCTCGCACTGGATGGCGATCACCGGCAAGCCGCTCGCCGCGACCGCGGGCGCGCGCATGTTCGAGCGCGGCGGCAATGCGGTGGACGCCGCCTGCGCGATGCTCGCGGCGACCTCGACGATGTGGGATGTGCTGTCCTGGGGCGGCGAGACCCAGGCGCTGATCTACAACCCGGACACCGGGCGCATCATCGCGATCAACGGCCTGGGTGTCGCGCCGACCGGCGCCACCGCCGAGTTCTACCGGCGCAAGGAACTGAAGTACCCGCCCGAGCACGGACCGCTTTCGGCTGTCACGCCCGGCACACCCGGTGCGCTCATGACCATGCTCGCCGAGTTCGGCCGGCTCTCACTCGCGGAGGTGCTGGCACCTTCCATCACGCTGGCCGACGGCTACCCGATCGAGGCCGAGACGGCGGATCGCATCGAGGCGGAGAAGGAGAAGATCAAACAGTGGCCCTACGCGAAGGCCGTGATGCTGCCGCACCTCGGGCAGGCGCGCGAGGCTCCGCACGCGGGCGAGATCTTCCGCCAGCCGGAGCTCGCGGCAACGCTGCGCAAACTGGTGGAGGCGGAAGTCCAGGCGCTTGCCGCCGGCCGCTCGCGCAAGGAAGCGATCATGGCCGCCTATGACCGCTTCTACCGCGGCGACATCGGCGAAGAGTTCGTGCGCGGCGCGCAGGAGCAGGGCGGGCTGGTCACGAAACAGGACCTCGCAAACTGGCGCGTCGAGTTCGAGGAGCCGGTGCACGCGAATTACCGCGGCATCGACGTCTACAAGCTCGACCGCTGGGTGCAGGGCCCGGCGATGCTGCAAGCGCTCAACATCCTCGAGAACTTCGACCTCAAGGCGATGGGCTACAACAGCGCGCAGTACGTGCACACGCTGTACCAGGCGATCAGCCTGGCCTTCGCCGACCGCGACTTCTATTACGGCGACCCGTACTTCCCGCCCGAGGAGCCGATCCGCGGTCTGCTGTCGAAGGAGTATGCGAAGGAGCGCGCGGCGCTCGTCGCGCCTTCCGTCAACGACCCCGCGATCGGCCCCGGCGACCCGTACCCGCACCAGGGCGGCAGCAATCCGTACCTCGAGACCCTGAAGAAGCGGAGCGCAGCGGCGCCCACCGCCTTCGATCCGGAGCGCTTCGCGGCGGCCACCGACGCGGGCACCGGCTCGATGCTGCGCGGCACCACCTCGGTGATCGCAGCCGACAAGGAAGGGTGGCTGGTCGCGATGACGCCTTCCGGCGGCTGGGTGCCGGCGGTGGTCGCCGGCAGGACCGGCATCGGCATGAGCCAGCGGGCGCAGTCCTTCGTGCTCGACGCCGGAGAGAACCCGTTCAATGTGATCGAGCCGGGCAAGCGCCCGCGCGCGACGCTCACACCCTCGCTCGCATTCAAGGACGGCAAGCCCTGGCTCGCGTTCGCGGTGCAGGGCGGCGATACGCAGGACCAGAACCTGCTGCAGTTCCTGCTGAACATCGTCGAGTTCGGCATGACGCCGCAGCAGGCCGCGGAGGCGCCGAATTTCAACAGCTGGCAGATGTACGACTCCTTCGCCCAGCACGAGAAATTCCCGGGGCGACTGCTGCTGAATGCCGCGGTGCCCGACTGGGTGCGGCGCGACCTCGCCGGCCGCGGCTACAAGCTCGAGTTCCGATCGCGCACTTCCGGCCCGATCAACGCGATCATGCTGGATCACGCGAACGGCGCATTCTGGGGCGGCTCCAGCAACCACGGCGAGGACTACGGTATCGCCTGGTAATAGGGCGTAAGATGCCCGCCACGCCGCCCGACGGGCGGATCGACCAGAAACAACTTCTCCAGGGGGAAATCAATGAAGATGAGAATCATCGGCCTCGCGGCCGCTGGCATGCTGTTCGCGTCCGTCAGCGCCGTGACGCAGGAACACTGGACCGAAGGCCCGGTGTGGGCTTGCGAGGCCTACCGCACCAGCCCCGGCCAGTTCAACGCCTACCTCAGATACATACGCGCCGAGGTGGAACCCCAGAACATCGAGGCGAAGAAGCAGGGGCTGATCCTCGACTACAAGACGTTCGTCAAGGATCCGCATGACGCGAACGACTATGACGTGCTGTTCTGCACGCTGTATCCGAGCTACGGCAAGGCGCTCGACTACAACAAGGCCGATGACGAGAAGGCCGAGGCAATTGCGGCCGCGCACTTCAAGACCGCCGACGAGGACAAGCAGGCCGAACTGATCAAGCATCGCCTCGCGATGCGCACCTTCCTCGGCACGACCTATGTCCGGGAAGTGACGCTGCGGCCCGCCGGAAAATAGACGCGTTGTAACTGACTGCGAAGCCGGCCACGTGGCCGGCTTCTTTTTTGCGGCGCAATAGGGTGCATGCCCTAATCCCGCAACCCATGCTGGAAGCGGTATAAGGTACGGAGGCCATGATTCTGTCGGTCCTCTGGGTCATCCTGCTGGCGAGCCTGGTGCTGTGGCTCGCCTACCAGCGCGCGAGCTTCGCCAAGGCCTCGCTCGTCTTCGGCGTGCTGCTCGTCTACTACACGCTGTTCGGCGCCGGACCCGCGTGGTGGAAGATCGCGCTGTGGGCGCTGTTCGTCCCGTATGCGCTCCTGAACATCCGCCCGCTGCGGCGCTGGCTGATCTCGAACCGCTTCCTCAAGACCTACAAGCGCATGCTGCCGCCGATGTCGCGCACCGAGCGCGAGGCGCTCGAGGCCGGCACCGTATGGTGGGATGGCGAGCTGTTCACCGGCGGTCCCGACTGGACCCAGCTGCTCTCGGCGAAGGCGCCCGTGCTCACGACCGAGGAGCAGGCTTTCATCGACGGGCCCTGCGAAGAGCTCTGCCGGATGATCGACGACTGGGACATCACGCACCGGCGCGCCGACATCCCGCCCGAGGTCTTCGACTTCATCAAGCGGAAGGGCTTCTGGGCGATGATCATCCCCAGGAAGTACGGCGGGCTCGAGTTTTCGGCCTATGCCCATTCCTGCGTGGTGGTGAAGATCGCCAGCCGCTCGGGCACGGTCGCATCGACCGTGGTGGTGCCGAACTCGCTCGGGCCCGCGGAACTCCTGATGCACTACGGCACCGAGGAGCAGAAGACTCATCTGTTGCCGAGGCTCGCGCGCGGCGAGGAGATACCCTGCTTCGGCCTCACCGGCCCGCGCGTCGGCTCGGATGCGAGCGCGCTGCCGGACACCGGCGTGGTGTGCAAGGGCCTGTACCAGGGCCGTGAGGTCACCGGCATCCGGCTCAACTTCTCGAAGCGCTACATCACGCTCGCGCCGATCGCGACGCTGATCGGCCTCGCATTCCGCCTCTACGATCCCGACCGGCTGATGGGCGGCGCCGAAACCGATTACGGCATCACCGTGGCACTGGTGCCGCGCAACACGCCTGGCATCACGATCGGCCGGCGCCACTTCCCGCTCAATGGGCCGTTCCAGAACGGGCCGATCCACGGCAAGGACGTGTTCGTGCCGCTCGACACGATCGTCGGCGGGCCAAAGATGGCGGGACAGGGCTGGCGCATGCTGGTCGAGCAGCTCTCGGTCGGGCGCTGCATCTCGCTGCCTTCGATCGCGACCGGCGGCAGCAAGGGCGCGGTGTACTCGACCGGCGCCTACGCGCGCATCCGCCGCCAGTTCAACATGCCGATCGGCCGTTTCGAGGGGGTCGAGGCGGCGATCGCGCGCATGGCGGCTCGCACCTACATCATCGATGCCGCGCGCTCGGTCACGACCGGCGCGATCGACGGCGGCGAGAAGCCCTCGGTGCCGGCCGGCATCCTCAAGTACCACACGACCGAGATGAGCCGCATGATCGCGAATGACGCGATGGACGTGCAGGGCGGCAAGGGCATCATGCTCGGCCCGAGGAACTACCTCGGCCGCGGCTACCAGATGGTGCCGGTCAGCATCACGGTCGAGGGTGCGAACATCCTGACGCGCAGCCTGATCATCTTCGGCCAGGGCGCGGTGCGCTGCCACCCGTGGGTGCTGAAGGAGATGAACGCGGCGCAGGACCCGGACCGCGCGCGCGGCCTGCGGGATTTCGACCGCGCGCTGTTCGGGCACATCGGCTTCACGATCTCGAACGCGGTGCGCTCGTTCGTCACCGCGATCACGCTATCGCGCATCGTCAAGTCACCCGTCAAAGGGCCGACCACGCGCTACTACGAGCACATCAACCGCTTCAGCGCCTCCTTCGCCTTCGCCGCGGACGTCGCAATGCTCTCGCTCGGCGGCTACCTGAAGAAGAAGGAGAACCTGTCGGCGCGGCTAGGCGACGTGCTGTCGTCCATGTACCTGGCGTCGATGGTGCTCAAGCACTACGAGAACCAGGGCCGGCCGGAGGCGGATCTGCCGCTCGTGGAGTACGCCTGCCGCTCGCTGCTGTACCAGGCGCAGGAGCAGCTGCACAGCTTCCTGCGCAATTTCCCGGTGCGCTGGCTGGCCGCGTTCATGCGCGTGTTCATCTTCCCGCGTGGTCTGACCTACTCGGCGCCCTCGGACCGGCTGAACCCGAGGATCGCGGAGCTCGTGATGAACCCGGGCGAGGCGCGCGAGCGGCTGTGCCACTACATCTACCGCACGCTGGAGCCGAAGAACCACCTCGGCCTCGTCGAGCAGGCGATGCGCCTCGCGATCGCGGCCGAGCCGATCGAGAAGCGCATCCGCGTGCTCGGCGTCAAGACCGGGCGCGTCCAGGCGCTCGACCTGCCGGGCCAGATCCGCGAGGCCCTCACCGCCGGCATCATCAACGAGGCGGAAGCCGCGCAGCTGCGCGAGTACGACCGCAAGGTCATGGACATCGTCAACGTGGACGACTTCGATCCGCGCGAGCTGGTCGCGGACTCCACTTACGAGATCCAGCTCGACGGCGGCTCGATGCAAGTGGCTTGATAAATGGGGACAGGTACGAATTAGGGCGCGGCCCTGATCCCTTAATCCGTACCTGTCCCCATTCATCGATCCGGCCGCGCGTCACAGACCGGGGCCCGCCAGCACTCTTCCGCACTCCCTGCTAAAGCAAGCTGCGACGCAGTTTGCAGAATGCCGCTGTCCAAAGGAATGAACTGGCAGCGCCGGCACCCACGGCCGGCGTGGCGGAGAGCAGCATGCAGGGCGAGCGGCGCGACGCGAAATTTCTGGAGGTCCGCGACGTGCGCGAGTTCTTCCGCGAAGCGCTGCACCTCGCGCTCGGCCACCAGCACCTGACCGTACGCGACCACACCGAGCATTACGTGGTCAACCTGCTCGCGATGTTCGCGCGCACCGATGCGCTGTTCGATCCTGCCGCCGAAGGACGTGCACGCGTGAAGCCGCTCGCACTCCTCCTGGTCGAGGCGCTCGAAGCCCCCGACGACCGCCAGCGCTACCGCATCCTCCAGCGTCTCGGCGATGTCGCGCTGTTCGTCGCCGGCTTCCTCGCGGGCGGCATGGCGCGGCGCAGCGTGGATGTCGACTACCACATCGCCATGGGCGGGCGCGCCTATGGCGCGCTCGCGCAGGCGCCGCACCACGGGCCGCAGCGGGCGCTGGCTTCGGTGTTCGCCGAACTCGAGGACAAGTTCCAGCCGCTCGTGGACGTCCTGAGCGAAATCGGCGACGGCGCGAGCGCCGACGCGCCGCGCGATCTCCTGCGCCTGTACGAGATCTGGCAGAAGACGGGCAGCCGTCGCGCGCACCGCCTGCTGGTACGCCACGGCGTGCAGCCGCTGGTTGCGGGCACTCGCAGCCACTGACATGAGCGGCGCCATCGGCAGGCTCGAGGCTCTGCTGACTTCCGTCTACGACCTGGACGTCGGCTGCCGGGTCGTCGACTTCCTCGTCACCGACCGCCAGGCCCTGCCGGGTGAGTGCCGCGACGCGCCGGGCGACGAGCAGCTCTTCGTTACCGCCATGGACGACGAACTCTGCATGTCGCTGTACCTCGACCCCGCGCTGCTCGAGCGGCTCGAGCGGCGCGACCCGCACGAGGCGCTCGACGCCTGCAACGTCGCCGACTGCTGGACCGTGCTCGAGGGCCTGAGCCATTTTCTCTGCGTCGCGCACAACGCGGGCCACGATCGCGGCGTGTCTCGCCTGACGCTCGAGCTGCAGGCCGAGATCGATAAATACGTCGCGAGTTTCCTGCTGCTGCGCCGCGCCGATCCGCATCGCTTCCCGGCCGAGCTGCATGCGCTCCTGTTCCGCCGCGCGCGCATCGATCCTGCGCTCGCGGGCGGCCGTCAATCGCTCTACCGCCGCGCCAGCCGTTATGCGGCGCGCTTCTGCCGCCGGCTCGAGCCGCGGCTGCGGGCGCTGTGCGCGCGCGAGGATGGTTCCTGGCTGCCGGAACTGAGGCGCTTCTACCGCCTGTCCGACGTCCACAAGCTCCGGCACATCGAGCGCTTCGCCACCGCCTGAGCTAAGATCGTCCTGGGCCCAGCGGGCAACCAGGGCGTGCGCTCCAACCTCATATACGAAGTCGAGTGCGAACTCGACCCGGATATCGTCGCCGACTACGATGCCTGGCTGCCCGGGCACGTGCAGCACGTCCTGGCCTGCAAGGGATTCCTCGGCGCGACGATCGAGGCGCCGGAAACACCGCCGGGCGAGCGCCAGCGGCGCATCATCCGCTACGAGCTCGAGAGCGCGGCGGCTCTCGATCTCTACCTCGAGAACGAGGCGACGCGGCTGCGCACCGAGACCGCAGAGCGTTTCGGCGGTCGCGTGCACTGCAAGCGGCGACCGCTCAGGCCGCGGCACGACCTGACTCCGCCCTCGCACGCGCCCGTCACCTGCCTCGACTGCGGCGCGACCGTGACCGGTGCGCACTGCCCGCAGTGCGGCCAGGCGGCGGCAACGCACGTGCTGTCAATGAAGGAGGTCATGGGCGATGTCACGCACTCGATCCTGCACCTCGACAGCCGCGTCTGGCGCACGCTGCGCCTGCTGGTGCGACAGCCGGGCGAGCTGACCCGAGAATTCATCGCAGGGCGCCACCAGCGCTACCTGCCGCCGTTCCGCCTGTACCTCGCGATCAGCATCCTCTTCTTCGCGCTGTCGGCGCTGCTGCCGGACCAGGACGCCGTCACGACCAACGCCCGGAGCGGCGTCGTCGTCGCGCCGGTCACCATCGACGTCCCGGAGGAGCTCGAGCGCGAGCTCGCTGCCGAAGGTGTCGCGCCCGAGGCCATCGATCGCGCGAAACGCGGCATCGAGTGCCAATTCCAGGTGTTCGAGAGCGAAAGATTCCGCGCATTCTCCGAAGCCATGCAGCGCGCCTGCCTGCGGATGCGCGAGGATGGCGGCCGGCAGTTCTGGGACCGTTTCCTGTCCACCGCGCCCAAGCTGATGTTCCTGTTCCTGCCGCTGATGGCGGCCGTGGCGCTGCTCTTCTACTGGAAGCCGCGGCGGTTTTATGCCGAACACCTGGTGCTGTTCCTGCACAACCACGCGCTGACTTTCCTGGTACTCGCGGTGACGCAGGTCGTCAGTGCCATCGTCATGATCCCGGTGCCGCTCATCGACGCGCTCGAGTTCCTGAACTTCCTGCTGTTCCTGTACCTCGCCTGGTATATGTTCCGTTCCATGCGCGTGGTCTACGCCGAGGGGCGGCTGAAGACCTCGCTGAAGTTCGCGGCGCTGTTCCTGATCTATTTCGTGCTGCTCGGCGTCACGATGCTCGCCGGCCTGGTCTGGTCCATGCTGCAACTCGCATGAGCGTACAACGTGCGATCCTGCACGTGGACATGGACGCCTTCTACGCGTCGGTCGAACAGCACGACCGCCCGGAGCTCGCGGGCCAGCCGGTCGTGGTCGGCGGCACTGGCGGGCGCGGCGTGGTCGCGGCCGCGAGCTACGAGGCGCGGCGTTTCGGCGTGCATTCGGCGATGCCGATGCGCGAGGCGCTCCGGCGCTGCCCGCACTCCGTGGTCGTGCACCCGCGCATGAGGCGCTATAGCGAGGTCTCGCACCAGGTGTTCGGGGTGTTCCGCGAGTTCACCGACCTGGTCGAAGGGCTCTCGCTCGACGAGGCCTTCCTCGACGTCACCGGCAGCCGCGAGCTGTTCGGCGACGCCGAGGCGATCGCGCGCGAGATCAAGGCGCGCATTCGCGCGCGCACCGGGCTCACCGCCTCGGTGGGCGTCGCGCACAACAAGCTGCTGGCGAAGCTCGCCTCGGAAACGCACAAGCCCGACGGCCTTACCGTGATCAGGCCCGAGGAGGTGACGGCAACGCTCGACCCGCTGCCGGTGCGGCGGCTGTTCGGCATCGGGCCGAAGACCGCGGCCCGCCTCGAAGAGCAGGGGATCTTCACGCTCGGGCAGCTGCGCCGCGCGCCGGATGCGGAGCTGTGGCCGCTGCTGCGGCGCGAGACGCACAGGTTCCGCGAGCGCGCGGCCGGCATCGATGACCGCGCGGTGATCGCAGACGCACCGGAGAAGCAGATCAGCTCCGAGGAGACCTTCGACACCGACATCCGCGACCATGGGGAACTGCAGGAGCGGCTCGCGCAGCTCGCGGACCGCACCACGGCCAGGCTGCGCGCGCGGCAGTTCAAGGCCGGGATGGTGAGCGTCAAGATCCGCCGCCGCGACTTCGAGACCTACACGCGGCAGAGGAGCTTCAATCCGCCGACCCAGGAAACACGCCTGGTCGCGCAGGTCGCCGCCGACCTGCTCGGGCGCTGGCTCGAAGAGCAGCCGCGCGCGGCGGTGCGCCTGCTCGGCGTCGGCGTGAGCGACCTCGAGCCGGAGCAGCAGCTCGACCTGTTCGCGAGCCCCGAGATCTCCGGCGCCCGCCGGCTCGACGATGCGCTCGACCGCATCCACGGCCGCTTCGGCGAGGACGCCATCCGGCGCGGCAGCGACCGCTAAAAGGGGACGCAACCCTTTTCCGCAGTGCGGTGCAGAAAAGGGTTGCGTCCCCTTTTTGGCGCTATCATCGTCATCACTCATGTACGCAAGCTTCTTCGGCCTGAACGAAAAGCCGTTCGCGATCACGCCCGACCCGCGCTACCTGTATCTCAGCGAGCGCCACGCGGAGGCGCTGGCGCACCTCACCTACGGCATCAGCGAGGCTGGCGGCTTCATCCAGCTCACCGGCGAGGTCGGTACCGGCAAGACCACGGTGCTCAGGAGCCTGCTGCAGCAGCTGCCGGCGCATTGCGACGTGGCGCTGATCCTGAACCCGCGCGTCACCCCCGCCGAATTCCTGCTGTGCATCTGCGACGAGCTGCACGTGACAGTGCCGCCCGCTTCCGCCGGCAGCGTCAAGGCGCTGGTGGACCTGCTGACGCATACCCTGCTCGACGCGCACGGCCGCGGCCGGCGCGTCGTGCTGATGGTGGACGAGGCGCAGAACCTCTCGGCGGACGTGCTCGAGCAGGTGCGCCTGCTCACCAACCTCGAGACATCCACGCAGAAGCTGCTGCAGATCATCCTGATCGGCCAGCCTGAGCTGCGCGCCGTACTGTCGCAGCCAGGGCTGCGCCAGCTCGCCCAGCGCATCACCGGCCGCTACCATCTCGAGGCGCTGCGCGCGCCGGAGACCGTGGCCTACATCCGCCATCGCCTGCGCGTCGCGGGTGCGACCCAGGAATTGTTCAGCAAGGGCGCGCTGTCCGAACTGCACCGCCTGTCGCGCGGCGTGCCGCGCGTCATCAACGTCATCGCCGATCGGGCGCTGCTCGGCGCCTACACGCGCGAGGAGCATCGGGTCACCGCCGCGCTCGTGCGCCGCGCCGCGGCCGAGGTGTACGGTCGGCCAGTGCTGCCGTGGTGGCTGCGCGGACTGGCGATCGCGGGCGCCGCCGCCGGTGCCGGCGCGCTCGGCTTTTTCATCTGGCGCGCGCTGCCCGACACGGCCGCGCCGCCATCCGCCGGGCCGGCGGCCGATTCGGCCCGGGCCGCAGTGCTCGCACCGCCGGCGGCACTGCCGCCGAGGCTCGCCGCGGTGATGGCCGCAGACGCCGCAAGCACGACGATGGACGCGGCCTTCGCGAGATTGCTCGCGCTCTGGGGCGCCGGCTACAAGCCGGGCGACAATGGCTGCGCACACGCGGATGCGCAGGGCCTCGCCTGCGTATTCCAGCGCGGCTCACTCGCTCAGCTCAAGCTCATCAATCGCCCGGCGATCCTGTCGCTGGTCGATGACCGCGGCGACACGCATCAGGTCGTGCTCGCCGGGCTCGACGGCGGGCGCGCACGTCTGCTGCTTGGCGCGCGCGAAGCGCGGGTGCCGATCGCGGAGCTTGCGGACTACTGGTTCGGCGAATTCCTCGTTCTGTGGCGACCGCAGCCGGGCGAGCTGCGCCCGTTGCGTGCCGGCATGCGCGGGCCCGACGTGCGCTGGCTGCGACAGGGCCTCGAGCGGCTGAATGGCAAGCCGGCGCCGGCAACCACGGATGAAGACGTGTTCGACGCCGAGCTCGAGCGCCTGGTCGAGGACTTTCAGCGCAGCCGCCGGCTCGCGGTGGACGGCATCGCGGGACTGCAAACGCAGCTCGTGCTGGATGCCGCGCTCGGTGCGCCCGGCACGCCGACGCTTTCGGGCGCATTCACGGAGACCGGCGCATGAGTTTCATCCTGGAGGCCTTGCGCAAATCGGAGCTGGAGCGCCAGCGCCAGGCCGGGCCTTCGATCGCAGAGCTGCCCCTCGCACGCACGGACCGGCGCTTGCCCGCGGCTCTCGTCGCGATCGGGCTGCTGCTCGCGGTCAACGCAGCCGTGCTGTCCTGGTTCCTGCTGCGCGACCCGCCCGCTCCGGCGGCAGGTTCCCCGGCGCCGGTCGCTGCGGATCCCGAACGCACCGCTTCCGCAGCGCTGGCAGCGGGGCCGGCGCCGCAGGCAGAGCCGCTGGCGCAGGGTGCCGCGGAAGGCTACACGGCAGATCCGGCGCCGCAGGACTCGCGCGCACCGGAAGCGCCCGACCCGACGCTGCTGCCGGACGCGCCCGGCACGGGGGCGGTCGCCTACGCCGAGCCGCTGCCGCCTCCGATCGACGCGACGCAGCTGCAACCAGCAGGGCTCGCGGAGCTCAACGTGGACCTGCACGTGTATGCCGATGATCCGGCGCGGCGAGCGGTGTTCATCAACGGCCGGCGCTACAGCGAAGGCATGACGCTCACCGAAGGGCCGATGTTGGAGCAGATCACGCGCGACGGTGCCGTCATCAATCACCGCGGGCAGCGTTACCTACTGCCGAGGAACTGACCGCCGCACTGACGGCAAACAGGGAGCAATCATGGTGACCGTTGAAGCGGCTGCAGCGCGCGCCGCATTGCCGACTGGCGTTCGGCGCTTCCGGCCCTACCAGCCCATCGCGCTTTTCGCGATCGCCGTCGAGTTTGTCGGCTTCTGGGCGAACTACTTTCGCCAGGTGTTCGCCGGCACGGTCACCACACCGCCGATCATCCAGGTCCATGACGCGGTTTTCCTCGGCTGGCTGCTGCTCTTGATGCTGCAGGCGACGCTGGCGGCTGGCGGGCGCATGGGTCAACCCATGCAGGTCGGCCGCTGGGTGATGGCCCTGTACAGCTGAGCGTCTACCGCCCGTTGCTGCACCCATGAGCTGTAATCTCCGCGACGCATGAGTGCCGCCGTCCGGCCCGCCCTTACCCTGAGCGGCACGGAGCTCGCGAACGCGCTGCGCACCGGCATCCACCGGCTGATCTCGCGCGAGGAGTTCCTCAACAAGATCAACGTATTTCCGGTGCCCGACGGCGATACGGGCACCAATCTCTCTCTGACGCTCCAGGCCGTGCTGGCGGCGCTCGCCCGCGCGCCCGATCCGCATGCCGGTAAGACGCTGACGCGCGTCGCCGACGCCGCGCTCGACGGCGCGCGCGGCAACTCGGGCGCGATCCTCGCGCAGTTTCTGTTGGGCGTCGGTGATCGCGCCGGCCACTTGCCCGAGCTTTCCGCCGAGGCCTTCGCGGATGCAGCCGGCGGCGGTGCCGCCTACGCGCGCGAGTCGCTCGCCGAGCCGCGCGAGGGAACCATCCTCAGCGTGCTGACGGACTTCGCGGCTGCCGCGGAGCGTGCCGTGCGCGGCGGCGTGCGCGACTTCCGTGCTTTGTTCGCCGCGGCGGTCGACACCGCGCATCGCTCGCTAGAGGCGACACGCGAACAGCTCGACCTGCTGCGCCGCGCCAACGTGGTGGATGCGGGCGCGGCCGGCTTCGTCGAGCTGGTCGCTGGCATGCAGGACTACCTGGAGAGCGGCCAGGCGCCCGGCGACGACGCCGCGATCCACATCGTGCGCGACGAAATCGCCGCCGCGGGCACGGAGCAGGCGCTCGAGCACCGCTGGTGCACCGAGTGCACGATCACGGGCACGGCGATCGACCGGCGCAAGCTGCGCGAGCAGGCTGCGCCCCTCGGCTCGAGCCTGGTAGTCGCCGGCACGCCCGGCAAGGTGCGGCTGCACCTGCACCTGAACGAACCCGCGCGGCTGTTCGAGCTCGCCGCGCGCCACGGCGCGGTCAGCGGCGAAAAGGCCGACGATATGCAGCGCCAGCAGGAGATGGCGCACCACGACTCGCGCCGTCAGGTCGCGGTGGTGACCGACTCGGCGGCCGATCTGCCGGAATCGGTGCTCGACGGGCTCGACATCCACGTGGTGCCGGTGCGCGTGCACTTCGGCGCGCACAGCTACCTGGACAAGGTCGGCATGTCGCCCGAGCAGTTCTTCCGCGAGCTGGCGGCGAATCCCATTCACCCGAAGACTTCGCAGCCGCCGCCGGGCGACTTTCGCCGCGCCTTCGAGTTCCTGGGATCGCACTACCGCGGCGTGCTCTACGTCGGCCTCACCGCGCGCGTCAGCGGCACCTTCCAGAGCGCCGAGACCGCGGCTTCACGCACGCAGACCCGCGCGAGCATCCGCACCCTTGATTCCGGCACGGCGGCGCTGGGCCAGGGCCTGATCGCGATGCGCGCGGCGGAAGTCGCTGCCGCGGGCGGCGACCTCGAGGCAGTGCAGACGGCAGCGGCGACGGCTCGCTCCCGCACGCGTACCTGGGGCTGCCTGGTCACGCTCGAGTTCGCGGTGCGCGGCGGGCGCGTGCCGCGCTGGGCCGGCCGCATCGCCAACTGCCTGGGTGTATCTCCCATTCTACTGGTGCGCGCCGACGGCAGCGTGGGCGTGGGCAGCGCACTGTTCGGGCGGCGTCATCCTTACCGCCGCTTCGGCCGCTATCTGCGCCGCCGCCTCGACCCCGCGAAGCGCTGGCGCATCGGCATTTCGCATGCGAACGCGCCGGAAGCCGCGCGACAGGTGCAGGAGGAAATGACGGCCGGCCTGCACAATCCGGATCTGCTGCCCGTCATCCCGCTCGGCACCGCCCTCGGCGTGCACGGCGGGCCGGGTTGCGTGGTGGTCGCCGTGCAGGAACTCGACTAAGTCTTCGCGCGGCGACCCCGCCGCCACAGCAGCAGGTAAACGGCGAGATTGACGGCGACGACGAAGCCGCCGAGCGCGAGCTGGATGCCGCGCGTGAGTCCCGCCGGATAGACGACCGGCAGCAGATAATGCGAGATGAAGCCGCCGGAATAACCGGCCTCACCACCCTGCGCGCGCAGCCAGTTCTCGAGCGGCGTCAGCGGGCAGATCCAGCCGAGGAATTCGATCGCCGCGCCCCAGAGCGCGGCGGGGACATGGACCCAGGCGAGATTCGGCCGGCGCAGCACCAGGATCCCGCCCAGCACCACGAACAGGATGAAGGCCAGGTGCAGCAAGAGCACGGCATCGGCCAGGATGCGCCAGCCCATGCTTCGGCACTGTTCAGGGCGTAGCGGGCGGCTTCACCGAGGGACGCTGCTCGGCGTCCCAGCGCAGCCAGTCACCGTCGAGGTGCAACAGGCGCTTGAACCCGGCCTTGCCGAGCACTTCGAGCGCGAGCTTGGTGCGGTTGCCGCTCCGGCAGTAGACGACGATGTCGGCATCGCGCGCATCCTCGAGCTCGGCGATGCGGGCCGCGAGCTCGGTGTGCGGGATGTTGCGCGCGCCGGCCACGTGGCCCTGGCGGTACTCCTCGGGCGTGCGCACGTCGAGCACGACCAGGGACCGGTCGCCCCAGGCCAGGCGTTCCACGAGCGTGCGCGGCGCGATGCGGGCGACATCCGCCGCGCTCGCCGCGAACGCGGCAATTGCGAGAAGCGTCGCCAGCCAGGACCCGCGCAAGCGATCAATCCTCGAGCACGAAGGTGACCCGCAGGCGCACGCGGTACTCGCGCACCTTGCCTTTCTCGATCATCACTTCCTGGTCCGCGACCCAGGCGCTGCTCAGGTTCTTGAGGGTCTTGCTCGCGCGCTGGATGCCCTTCCTGATCGCGTCGTCGAAGCTCTTGCCCGACGTCGAGGTGATTTCGCTGACTTTCGCAACCGTCATGGGTGTTCTCCCGATGGGACCCTTTGCCGGCTCCCCGCCGCGGATGATAGCGCTACGGGCGGCGCCCGCAGCACCGCTATCATGCGCCCATGTCGGCGCGCTTGCGCGCCCGGAGAATTCACATGCTACGCAAGCTGGGACGAGCGATCCTGCGGGGCCTGGTCGTGGTGCTGCCGATCGGACTCACGGTCTGGCTCCTCTGGTGGCTCGGCAGCTCGGCCGAGGCGCTCCTGAGGCGCCCGATCCTGCTGTTCGTGCCCGAGCAGTATTACCTGCCCGGCATGGGAATCGTCGCCGGCCTCGCACTCCTGCTCGCGACCGGAACCCTGGTCAACGCCCTGATCGTGCGGCGCCTGCTGGCGTCGTGGGAGGGGCTGCTCGAGCGCATCCCGGTGGTCAAGACCATCTACGGCGCCAGCCGGGATCTCATGAAGCTGTTCCCGGCGGGGGGCAAGCGGCGCGACCTGAAGCGCGTCGTGCTCGCGCGCTTCGGCGAAGCGCGCATCGTCGGCTTCGTGACGCGCGACGATGCCTCCGAGCTCGGCATCGTGGACGAAAAGGGGGACCTGGTCGCGGTGTACTTCCCGATGAGCTATCAGATCGGCGGCTACACGCTGCTTTTGCCGCGCGACCGTATCGAGCCGCTCGACATGCCGGTCGAGACCGCGATGCGCCTGGTGCTGACCGGCGGACTCTCCGCCGGCCATTCGTGAATTGGGCCGGACCGTCTAGTCCTTGTCGATCTTGGTGATCTTGGAGCCTTCAAAGGTCAGGTTGTACATCAGGCCCTTGTTGGAATAGATGAAGCCGATGATCGGCTTCTTGGCGGTCTCGGTATCGATCTGCCCGCCCGCGCCCAGCGTCGCGAGCGCGACGCTGCCGTCCACGCCGGCCTTCCAGCCCTCGCTCTTCCTGAACTTGTCGAGCTCGCTCTGGGTCATGAACAGGATCACCTGGCTCTTCTGCTGCACGCCGAGCTGCAGGCCGATCGATCCCGAGGCCAGGTTGTAGTACGCGACCGTGCGGCCGCCGACCATCAGTGCGCCCTCGCCGTACTCGAGGCCGACGCCGACGCCGCCCTTCACGACCTTCGGAAACACCAACATCCCGGCCGCACGGCCCGCGAGCTCCTTGGCAGTCGAGGAATGCTCGTATAGCTCGGCCACCGCCTCGCGCACATCGGCGTCGAGCTCCTCTTTCGAGGGATTGACCACGGCACCGGCAGCGCCGGAAAAAAGCAGCGCAGCCGCGAACAGCGGAGTGAGGGTCCGGGTCATGAAATTCTCCTGCGGCGGAGTGCGGTCAGTTGGTCGCCGCGCGCGGATCAGGCGAAGGCGGCGCGCGGTCGGTGCGGGCGGTGCTTCGACTTGTGTTTCTGCGAGTAAAGCAGCTCGACGTGGCGGATGCCGGAGGTACAGCGCGCCACCCGCTTGACCGCCTGCACCAGGCGCAGCAGCAGGTTGTGCTTGGCGTGCGGCCCGCCGGCGGCGTAGGCCTCGGCGACCACCAGGTGAAGGATCGTGATGCGCTCGAAACTGTCGCGCACATAGAGGACGAGGCCCACCGGCCGGGAAACCTTGCCTTCACGCTCCACGGCGTACAGACATTGGGTTTCCGAAGGGCCCGCGACGCGTACGCGCAACGAATTTCCCTCGGTCACGATCTCGGGCGGGCCGTACTGGTCGATAGCCGTGACGATTCCGTGCCGGACCCGGTCCTGGCGGCCGTTGAAGAACAGGAGCGCCTCGAGCTGATGGTGATGCTCGACCGGCAGGCCTGATACGAATGAGATTTGCCGTGTAATGCCCGCGACTCCCGGCTCGCCGCCTTCCGCCCCCACTGAGCCGGGACACCATACTTGGGCGATCGGCCCGCTGTCGAGATTCACATATTTCGGCGGAACTGGAACTTTCGGCTGCTCTTGTGGCGCGCTGGCAACGGCAAAAAAGACCCTCCGAACCCCCTGGAAGGACGTTTTCGCAAGTCCCGGACCCCGTGGGGTTTTTCGAAGTCCGTCACGCGGGCTCCGCACGAAACGCGACCTGTGTCTCGTTCGCCACGACGCGTTTTGTCAAAGATTACCGGTAGCTGAAGAGTCACGGGCGGCTGCGTCCGTGACGGGGGTTTTTGCGCGAGTCCCGGGCCGTGGAACCGACCAAGAAAGACGATTTCGCAGACACTGTCATCATCGACTACACGGACTTGCAGCCGGGCGATGACGCGCCCGAGCCCATGGCGCCGGACGAAGTCGACAAGTTTCAGGCCGGCGCAGCGCCGCCGCCGCCTCCGGCCGCACCCACACAGGCGAATGCACGTGCGAATGCGCATGCGCCGGCAGCGCCACCGGTCCTGAAGCCCGTCGCGCCGCCGGCCGCAAAGCCGGCTGCGCCCGTGATCGCAAGACCTGCCGTGCCGGCCGCCGCAAAGCCCGCTGCGCCCATCCTCGCGAAGCCCGCTGCGCCCATCCTCGCAAGGCCCGCTGCGCCCATCGTCGCAAAGCCCGTTGCGCCGGCTGCGGCAAAGCCTGCTGCGCCGGCCGCCGCAAAGCCGGCCGCTCCGCAACTCACTCGCACGGTTCCGCCGCCGGTTGCAAAGCCGCATCCGCCAGCGGTGCTGCCGAAATCCATGGCGCCACCGAACATGCCGGCGCCGCCGCCCGCGAAGCCCGCGCCGAAAGCCGCGCCCGCGCCGGCGGCCGTCTCTGCTGCGGCACACGCCGCACCTGCCGTACACGACGAGAAAGGCGCCAACGGCGCTGCGGGCGCCACGCCCCGGCCCGGTAACGCGAACGTCATCGTGCTGTCGGCGGATCCCGCGCTGATCGACCTGTTGCGCGACTCGCTCGCCGGCTCGCACCGTGTCTGGCGCGCCGACGACGTGTCGCATGCCGCCGACCTCATGGTCGCTGCGGGCAACGCAGTGTTCCTGATCGACGCCTCGCTGGCCGATCAGGACACGCGCGCCCTCGTCAACCAGATCCACAAGCAGTTCCCCGAGCTCTCGATCATCGTCGCGGGCCGCCGCGACGATGAGGCCGTACTCGCCCCGCTCGTGTCCTCGGGTGCCATCTTCCGGTTCCTGCATAAGCCGGCCTCGGCCGAGCGCATCCGCAACTTCGTCGACGCAACCCAGCGTCGCTCCGGATCCGCAACGACCGACCTGCCTGCCGCGGGCCGCACGGCCTCCTCGACCGCGATCACGGGCACGCACCTGGCGCTCGAGCCGACGCACGTCGACCTGCCGAAGCTCTCGCTGCCGAAGCTGAAGCTCGACCCGGCGCTCGTGCGGCGCTGGTCGCGGCGCAGCCTGTTGCTGATTCCGGTCATCCTGCTCGGCTGGGGCATCATGGAATGGCAGCCGTGGAACCGTGCCGCGGAGCCGGTCGCTATGGACGGCGCCCCGGCGGCGACGGCTGCCACCGGCCAGGACGAGCGCGTCCGGATGCTGCTCGACATGGCCGCCCTGGCGCTGTCTCAGGGCCGGCTGACCGAGCCCCCGGAACAGAATGCGCTCGAGCTCTACCGTGCCGCACTCGCCCGCGATCCCGGCAACGCCGTGGCGCAGCGCGGCATCTACAGCGTCGCGGACGAGCTCGTCGTGCAGGCGGAGCGCGCGCTCCTGGAGCAGGACGTCACGCGCCTCGCCAGCGCGGTGGATGCAGTGCGTTCGGCGCGGCCCGATCATCCGCGCCTCGGGTTCTTCACGCAGCAGCTCGAGCGCGAGCGGGCGCGCGCCGCAGCGTCGGCCCCGTCCAAAGGCGCAGGCGCTCCGGCCGCCGGCCAGCCCGTCGCCTCGGAGACCGACGAGCGCGTGCAGAGCCTACTCCAGCTTGCCAGCGAGCGCATGCGCAGCGGCCGCCTGACCGGGGGACGGGACAGCGCCCACACGCACCTGCTGGCTGCGCGCAAGCTCGATCCCGAGGGTGAGGGCGTGCAGCAGGCCTTGCTCCAGCTTTCCGGCATGCTGCGCGCAAACACGCGCGAAGCCATCCGGACCAACCGCCTCGACGAGGCCGCCAACCTCGCGACGCTCGCCGCCCAGCTCGAGGTGAACCAACAGGAGATCGCGGCGCTGCGCGCCGACATCGAGGCCGAGCGCGTCACCAACGTGCGCGCCGATCGCGCCAAGCTCCTCGTGCTCGCCAACCAGCGCATCGCCCAGGGTCGCCTGCTCGAGCCCTCGGGGGACAGCGCGAGCTACTACATCGACCAGCTGCGGGCCGCCGACCCGTCATTCGACGGGCTCGCCGACACCACCGCCCTGTTCCACACGAGCCTGCTCGCCGGCGCCCGTGACATGCTCACGGCCGGCAACGCGGACCGCGCCGAGGCGTTGGTACGCAGCGCGGCCGACGCCGGCGCGCCCGCTTCCGAGGTCAGCGCCATCTCGACCGAGATCGCCTCGCTGCGCAGCGTGCGCGCGGCCGCAGCGCGCCAGCCGAAAGTCGTCCCCGAAAACCAGCTGCGCCGCACCCGCACCATCGCGCCGGTCTATCCTGAGCGCGCGCTCGCCAAGGGCATCGAAGGCTGGGTGGATCTCGAATACACGGTGACCACCGAAGGCACCACGCGCGACGCAGTCGTCAAGGCCGCGGAGCCGGCCGGCACCTTCGATCGCGCGGCGCTCACGGCGGTCAGCCGCTGGCGCTACGAGCCGCACATGGTCAGTGGTGCGGTCGTCGAGCAGCGCGTCAGCGCCCGCGTGCGCTTCCAGCTCGAGGACTGATCAGGACCCCGACCCTGCGTCGGTCCTTGCGCCGGCCATGCGCTCGTGCGCGCGGCCGAGACCGAACGCCACCACGGCCCACAGGGCCGCGAGCCCCGCCCCGATGAAGGCCATTCCCGGCAAGCCGACCGCCCAGTTGGCGGCGATCGCCTCCTGGCCCTTGGCCACGGCCCAGTCGCTGCCGCGGTACACCAGCGTGTCATTGACGTTCTTGGCCTTGTACTTGGACTCGCGATCCACCGTCGTATAGAGCATCTCCCGGCAGGGCCGCACGATCGCGTACTGACCGACGCGCCGCGCGATGTACACGGCGACCAGCGTCATCAGCAAAGGCTGTGCCGCGATCAGCAGGAAACCGGCAACCACGAACAGCGGCACGACCACGATCATGGCCGCGACGCCGGCACGCCGGGTCAGGTGGCCGACGGCGAAGACCTGCAGCAGCAGCGTCGTCCAGCTCAGGACCAGCTCGATGCCGCCCAGGAACGCGGTGCGCTCGTTGCGGTCCGGGTAGTGGATGTCCAGCAGGTTCGCCTGCTGGATGTAGAGCACGGTGTTGACCGCCGCCATCAGGAACACGAAGGCGGCGATGCCCGACAGGTAGGGAGAAGACAGGACCCGGGTGAGGCCCGCGAAGGGATTGCCGCCGATCAGGCGCTCCTCGTGACTTTCGCCGGTGCCCGCGCGCCGCGCGCTCCAGCCGAGAAGCACGCGCATCAGCGCGATGGTCGAGGCGAGCAGCGCCGCCGACAGCAGCAGCAGGTTCACGTCCCCCACCCTTTCGGCGAGGAAGGTCGTGATGCCGGAGCCGCACATCTGCCCCGCGGTGGCGCCGGCCGCGATGCCGGCGAACAGCCGCTTGCCCTGCTCCTTGTCGAACAGGTCGGCCATGAAGCTCCAGAACACCGAGATCACGAACAGGTTGAACACGCTGACCCAGACGAAGAACACCTTGGCGGTGGCGGCGATGTCCTGCTGCGTCGTGAACAGCGCCCAGAAGGCGACCAGCTGTGCGGCGAAGAACAGGTAGGTCCAGGGCAGGAACACGGCGCGGCGAAAGCGCCCGGCCACCCAGCCGAACAGGGGCACCGCGAGCAGCATGCCGAGGAAGGTGAATCCGAACAGGTCGTCGAGGTTCTCGACGCCGCCCTCGATGCCCATGCTGTCGCGGATCGGCCGCAGGATGTAGTAGGCGGTGAAGAGCAGGAAGTTGTAGCCGAAGGCCGCGACGAGCCCGGTCCATTCGCCCGCGCGGACGGCGACCACGCGGCCGATCAGTGCGGCGACCGCGCCGGTGGCGCCCACGCTATTCCCTGAGGCCCGCCTGGTCCAGCAGGAAGGTGTATTCCTCGGCGATCTCGCGGTAGCGCTGGAAGCGCCCGGACTTGCCGCCGTGCCCGGCCTCCATGGTCGTGCGGTAGAGCAGCGGAGCGTCGCCGGTCTTGTGCGCGCGCAGGCGCGCAACCCACTTCGCCGGCTCCCAGTACTGCACCTGGCTGTCGTGCAGGCCGGTGGTCACGAGCATCGCCGGGTAGTCCTGGGCCAGCACGTTGTCGTAGGGCGAGTACGACAGCATGTACTCGTAGAATTCCTCCTGCTTCGGGTTGCCCCACTCGTCGAACTCGTTGGTCGTGAGCGGGATGCTCTCGTCCAGCATGGTCGTGACCGCATCCACGAACGGCACCTGCGCGACGATCGCGTCGTAGTCGTCCGGAGCCATGTTCGCGATCGCGCCCATCAGGAGCCCGCCCGCGCTGCCGCCCATGGCCGAGACCCGCTGCGGGTCGGCGTATTTCTCGGCCACCAGGAAGCGCGTGACGTCGATGAAGTCGGTGAAGGTGTTCTTCTTGTTGAGCAGCTTGCCGTTCTCGTACCAGCGACGGCCCATCTCCTGCCCGCCGCGCACGTGCGCGATCGCGAACACGAAGCCGCGGTCGAGCAGCGACAGGCGCGTGACCGAGAACCACGGGTCCATCGACAACCCGTAGGAACCGTAGCTGTACACCAGCAGCGGCGCCGTGGCGTCGCGCTGGAAGCCTGCGCGGTACACCAGCGAGACCGGCACCCTGGTGCCGTCGCGCGCGGTCGCCCACAGGAACTCCGAGCGGTAGTTGGCGGGATCGAAGTCGCCGAGCACCGGCATGCGCTTCATCAGCTGCCGCTCGCCGGTCGTAATGTCGTAGTCGTACACCGTCTCCGGCGTCGTCAGCGACTCGTAATCGTAACGCACGATGTTCGTGTCGAGCTCCGCGTTCTGCCCGAGCACCGTCGTGTACGCGGGTTCGTCCGCCGCAATGAAAAAGTCCCCGCCGCCGCTCCAGGGCCGGATGCGGATCTTGCGCAGCGCCCCCGAGCGCTCCTCGATCGCGAGGAAGTCCCTGAACACGTCGAAGCCGTGGATGAAGGCATCCTCGCGGTGTGCGACCAGCTCACGCCAGTTCGCGCGGTCGCCCTCCTCGCCGACCGTCGCCTCCATCAGCCGGAAGTTCGGCGCCTGCCAGTTGGTGCGGATCACCCAGCGGCCGTCGAGGTGGTCGACCTGGTACTCATGGTCGCGTTCGCGCGGCAGGAGTACGCGGAATACCAGGGCCGGGTCGGCCGCATCCGCGTAGCGGTACTCGGTCGAGACCGTGCTGGTTGCGACGATGAACAGGTACTTCTCGTCCTTGGTCCTGCCGACGCTGGTGTAGAAGCTCTCGTCATCCTGTTCGTACACGAGGGCGTCCTGCGCGGGGTCGGTGCCGAGCACGTGCCGGCGCACACGGTAGCCGAGCAGTGTCTCCGGGTGCTTTTCGACGTACAGGACGCTTTTCGCGTCGGCGGTCCAGGCGATGGCGGGGTCCACGTTCGCGATGGTGTCCGCGAGCGTCTGGCCGGTTTCCAGGTCCTTGAAGCGCATCGTGTGCTGGCGCCGGCCGACCGTGTCCTCGACGTATGCGAGCATCCGGTTGCCGGGCGCAACCGCGAACGCGCCGATCTGATAGAAGTCATGTCCCTCGGCCAGCTGGTTGCCGTCCAGCATCACCAGCTCCGGCGCCTCGAGACTGCCCGCCTTGCGCGCGTAGATCGGGTATTCCTTCGCCGTCTCGAAGCGCGTGTAGTACCAATGGCCGCGCTTGCGGTAAGGGACGGTCGAGTCGTCCTGCTTGATGCGGGCAATGATCTCCTCGTACAGCTTGTCCTCGAGCGGCTGGATGTGCGCGGTCATCGCTTTCTTGTAGGCGTTCTCGGCCTCCAGGTATGCCAGCACCTCGGGACTCGAACGCGAGTCGTCGCGCAGCCAGTAGTACTCGTCCACGCGCGCGCCGTGCGGCGAGTCGACTTCGTGCGGCCGGACGGCGGCGATCGGTGGCACCGGCGCGGTGGGCGACATGCTCTCGGACTCCGTCTTCGGGCGCGCGCCGCCCGCACAGGCGGCGAGCGTCAGGGCGGCGGCGGCCAGGAACAGGGAATGGCGGTGGTTCATCGGCTGCCGCGCATTCTACCGGAGCCCTCGGCTTCGCGCGCCTCGGCGAGCGCGGCGCCCAGGGCGTCGCCCGACTGATACGCGGCTTCGACTCGCGCATCGAGGCACCAGTCGCCGCAGAATCCGATCGCCGCCGCGCGGTCGTAGAGGTAATTCTCCCCGACCGGCGCCTCGACGCGTGCGTGACGCCAGCGGTGGCCATCGCATAGCAGGGGCCGCGGCAGTTCGCGCCCGGCCAGGGCCGCGAAAGCTTCCAGCAGGGCCTTCTGTACGCGACCGGGCGGGGCATCCAGCTCGCACAGCGACCATTGCGCGGAGGCGTGCAGTACCCAGGACTGCGGCGCATCGCGGCCTGGCTTGCTGCCATTGCGTGCGAACCAGGGCAGCACGGCGTCGCCGGTGAAGGCGGCGTCCGGCAGGCCCGCGAGCGGCTCGCGGAAGGCGGCGACCACCGCCCAACAGGGCGCCATCGGCACCGCGTGTACGCGCGCGGCGAGCGCCGTGTGCGGTGCCGCCAGGGCCGCCGCCGTGGGCGCGGGCAGCGCGAGCACCACGGCGCCGAAATCCGTGTACGCCAGCCCGCGGTCGTCGAGCAGCGTCCAGCCGCGGCGTGCGTGCTCGATGCGGACGATGCGTGCGCCGTACTCGATCTCGAGACCATCGGCGAGCCGGCGCGGCAGCGCACTCATGCCCGGCACGCCTACCCACAGTTCCTTGCGTTCCTGCTCGCCGCCGGGCCAGTGCGGGCGCCAGCGATCCACGAGCCCGGCTGCGGCCGCCTGCTCCACGACCTGACGGAATGCCGCGCCGGTCGCGGTGAAGTACTGAGCGCCGTGGTCGAAGCAGGCCGCCTGGTAGCGACGCGTCGCCATCCGCCCGCCCGGCGCGCGCTGGCTCTCGAACACGCGCAGGTGCAGGCCCGCAGCCTGCAGGCGGCGGGCGCAGGCGAGCCCCGCAAGGCCCGCGCCGACGACCGCGACCGAGGCGGAATTCATGCTAGCCTGCAAGGCGGATGCAGTTGGCAATGCGGTTCCTGGCGACGATGACGGCGGCAGCCTGCGCCGGATGCGCGACTGCGCCGACGCAATCCTACCCGGCAAGCAATGCGGAGCGCCTCGCCCTCTACGCCGAAGCGACACCCTGTTGCGACGATCCGTCCGGTTTTCCGTTCGTCGCATTGCCGCCGCGCGGATTCGCGGACCGGGTCATCGACCGTGCCAGCCCGGTGTTCGAGTTCCAGAGCGGTCTGTCCCCGTTCGCCGCGTTCGAATTGCCGAAGTCCGATGCGCCCTATCGCGTGCGCGTGAAGAGCCTGTTCGATGCGCGCGGCGGCGGCGAGGAAGGCGTGTTCTATCCCGTGCTGGTCCTGATGGACGATACCTACATCGTCACGCACATGACCGGCCTCGAGAGCCTGTGCCTCGAGCCCGCGCTCGCCACCGTCGGCGGCGAGTCGGGGCTCGCGGTGACGGTGCTGATCGACCCGGCGCAGCAGCAGGGCCGTTACCTCGTCGTCTTCACGCCGGCCGTGCTCCTGGGCGCGCCTCCCGACTTGCGCCGCGAGGGTGACGTGCTGACTCCCTCCGTGCTCGCCTGGAAAGAAAGGCGCGGCGAGACTGCGCCGCCGGCATCGCCTTACGGGAGACTGCGCATCACGATTGCGCCGGATGCGCGGCTCGCCGAATCCGGCGGACAGTGAGCATGCAGAAGAAACTCCTGATCAACGGCAAGCTCGCCGCCGGCAAGGGCGAGGAGCTCGAGATCCTCGACCCCGCCACCGGCAGGTCCATCGTGCAGGTGGCCGAGGCCGCACCCGCGCAGGTGGACGCGGCAGTCTCCGCGGCGACCGACGCCTTCGAGGGCTGGGCGCGCACGCCGCCGAAGGACCGCGCAACGATCCTCCTGAAGCTCGCCGACCGCATCGAGGCGGATGCCGCGGGCTTTGCCAAGCTCGAATCGCAGAACTGCGGCAAGCCGCTGCCGGCGGCACAGAACGACGAGATTCCGGCGGTGGCGGACGTGTTCCGGTTCTTCGCGGGCGCCGCACGCACGATGACTGGCGCGCTCGCCGGCGAGTACACGGCGGGCTTCACCAGCATGATCCGCCGCGATCCGGTCGGCGTGATCGCGTCCATCGCGCCCTGGAACTACCCGCTCATGATGGCGGCTTGGAAGCTGGGGCCGGCGCTCGCCGCCGGCAACACGGTCGTGCTCAAACCCTCGGAGCAGACGCCGCTCTCGACGCTGAAGCTCGCGGAACTGCTGGCGGAGCTTCTCCCCGCAGGCGTCGCCAACATCATCACGGGCCGCGGCGAGACGGTGGGCGCTCCGCTGGTCTCGCATCCGGGCGTGCGCATGGTCTCGCTGACCGGCGACGTCGCGACCGGCGAGAAGATACTGAAAGCCGCGGCCAAGGGCATCAAGCGCACGCATCTGGAGCTCGGCGGCAAGGCGCCGGTGATCGTGTTCGACGACGCCAACCTCGAGGAGGTCGTGGGCGGGGTACGCACCTTCGGCTATTACAACGCCGGGCAGGACTGCACCGCCGCCTGCCGGCTGTACGCCGGCCCGAAGATCTACGACAAACTGGTCGCGGACCTCTCGCTAGCCGCGAAATCCATCAAGGTGGGCCGCCAGACCGAGGAAGGCGTGGAGATGGGCCCGCTGATCAGCCGGGAGCAGCGCGAGCGCGTTGCGGGCTTCGTCGAGCGCGCGAAGGCGACGAAGCACGTCGAGGTCACCGCCGGCGGCAAGACCGGCAAGGGCGGCGGGTTCTTCTACGAGCCGACCGTAGTCGCCGGCGCGCGCCAGACCGACGAGATCGTGCGCCGCGAGGTATTCGGGCCCGTCGTCTCCGTCACGCGCTTCAAGGATGGCGAGCAGGCGATCGCCTGGGCCAACGATTCCGACTACGGCCTCGCCTCATCGGTGTGGACCTCCGACATCGGCCGCGGCATGCAGGTGGCGGCGCGGCTCCAGTACGGCTGCACCTGGGTCAACACGCATTTCATGCTGGTGAGCGAGATGCCGCATGGCGGCGTGAAGCGGTCGGGGTACGGGAAGGATCTCTCGATGTACGCGCTGGAGGACTACACCACGGTCCGGCACGTGATGGTCAAGCTCTAATCGCCAGAGTCAGACTTCCAGGCGGGACTGATAGGGCACGGACTCGCCGTACTCCAGGAACCGCCTGAGGACCCGCAGGTACATCGCCCAGCAGTTGCACGAGATCCGGTAATGCTCGTTCGGCTCCTTCCAGCCGAGATGATGGAAGCGCAGCCAGCTCAGCTCGCCGCGCGGTTCGAGCCGGAATCCGACGCGCGAGCCCAGCCAGTCGCGGTCCGACACCGTCATCTCGAGCTCGAATTCCGCCACCGGCGCATATCGGACCACCTTCGCGCGCCAGTCGTAGTCCGGTCCGAAGTACAGCCGATACTCGACACCCAGGCGCCGCTCGCCCGCTGATTGCAACGTCCACCATTGGTCGAGCCCGGTCGGCGTCGTGAGCGCGTCGAACAGGCGTTCCGGCGCGGCGCGGATCGGCAGGTCCAGCAGGATTTCGGCCATCGCCTTATCCGGGCCTGACTCTGGGCAGCCGCGCAAAGGCCTCGATCATCTCCTCCCACAAGAGCGCAGGCGGCCCGACGACCGCGAGCAGTTCCTTGCGGTCGCTGAACACGACGCTGCGCAGCTCGGGACTGCCGGCGACCGGCGGCGGGTGGCGGCGGTGCTCGATCACGATGCCGTAACGCAGGTCGCGCGACTGTGGCGTTGTCCGGCGCAGCCACTCCATCAGCGGATGCCTCGCGGCATCCGCGCGGCGCCCCGCGACCGCAGCGCCGTCGCGCGCATCGTCGCGGTACTCGCGATCGTAGTTGACGAAGTAATAAGGCGGCGCCGAGGCGTCGAGCACGAGGTGCGCCGGCAGCGGAAAGTGGCCGCGGAAGATTTTGAGCAGGATCAGGCCGTCGAGCCGGCGCGGATCCAGGCGGCGCAGGTTCCAGGAGGCCTGCACGTTGCGCCGGTCCGCCTGCGCCGCGGCGGGCACGGGCGAGAGCGCGGCGATCGACGCCAGGAAAGCGAAGAGCTCCCTGCGCGTGACCGCCGCGGAGCCGCCCGGCGTCCGCGCGGAAATCGGGCGGTTCCGGCGCTCCCCGGAAGCCGAGCTAGTCGTCGTGTCGGCTGCGCAGCTGTCCGCGGACCTCGCCGCCCGGAAACGTCGACGAGTGGACGTTCACGTAGGCAATGCCGGCGCGGATCGCCGCGATCAGCTCCGCGAGTTCGCCGGCCGCGATGCCCTGGCCGCCGGGACCGATCAGGTTGGCGGCCTGAATCAGGCCGGTGACGGTCCCCGACTGCGGGCATTGCGGCGCAAGGCCGGTCGGATCCGCGTTGACCGCGGTCTGGCACAGGAACACGCTGACGCCGCCATTCACGGATTGCTGGCCGAAGTGGATGTGCGCCTGGCGCACGTCGCCGGTCAGTCCAGAATAGGACAGCTCATACGAGATCGTCCCCGCAGTCTCGTCGATCCTCGCCCGGAAACGGCCGGAAGCGGTCGATGATATCGCGGGCACTTCCTGATAGCTGACGAGGCGCGTCGACACCCTTTCACTGCGGTCTCCGTCGGCAGTTGCGGGCAGCGACAGCAGGGCTGCGCAGATCATTGCGATCCGTGATGCAGAAAGCATGATTGTTCTCCCCGATGAGCGAAACGAAGCAAGGCGTTTGATCCGCGCCTCGCGGCGGCGTTCATTCGCGCCGGCAGAGAAGCAGTATTCGAAGGTGATTCAGCGGCTTGGACCGATCTTCTGATCCGGCGAACAGATGAAGCTCGTAATTGCCTGTATCACCGCGTCGTGCGACACGATGTCCCGATGTCCCAGCCCCCGTGTGGTCATGACCTGGAGCTCCGGCCACCGCGCAATCAGGGCTTCGGCGTCCGCATAAGGGATCACCTCGTCCTCGCGGTCATGGACGAGGAGCGCCGGGATGCCGCAACGTGGAGCGGTTGCGACCAGGTCCAGCTCCGCGAACGGGCGGCCGGCGTACTCGTCCAGCATCCGCAGAAACCGCTCCATCGCGCGCGGCGGCAGGCCGGCCAGGCGCGCCTGCTGGACCGGAATGCGGCTCACGCGGGTCGGGGCGGAGGCGATCACGATGCGGCCGGGACGAAATCCAAGAGCGAGCGCCGCTCCCAGGGAGGCGCCGCCGAAGGAATGCCCGATGACCGCATGCGCCGGGCCGGCGATGCGCTCAACCTCCATCAGCATCTCTCCGAAGCGACGCGGCGTCGCGTGGCTGCCGGCCGAGCGCCCGTGCCCCGGCGCGTCGATCGAAATCGTGCGATAGCCGCGTTCGAACAGCGCCGCCGCGAGCGGCCGGAACTGCGTCGGCCTACCGCGCCAGCCGTGCAATGCGATCACGTTGGGCCCGCGCTCGCCGGTGACGAGCGCAAACAAGCCCGGGCGTAACTCGGCTTCGCGCTCCGCCGGCGGTTTCACGAGTTCCCAGGGCTGGGTCGGGTTGCGGCCGCGCGGGCGCGTGACCAGTTCCGCCATGATGCGCGCCGCGGCGCCGGGCGACATCGCGCCCGTCAGCTTGAGGAGTGGCGGCAGCCAGTCGGGAATCGTGTTAGCCAAGGGTCAAAAAAGCCGGCACGGTTGCCCGTGCCGGCCCTTCGTTCGAACGGTCGGCTTCTCGTCAGCCCGCGGCGGGCTCGGCGGGTGCCGTGCCTTCGGCCGGCGCTTCGCCTTCTGCCGGCGCGGAGCCTTCAATGGCCGGCATCTCGAGCGGGATGCCGGCGTCGCCGTTCGGCGGCCCGCTACAGCCTTCGATGCCGTCGATCAGCACGATCGACAGGTCGCCGTCGGCCTGGATGTTGCGCACACAACTCGTCGTGCCCGAGGCAAGCGGCGCCGAAAACTCCCAGTTGCCGGTCGCGAGCGGCAGCGTTTCGCCGGTGCCGTTGCACATCGGCGCGCCCGCTTCGTCGGTCGGGCCGGTCATGCTGACCTCGGAGACCATCATGCGGTTGTTCGCGTATTTGTTGGACTGGCCGATCAGTTCCTTCGGCGTCAGGCGCACGCGCACCGATTCGCACGCGCCGCCTTGCGACACCGACTTGACCGTGAGCGTGGCGCGGATCAAGGGTAGTGCGTCGTTGGCGCTGCCCGATCCGCCACAGGCGCTAGCCGTCACCGCCGCGGCCAGTGCGGCACCGAGGGCACGCAGGCCCGGATTCTTCAGCAACCTCATCTTCGAATACTCCCCGTTGATGGTGGTCCCGGCGGACCCCGAAATTCAGGCGCCGATTCTAGATCATTCCGGCCTTCCGCGGGGCCGCCGGGCATGCTTTGGCGCGTTCCATGGGCGTTCCAGCTCCCAGAGCAGCGGGTCAAAGCCGCGTCGAACCAGCAGTCCTCCGGCCAGGGGCCGGAAATGACGCGCAAGGCGGCTGCGGTACCAGGCTGCGGGCCGCAGCCGCACGCTGCCGTCGGTCCGGGCGCGGTCGGCGTTGCGGCGCCAGTCCTCGCGCGTCAGCACGCTGAAGTAGAGCGCCCCTCGGCACAGGCGGGCCAGGTTCGCGAGCGCAGCCGCCGCCTCGCGATCCCCGAGGTACTGCAGTACATCGTGGCAGAGCACGAGGTCGAAGGGCTGCCGCGGCGCAAAGTCCGCGACGCTGCCCCGGGTCCAGCCGTGGCGGCGGCACAGCCACTCGCTCGACTCGAGCCCGATATACCGGGCGCGCGGGAAGCGCTCGCGCACCGGCTTCTGCAAGTGTCCGAGCCCGCAGCCGGCATCCAGCACCCGCCGGACCATGAACCCGAGGTAGGCGACGTAGGCGCAGACGAAACGGCCGAGGCGCTCGGTATCCGCGCGCGAGGAGACACGCGTACGCGGGTCGAGGTAGTAGCGGCGATAAAACCGGGCGTCGAACAAGGGGAAAAGGGGACGCAACCCTTTTCTGACTGCAGAAAAGGGTTGCGTCCCCTTTTTCGTCACTCGACCGTGACGCTTTTGGCGAGGTTGCGCGGCTGGTCCAGGTCCGTGCCCTTGAGCACGGCCGTGTGGTAGGCGAGCAGCTGCATGGGCAGCGTATACACGGCCGGCGCCTGGAAGTAGCTGACGTGCCGCGGCATGGTGATCACCCTGACGCCGTCCGAGGACTCCATCCCGGATTCCGGGTCGGCGAAGACGTAGAGCATGCCGCCGCGGGCGCGCACTTCCTGGAGGTTCGACTTGACCTTCTCCAGGAGATCGTTGTTCGGCGCGACCGCGATCACCGGCATGTCCTCGTCCACGAGCGCGAGCGGTCCGTGCTTCAGCTCGCCCGCCGCATACGCCTCGGCGTGGATGTAGGAGATTTCCTTGAGTTTCAGCGCGCCTTCCTGCGCGATCGGGAACATCGCGCCGCGCCCGAGGAATAGCGCATGGTGCCTCGGCTCGATCTCCTTCGCCAGCTCGCGGATCACGGGGTCGAGCGCCAGCGTCTGCTCGAGCATCATCGGCAGCTCCAGGAGCCGCTGCACCAGTCCCCGCTCGCGCTCGGCCGCGAGCCCGTGGTGCTTGCCGAGCGCGACCACCAGCATGCCGAGCGCGGCGAGCTGCGTGGTGAAGGCCTTGGTGGAAGCCACGCCGATCTCCGGGCCCGCGCGCGTCAGCAGCACGAGTTCCGATTCGCGCACCAGCGAGCTTTCCGGCACGTTGCAGATCGCGAGCGTCGAGAGGAAGCCCGCCTTGCGCGCGAGCCGCAGCGCCGCGAGGGTATCCGCGGTCTCGCCCGACTGCGAGATCGACACGAACAGAGAATTGGCCGGCACCACGGGATCGCGGTAGCGGAATTCGCTCGCGATCTCCACGTGGCAGGGCACGCGGCAGATCTGCTCGATGAAATAGCGCGCGACGACGCCGGCGTGGTAGCTGGTGCCGCAGGCGACGATGTGCACCGAGGTCGTGCGCTTGAATACTTCGGTGGCGGCCGGCCCGAAGGCCTGTGCCAGCAGGCGGCCGCCGGCAATGCGTTCCGACAGCGTCTGTGCGACCGCGCGCGGCTGCTCGTGGATCTCCTTGAGCATGAAATGGGCATACTCGCCGCGCTCGGCGGCCTCCGCGGACTGCTCCGAGACGTATTCCGCGCGCTGCACCGGCCGGCCGGCCGCATCCACGATTCGGATCCCCTGGCGCCGGATGCAGGCGACGTCGCCCTCCTCCAGGATCACGAAGCGCCGCGTGACCGGCAGGAGCGCCGCAATATCCGAAGCGACGAAATTCTCGTCCTTGCCGATGCCGATCAGCGCCGGGCAGCCGGCGCGCGCGAGCACGATGCTGTCCGGGTCTTTGCCCCACATGACCGCGAGCGAATAGGCGCCGCGCAGCTCCTTGACGGTCGCCTGGACGGCCCCGAACAGGTCGGGCGTCGCGACCAGATGATGGTGGATCCGGTGTGCGATGACTTCGGTATCCGTGTCGGAGCTGAACTCGTAGCCGAGCTTCTCGAGCTCGGCGCGCAGCTCCTCGTGATTCTCGATGATGCCGTTGTGGACGATCGCGACGCCGTCCCGCGACACGTGCGGGTGCGCATTGCGCTCGTTCGGCACGCCGTGCGTGGCCCAGCGCGTGTGCGCGATGCCGAGCTTGCCGGCCGTCGGGCTGGCAACCAGCGCCTCGGAGAGCTTCGCGACCTTGCCGACCGCACGCAGGCGCGCGACCTCGGTGCCGCCGTTCAGCACGGCGACGCCCGCCGAGTCGTAGCCGCGGTACTCGAGGCGCTTCAGGCCTTCGATCAGGATCGGGACCACGTCCCGGTCAGCGACCGCTCCGACGATGCCGCACATTGCGCGATGGACCTCAGGCCGGGAGAGGGCTCCGGTGGCCGTGGTCCGCACATTCTATTCCAACAGCGGAGGCGCCGCCCTCGGGTCCATTTCACAGAATCCAGCTCAGCCCTTGATCCCCAGCCAGCGCAGCGCGCTGCTGAGATCCTGGAAGAACTCCACCCGCACGCCCCGGTTCGCCGCCGCGGTCCTGAAGAACTCGGTCTGCTCGTCGGTCTTGTAGCCGCGGAAGCAGCAGGCGACCGAAAGCCCCGGCATCAGGTGCGCGGCGAGCGCGGCATGGTCGTAGGAATCCATCGGCGTCAGCTTGCGCTTGACGTTTTCGCCGTCGCCGAGCACGCGGTACAGCTTGTGCTCGCGGCAGGCCTGAGTGATCGCCGTCCACACGCGGTTCATGCTGTCGGGCGTCGCCTCGAACCCGGGGGCCAGGTGCAGGTACAGGTATCCTTCGCGCGGTTCCAGCGAGAATTCCGAGGACCGCGGCCCGCTCCCGGAAGTGGTCGGCATGCGCGCTATTTCTTCTGCGGCCGTTTCCAGCCGGGCACGGTCTGCTGCTTGCTGCGCTCGATCGTGAGCTGGCCTTCCGGCGCATCCTTGGTGATGGTGGAGCCCGCGCCGATGGTCGCGTCCGCGCCGACCGTCACCGGCGCGACCAGCATGGTCCCGGAGCCGATGAAGGCGCCGTCCCCGATCGTGGTGCGGTGCTTGTTGGCGCCGTCGTAGTTGCAGGTGATCGTTCCCGCGCCGACGTTGACCTTCGAGCCCACGTCGCTGTCGCCGACGTAGCTCAGGTGATTCGCCTTGCTGCCCGGGCCGATCGCGCTGTTCTTGAGCTCGACGAAGTTGCCGACGTGCACGCCGTCGGCCAGCCGGTTGCCGGGCCGCAGGCGCGCGAACGGACCGATCGAGCAATTCGCGCCGATCACGCTCTGCTCGAGCACGCAGTTCGGGTGGATCACGGTGCCCGAGCCGACCTCGCAATCGCGCAGCACCGCATTCGGACCCACGCGCGCGCCGTCACCGAGCGTAATCCTGCCCTCGAGGACGACGTTGACGTCGAGGAGCACGTCACGGCCGCAACGGACCTCGCCGCGGATGTCGACCCGCGCCGGATCCACGATCGTGACGCCCTTCTTCATGAGGTCCAGCGCGCGTTCGCGGCGGTGAGCCGCTTCGACCTCGGCGAGCTGGATCTTGTCGTTCACTCCCAGGACCTCCGTGGCGGATTCCGCGACGATGGCCTCGACTGCGATCCCGTCGCGCACGGCGGCGCCGACGCAGTCGGTCAGATAATACTCCCCCTGGGCATTGTCGGGTCTGAGCGCCGCGAGCCAGCCGCGCAGGCTCGCCGCGGGGGCGGCCATGAGCCCGGTGTTGATCTCCGCGATCGCCCGCTCCTTGTGGTTGGCGTCGCGCTCTTCCACCACGCGCACGACCCGCCCCGCGTTGTCGCGGATGACCCTGCCGTAGCCCGTCGGGTCCGCCAGCCTGGCCGACAGGAATGCCAGGCAATCCGGGCCGGCGCGCGCCACCAGCCGCTCGAGCGTCTGCGTCCGGACCAGGGGCACGTCGCCGTACAGCACGAGTACCGCGTGACCGTCGGGAATCGCCGGCATCGCCTGCGCGACTGCGTGGCCCGTGCCCTTCTGCTCCGACTGCAGCACCCAGCCGAGCTCCGGCGCATCCAGCGCCGCGCGCACGCGCTCCCCGCCGTGGCCGTAGACAATATGTATGGTGACGGGACTGAGCCGGCGCGCCGTTGCGACGACGTGGGCCAGGAGCGGCCGGCCCGCGAGCGGCTGCAGCACCTTCGGCAGGTCGCTCGCCATGCGCTTGCCCTGGCCGGCGGCGAGAATCACGACGGAGAGGGGCATTGGCGAGGATTGTACCGGACCGAACTGGACTCACGAGCCTGCGCGAGTATTCTCCAGGCACCGGGGAATGAACCTGAGCGAATACCGCGCCTGTCTCGCCATCGCGCGCCGGCATGCAAGAAGCGCCGCGGATGCGGCCGACCTCCTGCACGAGGCGCTGCTCGCAGGCGTGCAGGCGGGCCGCGGCGATTTCTCGGGCGAGGCCGACCGCGCCTGGCTAGCGGGCACGATCCGGAACATGGCGGCCGAGACGGCGCGCGGCGCATCCCGCCGGCGCGCTCGCGAGACGCGCTGGTCCGCGGAGCAGTCGCAGAGGACCGAGCCCGAAGCCGCGCCGGTGGATGCCGGCGACATCCTCGCCGTGCTGTCCGGGGGCACGCGACGCGCGGCGGTACTCGCTCTCTACGGCATGAATGCCGACGAAATCCAGTATGTGCTCGGCCTCAAGCCGCCCGCCTTTCGCCAGCGGCTCACGGCATTGCGCCGGGCGCTGGGCACGCTGCCTGAGCCGCTGCGCCGCGAGGCGCTCGCGCTCGCCTACACGCGCCCGCGCCGCGACGGCGAGTCGCGCTTTGATTTCGGGCTGATCCGGCGGGCGCTGCTCGCGCGCGTGCGCGGCAGTCACGCGCTCGGCACGCACGACCCGGACGGGCACCTGCTCGCGATCGGGCCACGATGATGTCCCCAACGGTTCGCGCCGGCCTGCTGACCGTCCTCGCGGGCGCCCTGATCGGGTTTGTCATCCTGGGTATCGGCGGGCGCCTCGCGATGCATGCCATCGCGCGCATCAGCAGGGGGACCGGCGCGTTCACGCCGGGCGGCACGGCGAGCGTCATCGGGCTGGGCGCGGTCGCCGGTGCCGTTGCCGGCCTGATCCTGTTCGCGGCGCGCACGCTCCTCTGGCGCTGGCCGCCGCTGCCGGCCCTGCTGTTCTGGGCCGCGATCTTCGCCGGCACGCTTGTTCACCTCGATCTGCGCGATCCGCTCGAGCTCGCGCTGTTCTTGCCCGTGGGCGTCGCATTCGGCGCGCTCCTGCAGGCTGCGAGCTGGCGCTGGCGGCGCGGCTGGCCCGCGGCCGGCTGAGCTCACATTTGCGCCCCCGGCGGCAACTATGAGATGAGTCACCGCCGGGAGGCTCCATGCTCAAGAATCCCACGGTCGGCGCGGTCGTCTTCTTCGTGCGCGACCTGGCCCGATCCATGGCCTGGTACCGCGACACGCTCGGGCTCGAGCCGCGCAAGCTCGACGGCCACGACGGCCCGTACGCGATGGCGACGGCCGGCGCCATCGAGCTCGTGTTCATTCCGCGCGACGAGCCCGCCGGGCGCACGCCGATCGTCGTGTTCGGGCTCCAGTCCGGGATCTACGAGGTGGTCGAATCGCTGACGGCGAAGGGCGTCGAAATCGTGATGCCCGTCAGCGAAACGCCGGATGGCGGGTTGTCGGCGGACTTCCGCGACCTCGATGGGCATACATTGAGCGTGTACCAGCCCGGAGGCGCGAAGCCATGAACCGTATCCTGATCGCCATCCTGGTGCTCGCCTGCGCGCCGCTCGCGAGCGCGGATGAAGCCCGCACGCGCGGTTTCTTCGCGGCGCTGGCGGGCGAATGGCAGGGCGAAGGAGAGGTGCTCGGCATGGCCTCGGTCCAGAAGGCGCGCTGGGAGCCCGCGCTCGGTGCCGCATTTTTCCGCTTCGCCTTCGACAACCGCATGACCGCGGCCGACGGCAAGCAATCGCAGTTCCAGGCCGAAGCCTTCTACCGGGTCAACAAGGAAGGCGCCGTCACCGGCACCTGGCTCGACTCGCGCGGGATGACGCTGCCGATCGCGGGCGGCCTCGACGAGTCCGGCACGCTCGTGATGAGCTGGGGCACGGTGGAGACCGAGCAGGGCCGCAGCAGCTACCGGCTCGTGGCCGATGCCCTCGAGATCACCGACGAGGTGATGGCGCCGGAAGGCAACTGGCGCGTGTTCGGTCAGACGCGCCTGACCCGCGTCCGCTGAGCAGGCGTACCCTGCTCCTGCTCAGGCCGGCCCGGTAGGGTCCGGCCGCGGCTGGTCCATGCGGTACACCGCCAGGATCTCGTGGGTCGCGGTGTCCCTCAGCACGTTGAACCACTGTCCGCAGCCGTAGCTGTGGCACCAGCGCTCCGCGTGCCGGCCATTCGGATTCTCGCGGAAGAAAAGGTAGCGCGCCCAATCCTCGTCGCTGCATTTCGGGCCGGGGCGCGCGATGTGCGACTCGCCGCCGCAGATGAATTCGGGCTCATCGCGCAGACCGCACCACGGGCATTCGATCCTGAGCATGCTCTATCATCCCCCCGGGCCAACCGATGCAGCGCTATTCATTCTTCGCCCTCGCCCGGCATGCGGTCAACGGCCACCGGCGCTGGCCGCGCGCGCTGCGAACCGCCGGCCTCAAGCCCGCCTACGATGCGGTGATCGTCGGCGGCGGCGGCCACGGCCTCGCCACCGCGTACTTCCTAGCAAGCCTCCACGGCATGCGCCGCATCGCGGTGCTCGAGAAGGGCGTCATCGGTCACGGCAACTCCGGGCGCAACACGCAGGTGGTGCGCTCCGATTACTTCCACCTTTTGAGCTCGAAGTTCTTCGAGCGCTCGCTCCGCCTGTACGAGGGGCTCGCCCGCGAGCTCAACTTCAACATCATGCTGAGCCAGCGCGGCAAGGTGGACCTCGCGCACGGTCCGCACGAGCTGGAGCGGCTGCGCCGTGCGGTCAACGCGATCCGCATGAACGGCGTGGACGCGGAGATGCTGTCGCCGGGCGAGCTGCGCCGGTTCGAGCCGGCGCTGAACCTGGACTGCCGCTATCCCATCGAGGGCGCCGCGGTGCAATGGCGCGGCGGCATTGCCCGGCACGATGCCGTGGTGTGGGCCTTCGCCCGCGCCGCATGCGCGAACGGCGTCGATATCGTCCAGGACTGCGAGGTCACCGGATTCAGGATCGAACGCGGCCGCGTCACCGGCCTCACGACCACGCTCGGCGACGTCGCGAGCCCGCGCGTGTGCCTTGCGGTCGCGGGTCATTCGAGCGAGCTCGCGCGCCGCGCGGGGATCTCGCTGCCGATCGTGAGCCATGCCCTGCAGGCCATGGTCACCGAGCCGGTCAAGCCGCTGCTGCGCACCGTGGTGCTGTCGCCGCTGATCCATGCGTACCTGAGCCAGACCGACCGCGGCGAGATCGTGATCGGCGGCGGCACCGACCTTTACCAGTCCTATGCACAGCGCGGCGGGCTGCCGGTGTTCGAAGCGAATGCGCGCGCTGCGGTCGAGCTCTTCCCCTGCCTGTCGCGCCTGTGCGTGATGCGCCAGTGGGCCGGGGTCGTGGACATCACGCCGGACACCAGCCCGATCATGGGCCCGACGTTCGTCGAAGGGCTGTATCTGACGGCCGGCTGGGGCACCGGCGGCTTCAAGGCGATCCCCGCGGGCGGCGAAACCATGGCCTGGACCATCGCCAACGAAAAGCCGCACGAGCTGATCGCGGCCTTCGGGCTCGAGCGCTTCGCGCGCGGCGCGCTGGTGGACGAGGGTGCGGCCTCGGGAGTCGCGCACTGATGAGCTACCGGCTCGAATCGGGCGGACACATCGACCGCACGCAGCGACTGAGCTTCCGCTGGAACGGCCGGCGCATCTACGCCTGCGCCGGCGACACGATTGCCTCGGCGCTCCTCGCCGAAGACGTCGCCGTGACCGGCCGCGGCATGAAATTCCACCGGCCGCGCGGCGTGCTCTCGGCGGGCGCGGAAGAGCCGAACGCGCTCGTGACGCTCGGCCGCGGTGCCGGGCTCGAGCCCAACGCACGCGCGACCATGATCCCGGTGCGCGACGGCCTCGAGGTACGCGCACAGAATGCCTGGCCGTCCGTGGCCTTCGACATCGGGCGCGTCTTCGATTTCAGCTCGGCACTGTGGCCGGCCGGCTTCTACCACAAGACCTTTACCTGGCCCTCGTGGCATTTTTACGAGCCGCTGATCCGCCGCGCAGCCGGTCTCGGCGAAGCGCCGCGGCTTCGCGACCCCGCGCGCTATGAAACGGTGAACGCACATTGCGATCTCCTGATCGTCGGTGCGGGACCGGCCGGCCTGCTGGCGGCGAAACACGCCGTGCGCGCCGGACTCTCGGTGTTCCTCGCCGAGCAGGACTACGAGTGCGGCGTGGAGCTGCTGCGCCCGAGCGCCGTGATCGACGAGGAACCGGCGATCACCTGGGTGGCCGGCGTGCTCGGCGAACTCGCCGCGTCGCGCAATGTCACGGTGCTGACTTCGACCACCGCCTTCGGCCTCTACGACCACGGCACGGCGGGTCTGCTCCAGCGGCTCGACTTCGGCGGCAAGCGCGCTGTGCGCCAGCGCTACTGGCGCGTGCGCGCGCGCCAGCTGCTGCTCGCGACCGGCGCGATCGAGCAGCCGCTGGTATTCGGCCGCAACGACCTGCCGGGGATCATGCTGGCGGGTGCGGTGCGCCAGTATGCGAACCGCTACGCGGTCGCAGCCGGCCGGCGCGTGGTGCTCGCGACCAACAACGACAGCGCGTACCTCGGGGCGCTCGACCTCGCCGCCGTCGGCGTCGAGGTGCCCCTGCTGCTGGACAGCCGCATCGCGGCGCCCGCGTTGCTGGCCGACCGCGTGCGCGAATGCGGCATCGAGATCGCGATGGAGAGCGCGCCGCTCGAGGCGCTGGGCCGCCGCCGGCTCAAGGGGCTGCGCTTCGTTGGTCTCGGCCCCGACGCAGGCATTGCCGGCACACGCGAGATCGAATGCGATGCGCTCGGCATGTCCGGCGGCTGGGCGCCGGCCGTCCATCTCTACTCGCAGGCGCGCCGCCCGCTCGGCTTCGACGACACGCGCCGCACCTTCCTGCCGTCGCGCGAGCTCAGCCCGATCTGCGCCGGCGGCCTGGCAGGAACCGTGACGATCGCGGAGGCCTTTGCCGACGCCGCGCGCGCCGTGCGCCTCGTATTCGAGCGCGCCGGCGTCCCACGGCCACCGCCGGTCGAGGTTCCGGCGGTGCTCGAGCTCGCTTCGACCGCGTTCGCGGGCCCTGTGCGCGCCGACCCGTCGAGCCGCAAGCGCGAATGGCTCGATTTCCAGCACGACGTGACGGTGCGCGACGTGGAGCTTGCCTTTGCCGAGGGATTCGATCACGTCGAACTGATCAAGCGCTACACCACCGCCGGCATGTCGGTGGACCAGGGCAAGACCGGCCACCTCAACACGCTCCTGCTCGCGGCGGAACTGCGCCGGGAGTCGCCGGGCGAGGCCGGCGTCACGACCTTCCGGCCGCCCTATACGCCGGTGACCCTGGGCGCAATTGCGGGCCGCGGAAATGGCGCACGCTATGCGCCGCGGCGGCTCCTGCCCGCGCACGCCGAACACGAGTCGCTCTCGCCGCATTGGTGGGAGGCGGGCGGGTGGATGCGCCCGGCCTGCTATCCGCGCAAGGGCGAGACCGTGCGCGCGGCGGTCCGGCGCGAAGCCGCGGCCGTGCGTGCGGCGGTCGGCATCTTCGACGCCTCGCCGCTCGGCAAGATCGAGGTGCGCGGCAAGGATGCGCTCAAGTTCCTCGACCGCTTCTATGTCAACGATCTGAAGACGCTCAAAAAGAATCGGCTGCGCTACGGGCTCATGCTGAACGAGAACGGCGTGATCATTGACGACGGCACGGTCGCCAAGCTCGCTAACGACCACTTCCTCTTGACGACGACCAGCGGCGCAGCCGCCCGCATCGCCGCCTGGCTCGAGGAGTGGCGCCAATGCGAATGGCCGGAGCTCGATGCCATCGTCACGCCGGTGACGACGCAATGGGCGACGATTGCGGTGGCCGGACCCCGCGCGCGGGATCTGCTTGCGCGGTTCGAAACCGACATCGCGCTGGACGCCGGCGCATTGCCGCACCTGTCCCTGCGCACCGGCCAGTTCGCCGGTGTCCGCGCCCGACTCTATCGCGTGAGCTACTCGGGCGAGCTCGGCTACGAAGTCAACGTGCCGGCGCGGTACGGCGCCTCGCTATGGCGCGCGCTGCTCGCGGAAGGGGCCGGCCTCGGCGTAGCGCCTTACGGCATCGAGACCGCGCTGCTCCTGCGCCTGGAAAAGGGTTACCTGCACGTCGGCGTGGACACGGATGGCACGACATCGCCCGCGGACGTCGGCTGGGGTGCGGCAGCGCGGCGCAAGCGGGCGGATTTCATCGGCAAGCGTTCGCTCGCGCGGGCCGATCACCTGCGAGCCGACCGGCTGCAGCTCGTCGGCCTCACGGCCGTGGAGTCGGCGCCGCTCGTGCCCGGTGCGCACCTGCGCCTTGCCGGTACTCGCGAAGGCAGCGATGGCTGGGTCACTTCGGCGGCCCGGTCTCCCGCACTCGGCAAGCCGATCGCACTGGCGATGCTGCGCGGCGGCCGCGCACGCCTGGGCGAAACCGTGGACGTGCACGACCTCGAGCGCACAAGCCAGGCCACGGTGATCGCGATGTCCTTCTACGACCCGGAAGGGAAGCGCCTGCATGGCTGAAAGAGTCGCGGCACTTGCGGCGCAGCCGGGCATGCCGGCCGGTACGCTCGCGCTCGCGGAGACGCTGCACCTTTCGGTGCTGCCGCCGCGCCCGGTCGTTCTGTTCCGGCCGGGGCCGCGCTCGCTGAAGAGCGCGGGCGAGATCCGCATCGCGGGCCGACCGCTGCCGCTCGCCGTGAACTCCTGGGGCGGCGACGACCCCGTCTATTGCCGCATCGGCCCGGATGCCTGGTTCCTGATCTCCGCGCAGCAGGATGCTGACAAGCTCGTGGCAGCGGCCTCGGCGGGCGGCAGGCGCCGTTCGCATGCGATCGCAGATGTCTCGGACGCCTGGGTCACGCTCGCGCTCGAGGGCGCGCTCGCGGCGCCCCTGCTCGCACGCGGCTGCGGTCTCGACCTGTCGGAAGGCGTATTCGGCCAGAGCGCCTGCACGCGCATACGCTTCGCAGACCTGCCGGTTCTGCTGCGCCGCGTGAGCCACGAGCGCTTCGAGCTCTGGGTGGACCGCCCGGCCGCGACCTGGCTCCACGACTGGCTTCAGGACGCAGCCGCGGCCCTCGTCTAGAATCGCCGGGCACTCCGGAATCACCGCTCTCCCGGCCATGAACACGCCCGTCCAGACCTGGTCGTCGAACCTCGCCTTCCACCTCTCGGTCGCCGGCGCGGCGGTCGGGCTCGGGACGCTGTGGCGCTTCCCGTTCCTCGCCGGCGAGCATGGCGGCGGACTGTTCGTCCTCGTGTTCGCCGTCGCCTGCGTGCTGATCGCGGTACCGCTGCTGGTCGCCGAGTTCATGCTCGGGCGGCGCGGCGGACCGAACGTGCCGCTCGCCGCGGGGCGCGTGGCGACGGCGGCCGGGCGCTCGTCGCGCTGGGCCGCGATCGGCGTGCTCGGCACGCTCGCGATCTCGCTGATCATGACCTACTACAGCGTGATCGGCGGGTGGGTCCTGTCCTATGTCGCGGCCTACGCGACCGGCGCGACCGCCGGACTCGACCACGCGGGCCTTGCTGCACGTTTCCAGGAGATGCTCGCCGACCCCTGGCGGCTCACCCTCTGGCATGGCGCCTTCATGGGCGCGACCGTGCTGATCTCCGCGGCCGGGCTGCATCGAGGCATCGAGCGGGGCAACAGGATCATGCTGCCCGGACTGTTCGGCATCCTGGTGGCGCTCGCGCTCTACGCGCTGCGCCAGGGCGATGCCGCGCGCGCGATCGATTTCCTGACCAGCGTCGACTTCTCGCAGCTTTCCGGCGCGCTCGTGCTGGCCGCGGTCGGCCAGGCATTCTTCGCGGTCGGCATCGGCATGGCGATCATGATCGCCTACGGCAGCCACGTTTCCGCGCAGACCTCGCTGCCGAAATCGGCGGGCGTGGTCGTCGCCTCCATCGTGCTCGCCTCGCTGCTCTCGAGCCTCCTGATCTTCCCGCTGGTGTTCAGTTCCGGCGTGGACCCCGCACAGGGCCCGCAGCTTGCTTTCATCGTCCTGCCGTCGATCTTCGTCGGCATGCCGGGCGGCGCGCTGGTCGGTACGCTGTTCTTCCTGCTGCTCGCCTTCGCGGCGCTTTCGTCCTCGATCGCGGGGCTCGAGCCCGCCGGCGCCTGGTTGATGGAGAGGTTCGGCCTGCGTCGCACGGCCGCGGTTTCGTTGGTGGCCGCGGTCATCTGGATACTCGGCCTCGCGACGGTCTTCTCCTTCAGTTTGTGGAGCGATGTCCACCCGCTCGGAGCGATCGAGCGCTTCCGTCGCGCGACCTTCTTCGATCTCACGGATCACTTCGCCTCGAATCTGCTGCTGCCGGTCGGGGCGTTTCTGACCTCGATCCTGGTCGGCTGGCGGCTCGACCAGCGGGTCATCGCGACCGACCTCGGCCGAAGTCCTGCAGTCAGGCTGGCGCTTCTGCGCTTGCTCCAATATGTCTGCCCGCTGGCGATCGTTGCGGTCCTGGTCGGCGCATTGTGAAGCCCGCACGCATCCTCGCCGCCGCGGGACTCGCGCTGCTGGCCGCCTGCGCCTCGGACGACGCACGGAAAGCGCTCGAAGCGCGCATCGACACGGCCATGGAGCCGCTGGTCGCGCTCGGCGAGTTCAGCGGCGCAATCGTGCTCGCACGCGAGGGCCGGATCCTGTACCAGCGCGGCTTCGGCATGGCGAACCACGCCGGAATGGTCGCGTTCACGCCCGATACGCCGGCGGACGGCGGTTCGCTCGCGAAGACACTGACCGCTGCCGGAATCTGGCAGCTCGTCTACGAGGGCCGCATCGACCCGGACGCACCGGTCCAGCGCTATGTGCGCGAGTATCCGCATGCCGAGACCACGGTCCGGCACCTCATCTCGCACACGAACGGCCTGCCGCCTTACTACGAGTTCTGGGACCCGTTCTTCGCACCCGACGAAGTCCGCACGACGCCCGCGATGCTGGCGATCGTCGCGCGCGAGCGACCGCAGCCCTCGTTCGCGCCGGGCTCGCGCTTCGAGTACTCGAACTTCGGCTTCGACGTCGCCGCGCTCGTCATCGAGCGGGTCACGGGCGTGCCAATCGAGGATTTCTACCGCCAGCGATTCTGGTCGCGCTTCGGCATGGACGCGAGCTTTGCGCGGCCGGCCCGCCTCGCGGACTGGCGCGGCGTGCGCACGCTGGGCTATGCCTGGCAGGCGGACGGCTGGCGGGTGGCCGACGTCTATGACATGGAAGCGTTCATCGGCGGGTCAAACGTCTATTTCTCGGCCAGCGACCTGAGCCGCTGGGCAAGCGCCAACGCCGCCGGCAAGGCGGTTGCGCCCGGCGCACTGGCCGAAGGGCAGCGGCGTACCGCGATCGACGGCAGGCCTTCCCCGATCACCGGCTTGAGCTGGTACTGCGACGAGAGCGGGCTGCGCTGCTACTACACCGGCAGCATCAATGCGTTCCACGGATTTGCGTACTGGGACCGGGTGGAGAACAAGTCGGCGGTATTCATCGCGAACAGCTCGATGCCGCCGTGGCGCATCGTTTCGCTCGAGCGCGAACTGGTCGCGGCGCTCGCCGGCCGCGAATCCCCGCCCGAGGCGGCCATCGCATTCCTGCCGCTCGACGCGGCGACGCGCGCGGCCGTTACCGGGGACTGGGCTCTGGATTCGGCCGGCATGCTGACGGTCAGCGCAGGCGGCCTGCGCCTGCGCGCCGGCGACGGGCTCGAGTTCGACATGTTCCAGGTGAGCCCCGAGGTCCTGTACGTGCCGGGACCCGACTGGTGGATCGCGTTCAGCGGCATGGGCCCTGATGCCATGCACGTGCGCTCCGTATTCACCGACTTCATCGCCCGGCGACCATGACGGAGACGCCGCAGGCCCCGGTTGCAGCCGGCGAGCGCGTGCTCGAGCTCGACGTGCTGCGGGGCGTCGCGCTCTTCGGCGTGCTTCTCATGAACCTCGTGGGCTTCGCCCGCAACGACATGATGGCGACCTCCGCGCAGCTGCTCGCGTTGCCCACTGCGGCGATGGATGGCTTGTCGAATGCCCTGCTCACCTGGCTCGTGGAAGCCAAGGCCTACACGCTGTTCGCGTTCCTGTTCGGACTCGGCTTCTGGCTTCAGATGAAGCGCCAGGAATCGCGCGGTGCCGATTTCGAGCGCATCTACGTCCGGCGGCTCGCGGTGCTGTTTGTCTTCGGCGTCGCGCACTGTCTCTTCCTCTGGGCCTGGGACATCCTGCATCTCTACGCGCTGGCCGGCCTGGTCCTGTTCGCCATGCGCCGTCTTGGCGAACGCCTGATGCTGTACCTCGGCATAGGCCTTGCGCTCTTCGTGATACCGGTCTACGAGGCCGTTACCGAGTTCACGTCGCTCGCCGAGTGGCATGGGCAGCCCTCGCCGTTCACCGACGAGGCGATTCTCGCGCGACAGGCCGCGTCCGAGTCCGGCAGCTATGGCGAGCTCTTCCGCGAGATGCTGCCGCTCAGCGGCGCCGATTACCTGCTTTCGGGCCTGTTCATTGCCTGGTTCGGGTGGTCGCTCGGGAGATTCCTGCTCGGAGCCTGGGTCGGGCGCCGCGGCTGGTTCCAGGATGTGCCTTCGCACCTGGCGGGCTTCCGCCGTGTCATGCGCATCGCGCTGCCGGCGGGCCTCATCATCAGCGGTCTCGGTCAACTCATGTTCGTGCACGCAGGCGGTCGCTGGTTGCAAGATTGGGAGCGTTGGCAGTTCGCCGGCCGAGTCGTGCGCCAGCTTGCCACGCCGGTGCTCGCGCTCGGTTACCTCTGTGCGATTGTCTGCGCCCTGCATTCGGTGCGCGGCCGGCGCCTGCTGGCGCCTTTCGCCGATGCCGGCCGCATGGCGCTCACGAACTACGTCGCGCAAAGTTTTCTGATCGGGTTCGTCCTGTTCGGATTCGGGCCCGGCCTCGCCCTTGCCGGCAGGATCGGAACGACGGCCGTCACTGCCATCGCCATGGTCGCCTTTGCCGCCCAGGTTGCGGCCAGCCGCTGGTGGATGGCGCGGTATCGTTTCGGCCCGCTGGAATGGCTCTGGCGGGCGGCTACCTACGGCAACTGGCCGAAGCTGAGGGCAGGATGAGCGATCTCGCGCCGGTCTTCACCGCGCTCGCTGGCATTATGCGGCGCCACGCCCGCGGCCTGGATTTCAAGCAGGACACCGCCTCGGACCTGTACGTGGATACGCACCACGTCCAGAAGAACCGCAAGCCGCTGTGGTTCGGCGGCGTGCAGATCAGGAAGAAATATGTCAGCTACCACCTCATGCCCGTGTACGTCGAGCCGGCGCTGCTCAAGGGCATCTCGATGGGGCTGAAGGCGCGCATGCAGGGCAAGTCCTGCTTCAACTTCGCGAGCGCAGATCCCGAGCTGTTCCGGGAGCTCGCGAACCTCGCCGCGGCAGGCATCGCGTACTATAGGAAGCAGGACTTCGTCCAGGCCGACTGAGCGCCCAGCATGTTCCGCCTGACACGCCGAGGAATCCTCGCTGCGGCCGGCACGATGGCCGTCGCCTCGCTGCTGCCCCGTGCACTCGTCGCGCAACCTGCCAGGACCCGCCTGATCCTCCTCGGCACCGGCGGCGGGCCTCGCCCCAAGCGTGAGAACAACGCGACCGCGCAGGTCATCGTCGTCAACGATGCGCTCTACGTCGTGGACTGCGGCAACGGCGTCGCGCGCCAGATCGTGCTGGCCGGGCTTGCGCTCGACCGGCTGCGCCACGTGTTCATCACGCACCATCATTCGGATCACAACGCCGACTACGGCAACCTGCTGCTGCTCGCCTGGGCGAGCGGGCTGCGCACGCGCGTGGACAGCTGGGGCCCGCCGCCGATCGCAAGAATCACCAAGCTGTTCTTCGAGATGAGCGAGTACGACATCTCGATCCGCATCAAGGACGAGGGCCGCGTGCCGCTGACCCCGCTTGTGCACGTGCACGAGCTGACGCGCGCGGGTCCGGTCATGCGGGACGACCGCGTGCGCGTGACCTCGGCGCTCGTGGACCACCCGCTGGTGGACCGCGCGTTCGCCTACCGCTTCGACACGCCGGACCGGAGCATCGTGATCTCCGGCGATACGCGATGGTCCGACAATCTGGTGCGGCTCGCGCGCGGTGCCGACATTTTGGTGCACGAAGCTCTTTATCTGCCGGCCGTAGACCGGCTGGTCGCGCGCGTGCCAAACGCATCGAACCTCAGGAAGCACATCGTGGACAGCCACACCTCGGTCGAGGACTGCGGGCGCATCGCGACCGCCGCGGGCGTGCGGACGCTCGTGCTTTCCCACTTCGTGCCGCCGGACGACCCGCAGGTGACGGAACAGATGTGGCGGGACACCGCGAGCAGGTATTTCAGCGGCGAGGTCATCGTCGGCCGGGATCTGCTCGAGATCTGAATCAAGGGAGCGGCGTATTCATGACCAGGGAAAAAGTGCTCGGCATCGGCGGCCTGTTCTTCCGCGCCAGGGACCCCGCGGCCCTGGCCGCCTGGTACCACCAGCACCTCGGCATCTCGCCCGTGCCGACGAGTTACGACAGTCCGCCCTGGCAGCAGGAGGCGGGCCCGACCGTGTTTGCGCCGTTCGAGCAAAAGACCGATTATTTCGGTGACGCGAAGAAACAGTGGATGGTGAATTTCAGGGTGCACAAGCTGGACGCCCTGGTGCGCCAGCTGCGCGAGGCCGGCATCCCGGTCGAGATCGACCCGCAGGCCCACCCCAACGGGCGCTTCGCGCGGCTGTATGATCCCGAGGGAAACCCCATCGAACTCTGGGAACCCAAGGATCCGGGGGGATCGCGATGACACGCCTCGTTCGCTTCGCCGCCCGCCGCGGCTTCCTGCAGGCCGCGTTGTCCGCGGGCGGATTCGCCGCAATCGGGCCGCTGCAGCGAGCCTGGGCCGCCCTGCAAGCGACTCCGATCCAGACCCGCGGACCCTTCTACCCGGTTACGCGGCCGCTCGATTCGGATGCCGACCTCACGATCCTCAAGGGACACAGCGAACGTGCACAGGGAAGGATCGTGCACCTGATGGGCCGCGTGCTGGACACGGAAGGCCGGCCCGTTCGCAATGCGAAGATCGAGCTGTGGCAGGCCAACACGCACGGCCGCTATGCGCATCCGGCCGACGTCAATCCGGCGCCGCTCGATCCGAATTTTCAGGGTTTCGGCGTACAGACCACGGACGACGAGGGCCAGTACCGCTTCAAGACCATCAAGCCCAGGGCATATCCGATCAATGCAATGAATCCGAACGCGGTGCGCACCCCGCACATCCATTTCGACATCGCCGGCGCCGGCTCGCGGCTCGTGACGCAGATGTACTTCCCGGGCGAGCCCCAGAACGAGGGCGATGCGATCTTCCGGCGCCTCGATGCCGCCGGGCGGAGCGCCGCCACCGCCGTCGTGTTGCCGACGGCAGACGATGCCGAGCCGGATTCGATCGTGCTGCGCTGGGACATCGTGCTGCTCGCGGGCTAGGCGGACATGCGCGAAACCGTCTGGTACGGCCTGACGCAGCTCGGCATCGCGCACACGGCGGCGAGCCTCGTCGCCATCGCGAGCGGCGCCTGGGCATTGGTGAGATACCGCGAGATCACGACCAGGAGCGGCCTCGGCCGGACTTACCTCCTCACGACCTTGTTGACCGCCGCGACCGCGCTCTTCATTTTCCAGCGTGGCAACTTCGGCCCGGGGCACGTGCTCGCGCTCATGACGCTGGTCGCGCTCGCAATCGGCATGCTGGCGGCGACGACGCGCGCATTCGGTGGCGCGTCGCGCGTGGCGCAGGCCATCGCCTTCACGTCCACGGCGTTGTTCCATACGATCCCGGGATTCACCGAAGCGCTCACGCGGCTGCCGTTCGGCAACCCGGTCCTGGACTCGGTAGAGGCGCCGGAATTCAAGCCGGTTTACGGGACGCTGCTCGCGCTGTTCGCGATCGG
>Ga0187892_10001231_pt1 | contig 59914 bp, 48 predicted proteins | sample MA1701073metaG_FD_139345 | JGI IMG/M metagenome (GOLD analysis project Ga0187892, IMG submission 139345) | Bio-ooze microbial communities from a basaltic lava cave in the Kipuka Kanohina Cave System on the Island of Hawaii, USA - MA170107-3 metaG ...
CTGGGCGGGCGGGGTTCTGAGCTTGAGCGGCCGCGCGTCAGAACCCCGGCCGCCAAGGCCGAGGGTCGCGGGCGCCGGAACGCTGACGGGTCAACCGCGAGCCTCATGAATAATCCGGGCTAGGGCGCGCGATCGTCGCCAGGGCATTCATGCCCGGGTGGCCAAGGCGGCCCCAAACCGCCCGCCCGGAGGGCGGACGAGGGTTGATGCGACAAGGCTGGGGGCGCTTATTTTTCAGGACAGGGGTCAAACCCGTGCAAACCGGGTGCCCGAAACGGAAGGAGCCCCGCCAGGGGCGAAGGAAAGGCGGTTTGCGTCCGATCGAATCCGGGAGGCGCTGGCCATCCTCCGCCCCCGTCCTGAAAATAAAGTTTTCATGGCTCCAGGTGCGGCCCGGCCCTAAGACCACTTCGGGGCTGATGACGTTGGCGGGGCATCGCCATCCACGGGCTTAACCCGGCTTAACCCGGCTGAAGGCCCTGGCAGCGATCGTACGCCCTCCGGGCGAGGACCCGCGTGCCGCCTGCGGCGCGCCAGATGCTGGCGCGCAGATCGTCGTTGGAGTTGACGCCGCTATTCGGCGCTCGTAAATGTGTGCGATGGCCAAGCGACTTCAGATCATCATGTGTGCGAGCGTCTCGTCGTCTCAGTCTCAGCGTCCTCAGCGCCACTGTCCGGGACTCGCTAGCGGAGCGCGCGCGTCCCGGATCTGCGTCCGGCGAATCGCCCATGCGTGAGTTCAACCGATACGTCAGCCTGAACCCGAACGAGCGTCAGCGGCGCGAGAATCATCATACGCTGCTGTCGTGCGTGTTGCCGCGGCCGATCGCGTTCGTCTCGACGCTGTCGCCAGAGGGCGTGGCCAACTTGGCCCCGTTTTCGTTCTTCAACGCCTTCTGCAGCAACCCGCCTACGCTGGTCTTCGGCCCGGCCACCAAGGCCGACGGGACCGAGAAGGACACCGTGCGAAACCTCCAGCACCTGGGCGAGTGCGTGGTCAACGTGGTCACATACGACATGCGGCTGGCCATGAACCAGGCCTCTTACGCCTATCCGCCCGACGTGAGCGAGTTCGAACGCTGCGGCTTCACGCCCGTGGCCAGCGAGCTGGTGCGCCCGCCGCGCGTGGCCCAGTCGCCCGTGCAGATGGAGTGCAGGCTGATTCAGATCGTCAAGATCGGCGCGGGCGGATTGTCCGGTAACTTGTGCGTCGTCGAAGTGCAGCGCTTCCACATCGCCGAAGAGATCTGTCTGCCCGACGGCTCGGCCGACGTAACCCAGATCGACCTGGTGGCCCGTCTCGGGGCAGACGGCTACAGCACAATGCGCGACCGGTTCGACCTGCCCAAGCCGACCACGCCGTAGCGTGGCACGGGCTTCCAGCCCGTGAAGCGTCGCAGGGGCTTCCAGCCCCTGCACTTACCTAACGTGACGAGCGCTTCGCCACGGCCTGGAAGGCCGTGGGACGAAACACGGGCAAGATGCCCATGCCATGTAGCGGCTCGACGATCGGACGATCAGTCCGTAGACTGGGATCGGTCCGTATTCAAGGGAGAATCCGAAGCGATGAATCGAGTCGTACTGATACTACCAGTGACGTTTTTCGTCCCGTTCGGCGGTTGCAAGGAGGAGGGCGCGTCCGGCGGCGGCGCTGGCTCGGGTGGGGCCAAGCCCGCGACCAGGGCCATGTCGCCGGAGCTTGCCAACGAACTCTCTGAGCGGCTCGAGGCCGCCTACCGCGAAGACAAAGTGGCCGCGGGCACGACGGCGGCCGGCGACGTGGCCGCCGCAGGCACGGGCGCTCCGCCGAAGCTGGTCGGCCTGGCAGCCCGCGCCTTCCTGCGGGCGGGTGACCTGCCGCATGCTTCCGAACTGGTCAATGCGGCCGGCGCTGCGAACACCGAGGTTCCGCTCCTGCTCACGCGAGCGCGTTTGGCCCGCGGAACGGGCGCGCTGGCGATGGCCGACACGTCGCTGGATGCGGCCTTGAAGGCGGCGCCCGACGATCCTGAGCTGCTCAATGAGTTGGTCTTCGTGCGTCAAGCCCAGCAGCGCTACGCGGACGCGGCCGCTGCGGCCGAGCGGCTTGACAAGGCTCTCGCAGCCGCAAGCGGCTATCCGACCGAACTGCTGAGAGTCATGAACGCCGGCCGGGCCGAGTTTCTCGCTCAGGTCAAAGACCAGCCGCTGAATGTGGTCGCGCAGCTCGGCACACAGAAGATGGTCTGGGCCCCGACCGACAACTTCCAGCAGCCGTACATCGTCGAGGCGAAGATCAACGGGCAGGGTCCGTTCACGCTGGCGATCGACCTGATCGGCGGGCACTCGCTCCATCTGAGGCCGACGGTCGCCGAGGCGGCCGGCGTCCTGCCGATTGCGGATGGGGAGGTCATCACGATGGCCGGCCCGCGCCCGGCCCGCTGGGCGATCGTCAACGGGCTCGAACTGGGCACGGCCAAACTCGAGCGCGTCATCACGCGCATCTTCGACGAGCCGGCCAAGCCGGACTACGTCTTTGACGGTGCGCTGGGCGTCGGCCTGTTTCGCAGCGTCCGGATGCGCATGAACATGCTCGACCAGCGTTTCGAGCTCGAAGCGTCGGGTCCGTTTGAGACAGGGAACAGCGATCACGGCACCGAGCTGCTCGTCTACCTGGCCGACGACCGCCCCGTCTTCACCGCGCAGTTCGAAGGCGCGCCGCGTCTGACCACGCTGGGCGCGTACGTGCACGTCGCGACCATTACCGAGCCGGTCATGCTCGAGCGCTTCAAGGAGTCGGACACGACGATCCTGCCCATGCTGGCGCCCGGCATACCCGCCGAGCATCCGGTCGCCCCGCTCGGCGACCGCGAGGCGTATACGCCCGAACAGCTCACGTGGCACCACCCGTCGCGCTTCGGCAATGACGCCGTTACGAGCTACTTCTGTGGGCGCGAGGTTCCCCTGTCACTCGCGGTCGCGATGCCATTTCACGATGCGACCATCGAGCGGCTGATCGGTGCCCGGCCCGGCCTGATGATCTCGACCGACAAGTTCCAGACGATGCACGTTGTATCGTTCGACGGGCCGACGCACACGCTGCAGATTCAATGGATCCCGATCCCGCCTGCGCCGGCGACCGCCCCGGCAGCCGCCGGCACGCAGCCGGCCGAAGGCAGCGTACGCATCGTGCCCGGCACACAGCCGAGTGAATAGCGCTTAAGGGACAAGCGGGCGCGCATGTTGCCCGCTCGGTCGGACCGCGGGCATCTTGCCCGCCTCTGGGGCCGCGGGCTTCCAGCCCGCAAGACAAGAACAACTCATCGCATCGCAGGCGAGTTTCTGCTTCGCGCGACCTGCGATTCGGCCGCGCTATGGGTGGGCCTCTTGTGCCGGCTCAGTCCCGGGGTGCGTGTCGTGTTGATCTTTGCGCGGCGGTGCGATCTGCCGCGGGGGTGTGCTCGATGACCTGTCGATGTCGTTCTCGACGTCGCGAATGCCGCGTTTGAACTCGACCACGGTTCGGCCGAGGTTGCGGGCCACTTCCGGGAGCCGGCGGCCGAAGATCAGCAGGCCGACTCCCGCGATGACGATCCATTCCACGCCGCCAGGAAGTGAGAAGAACGCGACCATTTGTGCAAACCTCGATGCTTCAGTGGTCAAGCCACGTTGCCACGCATCGATCATCTTATACCGGCCACACGACCGCGGCCAGTCAGCCGGTAAACGCCCACTTCATCATCTCGCCGATGCGGGCCCCCTTGCCCTGCATAAGCAGGCCGACGCGGAAGATTCGCCCGGCCGCGATGACGAACAGCACGGTCGTGATCAGCACAAGCAGTACGCCCAGCAGCGGTTGCCACAGCGGAAGCTGCGGAGCCGCCGCGGCCCGCATGACCATCAGCATGGGTGTCGCCGGCGGGAACAAGGACAGACCGGTCGAGAGGGCGCTGGTCGGCTCCTTGATGACGATCATCCACACGAACATCGGCATCACCAGCAGAAGCATGGCCGGCGTGACCATGCTCTGGGCCTCCTTCATATCGGTCACGGCCGCGCCGATGGCCACAAACACCGAACCGAACATCAGCACGGCCATACCCTGATACACGACGAACCAGCCCAATACGGACAGCGGAATAAGGTCCAGGTAGCCCGCCCGGTGCAGGGCGTACAGCCCGCCGGCCAGGTAGACGCTCACGATCGTGAACGACACGCCCACCACGCCCAGCAGCTTTCCCATCATCAGCTCGAACGGCGACACCGACCCCAGCAGCACCTCGGCGATGCGCTGCATCTTCTCTTCCAGCACGCTCTGCATCAGTGGTGTGGCTCCGACCATCACCACCATGAACATCAGCATCATCAGGAAGAACGGGACCAGAAACGTGGCGATCTCGTTGGTGCGTTCGGCCTCCTTGACCTGGCCGGTCTCGGCGCTGACGGTCACCAGCCCGAGCGTCTCGAGCGGAACCGGAGCGGTAATGCGTTTGACCAAGTCGGGATCGAGCTGGTTTTCGGCTAAGCGCCTGCCCTGAACGATCTCGTGTACGGTCGGGCGGAGCCAACGATGAATGTCGTCGAAGCCGGGGGTGTTGGAATAGTACCGCACGCGGGCGTGTTCGCCGCCCGCGCCTCCGGCGATCACGTCCGGACCGATGTCGACGAAGGCGAAGATTTCCTGCCGTCGCACGCGCTCGGACTGGGCCAGCCGCTCGTCGAGCGGGTCGGCGCCCGACGGCGCGACGGGCTCGAGCAGGAACCGCGGTCGCACCTGCTTGCCGGTGGCCGGATCGGTGATCTGAGTCTGATTTCGCTCGGCTGCCTTCTCCGCAATCGCGTCATAAAGGACGCCGCTCCGATCGAGAATGGCCACCTTGCGATCGGTGATGTCGACGTGGTCCTTCATCACGGCTTGCAGCAGGACGCTGCCGCCTACCATGACCGGCATCAGCACGAGCGAGATCACGAAGGCCTTGCTCTTGACGGCCGCCTTGTATTCGCGGGCGGTGACGATGAGTGTCCTATGCACGCGGTGCCTCCATCGCCTCCGGCCCGGCAATCCGAACAAAAACGTCGTGCAGCGACGGGCGGGCCACCTCAAAGTGATGCACGCGCGTGCGGCCAGCCAGCGAGACCAGAATCTGCTGCGGATCGACGCCGGCGTTCATTCGAAGCTCCTGAAAACGGCCGTAGTCGTTGACCCGTTCGACGCCCGGCAGATCTCGCAGCGCGTCGCCATTACCGTCGATGCGCACGCGCAGCGTGTCCTCGCCGTAGCGGCTCTGAATGTCGTCGAGCGTGCCGTCGAGCACCTTTCTGCCGCGGAAGATCATGAAGATGGCATCGCACATCTTCTCGGCCACGGCCATGTCGTGCGTCGAAAAGATCACGGTCGCGCCGTCGCGCCGCAGATTCAGCACCTCGTTCTTGAGCACTTCGGCGTTGATCGGATCGAGCCCCGAGAACGGCTCATCGAGAATGACCAGCGACGGCCGGGCAACGACAGCCGCGATGAACTGCACCTTCTGGGCCATCCCCTTGGAGAGCGTCTCGACCTTTTTGTCGGCCCAATCGCCCAGGCCCATTCTGTCGAGCCAGCCCGCCACCTCGGCCCGCACGTTCGGACAGCGCTTGAGCGCTCCGTAGAACGCCAGCACCTCGGCGACCTTCATTTTCTTGTACAGGCCGCGCTCTTCGGGCAGGTAGCCGATGCGGTCATCGACGGCGTCGCGGCTGGTCTCGCCCAGGACGCGGATCATGCCGCGGTCGGGATGGAGAATCCGCATCACCATGCGCAGCGTGGTGGTCTTGCCCGAGCCGTTCGGGCCGATGAAGCCGTAGATTGTGCCCTGCGGCACGGCGAGCGACAGGCCGTTGACGGCCGTGTGCCTGCCGAACGTCTTGGTCACTTCGCAGATTTCGACCGCGTGCATACCGATAAGACCACCAGACGCCACGAATGACTCCGCGGCGGGCGCCGCGTACGATCATGTGCAGAATCCTAGCCCTTGCGGCGAGATCGCTCAAATGTACCGACTTGTCCCGGAAGCAGCCGCCGCTGCTGACATGAGCCGACAAGCGCTGCGCTACTATGAACTGCGGGTCTTGAACTCTGGCCTCTGTGCCCAGTTTCCGTCGATCATCACGGCTACGGCCCGCGCGGGGAGTGTCCAGCCGGCGAAGGGGGTGTTGTGGCTCTTGGAGTGCAGGCGGGCCGGGTCGACCGTCCACGAGGCGGCCGGGTCGATCAACGTCAATGTGGCCGGTTGGCCGGGCGCGAGCGACGGCGGCGGCAGGCCGAGCACGCGGTACGGGTGCGTACACATCAGGGCGGCGAACACCTTCCAGTCGAGCAGGCCGGGCTCGATCAACGCTTTGACCGCCAAGCCAACGGCCGTTTCGAGGCCGATGATGCCGAACGGCGCTTTAGCGAAGCCCACGGCTTTCTCTTCGGCGGTGTGCGGGGCGTGATCGGTCACGATGCAGTCGATCGTGCGATCAGCCACGCCGGCCACGCACGCCGCCACGTCGGGAGCCGGCCGCAGCGGCGGGTGCATCTTTGTGTTCGGATCGGCCTCGGCGCACGCCTCGTCGCTGAGCACCAGGTGATGCGTGCAGACCTCGGCCGTTACCGGCAATCCCCTACATTTCGCCTGACGGACCAGATCGACGGCCCGGGCGGTCGAGATGTGGGCCACGTGATAGCGCCCGCCGACCTGGCGGAGCAGTTCGAGGTCGCGTTCGATCATCGCCTCTTCGGCCCGCGGGTCGATGCCCGGCAGCTTGAGGCGCTTGGCGACGCTGCCGGCGTGCATCACACCGCCGTGCGAGCTGTTCGGACCGGTCTTGAACTCACAGTGCTGGATGAGCGTGGCGCCACAAGCCGCCGCCGTCTCGAACGCACGGCGCATGACGTCGTCACGCTCGACGCCGTCGCCGTCGTCGCTGAACGCGACTGCTCCGGACGCCTTCAGGGCCTCCATGTCGACGACGCGCTCGCCCTGGCGGCCGACGGTGATGGCGGCAATCGGGTAGACCCGGCACAGGTTCACGTTCGCGGCGCGTTCGAGCACCCATTGGACCGTCTCGACCGAGTCGATGGCCGGCTTGGTGTTGGGCATGCACGCCACGGCCGCGAACCCGCCCGCCACGGCCGCCCGACAACCGCTCTGGATGGTCTCCTTATGCGCGAAGCCCGGCTCGCGCAGGTGAACGTGCATGTCGAAGAAGCCCGGACACACCAGCAACCCGGTGGCATCCACGATCGTTGCGCGGTGCTCGTCAATGTCCTCAACCGGCACGATGCGTCCGCCGGCCAAGCCCAAGTCTGCGTCGGCTTCGACGCCACAAGTCGGGTCGACCAAGCGTCCTCCACGAATGCGCATGGGCGTCTGCGGTTTCCGCGCTGGCATCGGTGCAAAGCTACAGCACGCCGCAGCGCTTCGCAATTGAGCGCGGCGGTGGTCATCGGGAGCGACTCGCAGCGCGCGCCGGACTCGATCGACCATGCGGGCCCGAACCGGCGTGCAGTCGCCGAATCGCACAGCAGCGGGGCCAGGCGGGGGAATTCGCGCAGAAAGCTCGCCGCCGACTCAATCCTACGGCGCCAAGCGGTCGATCAGCCACGAACCGTCGGGTTGGCGGCGATAGCGCAGGCGATCGTGCAGGCGATCGAGCCGGCCCTGCCAGAACTCGAACGTGTCCGGCCGTAGCACGTAGCCGCCCCAGTTGGGCGGGCAGGGAACATGCTCGCCGAACTCTGCGCGCAGCTCGTCGACGCGCCGCTCGAGGTCTTCGCGGCTGGGAATCACTCGGCTCTGCGCCGACGCCCAGGCCGACAGCCGGGCACCCAGCGGCCGCGTCTGGAAGTACGCCTCGGTCTGCCCGCGCGGGACCTTGTTGACCCCGCCATGTACGCGGACCTGCCGCTCCAGCTCGGCCCAGTACAAGAGCAGCGCGGCCTGCGGGTTGGCGGCCAACTCGCGGCCCTTGTCGCTGTCGTAGTTCGTGAAGAAGACCAGCCCGTCGTCGTCGACGTGCTTAAGGAGCACAATGCGGGCCGACGGTCGGCCGTCGGGTGTGGCCGTGGCCAGCGTCATGGCCGTAGCCTCGGTCAGGTTGCGGCCGACCGCATCGCTCAGCCACGCCTCGAACTGGCGGATCGGATTCGGGTCCAAATCGCGTTCGTGCAGCCCAGTTCGAGCATACTCGCGCCGCACGTCGGACCAATGCGTCGGAAAATCGCTCATGCCCATCTTTTACCCGGCGCCAGTCCGTCAGCCCAGCGCGCATGTGCATCTCACTGGGAACCCGTGCTCATCGGAACTTGGCCAGCTGCTAATTCGATGTACGCGTCTGCCTGCTCAATCTGAACGTGCAGCGTTCCACGAGCGATGAAGCCCGATATGCCGAGCAGTGTCGGGGTCGCGTCGGTTTGGGCCAAGTACGCAGGGACTCGCAACGGACCGAGCGTCACTGCTCCGTCGGACAAGATGCAGTCCACCTCCGCGAGTAGCGCTGGAATCCGACACTCCGGGCGAGTGGCGATCCCGCCGACTTCCGTCGCACCAAAGGGAATCAGCCAAGTCACGCTCCAAACGCTGGATGGCAGCAGACTGATCGGAGCCCCCGTGTCGACGACGATGTCGCGGAAGGGAGTCCAACCGGTATGCGACCTCAAGCTGATGTGCGTGATCAGTCGAATCGCCTCGACGGGATGACCGAGGGATGCAGACGGCGGATGCAATCCCCGCAGAATTCGAAGCGGAAGTCGTAGCATGGCCTACGCGGCCGCATAGATGAGCGTGCCATCATCGACGAAATGATAGGCGATGTCGTGACCGGGCGCGAGCCGTTCAGCGGTTTGCACGACCTCGCCAAGTCCATGACCTGCGGCAAGCACACGCCCGCCGTAAGCCCCCACCCACTGGTTCGGATATTGGTGGGTCAACTCGTCGATGTGGTCGAAGATCCACTCGCTGTTCTGCAGATACGCCGGCGTAGGGCGGGGTAAGGTCTGTGTGACGCTCATGTAGGCTCTCCAACCGCAGCGCAGCGACTGCAAGCTCCGCAGGGGCCATTGCAACGCCACCCTCCGTGGATGCTACGCCACCCGCAGGATCCTTTCAATGCAGGCCGTGCCGGAGGCTTGAGCGCAGTTCGGACGCCTTGCGGGCATAATGACGAACCCCGCTTAGTCTCCTCCCCCTTGGAGCCTCAGTTCCTCGGTGCCCCCCAAAGATGCCCCCCGGCGATTTGACAACCGTCGAAACGTACGGTATATTCTGTTACGACAGAAATAAGGGAACGACGATGGTCGAGATCTCGCCAGTTCAGCAGAAGTTTATCCTCCACTGGGGCAAGATGGGCACCAAGTGGGGCATCAACCGCACGGTGGCCCAGATCCATGCCTTGCTCTACATCTGGCCCAAGCCGCTGAACGCCGAGGACATCGCCGAGACGCTGGGCGTGGCCCGCTCCAACGTCAGCAACAGTCTCCGCGAGCTGCAGAGCTGGGGCATCGTGAAGGTCGTACACGTGATGGGCGACCGGCGCGACCATTTCGAGTCGATGGCCGACGTGTGGGAGATGTTTCAGGTCATTCTCGATGAGCGTAAGCGGCGCGAGTGCGACCCGACGCTCGAGCTGCTGCGGGCCTGCATCGCCGAGGCCGACGCGGCCGGCGCCAGCGAGGCCCACACGCGTGAACGGCTGGGCAAGCTGCTCGATTTCTTCCAGACCATGACCGGCTGGTACAGCCAGATTCGCCGGCTGCCCAGTGGGGCGGTGGTCCGGTTCGTGAAGATGGGAGACAAGATACGGAAGCTGCTCGGGTAGGAACCGACCCCGCCAAGGGGTGGGCCGCGGGCGTCGACGAGCGCGGCACGGCCATAGTTGTCCGACACTCGTCAGGCACCTCGAACCCAGGCCTTGGGGGCAACCCGCGGCCTTGGCGGCCGGGGTTCTGATTGGCGGCTACGGCCGCATTTTGTTGCGAAGCGTGGTTCTGTGAGTACAGAAACGACGGACATTCCTGACACGACGCCACGCCGCGGCTGGGTGCTCTATGACGGCACGTGCGGCATGTGCACGGCCGGCGTGCGGCGGTTGGGGCGGATCGTCGAGCGGCGCGGCTTTGCGCTGGCGCCGCTCCAGGCGGACTGGGTGGCGGCGCGGATGGGCGCGCCGCCCGAAGACCTCATGCGCGAGATGCGTGTGCTGACTGTCGACGGACGTGTGTGCGGCGGCGTTGACGCCTTCGTATGCCTCGCGCGCTACGTGTGGTGGGCATGGCCGCTTTATCTGCTCGCCCTCGTGCCGGGTGTCCGAACATTGCTCAGGCCGATCTACCGGTTCATCGCCCGCCATCGCCATGCCATCGGTGGTACGTGCCCGCTACCGACCGCTTCAGATTCGCACGCCGCGAACTCGGAGCGCGTCTCCGGAGGAGACACCAGCAAGCGACTTGGGAAGTTGGTTGCCTGGTTGCCTTTGGCTGGCCTGCCGGCGGTGGTCCTGCTGATGCACGCGCATCTGCCCGCTTGGGGCGTCTGTTGGGGCCTGGCGTTCGCGATCTATGTCGGATGCAAGTGGCTCACGTGGTGGGACGCGCGGCGATTGGCGCGGACCGCTTCGCTCGGGCGGAATCTCGGTTGCTTGCTCGCTTGGCCCGGGATGGATGCCAAAGCCTTCCTTGGGCCGAAAACAGAAGACCGAAACCCGAAAACCGAAATCACGGCAACGACGCACGGCCGCGCAGCAGCCGCGAGTCTCGGCTTTCGGTTTTCTGATTTCGGATTTCAGTGGTTGGCAGCCGCCTTGAAGACAGCCATCGGGCTGGGGCTGGTCTTCGTCGTTGCCCGTCAAGTCCCCGCCGCGCAGCCATTGCTGGCTGGCTGGATCGTGATGATCGGTCTCATCCTCACGCTGCATTTCGGGCTGTTCCATCTGCTTGCGCTCGCCTGGCGACGCAGCGGCGTGGACGCCGTGCCGCTCATGCACAGCCCGGCGCTGTCAACGTCGTTGGCCGACTTCTGGGGCGCCCGATGGAACCTGGCGTTCCGGGATCTGTCGTACGCTTACCTGTTCCGGCCGTTGCGACGCCCGCTGGGTGTGGCTGGCGCCAGCGTGACAACGTTTCTGGTGTCGGGACTCGTACACGATCTGCTGATTTCGTTCCCCGCCGGCGCTGGCTACGGCGGGCCGACGCTCTTCTTCCTGCTCCAGGCGGCCGGGATGTTGTTCGAGCGCTCTGCCATCGGACGATCGCTCGGCCTGGGCCGCGGCGTGAAGGGTTGGCTCTTCACGCTGCTTTTGACCATCGGACCGGCGTATTGGCTCTTTCACCCGGCCTTCGTGATGCGTGTCATCGTCCCCATGGCGCAAGCGTTGGGCGCATTGTAAGAGGAGAATGCCGTGCCGTCTCGCGATGCACTGATCCTGGCCGGCGGAATCTGCCACTTCGCGATTCTCATCGCCAGCGGGCTGGTGCCGAGTGTGCTGAATTGGCGCGAGGAGCTGGACCGGCTCAGCCCGTTTCTGCGGAAGCTGTTCTGGGTCTACGGCGCGTTCATCGTGCTGGTCATTGTCGGCTTCGGGACCGTCTCGGTGCTCAATCACGAAACGCTCGCCGCCGGCTCGCCGCTGGCCCGTTCGGTTTGCGGGTTTGTGGCCGTTTTCTGGCTGGCACGCCTGTTCGTGCAGTTCTTCGTGTTTGACGCCGCACCGTTCAAGCATCGCCGCGTGCTGATGATCGGCTATCACGGCCTGACTGTCTTGTTCCTGTACTTGGTGGTGGCCTATGGGCTGACGGCGGTGCTGCCGCGCGGATGAGGAATCGAATGTCGGCTGGAATGCATGGCAGAACGGAGCCCGGCAACGCGGAGCGGCGCGTCGTCGCGGAAGCCGTCGCACATCGTCCGGAGGGCGCGCGAGGGTTGCCAGGGACTTTCAGTCCCTGGAAAGGGCCCTGCCTTGATTCCTCCGCCCGGAGGGCGGACGAGTGCTGCCGCATTGATTTCAAAGAACGGTCCGCGCGCCCTCCGGGCGGAAAGCAGGGGAGGGAAGCAGTCCCCTTCCTCCCAGGGACCGAGGTCCCTGGCAACGATCGTGCGCCCTCCGGGCGGAGCTCGATCGTCCCGGTCACGAGCCAGGCGCACGTCAGGTCAACCCACCGGTCCCGGCACGGCGTCGCGCAGACTCCCCCACTCTTTCTTGCCGATTGGGCGCCGGCCGTGTTCATGCACTATGAGGCTGATCCGGATGTGCTGCAGCGAGAGGTCCCTTTCTCGCTCGATCTACGCGACGGACGCGCCTACGTCAGTTTGGTCGCCTTCACCATGCGCCGCTTGCGGCCCGCCAAACTCAGCCACCTGGGTTCGGTGTTGCTAACGCCGATCGCCACGCACTCGTTCCTTAACGTGCGCACGTACGTACGCTTCCGCGGCGAACCGGGCATCTACTTCATGTGCGAATGGCTTTCGAACCGCTTGGCCGTCCAACTCGGGCCGCCGACGTTCGGGCTCCCGTATCGCTTCGGCCGGCTTGACTATCACAACGACGGACGCGGTGGCCGCGTAAGCGGGACCGTCTCAGCCGTGGACGGAGGTCATTTGTGCTACCGCGGCGAGCTAGCTCGGCGTGCGCAATTCGTAGCCATCGGGTGTGGCATGGCCAAGCGTAGCGCGGCCATGCCCGGCGGCCCGCATGCCCGCGCTTGCGCTTGGGCATGCCACACGCGGCGCGACCTCGCGCCCGCTGACTTCCCGAGGGCTGGGCTGGCACCGTGCCTGCCCGGCTCGCTCGACGAGTTCCTGCTCGAGCACTACACGGCCTTCACGCAGCGCGGCCCGCAGCGGCGGCGCTTTCGCGTGGACCACGCGCCTTGGCCGCAGACGCGACTCGATCTGACCATTGACGACGCCGGCCTGCTGCGGCAGTCGGGCGCGTGGATCGAGCACGCCCGCCTGGTCGGCGCGAACTTCTCGCCGGGCGTCACGGACGTGAGCATCGGCTGGCCGTGCCGCATTTCGAGTCCTTCGACGGAGGTTCTCACATGAACGACGTGTCGCTGTTCTTGATCGGTGTGCTGCTGACCGTAGTGTCGTGCTTTGTCGTCGTGCTGTATCTGCGGGCGCACTTGCGCCGCATCCTGACCGACCTGTGCGGAACGGCCGAGCGGGCCGGCTTCTGGATGGCGTTCTCGAACGTCACGCTCGTGCTCGTGCCGGCTGTCGTGGCCATGCACTTTCGCCCGGCGCTGCTGCACGGCCAGTCGAGCTTGTTCGAGATCGCCGACCAGCTCAAGTGGTCGCTGGTCGGTTTGATCGGCGCCGTGCTGATCCTCGGCATCGTGATCAGCCGCTTCATCCGCGACGCGGAGACGCAGAATCGTATCCTGACTGCGGCCGGAATGCCGGCAGCCGGGCCGGTTGCGTCGTCAACGAGTGAGCTGAGGCCGGGAATGCTGGCATCTGTCAGCACAGGGAGATGATCATGCGCATCGCGATTACAGGCGGAACCGGATTCGTCGGACGACACCTGGCCCAGGCGTTGACGCGGGCTGGACATGAGATTGTTCAGATCGCGCGCGGCCTGCATCGAGACGGTTCGCGCGAGCGACTGGTGGAGCGTGCATCGTTCTGGCCAATCGGGCTCGACGATCCTGACGCACTCAGCGAGGCGTTTGCCGGCTGCAACGGCGTGGCGCACTGTGCCGGCATCAATCGCCAGCTCGGCAGGCAAACGTACCAGCGTGTTCATATCGAAGGCACGCGAAACGTGGTCGAGGCCGCGCGGCGGGCCGGCGTGAGGAAGGTCGCGGTGCTCAGCTTTCTGCGAGCGCGGCCTGCCTGCGAATCGGGCTATCACGAGTCGAAATGGGCTGCCGAAGAAATCGTCCGCAACAGCGGCTTGGACTACACCGTCTTGAAGGCCGGCGTGATCTATGGCCGCGGAGATCACATGCTCGACCACTTGACCCACGCCCTGCACACGTTTCCGCTGTTCGCGCTGGTCGGGTTCCGCGACCAGTCCATCCGCCCCGTGGCGGTCGAAGATGTCGTGCGCGTGCTGTCGGCCTCGCTCGTGGATGGCCGGCTGTCGCGAAAAACGGTAGCCGTGACCGGCCCGGAACTGATGACGCTGGGCCTGGCGGTGCAGCGCGTGGCCTCGGTCGTCGGCCGCCGCCCGCTCATGTTTCCGGCCCCGGTGGCGCTGCACTACGGACTGGCCTGGCTCTGCGAGCGGCTGATGAAGATTCCGCTCGTCTCGATGGCACAGGTACGGATCCTGTCGGAGGGCATCACCGTGCCGCTGCCGCTGGCCGAACCACTTCCGGAAGACCTGCGCCCGACGGTATGCTTCACGCCCGAACAAATCCGCCGCGGCCTGCCGCCGGCAGGACCCTTCACGCTGCGCGATTGCCGTTGCTGCACGCTCTCAGCCGCACGGTGTTAACGAGGAGCGACTGGCCATGATGAGCATCCATCTAAAGATTGTCGGCGTTCTGCTCCTGCTCCTGGCGGCGGCCAACTTCCTGCTGCCGCGGCGCCTGCACTGGCGCGAGGAACTGCCGCGACTGTCGCTGCTGAACCGCCGGATCTTCCAAGTGCACTGCATGTTCATCGTGCTGATCGTGGTGATGTTGGCGGTCCTGTGCCTGGTCTACACCGACGAGTTGCAGACGCCGCACCCGCTGGCCAGGGCCGTCCTGGCCGGAATGGCGTTGTTCTGGGCCCTCCGGCTGTTCGCACAGTGGTTCATTTACGATCGATCGCTGTGGCAGGGTGATCGTGCCAGGACTGTGCTGCACGTGATCTTCTCACTGCTGTGGGTGTACTTCGTTGGCGTCTTTGGTGCGGCTTGGTGGTCGATATGAAGAGCGACACACGCAAGATCATTCTGGCCGGCGGGTCGGGCTTCCTGGGGCGCACGCTGGCCGACTGGATTAGCCGGCGAGGCTGGGACGTCGTTGTGCTGGCGCGGTCACGGTCTTCAGCATCTGCACCCGGCCGCTGGATCGCGTGGGACGGCGCGATACTCGGCGACTGGGCCTCAGAGTTCGACGGGACCGCGGCCGTCGTCAATCTGGCCGGGCGCTCGGTCAATTGCCGTTACTACGCCCGCAACCGCCGCGAGATCATGGATTCGCGCATTCACTCGACACGCGTGATCGGCGAGGCCATTGCCCGCTGCGCGAACCCACCGCCGATATGGCTCAACTCCAGCACGGCCACGATCTACAAGCACTCGTTCGATCAGCCCATGGATGAAGCCACCGGCGTCATCGGCGCGACGTGTGAGGCCAAGGACGCGTTTTCGATCGACGTGGCAACAGCTTGGGAGCGCGTGTTCGACGAGGCCCGGACGCCCGCCACGCGCAAAGTCGCCATGCGCACGGCGATGGTTCTGGGTACAGAACCCGGCACCGTGTTCCGCGTACTGCGGCGACTGGCGCGGCTAGGCCTGGGCGGCACGATCGCCGGCGGCCGACAATACATGTCGTGGATTCACGAGCACGACTTCTGCCGCGCGATCGAATGGCTGATCGAGCACGACGACCTGAGTGGTCCCGTCAATCTGGCCGCTCCGAATCCGCTGCCCAACCGCGAGGCGATGCGGCTGTTTCGGAAGACCTGCGGCGCTCCCTTCGGACTGCCGGCCACTGAGTGGATGCTCGAGATCGGCACATTCATCCTGCGGACCGAGAGCGAGCTGGTCATCAAGAGCCGCCGCGTCGTGCCGGGCCGGTTGCTCGCGAGCGGATTCGCGTTCACGTTTCCGACGTTGCCGGCCGCGTTGGAGGATCTCGAACGGCGTGTCCGGACGCAGCGTGCCTGAGGATTACGTCGCCGCCGCCAGCGACGACGATGCGTTACCGCGCTGACCCGCCGTCCAATCGCCCCACGTCACTTCGGTCGGCTTCTCGAAGCCCGGCGGCAGGAACTCGCGACGGACGTAGATGTCGTTGATCACCTGGCGATGAATGCGGGCATAGCCGCGCTCGGCCAGATACGGCTCGATCGCAGCCCCGCTGGGCCGATCGTTCTCGACCATCACCACCATCGGCCGGAAGCGGTCGAGGTCGAAGCCGTCGAGCACGTCGAGCTCGGCCCCTTCGGTGTCGATTGACACCAAGTCGATGGCCCAGCGACCGTCGCGCCACGGGCTGCCGCATGGGAAGTCGCCGCGGCGCGTCTCGTTGAGCACATCGGTGAGCGTCACGAGGGCCACCTCGGACTCGACCAGCGTCGCGCCCTCGCGGCGACAGCGCTCGACGTGCTCGGCGTCGGTGCTCGTAAACGACAGGAACGCCTTGCCGACCGCATGCGTGAGCTTGATCGTGCGGCCGGCATTCCGTCGGCCCGCCGCAGCGTGCACGACGCGGCTCCGCGGCCGGGCGGCTACGCACTTGGCACACAACTCGGCCACCGGCTCGATCAGGATTCCCCGCCAGCCCATCTGCTCGAAGAACCAGGTGGTCGACAGGCTAACGCCGTCGAACGCGCCCACCTCGATGAAGAAACCGTCGCGCCGCCCGCCGAACAATCGCCAGAGGATACGGTCCTCGCCGAACTGCGAACGGAACAAGTCTGGCGGGACCGCCAACCGGGTGGGCGTCGACGATTCGGCGGGTTCGGCTTGCGCAGCAACGGGCATGCGCCCGATATCGGCTCATTTGTCCGATCGGCTGCACCGACGGCCGACGCAAACGCGGACTCTGAGCGTCTGAGCGACTGAGTGTGAATCGCAGTTAAGGCACGCACCCAGCTAAACCCGGCCCGGGTCTGTGGCCGGTTCGGCGACGTCATCGGAACCCCCCACACAAGTGGGGGGCGTGCTGGCAAGCTCGAGACGCACGATTGTTCGGTCGCCATCCGAACGCCGGAGCACGCCCGCGCCCTCGCGGGCGGGGTTCCGAGCCCGCCCGATACTGTCACGCACCCATCCACCTCGACTCGGAAGCTTCGCCCTCGAATTGGGCGTCGGCGGGCGGTATGATTCACTGGGGCCGAGGAGCAAGGAGCACGCCGTGGCAGGCAATGGGCCGATGATCGCTGTGAACGAACGCCACCGGGCGGCGCTGGCCACCGCCGACGAGCGACTTCGCGAATCGGAGCGATTCCACATGGGGATGGGCAAGGTCCACGAAACGCTGACCGCACTGGTGGCCGACCTCGAACGCGAGGGTATCGACTATGCCGTCATCGGCGGCATGGCGCTGAACCGGCATGGCTACCAGCGCGAGACGGTCGATGTCGATGTGCTGGTTCGCCCCGAAGGGCTCGACGCGTTCCACGATCGGCTGGTCGGCCGCGGCTATCGGCCGGCCTTCGACGGCGCTCGCAAGACGTTCAAGTACACGCGCACCGGCACGAAGGTCGAGTTCATCACCACGGGCGAATACCCAGGCGACGGGAAGCCCAAGCCGGTGGTATTCCCCGATCCAGCCGCGGCGTACAGAGAGATCGGCGGCGCCCGGATCATCGATCTCCCGAGACTGGTCGAACTGAAACTCGCCTCCGGAATGACACAGCCCGCTCGTCGAAGGGATTTGGCGGACATCCAAGATCTAATTCGGACGATCGGCCTCGACGAGTCGTTGGCCCAGCAACTCGATCCGTACGTGCGCGAGATGTATTTGACACTCCTGCGAGAGCTTCGCAGCGACAATCCGTATGTCGAGAAACCTAAGTAGCGCCGTTTTCGCCGCCGTTGCGTTACCGGTGCTGATCGGGCTCGGCTGCAAGCGAGACCCGGCGCCCGGCTCGCCGGCGTCGGCCGCTACACCTTCGCCCGCTCCAGTGTCCGGCGCGTCGGTTCCGCAGCGCATCATCTCCATCGCCCCCAACGCCACCGAAATACTGTTCGACCTGGGCGCGGGCGATCGGCTGGTGGGCGTCTGCACCTTCTGCGTCTATCCCGAGTCGATCAAGTCGCTGCCGCGCGTGGGGGCGTACATCGACCCCGACCTGGAGCGGATCGCGGCGCTTCAGCCGGACCTGCTGATCCTGCGCGGCAGCGTCGAGTCGATCGAGAACCTGTGCAAGTCGCGCGGCATCGCCATCTACAAGGACCCGACCGAATCGCTGGACGACATCTTTCGCACCGTCGCCGAGCTCGGCAAGCTGACGCAGCGCGAAGTGGCTGCGGACCAGATCGTTGAGCGCATGCGCCGCGAGCTGGCAGCCGTGCGCGAGCGCGTCGCCGGCCGGCCGCGGCCGCGCGTGCTGCTGACCATCTCGCGCAAGCTCGACGCGGCCGAGAGCATCTACACCGGCGGAAAAGGCTCGTTCGTGCACGAGCTGATCGAGCTGGCCGGGGGTGCGAACGCCTTCGGCGATCAGGACGTGCGCTATCCGGTCGTGAGCGGCGAGTCGATCCTGGCCCGCCAGCCCGAGGTCATCATCGAGGCCATGCCCGAAGCAAACGTGACCGAAGCGATGGAGCAGGAGATCCGCCGCCAATGGGCAGTGCTCGGGCCGCTGCCGGCCGTCACCAGCGGGCGCATTCACATCCTGCGTGACGACAACGCGACCATTCCCTCGCCGCGCATCAGCCACATCGCGGCCAAGCTGGCCGACCTGTTTCACCCGGAGCCGCGCCAGTGAGCGACAACGGCGCACTGCTGGCGGTCAGGGGAGTCCGCTTCGGCTACCCCGCCCGCCCCGATTTTCTCGGGCCGATCGACCTGACGATCGACCGCGGCCAGCGCTGGGCCGTCATCGGTCCCAATGGGGCCGGCAAGAGCACGCTAGTAAGGCTGCTGGCCGGCCTGCATGCGCCGTCGCAGGGCGACATCGCCCTTGACGGCCGGTCGCTGCGCCACCTCAGCTCGATCGAGCGCGCCCGCCGCATCGCCTTCCTGCCGCAGCACCCGCCGGTCGATCTGCACATCAGCGTGGGCGAACTCGCGCTGCTCGGCCGCCACCCGCATCGGCGTTTCGGGCTGTTCGAATCACCACTCGACCAGCGCATCGCTGAGGACGCCATGCGGACCACCCAGACGCTCGAGTTCCGCGAACGCCTCGTCTCGACGCTTTCGGGTGGTGAAGGCCAGCGGGCACATCTGGCCGCTGCTTTGGCGCAACAGCCGGCGCTGCTTGTGCTGGACGAGCCGACGACGGGTCTGGACCTCAAGCACCAGCTCCACGTCTACGACATTCTCCGTTCGCTGACGGCGGGCCAGCGAATGGCCGTGGTCGTCGTCACGCACGACGTAAACCTGGCCGCCCGCTACGCCACGCACGTACTCCTGCTGGCGGATGGCAGCGCGGTCGCCACCGGCCCGCCGGCGGAAGTCGTCCGGGCGGATGTGCTCGAGCGCGTCTACGAGATCGGACTGGGCCAGATAACCGACGAACGTGGACAGCGCTGGCTCGTGCCGATCGCGAGGTAAGCCGTTACACTTTTCTGTCCGCCGCGATCAGCGGTAAGCCAGGCACCATGCGCAGCGACCAGGAACCCCTGCAACGCCGCTCATATGTGACACGGCTGCTGGTCTGCCTCGCGGCGCTGCTGGCGGCGGTGCTGGTCAGTCCAGGGATCGGAACGGGCTGCTTCGAGCGCCGGCCTGAAAAACGCATCGCGTTGACCGAGGCGTGGCGGTCGTTGTGGTCGCCGGCCACCGACGCCAGCGACTCGACCTACACGATCGCGTTTCAGATTCGCATGCCGCAGACGATGCTGGCGCTGGCGGCCGGGGTGACGCTGGCGCTGTGCGGCGCGGTCTTCCAGACGCTATTTCGCAACCCGCTGGCCGAGCCGTACACGCTCGGGATCGCCAGCGGCGGCTCGCTGGGGGCGCTGGTGGCGCTGCGGCTCGGCCTGACAGGAACTGTGTTCCTCGGGATCTCTTGGCTGACGCTGTCGGCCTTCGCCGGCGCCTGTGGTGTGGTCGGACTGGTAGCGCTGCTGGCCCGTGGCAGCCGCCGGCTGTCGACCAACGAGCTGCTGCTGGCGGGCGTGACGGTCGGGCTGTTCTGCTCGGCCATGATGCTGGCCATCACCTACTTCTCGAACGCCCGCGAGACGTTCGAGATCATCCGCTGGATGATGGGCTCGCTCGAGGGCTTCGGATTCCGCGACTTGACCGGCACGCTGCCACTGCTGATCCCCGCTTGGGTGGTCCTCGTGGCCCAGGCACGAGCACTGAACCAGTATCGCCTGGGCGACGAGCTGGCCGCGTCGCGCGGCGTGAATGTGGGCCGCTTGCAGGTCGTATGCGTGCTCTTCTGTTCGCTGGCGACGGCTGCGATCGTGTCGATCTGCGGGCCGATCGGCTTCACTGGCCTGGTCGTGCCGCACATTGTGCGGCTGGCCGTCGGACGCGACTGCCGCATCCTACTGCCGGCGTCTGCGCTCGTGGGAGGCGCGTTCCTGATCGTGTGCCATTGGATATCGCAGCTCGCGTTGGGCTGGTACGGCGAGCTCACCGGCCGCCAGATGGGCAGCATCACGCTCCCGATCGGCGTCGTGACCGCCGTCATCGGAGTACCCGTCTTCGTCACCCTCCTGCGCCTCCGCGGGACGCGCGGTTGAGCGCCCGGCGTCTACGTGACGCTCGTTGAAAATGGCGCCGCGGCGCGCGTTCGCGCTATCCGGCGAAGAGCCGGTGCCGGGCCGCCAGAAACAGAATGAGAAACGACAGCTGCGCCACCCACGCCGTCGACGCGAGCGTGTCGAGCGTTTGCCCGCCGACGCGCCGGGCCACGCCGATGGCGTATAGGTGCGTGATGCCGAAGACCGCCAGGGAGATCAGGCAACCGACCGTCCAGCGCCCGTGCGTCCCGCTGTAGACGAGTGTGAGTGTGAGCGGCAACACCAGCCAGCCCAGCGTCATGCGAACCGAGCCGGCGCTGCACAATGTGCGCGCCACCGGCCCGGCCTGCTCGTGCGCCCGCCCGGCGCCGGCCGCGGCGACCCAGCCCCAGGCCGCCCAGAGCGGGGCCAGGACCAGCGGTCGAAAGATCGCCCGCGGATAAGCGAAGTTAAACCACGGACCCCACGCACCCGGCCAGGTGGACGCTGCATTCGGAATCGCCATCCAGCCGATCAAGGGCAGAACGCACGCAACGATGAGCAGCGGCAGCCGGTTCGCCGAAAGCGCGTCGCCCGGCGAATCCTCCGGGTTTGCCTCGCGCGGACCGCTCAGCACGCGCACCAGCCCGATCGGACCGCGCCGATCGATGGCCAGCAACCCGATCACCCACACGGCCGTGGCCGGAAGCAGCCGAACGCCGTCCACCTCGCCGAAGACGCGCCACGCGGCCCGAAAGACCCCGGCGTACGTCAGCCCGAGCAATAGTCCGAACGGCACGATCCACGACAATACCGGGGCCGTGCGCGCGGCGTCACCGCTCGGAAGGCGCTGCGCCACGATGATCGAGATGGCAGACCTCAGCCCGCGGACCGCGCTCCGCGCGAACACCCGCCTGCGACCCCCATCCGTCTGCGAACTGTCAATCTGGGAATCCACGAATCGCCGCAGCCGCCCATCGCCGCAGGATGTCGCTGATGACGTCGAATGCGAACGCCCAACCGTCGCCCATAATCAACGTGCGAGATCATCCGCCATCGGGGTGGCATGGGCAAGTGATCGTCGTCCCGGCGCGCCGGGACGACGATCGCTTGCCCGTGGTGATGCGAGAACGTCGCCTGGTCAGCACGGGCAAGCAAACGGCCGCTTGCCCATGCCACCCATTCGGTCGGCTACGCATGGCGCACCGTGATTCAGGAACCGGCTTTGCCTTCCGCGGTCGGCGTCAGCTCAAAGATCGACTGCGTCTTCAGCAGCGTCATATCCTCGGGAAAGGCATGATAGGCGTGGACGTGAAACTCGCGCTCGCGGGCCTCGTAGTCGATGAACGTAAACGGGGCCAACCCGTCGCTCTCCCATTCTTTGAAGGCCGCGAACATTCCGCGCTTCTGCGCGTGCCGCACGAGGTCGCGGTGAGACGACGGAAACAGATTGGCAGACATTTTCTCCACTTGGCTGGACAGCATGTAGCGAAGGCCGTCGGGAAAACTCTGACTGTGGTCTCGCTCGCCACGGAACCGGAACGACGTTACCAAGCCCATCTTCGGCAGAACTTCATTTTCATCAGAAATAAGCTCCGCCAGGAAGCTCTTGCCGAACTGCACGGTCACAACATGCGCGAGCCCGATAATCCACAGCTCAGCGTGGTAACGGCGCTGCTCGACGTGCTGCACCTGATGAATGTGAAACAACTCGGGATGGAGCGCCCGCTGATATAAGTAGAAGTGCAAGTCGTCGATTCGTTGCTTTGTTTGGCCTAACTCCACGAGTGCACTCGCTCTCCGAGGTCGAATACGCCCCGAGCGGATCCGCCCCGCCGAATTATACCGGCGTGGACGGACCCCGGCCACGCTTTTTTCTGCGACTCACATCGTTTTGCGATCGGCAAACGCATCGCAAGCTCTTAGGAACGGCAGACTTATGTGCATTCCACCATTTCCTCATTGTCCGCTTCAATCGACCGGCTGGCGGGGCTCTTGTAGCCCGGACCGGGCACGCTACAATCCGAACCACCGATGGTCATCGCGTTAAACCATCCGGCGTCCGGTGTTACGCTGAGTGGGCTGATCGTGTGCGCGGCGGCGTGGCTGCCGGTGAGTGAGGCGCGGGCTGACGAAGTCCGGGCCGAAGCAGCCGAGCGGAGTCGGGATGCCGCAGGCCGAACGGACGAGTGCGAATGTCCGGCATCGGACACGGAACACGCCGTCGTGGTATCCGCGGTCGAGCACGGGCAGTGGGATCGGCTCGTTCGATCCCACTCCGGTCCGCGTCCAACCAGCGACGCATGCGCGCCCCACAAGTTCGACCCCGTCGGTCGAATCCCGGCGGCCCGATTCGCGGCGATGACGGTCGCAAGTCACCCGCTGGCTGCGGGCGCGGCTTATCAGACGCTCGGCACATGGCCGCACGCCCCCCCACGATCCGACCACCGCTAGCCGGCCGAGTTGTCAAGTTCTATCGATTCGCGGCGGCGCGTGCATCTGCTCGTTCCGCCTGCCGTATTCCGATCGCAGATTCCAGTACATCATCGTGCGGCCGACCGTCGACCGCACCCGAGGAGTGCAACCCATGTTCGAACGTCGTCTGGTTCGTTGGCTGGTGATCATTGTCCCGACGCTACTCGCCATCCTCCTGATCGTCCCGCCCAGCAAGCAGCTCAAGGGCGGCATCGACCTGGTCGGCGGAAGCAGTCTGTTGTTCGAAATCGACACGGCGGGCATGGACGAGTTCCAACGCCGCGGACTGGCCGAGAAGGTGATGGGGATCCTCAAGAGCCGCGTCGATCCCAACTCGCAAATGAACCTCGTCTGGCGTCCGATCGGGAACAACAAGATCGAGATCCAGATGCCCAAGCCGTCCAAGGAGGCCCGCGAACGCCGCCAGGCCTACGAAGAGGCCCGCAGCGCGATCCGCGACATGAACGTGTCGCGGATCGAGCTCGAAGCCGCCCTCAACGCCCCCGAGGCCGAGCGCGCCGCGCGGCTGGACGAGCTGGTACACGGCGTTTCGACCCGCAAGGCGCTGTTTGAATCGCTGCTGGCGGCGCGAGCGGCGCTGGCGGCTGCGGACGAGAGTGCTGATCCCGCTGCCATCGACAGGGCCAGGAACGAGTACGAGGCAGCCCTCGAGGCGGCGCTCGCCCGTTCGGTCAATCTCGGCCAGATCAGCGACGTGCTGGCGCTCGCGGACACGAAGGCCCGTGCGGCGGAGCTGGAGAAGATCAAAGTCCGCGCGCCCGAGTACGCGGCGAGCATCGACGACCTGGTGGCCCGCTACGATGCCTGGGTCAGCCAGAAGGGCGCGCTCGAGGATCCGCAGGACCTCAAGCGGCGCATCCGCGGGGCCGGTGTGCTCGAGTTCCGCATCCTGGCCGACCGCGATCTCGGTTCGCCCACCATGACGGCCCATCCATCGCGCTCTGATCTGCGCGAACCGATCCAGAAATACGTCGAGCAGCTCCAGTCGCGCGGCCCACGGCCGAAGTCGGGCGACAAATACATGTGGCTTCCCATCAAGGACATCGACGACTTTCTGAGCCTCAAGCGAACTCCGGGCCGGAAGATCGAGGACTTTGACCAGTTCAAGGACAGCCTGCCGCAGATTGTGGAGAAGTACATCGGGAACTACTACGTGCTGGTGCACGCCGAGCCCAACTTCGGCCTGCTGCGTTCGATGGAGGGGGCCGCCAAGTGGGAGCTGCGCGGCGCTTTCGCTGACCGCAGCCCCGAGACAGGCAAGCCGTGGGTGCGCTTTCAGCTCAGTCCGAAGGGCGGAGCGTTGTTCGGTAACCTCACGCAGGCCAACGTCGGCCGGCAACTGGCGATCGTGCTTGACGGGGCGTGCATGTCACACGCCACCATCAGGAGCCAGATTCGTGAGCACGGAACCATCGAGGGCGATTTCACTTGGGACGACGTCAGCGATCTCGTGAACACGCTCGAAGCAGGTTCGCTGCCCGCCCGACTCAAGGAGACGCCGCTGGCCGAGAAGGACATCGGACCAAGCCTGGGCGAGACCAACCGTCGGCACGGGATGCGGGCGGCCATGTGGGCCATGATCGTGGTCGGCCTGTTCATGATCGCATATTACCGGGTGGCCGGCGTCGTGGCCGACGTCGCCCTGGTGCTGAACCTGCTCTTCACCCTGGCCATCATGGCCGGCCTCGAGGCGACGTTCACGTTGCCGGGCATCGCCGGGCTGATCCTGACCATCGGCATGGCCGTCGACGCCAACGTGCTCATCTTCGAGCGTATCCGCGAGGAGCGCGAGCGCGGCGTCGCGCTGCGCAAGGCGATCAAACTGGGCTACGAACGGGCCTTCTCGGCGATTCTCGACTCGAATGTCACCTCGCTGATCACGTGCGTGATCCTGTACACGCTCGGCAGCGAGGAGATCAAGGGCTTCGCGATGACGCTGGGTTTCGGCCTGGCCACGAGCATGTTCACGGCCCTGTTCGTCACGCGCCAGATCTTCGACGTGCTCACGCACTACAAGATCGTCACCGAGCTGAAGATGTTCAAGTTCTTCTCGCGCATCAACGTCGACTGGATGCGGTTGCGCAATGTGTTCATGACGTGCTCGGTGATCGGCGTGGGTCTGTCGATTGCGTTCTTCACAACCCTGAGTTTGCAGGACAAGCAGGCGGTATACGACATCGACTTCCTGGGTGGAACCAGCGTGTTGGTCGAGCTGCGCCCCGACGTCCAGATGAGCGACGAAGCGGTCAGCACGGCGATCACGGGCAGCGCAAGCGGCTCCGGGGTCAGCTTCCTGCGTCGCGCGGCCGATCAACTCGCCAGCGCTCAGGTCACGCCTGGGGCGGTCTCGCATCGATTTACCGTGACGGCCGATGGCCTGAGCGGCAGCGAAATCGCCACGCTCGTGCGGGCGGCCGCCGAGGACGCGCTGGCCCGCGGCGGCGTGACGGCCACCGGGCCAACGGCCACGTTCGACCTCAAGCCGCCCGAGAAGCCCGACGACCCGGCGCCCGACATGAAGAGCATCCTGACACGCGCCGCCGACTACACCCGCAAGGCGGCCAGCCGCCTCGAGTCCGCCCGCGTGCAGACGGTGACGGACATCGGCGACGACCTCAAGGAGCACAAGTCGTTCGAGATTGTCACGGTCGAGACGAACAAGGAGCTCGTGCAGGAAGCCGTCGTCGAGGCGCTGGGCGACAAGCTGCAGATTGAACGCGCGGTTGAGTTCCACGTCGTGACCGATCCGGCCCGCGCGCCGGATGGGCTGTTCCCGATCGAGGAAGACGACGTCTATCTGTCCGACGTGATTGGCGGTGACGCCAACTTCCGGATCGAGCGCTTCAAAGGCGGCGTCGTGCTGGTCTTCGACCAGGTTACGCCTCCGTTGAGCGGAGCCGAGATCGACGCGCGGCTCAAGAATGTGCGCCTTCAGCCCGAGTTCCAAGGCACCGAGTGGCGCGAATACGAGCTGATCCCGCTGGCCACCGCGGGCCGAACACCCGACGGCAAGGCCGACCTGCTCTCGCGCATGGCGCTGGTTACGGTCGACGAAGCGATGCCGTACTACGACAACCCCACCATGTGGGAAGAGCGCGTCGCCCGGCCGGAACTGGCCCAGGCCCGGCTGGCGTTCAGCGAGGAGCGGGCGCTGCGCAAGGTGATCCAGTTCGCGCCGCAAGTCGCCGCCCAGACTCAGACACAGGCATTCGTCTCGATGGTCCTGGCCTGGCTGGCGATCGTGGCCTATCTGTGGATCCGCTTCGGCACGATGCAGTGGGGACTGGCGGCCATCGTCGCGCTGGTACACGACGTGGCCATCTCGCTCGGGCTGCTCATGCTGGCGCACCTGGTGTATGGGGCGGCCGGCCCCGTGCTGGGCATCCGCGATTTCCGCGTCGACCTGTCGGTCGTGGCGGCGCTGCTCACGATCATCGGCTTCTCGGTCAACGACACCATCGTGATCTTCGACCGCGTACGCGAGAATCGCGGCAAGATCGGCGGCCTGACCATCCCGCTGATCAATAGCAGCCTCAATCAGACGTTTTCGCGGACGATCCTGACCACGCTGACCGCGTTCATCACCGTGTTCATCATGTACGCCTTTGGCGGCGACGGCGCACGCGCGTTCAGCTACGCGATGATGGGCGGCATGATCTCGGGCACGTACAGCACCGTGGCCATCGCGCTGCCGCTGCTCTACCGGCCGCTGGCGCTGAACATCATCATGTCGGTACTGGCGGCACTCGGCGTGTTTGGAGCGGTGGCGCTGGCTGGAACCCCACCGACGCTGTTGGCCATCGCCGCGCTGGTCATCATCGCCGGGCTGGCCTACGCGATCATCAAGCTCAAACAGGGTCACCACTTCGCCCCTGATCGGCCGGGCACGGGCCACCCCGCCAGGGCGTAACCGGCGCCACGCTCGACGTGTCAGTCACGGTGCCGCAAGGCGGGCAGCGCGCTGTCAGGAGCCCGCCGGTGCGCGCACGATGGGCGATGACGGACTTCCGCCGTTCGGACGGTCTCACCAGAACTGCCACCACCGCCGCTTTGGTCTTGGCATCTTGACGACCCAAGTGCAGAGGAAGTCCGGATCGACAACCACCTCACCGGTGGAGCGCAATCGGTATTCGCCGGGCGTTGCTTCCTTCAATGAACCCAGGTCGGGAGGAAGCCAGAGCGTTTCGCAAGCCGCCTCGCCTTGAAGCTCGATGGCCAATCCCTGCCTGGAATCAGCGCTGCGAACGATTCCATGAACCTGGCGCTTTTCAATGAATCGGTCGTTGTGATCGTGATAGGTCAGCCCGATCAGGACGCGCTTACCCACGAGCGCCGCGGCTCGTTGAATATCGAACGGTGGTCGGTCATCATCGGGCTGCATGAGTCTATCGGCGACCGGAAGGCCTTCGCCCGCTCGAGCGCCTTCGGTAGTTTGTCGTGTCCTCGGCTACGAGGCAACGGACGCTCTTGCTATACATCCCCGATCGCTCGAAGCAGCAGGGGCGGCGCTTGCCTTTGGCGAGTCCCGGCGCGCCGGGACCAAGCGGTCTCGATCCGCTGCACGCGAGCTGCGGGCCGCGGAGAGAATCGCATTCGACTAAATCGGAGCGCTTGACAGCGGGAAACGCCCGACCTAAATCGCATCGTACTCTGACCGAAAGGACCTCCCAATGGCCACCGCCACCGAAAAGCTCCTGTTCACCGGCAAGATACACAACACCTCCGGCCGCGACGGCGCTGCCCGCAGCAGCGACGGTTTTCTCGACCTCAAGATGGCGCAGCCGCATCCGGCCGCCGAAAACCTGTTCGGCGGCGCCTGGTCAGCCTGCTACATGGCGGCGATCCAGCTCGCTGCGGCGCAGCAGAAGGTGAAGCTGCCCAGCGAACTGTCGATCGATGCCGAGATCGACCTGGTCCAAGCCGGCGGCACCAACGTCTTCCTGCGCGCCCGGCTCAACGTCAGCATCCCCGGCATCGACCGCGCGACGGCCCAGGCACTGGTCGACGCGGCGCACCAGATCTGCCCCTACTCGAAGGCGACTCACGGCAACATCGACGTGACTACCACCCTGCCGTAACCGCGGGAGGCTTCATCGCGGCAGCCAGCACTCAACGGGAATGCCGGGAACGGCCTCGAAATCACGAACCGTCGAGACAAGCGTGGCCCTCATTTGTGTCGCGAGCGCCGCCAGCATGGTGTCGACTTGAGACGGCGCTCGCCCTCTACGGCGCCGATCGTGATAAAGCTCGCCAGACAGCAGCAAAGTCTTGTGATCGACCGGCCAAGTCCGGACTTCTCGCAAGAGTTCGTCCAGCAGTCGCTGGTTGTGATCGCGCTATCAGCGGACACGCGGACTTCGATGCCTGTTGGGACGCGAGAGAAGTCAACCTCGCCAAGCTCGATGTGATCTTCGTGGCACCTGACCCGGCGGGTCGCGCTTAAGAGTCCCGTTTCGGTGGCGAGTTTTATCCGGCGCAGCAGCGATAGCTCTTGACGGGCATGGAGTTTGTTGAATTCTTCCAGCATGACGTCTACCAGCGACGTAACGGAATCGTGGCCATCGACTTGAGGAGCTTGCCGTGGTGATGCTGACCAATGAACGGCAATACCGTTCGACGCAAGCGCACGTGCGCCGATTCGAGGAGTTGTTGCGGCGGCTCACGGATGGGTCGGGCCGCGTAGACGACGTTGATCCGCGACTTCGACAAGCCGAGATCAGCGCCGTCAGCCGAATGCCCAGCCGTTTGCGAGCGCAACTCCGCCGCGAATACCGGGGGCTGCGATCTGGCCGGAAGAGTCGAGTGCGGGTGGATTTTATTGAAAACCTGCCGCGCACCTTGATTGCCGCGCGGATTTCCTCTGGAATGACCGCGGCGGAACTCGCCCGAAGGGTCGGCGCTACCGAACGGCCGATTGAACGCTACGAGGCGACCGAATACGCGGGCGCGAGTTTGGCACGCATCCAGGAGATCGCCCAGGTGATCAACGGTGAGCCGAGCGAGAATGGACCAACCCGAACCAACTCGACAGCTGCAAAGGGTCATCGGGCACCTAGGCCAGTGCGCCGCGCTCGACGTTCCGTCGCACGCCGCAAGCCGGTAGCCGTCAGGTAGGCTCGCACTCGATTGGAGCTTCGTGATGTTTTGCACCACAGTCATTGCGTTGATGATGTGTTTGGCCGATGCGCCGAGAGTCGCCGAGATGACGCCCGCCAACAACGCCACCGACGTCGATCCATCGATCGTTGAGCTTCGCGTCACGTTCGACCGCGATATGGACACCGGCGGCTATTCGTTCACGGGCGGCGGTCCGAAGTTCCCCAAGACGACCGGCAAGCCGCGCTGGATCGACAAACGCACGGCGGTGATGCCCGTGGCGCTCGAGCCCGGCCAGCGCTACGAGCTGGGGATCAACGCCGCGTCGTTCAAGAACTTCCGCAGCGCCGAAGGCGTGCCGGTCGAGCCGGTGCGCTGGACGTTCAAGACCCGCGACCCATCGAAGAAGAGCGACCCCGAGGCCCAGCGCAAGGCGAACCGCCAGGCGGCCGACGAGCTGGCGGCTGTGCTGACCAACCGTTATTCTTACTACGACTTGCACCGCGACGTATTGCCCAAGCCGGCCGAGCTGACCAAGCGTCTCCTGGACGCCCCCGACACGGACTCATGGGTGCAGACAGCGGCGTCGGCCCTCGAACCGGCCAAGGACCTGCATCTGTGGTTCGAGCACGACGGCGAGACCTACGCCACCGGGCGCCGGGCCATCGATCCGAACTTCAACCCGAACGGCGTGGCCTCAGTGCTGGCCAATTACAAGAAACTCGGCAACAACACCGCCCGCGCCCGCACCGACGACGGGATCGGTTATATTCTGATCGCCACGTGGTCGCAGTCGCTGGCCAACGAGCTCGACCTGGTGGAGCAGGCCCTCGGCTCGATGCTCGACTGCAAGGCGATCATCGTCGATGTGCGTCCCAACTCGGGGGGTGACGAATTGCTGGCCCGCCGCATCGCCGGCTGGTTCGTCGAGGAGCCGAAGGTCTACGCCCGCAACCGCAACCGCGACCCGAACGTCCCCGGCGGCTGGACGCAGACGTACGAGCGGATCATCGAGCCCCACTCGCCCGACAAGCGTTTCAAGGGCAAGCTGGCCGTCCTGACCGGCCCGGCCAACATGAGCAGTTGCGAGTCGTTCATCAAGATGATGCAGCAATCACCGCGCTGCACCACGATTGGCGAGAAAACCTGGGGCAGCAGCGGCAACCCCAAGCCGCAGCCGCTCTCCAACGGCGTGACCATCTTCGTGCCAAGTTGGCAGGACCTGCTGCCCGACGGAACCGTGCTCGAAGGCCGCGGCATCGAGCCCGACGTGAAGGTCACCGCGGCCCACGCGGCATTCGCGACCGGTGACCCGGTGATCCAGCGAGCAGTGACTATCCTGCGCGGCGAGTCATCTCGCTGAGGTCTGAATCGCAGCGGCCAACGCCGTGCGTTGTCGAGCCGAATCAGAACCCCGGCCGCCAAGGCCGAGGGTCGGCGGGCGCGGGCTTGCTACGGTGTCCGGCGAGCTCCCAACTGCGACTCGACTCCGCCGCAAACGGGGTCGGCGCCGCAACAACCAGCGCTGCGTCAACGGAAGGAGATTCGATTCGTGCCGACCGGCACGGTGTGCCGGGGCCTCACTTCTTGCCCGAGCAGCCGCCGGCGGCAATCAGGGCCGCCGTGGCCAGAACCATCGCTATGCCGCTTCGCATCTCGTGTGCTCCTCATTCGCGGGCGAGGACGCCCGCGCTCCATGGCTCTCGCCGGCTCGCAGCTCTGAAGACCTGCGGTACATTGCTACGCCAAGCCGAACAGGCGCAGCACCAGTCGGTAGATATCGACATCTCGGTAGATCCTGCTCGTGTCAATCTGAGGCGCTGCGCTGGAAACCAGCAGCGCGCCGTAATGACGGTCGGCGACGGCCGGCACACCGTGCGAGCCTTTGATCGGGCCCGCGTCCAGCGGAATGCCCTTGGTGGCCGGGTCGAAGAACAGCTCAACCGGGTCGTAGCCCGGCTTGCGATGGATGTCGACCGTGCGGGCGAACGGCGGCGCCGCTCCGTCAGTCAGCCACCAGTAGTAGGCAAACCAGCGGTCCTCGGCCGAGACCAGCACGACTTCACCACTGCGCGGATGGTCGAGGCCGACGGCCGCGCGCTGCTGGCCGGCATACACGCCGGCCACGCCATCGACTCCTTCGAAGATGCCGGCCGCCTCGTCGACGAAGCCGGGATCGCAGTACACATGCGCCAACTGGTGATCGACCATGGCGAAGGCCTTGCTGCCCGCAAAGTCGATCACCTCACCGTCCGGCGTTGTGCGTGTCTTCAGCAGGCCGGCCTCGCGCAGGATGCGGTTCGGGTGCAGTCCCCCGCGCACTGACGTCATGACGTACTCTGACGCCACGATCAGGGCTACGTCGCCGCCTGCGGCTTCGCTTTGGAATCTGTCAAACTCGCTCAGCGCTGCGTCGAGCTCACGCACGGCCGCAGTTGCCTGCGAGCTATCCGGTCCAAACTTCTGGCCGGCGTAGTCCAGGTGCGGCAGGTAGACGAACTGAAAATCGGGCTGATGCCGGCGGGCCAGCCACGCGGCTCCCTCCAGGATCCACTTCGTGCTGCCGATGCCGGACATCGGACCCCAGTAGTGGTGCAGCGGAAAGTGTCCGAGGTCGGCCACCAACTGCTCGTACAGGCCGGCGGGCTTTGAATAGCACCACGGCCGCGTCGTACCGTCCGCCTCGTGGATCGGCTCGGGCGTGACGATGAAGTCGGCAGCCGCATCACGGATGTTCTGCGCGTGCCAAACGGCCAGCGTCAGTTCGGGCCGACGCGCTTTGAGCACGTCCCAAAGCTGCGGCCCCTGCACGACCGCATCGCGTCCGACCCAGAACTCGACCGCGCGCCGCTCGCGATGGTAGAACCCGTTGGCGATCACGCCATGCTGCGCCGGCGGCCGGCCGGTCAGCATCGACGCCTGCACCGGCGAGGTCACGCACGGAAACGTCGGCGCGATCCGCGCCGCCCCGCCGCCGCGCGCCCAGCGCGAAAGCGTCGGCGTCTGCTCCGGCGAGATGTCCTGCGGTCGCAGGCCGGGAACCGAAAACAGGATGACCGTCGGCTGGTTCTCCGCCACGCGCTATCGCTCGCTTAGAAACTCGAATGCCTGCTGAGCCACCCGTACGGCGTCGTAGCTGTGCCGCGACAGCTCGACGTTGACCGGGCCAGCATAGTCGACCGCTCGCAACGCGTCGAACACCGCTGCGAAGTCGATCTCGCCCTCGCCGAACATCAGATGATCGTGAACGCCGCGCCGCATGTCCTCGATATGCACGTTCCAAAGCCGCTCGCGCCACAACCGCACGTGCGCGGCGATGTTGCCATCGTCCAGGCACATCAGGTGTCCAACGTCGAGCGTCAGTCCGAGCGCCGGATGGTCGATCGCCGACATGACGCGCGCGAACGACGCCATCGTATCGATAAACATCCCTGGTTCCGGCTCGAGCGCCAGCCGCACGCCAGCCCGCTGGGCCACACCAAGCAGCCCGTCGAGCGCCGAGCAGAGTCGCATGAGCAGCGCGGCCTCGTCGAAATCGTCGTCGGCAGCCCCGGACCACAACGAAACAACGGGCGCTTCCAGCTCGGCGGCGATCTCGATCGCCCGCTCGATGAAGAGCATGCGGCGCTGTTGGCCGGCGCACTCGTCGCTGCTCAGGAGCGTAGGTTGGTGTTTGCGATGGGGGTCGAGCAAGAAGCGGGCGCCGGTCTCGACGGTGCAGGTCAGGCCCAGGCGTCTCAACTGACGCCGAGTCAAACGTGTCCGCGCCCACAAGCGGCGATCATGCGGATCCAGATGACAGTGGTCCAGTGTCAAAGCGACCGACCGGTATCCAATCTCGGCCAAGACGTTGAGCGCGTCGCTCAAGCGATGATGCGCGAAGCCGTTGGTGTTGTATCCCAGCAACACGAGCCGCGCTCACTCCCGTTGACGGCGCATCCCGGCCACCATGGCGCCCCAGGCCGCCGCCGAAATGGACGACACCAGCGACCAGGTTCGCCGAGGTCCGTCCATGCAAAACGAAAGCCCCTGGAGCAAATCTCTGCCGAGAACCAGGTACGACTTGGGCACGCCATAGGCCTTCAGTCGCACGTCACCGATACCGGGCAGGCAGGCCACCAGAAAGTACACAGGCGAGGGCCGGACGGGCGCGCCAGGATCAAAACCGGCGGGCTCTCTCCACTCGCGGGGAACTAGTCCCAGTTCATCACAGATTTCACGAGGCACAACGCTTCGGTAGGCGCCGGTATCGATCAATCCTTCCCAGGCCCGCGGGTGCGGACGCCCATCGAGCGCTCCTACCACGACGCCGACGACGACCGGCGCTGGCGCGCCGAGGAATCTGCCGCCGCACTGGCCAGTAAGCCAGCCCCTGATCATTCGCGCCCTGACTCAGGTGACTCGAAGCGTTCGACCAAGCCGGACGGTTCATTCAGGCGGCGTATCAGTACAAATCTCGCCGGATAGTCCGCCTCAATCCGCGCCGCGAGCGCGAACTCGTCGTCATCTTCGTCAACCACTTCGCCATCGAGCACCGCCACAAACCCACGCTGTGAGCTATGCCACAGCCGGCACCGCTGCTGAAACGCCTCGTGCTCTTTCAAGAACTCCTGATAGCGCCGGGGTTGTGTAGCGTCCATCGCGCCACGCTGCAGCTCGGTCATCGAGCCGAGCGAGGTGCCCGTATGATCTACAACTTGAGCCGCCTGTGTCGATCGCACTGCCATCACGCTGATTCTATTGCCCAGTCGGCTCGTAGACAATCGTGAGTGCCGCGAGGCGGGTGACGGGCGCTGACGTTGGCCACGGCTACGCCGGTTCGCCGGCGGCGCGAGCTGTGGTCTTGGCAGCTTCGAACGCACTGTTGATCCGTATTCCGATCGGCGTCGCGCCGTCAATGACGGCCGACGCCAATCAGCGTGGCGGCTTCGTTGAACAGGCCGAGCGACTCCGCGTCGGCCTGGTACCGGCCGTCGCTGAGCAGTTCGCGGGCGCTGCCCAAGGCGGCATTGGCGGGGTCCTTGCGGCCGAGCCGGTGGAGGGCCATGGCCATGACCGCCAAATCGGCCGGATGTGATGCCCCGGTCTCGGCCCGCTTCATGGCATCGCAACGCTGCAGCGTCGCGATCGCGCCCGCGTAGTCGCCCACGCGGTACTGCGCGACACCCAGCGTGTTCAGCAGGGCGTAGATGTCCGGCCATTGCCGGCAGGCGGCCTCGGCCATGCGCAGCGCGACGTGATACTCTGCTTCCGCAAGCTGCGCCGACTTCACCCGGCCCCACGCGGCGCTGTTGAGCAGGTTGGGATTGTCACCCCGCACCCGGGCCAGCCGGACGGCGAGCGTCCGGACCGGCTCGGCTAGTTCGCTGTCTCGTTCCAGAGCGGCGACGACATCGTCAGCAACGTGCTGCGTCTCGAACTGCCGCGCGACGGCGCGCGCAGCGCGGCGCGACATATCGCGGGCAGCGTATCCGCCGGCCGGTGGGGCGGTGGCGAACTCCCACAGGGCGGCGCGCTGGTTGGTCGAGAGCAGCGTGCGGCCGTCGGGCGTGAATGACAGGTCGTTGATGAGATCCTGTGGCGAGCGCAGCACGAGCAACTCGTCGCGCGTCTGCGTATCCCACACGTAGATCTGGCCGTTCCAGCAGCCAGCCACGAGGCGTGATCCGTCGGGACTCATGGCCAGGGCGCGCGGCGCCGATCCGGCCGTCGCAAGGGTTATCGACTCCCTGCTCTCGAGACGCCAGAGCGTGACGCGCTCGTCGCGCGATGCGATCAGGACGATGCGCCCGGCGTCCGCGATAGCGATGCACTCGACAGCGGCCGGAACATCGAGCTCGTGCAGCAGGCGCGTTGGATGACCTGACTGCCGGTTGCCAGATGATTCGCCCAACGCGGCTTCCCAAATACGCACCGTGGCGGGCTGATTGGACGAGCCGCGCGCGCCGCCCGCGGCGGTGACGACGACTCGGGTCGCATCGACATCATCGCTCACCACGGTGAACGCGACGGGACCCGCGTGTGCCTCCCAGTTGGCCACGGCCTGCAGGCTGGCCGGATCGAGTTGGTAGACGCGCCCGTCCGCAGCGCCCATGAATATCCAGCCATGCGGCCGGGCGTGGCGGCTCCAGGCCAGCGAGGTCGGCTCCGCAGGAAGCTGGTCGGTCTCGTACCGGATTCGACCATCCACGCCATCCAGGACCGTCAACACGCCGTCGCCGCGGGCAGCCACAACCGCATCCGCGTCGGGATGGAACGCGATGGCCCCCACGTCCTGTCGTGTCAAGACCCGGCACCACTGCTGAGCGCCCGTATCGGTGTCCCACACGCACACATCGCCCCAGCTTGTCCCCGCGATGCGGCGCGTATCCGGCGAAAGCACCGTCCGCGCGCCGAACGGCATGAGCGAGTACGGCGCCGCACACGTTGCCAGCTCCCAGACGTTGAGTCTGCCGCCAGCGTGCACGGTAACGACCTTGTCCCGGCAGCGAACCAAGGCGCTCGGCTGCTGTGCATCGGACCCATAGATCACTGCCGCAGGCGTGAAGTCGTCGGCGTCGCGAACGACGATCACACCGCTCTGTTCGACGACGGCCAGCAAGGCGGCGTCGCCACTGAACGCGAAGGATGCCATCCGGGCGCTGAGGCCACGGATGACACGAAGTTCGCGTCCGTCGGTGCTGTCGCGCAGGCTGATGAACCCGCCCCAGTCTCGTATCAGCAAGAGACAGCGGCCATCGGGCGTGAAGCAGGGCGTATCGAACATGCCGTCCGCGCCCCACAGCCGCCGGCCGCTGCCGAGGTCGAGCACGCTGACCCACGCCCCGCCGTGGCATGCCAGCAGCCGGCCATCCGGAGAGATGGCCGCGGAGCCGACGCCGGGCACGTCGCTTGGAAACGTCGCCACACGTTCGCCGGTGGCGGCGCTCAGTAAACAAGCTCCGCGGCCGCCGTCACACGCAACGGCAACCGATTCTCCATCCGGCGAGAATGCATCCGCGCTCACCCAGCCGTGGGCCGCCTGTGACCAGACCAGGCGGGGCCAGACCTCGCCTGCTTTGGACGCGGGCGCGTCGGGCCGCGAGGTCCCGTCCGGATCGAGTTCCCACATGTGAATCTGCCCGTCATGCCCACTCAGCAGGCTTCGCCCCGAGCGGCTCAGTGCCAGGCCGGTGATCGTCCCGACACCCGTATCGAACGACCGGACAGTCCGGCCATCGTTAGGGTCGATGAACCGCACGTGACCGTCCCTGCCTCCGCACACGAGGTGTCGTTCGTCGCCGGAGGCGATCACGCGCTGGACATGGGCCGGATCGACTGTGTGTGTCGCGACGCGACGATCGGAGACCCAGTTCAGATGGTCCCATTCCCAGCCGCGCAGCTCCGGCGGGGCCGCGTCCAGGCAGCGGCGGGCCAGTGGAACGTCGTGTTTCTCGAGGGCTGCCTGAGCCGCCGCCAGATTGGCCCGATAGGCCGAGCGGTTGGCCTCCGAGGTTTTGAACTCGGCGAGTTGGCGTTGAGCCTTCTCCTTCACCGCGGAGTAGGTCATGCCGGCCAGACCGAGCGTAAGCGCCACAAACGCCGCCGCCACACCAATGACCAGTCCCTTGTTGCGCCGGGCAAACTTTCGCAGATGGTAGAACGTGCTGGCCGGCCGGGCGACGATCGGCTCATCGCGCAGGTAATGCCGAATGTCGGCCGCCAGCTCAGCGGCTGACCCGTATCGCTGCTGCTTCTCCTTGGCCAGCGCCTTGGCGACGATGGTCTGGATGTCGCCGCGGAAGGACCCGGAGAGGATTCCGTGGCCAGCTATCGAACCGAGTCGCGACGGCTCGTCTTCGCGGATCATCCGGGCCGCTTCGGGAATCGAACGGTTACGCACATCGATCGGCAGCCGGCCGGTCAGCAGTTCGTACAGGATGACGCCCAAGGCGTACACGTCCGAACGCACATCGACTTGGCGGGAATCGCCGATGACTTGCTCAGGGCTCATGTATGGGATGGTGCCGATGAGCTGGCCGGCATCGGTCTGCATCGTCGTGACCTGCAGGTCGGCATTCGTGGCGCGGGCCACGCCGAAGTCGAGAATCTTCGGCTGCGCCGACGAGGGATCAAGGAACGGGGAGCGGGGATCAGAAAGACTGGTTCCGGCTCGGTCTGTTCCCTGTTCCCTGTTCACCGCTCCCTGCACCAGGATATTGGCCGGCTTGAGATCACGGTGGATGACGCCTTTCTCGTGCGCGTGCTGGACGGCGTCGCAGACTTTGGCGATCAACTCCAGCTTCTCACGCGTGCCAAGGGCGTGTGTGTCGGCGTATTCATTGAGCGGCCGGCCGCGAACCAGCTCCATCGCAAAATACGGCACCGGCGTGACTGAACCCTGAACGCTAAACCCTGAACCCTCAACTTCGACGGTTCCGGTCTGATAGATCTGGGCGATGCCCGGGTGTTGGAGTTGGGCCAGCACATTGGCTTCGTGATGAAAGCGCCCCAACACGCTGGGCGACATCAGCCCGGGACGGATGACCTTGAGGGCCACGATGCGGCGCGGCTCGTTCTGTCGGGCCTCGTACACCACGCCCATGCCGCCGGTACCGATGACTCGAAGAATGGCAAAATCGCCGAACTGCTCGGGAACACCTAATGATGCCGAGCCCGCGTAGGCCGGGCGCTCTAGAAAGCCGTCGTCTTCATCGAACAAGTGCAGCAGCGCCGCCACTTCGTCGCGGAGTGTCGTGTCGGATGCGCACTCGGCATCGAGCAACGCGGCACGCTCAGTCAGTGAAAGCTCGGCCGCCCGCTGGAAGAGCGCCTCGGCCCGTCGGCGCAGGTCCGAGTTCCCATTCGTTTGCCGCAGCGACGATCGCGGCTCAGCCTTCGCATCAGGCGCCGGATTCATCCTCTGCTCCGTAGGCATTTCTCGATTTGCCTCCCCAACTCAGCGAGCCTTGATTATACCCATTTACTTGCCACTCACGCGCGGCGTCAGATCGGGTGGCCCAGGCCGCACAGCGAGGACGGGCAAGCCGGCCAAAACGGCGACACGATTGCGAATCCACAGCGTGTTGTTTGGCCGAAAGTCTAGCCGGTCATGTTGTAGTCTCGCCCGTGGAAACGGCCACATTGGGATCGGGCACCAACCGATCAAGCAATCAAGCACGCCTTGGCTTGCCGTCAGGCAGCCCCGGCCGATAGAATGTTGTGGTCAGGGGTTCGCCGGTGTCAGAGTCGACCGTGACATCCCTAATCGTGTCTACACCCGGAACGTGTGGCGGCAAGCCCCGCATTTCGGGGACGCGCATCCGCGTCCAGGATATCGCCATCTGGACTGAGCAGGGTATGTCAGCCGATGAGATCGTTACCGATTTCCCCCACCTGACACTTGCCGGCGTGTACTCGGCGCTGGCCTATTATCACGACCATCGCGACGAGATAGAACAACAGATCCGCGAAGCTGAAGAGCGCGCGACGGCGCTGATGTCGGAGGGCGATGGCGGCGCTTCGCTTCCACCTCGATGAGAGCGTCAACCACGCCATCGCCAACGGGCTGAAGCGGCGCGGTCTTGACGTGACGACAACGAGCGATGCCGACTTGATCGCAGCGTCCGACGAAGATCAGTTAACGTATGCCTCGTCGGCCGAACGCGTGTTGGTGACGCACGATGATGATTTCCTGCGCTTACATGCGGCCGGCGCACCACACCGCGGAATCGTCTTTGTCCGTCAGCGGCGGCGGTCGATCGGCCAGATCGTTCTTGGCCTTGCAGCACTGTCGAGGCGAGTCGGTGCCGACGAGATGATACGACAAGTGCACTACCTTTGATGGCAACGGGGTTTGTGCATACCTTCAGCTCGGCCGGCCTCGAGCGATCGACGTACCGCATTCCTGGCACACGCCGGTGCTACTAACGATCAAAGTCACGTCCGGTTTCATCGCCTGCCCCGAGTTGCCGGCGCAGCCAGACCTTGATGTAGCGCCATTCGCGCTCGATGGTGCGCTCAGAAACGTCCAGTGCCGCGGCGGTTTCGGCCGGACTCAGACCGGCGAAGTAGCGCAGCATGACGATCTCGCCCTTGCGCGGGTCGTCGGCTTCCAGTCGCCGCAGGGCCTCGTCCAGCGCGAGCAGGTCCTCCTTGGGCTCTTCAAAGACCGGTTCCAGGTCGGGCGCCGATTCATCGGCCAGCGAGAGCTTCTTCCGGTCGCCACCGCGTTTGAGGCTCGCTCGGCGGCGGGCCTGCTCGACCAGGATGTCGCGCATGGCTCGGGCGGCAGCCCCGAAGAAGTGGTGCCGTCCGTTCCAGCCTGGATCGCCCGAGCCGATCAGCCGCAGATACGCCTCGTGCACCAGCGCCGTCGGCTGGAGCGTGTTGCCCGGCGGCGTCTTCCTCATTCTGTCTTGCGCCAGGCGATGCAACTCGTCATAGAGCAGGGGTAGAAGCTGCGTAGCTGCGTTCGAGTCGCCGGAGGCGGCCGCCTGAAGCATCTGAGTCACATCTGTGCCTGGTCCAGCATTCACGACGGCCCCTCGGGTGAACGGCAGCCCCATTATATCGAGCAAGGCACCTTGGCGGCATTGGAGGTCTGATTTCGGACTGGTCTTTGGCGGGCAGCCGAACCACATCGGGCCGGCAGCCGCCGTGGAGAATAGACCATGAATCGGGCCATTTTTCGGACGTGTGTCGTCGCTGGAAGCCTCTCGATCGTTGCCGCGTCACCGGCTCAGACGCCGCTGGGCCCCGGCTTTGTGTACCAGGGGCGGCTGAATCTGAACGGCTCACCGGTCAACGGGCCGGCCGATTTCGAGTTCTCGCTGTGGGCCGATCCGACCAGCCAAAACCCGGGTACATGGCTGACCGGCGCCCAGGTCATGAACGCCGTTCCGGTGGCGAACGGCCTGTTTACCGTCACATTGAACGCCGGCGGAGAGCTCGGTGGCGTCAACAACTTCGCCGCGTTCGATGGCACGGAGCGTTGGCTCGAGATTCACGTGCGTTTCCCGGCGGGCAGCGGCACGTTTGCCACGCTGACGCCGCGCCAGCGGATCGCTCCCGCGCCGCACGCGCTCTACGCCGCAACGACCGATTGGACCGGCCTGACGGGCATTCCGCCCGGGTTCGCCGACGGCGTTGACCATGGCGGCGACGGGCACTCGCTCGATGCGGTGGACGGTAGCCCGACTGACGCGCTCTACGTGAATGCCGCAGGCGGTGTCGGGATCGGCACGACTAACCCGCTCAGTCTCGTGCACGTGGCAAGCGCCGGCCCCGCGATTCTCCGGCTCGAGGCCGACACCGACAACGTCAACGAGAACGACATCGCATCGGTGTTCTTCAGACAGGACGGCGGCCAGCTCACGGCACGCGTCGGCTTTCGCAACGACGACCACTTCGAGGTCGTCAACGCCGCCAACTCGGAGCTGTGGCTGGGCGCCAACAACGGCAACCAGTTGCGGGTCACGCCCTCGGGCGTACAGATGACCGGCACAACGACGGCCGCCGATCTCGACGTGGACGGAACCGCAGTCATCAACGCGCTCGCCATCCTGAGCTTCCCGAACTGGATCTGGCAGACTACGGCCAACTTGGGGCTGCGCCTTTCGCAGGGAACCACGGCCCGCGCGGAATTCAATGACGTCGGCTTCGATGGAAGCGACGTCGACATCGCCTTTCACCTGGTCGACAATGATGGCGGACAGGGCAGCGTCGCGATGGACGTTTACGAAGCGGGGCCGCTCGGCGACGTAGGGTCGATCTACGCCGATGTGCTCTATGGCGCGGGCAAGTTCTTCCGCATCGACCACCCGCTCGATCCAGCCAACAAGTACCTCCTGCACGGGTGCATCGAGAGCTCGGAAATGAAGAACCTCTATGACGGCGTCGCGACCACCGACTCGGCCGGCTACGCCACGGTCAGCGTGCCCGACTACATGGAGGCGCTCAACACCGCCTTCCGCTACCAGCTTACCGTGATTGATGACGGCGACGACTTCGTGCTGGCCAAGGTGACGCGCGAGTTGCAGGACGGAAGCTTCGAAATCCGGACCAGCCGGCCGAGTGTGAAAGTCTCGTGGCAACTGACGGGCGTGCGGCGCGACCCGTTCGCCGCCGCCCTGCCGTTCGAAGTCGAGCGGCCGAAGCAAGGCCGGGACCGCGGCCGTTACCTACACCCGGAGGTCTACGGCCAGCCGAAGGCGCTCAAGATCGGCATGCCGGTCAGCGACTGACCGCCCGACCCGCGGCACGCTCCATGCGGCCCGCGCGGTGCTGCGTTCGCAGCGCGCGGGCCGTTCTTGTTTCGCTGCGGCGTAGCCGCCTAGCCATTCACCCGCCGCAGAAGTTGAGTGTCGCGTCGATTGGCTTTCTGGGCAATAAGTGCCATACTCCCGTGGATGGCCAGACGACGACGGCGCCGACGGACAAGGCGGGCCTCTTCGGCGCGACCAAGCTCGCCTCGAGCCTGCTGGTTCTGTTTATTCCCAGCCGCGACCGGTCAGACCGTCCCGTTGACCAGGATCAGCGGACCAGGCAGGCGCTGGAAACGCTGGGCGAGTTATTCGGCGGAGCCACAGCATACCCGAAGGGTCTGGGCGTGTGGCGCGATGATGCACAAGGCGGCAAGCTGCTGTTCGACAAACCGGTGGTCATTCAATGTTACACAGGCGAGGCGGAGCTCGAGCGACAGGCCGGCCGGCTGCGTGAGTTTCTGGTGCGCCTGGGCCCACAGTGCCATCAGGGTGCCGTTGGTTTGTGATCGATGGCGACTACCTGGAGAGCTCGTTTCCGGTCGAGCGCCGGAGCACATAGGCCAGGGCGGAGGTCATAGCATGGCTCGCAACATTCAGCGCATTGCGGATCGCATGGGAGCTAAGCGGGTCAGTCGACTACCCGACGTGGGTGGCGGCGCATTTGGCGCCGCACGGCTGATGCACGTCGTCCAGGAACTTCGCCGGAGTTTGACACCGGGGCAAGGTCGGCGGCCCGGTCGGCCGACCCGCCAGGAGTGGGTGCACCGCCCCAAAGTGCCCATGAGCACCGCGACCAAGCAAAGGCTAACGGCCCTGGCCCAGAAGGCCAGTACACCCGAGCGCAAGGTTACGCCTGTGCAAGTGGCAGCCGAGATTCTCGAGCAAGCCGTGGCGGGCTAGTGATAGCGTCGATTTCGACCGCAGCTCCGGCTATGTCGACCACACGACCAGCCTTCGATCACGTCGCAGACAATTGCGAATGCCGCGCCGCGTGGTGACGGGCGCTAAAGTTGGCCACGGCCACGCCGGTTCGCCGGGGGCGCGGGCTGCGGGCGGACGTGGCCCGACGCAACGGCGACCGCGCCGCGGGCGCAGGCTCGGACGCATCGTCTTCGTTGGCCACGACCACGAACCTCGCGCCGCATTGGCGGCAGACTTGCGGTACACCGAACTGGCTCTTGAGCGTCACGGCCGGATGGCCGCAACGCGGGCAGTGCGTATAGACAACCACGTTGATCCCCCTATGGCGGCAGCCTGACCACGGCGGCAGCCGCGCGGTCGATCAACCGCGCTGCCCGCGCACGCGGCTGCGCGCTACTCTGGACGCAGCCCCACGATCTCGCTCAACAACAGCGGATCGTCCTGCGTCCCAATCCGAAGAATGTCACGTGAGAGCGGCGCCTCTTTGAAACGCTGATCGAGAATAAAGGTGTCGGCCGGCGAAGCGCCATCCATGATGGCCGTCGGGTCGGTGACGTGGTTGAGCCCCAGCAAGTGACCCAGCTCGTGACTGGTCACATTGCCGATCGCCCGGCCAAGCTGCGCCACCGTCGGCGGGACGCTGAAGAAGGCCGGATCGAACGACTCGGTAAACACGATGCCGTCGTCGCAGGCGTCGAAGTTGTAGTGGTCCACCGACTCGGATATTCCGAACGCCTGCGGATTGAATCCGCCCATCAGCAGCGTGGTATACGGCCGTTGCGGCAGCGGTTCGTCGCTGCTGGTCACCTCGACGGCGAAGTCTGCAAAGTTGCCGCGGATGCGGGCCATGATGAAGGCCTTCAGCCCCTCGGTCTGTCCGGCGTAACGCGCATCGATGCTGCCGGCGTCGAACGGCTCAACCATGTTCACCGGCAACGTGACCGCGTCGGTCGTGCCGCCATCGAAGTCGATCAAGACGCGTTGCGGCGTCGGCGGCGGGACGGCGCCGCCCGTTTCGACCGCCACGGTCGCCGTATACGAACCGGTGCGGCCGGTGGTCGAAGCAAACGCCGAGTGACCGATCACCAGGTAATAGGGAACACCGCCGTGGCGAATGACCATATCCAGCCGGGCATCGAGCGGATTGCCGCCCTCTTCACGGTCGTCGTTATCGCCCACCACGCGGCCCAGATCGTCGAACAAGGCGATGGAGGGGTCCAACGGACCGCCGTTGGCCGTGGTTTCGATGACGACTCGATCGCCCGCGTTCAGCGCCCCGATGGCAAAAACATCCAGGTCTGAGACGCGATCGATCGTCCCCTGCAGCCGCGCCACGGAATTGTCGTCGAACACGGCGAACATGGCTTGGGTAAAGCTGTCGTTCGGTTCCCCGCGGGTCTTTCCGGACGGACTGGTCACGCCTTCATCGACATTGCCGTCCTCGAGTTGATTTAGGGGTGGCGCCTGACCGCCTGCTCCCCCCGCGCTGCCGGCCGGCGCGCCGCAAGCCAGCGGCAATAGCGCCAATAAGGCCAGCCACAGGCACGCTCGCCGCCCGGCCGCGGGTGCATTCCGTCCTCTCTCTGGACTGTCCATCCCCATTGAGTCTAAATAGCGACGACTGTCCCGGTCAAGCGAATCGCTCGTCGCAAACGCGGTGCTGCGGAAACTACGGCTGACGTTCGCACCGGGCGCAGAAGCATTTCGTAAAGACATACTGCTGGCGAGCGGGTGGCTCCGATAAGTCCTCGCTCCCGTCCGCAACGATCTCGCGAGCGCTGCTCGCGCCGGCTGCCGTAATGCCCGCATCGCCGCCCACAGCCGTCAGCAGGCAGGCCATTGAATCCTGGGCGCCGATCGGGAACACGCCGGCGTCCAGCGGCGAACGCAAGAACGCCTGGTCGCGCAGGAGCTGCCGCAACGTGGCCGTCACGTCCATGATCGCCTCCGGATCGCGCGTGTGCGACAATCCCAGCAGATGGCCGACCTCGTGGCTGACCACGTTGGCCATGGCCTGTGCTACTTGCTCAAGCGACGGATTGAGGGCGGCAAACACGCGAAAAGTCTGGGCAAATACGACCGCCTGCTGGCCCGCGTCCGAGTTGTTCTCATCGACCGACTCGGCCACGCCCAGCAGTTCCGGATCGGTCCCGCCCACGTAGAGCGTGGCGAACGGGCCGGCTGGAGCGAGCCACCCTTCCGGGTCGCGCGAGGAATAGAAGGTCACGTTCAGGCCCGCGTAGTCGCGCCGAACGGCTGCCAGCAGCGCCTCGATCAGCTCGTCGTCTCGCCCGGCCAGCTCGTCACTGATGTCCGCTGCGTCGAAGGCGGGAATGTTCGTCGGCGGCCGCGGCCCGATGCGTACGTTCGGCCGCCCGTCAAACTCCAGATAGACCACCTGCGGCGTCGCGGCCGGCAGCTCCTCGACGAACGACCGCGTGACGATCACGCTGTACTCGCCGCTACCGGACAGCGGCTCAGCCGCCACGGCTGCAAACACGTTGGCCATGTCCGCGCGGGCCGTAGCCTCCACAAATACGCCGCCACGGCCGTCGATCGCGTTGCGCGTGTCATCGACCATCAGCGCATCGCCATTGGCGTCGAACAGGGCCACCCGCGCCTTCATCGACGAGGCCGACGTGACCTGCACGACGATCCGCTCGTACGCTCCCAGGAACCCCAGGTCGAAAACGTCGACATCTGACGATCCGCCGATCGCCCCGCGGATCGAAATCTGCGCCGGCGGATCGGACGGCAGCACGTTGGCTGTCACGATCCTCTCGTTCGGCTCGGACTCGGCGAACGAGCCGCGCCCCTCAAGCCCCACGCCGCTCAGCGTCTCTGGCCCGGCCGTGGGATTCACCAGGCTGCCGCCGCTGCCGCAGCCCGGCAGCAGCGCAGCGACGCTCAGCCACCCCGCCAGCGCGCATCCCCGGCGCGCACTGCCAAATGTGAACACGGACACTTACCCCTTGCAGGCTGGAGAGGGCTCCCCGTCCGCGGACTCATTGCGGTCGGGGTCCCGAAGCTTGTCCCCCATCCCGGCCGGCCCGAATGTGCCCCGGCCGGGGAAACAGTCTGAGGACAACATAAGATTCGCGCGCAGCGGCGGCGCTAAGACCGAAAACAATCAGAACCCCGCCCGCCAAGGGCGCGGGTAGACTCCGCGCTTACGGTCGCGCGACGACCAAGTTAACCGGACGAGCGCCAGACATGTGGCCAGTACCACAGCCGCACAGCCGCTATGTGAGTTGCGTCCGATAGCCGCGCGCCTCTAAACTTCCGCACCCTCATGCCCGGCGCGGGCGGGGAAGTGGTTCACAGGGCGATGGGCTTCCATGCTGCTGGCCAATGCACTGCACGAGTCCCCGCTGGTGTGGGTCGTCTTCAGCGTCATCATCGTGACGATGATGGCGTTCGATCTGGGCGTGCTGCACCGCAAGGCCCACATCGTCTCCATGCGCGAAGCCTGGACGATGATGGCCGTATGGATCACGCTCGGGCTGGGCTTCGGCGCGTGGGTCTGGTACCAGTTCACGCAGCAGTTCGACGCGCAAGTTGGCCGCCAGCGCGGCCTCGAATACATCACCGCCTACCTGATTGAGCTGGCCCTGTCGGTCGACAACATCTTCGTCTTCATCGTGCTCTTCAGGTACTTCTCGGTTCCGGCCGAGCTCAAGCACCGCGTGCTGTTCTGGGGGATTGTCGGGGCCATCCTGATGCGCGGCGTGCTGATCTTCGCCGGCACGGCCCTGATCGAGCGCTTCCACTGGATGATCTACGTCTTCGGCGCCATCCTGCTGATCACGGGCATCAAGCTCATGTTCAGCGGCGACGAGAACGTCCATCCCGAGCGAAACCCGCTGCTGCGGCTGGCCCGCCGGCTGATGCCGATCACCCCCAACTACGAGGGGCAGCACTTCATCTTCCGTCGCGAGGGGCGGCTGTGGGCCACGCCGCTCTTGCTCGTGCTGCTGGTGGTCGAGAGCACCGACCTGCTGTTCGCACTCGACTCCGTGCCGGCCGTCATCGGCATCAACCCGCGCGACCCGAGCAAGCTTATCATCATCACCTCCAACGTCTTCGCCATCCTCGGCCTGCGCTCGATGTACTTCGTGCTGGCCGGCATCCTCGACAAGTTCCGCTTCCTCAAGTACGGCCTGGCCATCGTGCTGGCCTTCGTCGGCATGAAGATGCTCCTGTCGCACTGGGGCCACCTGCCCATCGCCGTCAGCCTGTCCGTCGTCGCCGGCATCATCGGCCTGAGCGTCCTGGCCTCCATGCTCATCCCGCCCAAATCGGCCGAGCCAAGCGACGGCAGATAGAACTTCACATGGGGCGCCGACAACGCCAGCGGAACGCCAAGCCGGGGTCGGACGGGGTTTCGAGTATCTGGGGCAGTTCCGCGCACCGCGTGCGTAACACTTCCTCGCGACCGGCGAGGCCGGTTTGGACTTTCATGGCGATCTCGTGTGCCGGCTGTCCGGCCAGTTGCGAGACGGCGCGCTGGAGGACGCTGGTCACGCCTACCGCGAATGGTCCATCTAGCCGTGGCGCGCCTCGGTAATGCCGAGGCGGATCTTGCAGCATCGACGGCGGGTCATGCCCTCGCTCCTGTCCGCCTGTGCCTGCCCGATCGGTGCGCACGCGTTGACCGGCTGGCGGAGGCGCTGTTTCGTCCATTCCGTCGAATCGCGGCCTGCATCTGGTCGAATTCCAGATCAACGTCCCATTCTTCGGGCGTGTAGGCCAGCAGCGTGCCCACGGCGCGCTCGCCCTCCACACCGAGCTCCGCTTCGAGGGCGTTGCGGATCATGCGTACCCGCTGCAGACTATCCTTGCGGCGGAACGACTCCGAAATGATGGAGCCGCACAGCATCCCGGCGTAATTCCTGAGCGAGAATCGCGGCGCCCGGAGCCGCAGGCGCCGGGTCAAGACATCCTGTAGCATCGTCTTGCTCAGCGCTGGCATAGAACCTCGCATCGTCGAACGACGGCATCGCACGCCTCAAAGAACAGGGTGGCTGCTCTCCTCATCGTCGCGCCCTTATGGACCGCGCCGATTCTCCGCAATTGACGTTCAACAGATTTCGCAGATGCGAACCGCATGTTGTTGAACCAGAGCCGCGCTACGTCGTGAACGGCTCGCTCGAATTCGTCGTCGCGCGGACCGACGCGCAGCAGACCGAGCTTGCGGACGAGCGTGAGAAGCTCACGCAAATCGTGGCCGGTATCCAGCGACTTGCGCCCAAGCCGGATGTCGAGGTCGGCCTTCCATACCACCGCCCTCAGGCCTGCTTCGACCGCCCGTCCCGCCAGATAGATGCTACCAGCCAAGCGCCCCCGGTCCAGCAGGACTTGTGCATCTTCCAAGCGCGTCGCAGCTCCAGCACGGTATTCTGCTTCGCCGAGGGCGCCGCTGGCCGATTCTCTTCGACTCATACCGAATTATGTGCCGACCCGGCCGAGCCGGTCCACCGCGAAACATGCGTTGCCCGTGTTCGAATCCGTCAAGCGCCGCGCCGCGGGTCGTCCATAGTCCGCAACGCACCCCCGTTGCCGCAGTCGCTGGCAGAATTGCGTGCAAGAGAGCCCTCATGCGGAAAGCACGTCCGCCGCGGGCCAAATCATTCATTCCGCAAGGCTGAGTCAGTCCGCCAACATCCCGGCATGGAGAGTCGTGTTCAGAGGCAAAGCAATGTGCAGATTCGCAGCGTTGTTCGTCGCCGTGTTGACTATGGTGCCGTGCACGCGCGGCGAGTTGTTACGGTACGTCGACGACGATGCACCGGCCGGCGGCGACGGCCAGTCGTGGGCCAGCGCCTACCGCTTCCTGCAGGACGCGCTGGCGGAAGCCGGCGTCCATGCCATCGAGGTTCGCGTGGCCGGCGGCGCTTATCGGCCGGATGAGTCGAGCGCCTTCCCTGCCGGCTCGGGCGACCGCACCGGCAGCTTTCTGGTTGAGGGCGGCGTGGCCCTCGTGGGCGGCTACGCGGGCATCCACGCGCTGGATCCCGACCGGCGCGATCCGGACCAGTTCCCCACCGTCCTCGACGGCGACCTGGCCGAAAACGACACTCCGGACATATTCAGCACGTTCGACAACGCCTTTCGCGTGGTCGTGTGCAACTCGGGCAGCGCGAACCGGCTCGACGGTGTCACGGTACGCGCCGGATATGCCATGGGAAGCATGCCGTTCGATCGCGGCGGCGGTTTGCATCAGGCCGGCGGCGAACTGCTCGTGACCGACTGCCTGTTTCAGAACAACCACGCTTTCGACGCCGGCGGCATCTACGCCTCGGCTGGCACACTCACGATCCAGGGCTGTCGCTTTCACGCGAACGGGGCCGGCCGCGGCGGAGGTGTGTGGCTGTATGGCGCCGAGCCCGCCCATGTCACCGACTCCGAGTTCTGGGAGAACACCGCCTCGCTGGGCGTCGGTCTGTACGTATCTGGCGGCGCGAGTACGTTCATTCGCCGCTGCCATTTTCACGACAACGGCCCGCCGCACTCGGGCGCGGGCGGCGGCATCGGCGTCGAGAATGCCGATCCGCTCATCACGGATTGCCTGTTCGAACGCAACCACGTGGTCGGCGGCGGCGGCGGCATCATCACGGTCTTTTCCGACGCGATCATCCTCAACTGCACGTTCGTCAACAACCTGGCCGACGGCGATGGCGGTGACTCGCTCTACCACGCCGCCGGAAACCCGCGCTGTTGGAACTCTGCCTTGTTCGTCGACAGCGCCAACCCGTTCGGAAACGCCCAGGTGATTTCGGTCGAGGCCAACACGGAATACCGCCATTGCACCATTGCGCAGCATGTGCCGTCCGATTTCACAGTCGCCTTCTTCGTGCAGCTCGGGAGTTTGAGCCTGGCGAATTGCATCGTGTGGGGCCATCAGGTCACCGGCTCAGCGCTCGACGACGCCCAGATCTGGAATCTTCGCTTCGCCGAGGGGCAGATCGACGTGCAGCATTCGATCATTCAAGGCTGGTCGGGAGCGCTGGGCGGCGATGGCAACAGCGGCGCTGACCCGGCCTTCATCAGCCTGGCCCATGGCGTGCTGCGGCCAGCCCCCGGCTCGCCCGCCATCGACGCCGGCCACAACGGCCTGACACCGGCCGACCTGGCCGACCTCGATGGCGACGCCGACACATCCGAGCCCCTGCCGCTCGACCTGCTGAACCGGCCACGCCGGACCGACGATCCGCTGGCTCCAGACACTGGCCCGGGCACAAGCCCGATCGTCGATCTCGGCCCGTTCGAATCAGCCGCCTGGCCGGGCGACTGCAACGCCGACGGCTGGATCACGCTGGCCGACCTCTCGGCCTACGACGCCTGCTTCCTGGGACCGCTCACGCCTACGCCGTGCGCCTGCGCTGACCTCGACGCCGACTCGGATGTCGACCTCACCGACTTCGCCGCTGTGCAGACTGGCCTGCGACGCTAGAATCCTCGGGTCGTCAGACTTGTTGCGAATGAGTCACGACTACGCGCCACGTCCGCAGCCCCGAAGATGCGCAACGCCGCTCGCTCCGTCGACGCGACAATGCGCCCAGCCGTGTCACCGCTCAGCGCTTCGGTGACGTAGGCGTTGGTGGCAATGACGACCTTCATTCACCGTAGCGCCGACGATGGATGGCACGGTCGATGGTCTTTTCGGTGATGCCGTGTACTTCGGCCACGCGCCGCTTCTCGGCCACGGCCTCGTCCCACTCAGCCTGCAAACCGATTTCGAGCAGGCCACGGCGTTCGCCCGGATCCGGACCGAGAGCCCAACGGCTCACGGCACCCCGGTCCTGCGGCTCGGCAGCTTCGCCCGCCGCGGCCGCGAAAGCGCGTTCTCGTACGGGTACAACACCGACGCCTCACGCCTCGGAGTCGAGTCCGAACAGGCGCCGAACCGTCTCGACGTAAATTTGACTACGGCCCTGCTGGCTCTTTTCGCTAAGCACCTCGGTAGGCTGGTGAAGCACCTTGCCGATCACGCGGCTCACCAATTGCTCGATCAGCGGCCAGTCGTCCCCCGCAGCTTTGAGTTTCGGCCGCAGCCATTCCAGCTCAGCGCGAGTCAGGGCCTCCAGGTGTTGGCGCAGGTCGCGGACGACGGGGCCGATTTCGCGCGATGTCTGCCACTGGACAAACTCGGCAACACCCGCCTCGACAACCTCGCCGGCGCGTTCGACTCTGCTGCGGCGCTCGGCCCAGTGTTCGTCGGCCACTCGCTGCAGGTCGTCGATGTTGTAAAGGATGACGCCCTCGCACTCAGCGACGGACGGCTCGATGTCGCGCGGAACGGCCAGGTCGATCAAGAGCAGTGGTCGGTCGGCTCGTTGCCGGCGGACATGAGCCACAGCCGCCGTCGTGATGATCGGTTCGGCCGCGCCGGTGGATGCAAGCACGATGTCGGCCGCCGCCAGTGCATCGCTAAGCTTCGACCAATCCAGCGACTCGGCCGAGAAGCGACGGGCCAGCTCATCGGCCCGCTCGGTCGAGCGATTGACGATGAGCACGCGTCGTGGATTCAGGTCGGTCAGATGACGCAGGGCCACCTCGCCCATCTCGCCGGCTCCAACCAGCAGCACGCACTTGTCGTCGATGCGCGCGAAGACCTGCCGGGCCATGTCGAGCGCGACGCTGCCGACGCTGACTCTGCCCGCTGAAATCCCCGTCTGGGCGTGGACGTCTTTGGCGACGGCGAAGGCCCGCTGAAACAGCACGTCGAGGTAGCTCTGGGGCAGCAGATGAGGACGGGCGAGGTCGAGGGCACGTTTGGCCTGTGCCAGAATCTGCGACTCGCCGACGACCATCGAATCGAGCGAGCCGGCCACGCGAAACAGATGCCGCAGCGCCTCGCTGTCTTCATGGTGATAGAGATGGGCTGAGAACTCGTGCAGCGGGACAGCTCGCTCCTCCGCCAGGAACTCGATGGCGTCGCGCAAACGCGGGCCGGCGTGCGCCGGACGGCAGAAATACAGCTCGGTGCGGTTGCAGGTGGACAGGATCAGCGCCTCGGCTTCCGGGAAGCTGGCGCGGAATCGCCGGACCGCGGCCGTGCAGCCGCCTTCGTCGAACGCCAGCTTCTCACGCACGGGAAGCGGCGCGCTCCGGTGATTGCAGCCTACAACGAATGTCCTCATATGCTGTCCGGGCGCACCGAGCGATACCGATGCGTCAGCGAATCCATCGGCTCGGACGTTGAGCCGCCTCCTCTGGAATTGTATCCCCGCGACCCAGAGCACAGGCAAGCGAATAGTACTGCTTGGCATGGCCGCGCCGTGTAGCGCAGGCGTCCCGCCTGCACGTAGCGCAGGCCTCTGGCCGGCGGATCGACGACTGCCGTGCGTCCCTCCACCCGCGCGGCGGAGACTCCCCCGCGACTCGCAGGCGTGACGCCTGCGGTACGTGCAGGCCGGAGGCCTGCGCTACGGGTGCCGCAGCTCTGGAACATGGCCACGCCGCATAAGACCGCGGCGAGGCCGTGACACCGGTGGCATGGGGGATGGCATGGGCGGCATGCATGCCACTCATGCCGCCCGAGACTCTGAATCCTCGAGGCGAGCCCGAGGCTTCAAGGAGTCAGCGCGGTGCTGGCCGCGGGTTCAGCCGACACCGAGAACGAGTAGATGTCGCGGGCCCGCAGGCGTGTGATCGAGTTCAGGGCATCGGGCCACCCCAGCCTGGCCAGACTCACGGCCAACGCGGCCTCATCGGCGGTGTAGGCTGGAATGCCTCGAACGGTGAACGTGCACTGCTGCGTGTCGGCCTCGACCACCGTATAAGCGTATGAATCGAACACGCCGGCCCGCCGCGGATCGGGCGAGCCGACGTGGATGGTCACCCGCTCGGGCGGCAGGCCGAGTGCATCCAGGCCGAAGTCCTCGAGCAGGTTATTCAAGGCGTTGGCCATACCGCCGTCCGTGGTCATCAGGAAGCCGAGGTTCAGATTTACCGCAGCCAGCGCCGGCCGGATGAACACACCCGTGGGCGGGTCGAACCCGATCGGCCCGGTGACCACTTCGAATGAACCGGCGGCCGGCAAACGAAGCGCCGGATTGGCAATGCCTGTCGGATGGGCCGCTAGGTCGTCGACGTAATGCAGGTCGTTTACGAGCGTAACGTGAATGTCGGTCGTCAGCCACACGACGTTGCGGATGTCGTGCTCGGCGATGAACTTCAGGATCTCGTTCCGCTCGGCCAGATACCCATCCCAACGATCGTCGGCCAACAGGACGCTCAGGTTCTGGATCGGCTCCTGATTGACAATGAAGACCCAGACAAATCCCGCGTCGCGGGCCGTCAGGAGTTGATCCTCGAGCCAGGCCAGTTGCGTACACCCGAGCATGGTGCGCGTCGAATCGGCCGAGTCGCGCCAAAACGCCGCCGCGGCAGCCGCGTCGAACGGATTGAGCGGCGCCTCGATCGGCGCGTCGCGGAAGCTGCGGGCGTCGATCATGATGAAACGAGCCGTCCGTCCCCAGTCGAATGAGCGATACAAGCGCGGCACGCCGTGGCTGCGCGGCTCGTCGGGGGCGTCGACCGTGGCGTCACGAACCGGCATGTATTCGAAAAAGGCCCGCAGCCCGGCGGCATAACGGCGCGTGTTGTTGATCAGCGGCGGCCGGCCGGGGTCGACGAAGGCCGAATCGGCGAAACGCACGTCGGTGCCACGCACCGCCCCGCCGGCAAAGTCGTTGACCACCTCGTGGTCGTCGATCGTGGTCCAGAACGCGGTGGCAGCAAAGGCGTCCAGCAGGAACTGCGGATCGCCGACCACCGCGCGCTCGCGCAGCTCGCGGTACTTCGCCCGGTACTCGCCCAGCCCCTTGGCCTCGTCGCCCGCCGGCGACGGCCGGTCGGCGTAGATCACGTCGCCCAGGAAAACGAAAAAGTCGAGATCCTCTTCGGCCAGCGTTGCCAGGACCGAATGCGGCCGTGTGCCTCCCTCGGCGTCTCCGGAAAAGGCAAACCGAACCGGTGTGTCCTGCCCGGGCGCCGACGCCGTCACGAACGTGCCGGTCCGCGAGCGGCGGTCTCCGGACTCGAAGTGATAGTAGTGGCGCGTCCCGGGTGAAAGCGGGCCAAGATCACGCGTATCGATCTTGACGGTGAAGTCGGACAGGGGATCGGGTAGGCGCGTGGCGTTCAGCACAACGCGGGTGAACTGCGGATCAGTAGATATTGTGATTGTTACGTCAGCGGTCGTGACGGCCCGTGTCCAGATGACGGCGGCATCAGAGGTGACGTCGCCGACCGCCACACCGTGCGTGAACGGCCGTGGCTCGGGCAGTGCGGCTGGCGGCCGGCCTTGGCAGCCCAGGAGCAAGACCATGGAGAGCGCGATCCACCGGCCCGTTGTTACGTCGAATGATTGGGACATCTCGGCGCGACCGGCCGGTCCTAAGGGATGGCCAGCAGGGCATCCCAACTCGTCGCCTCGTCGATGGCGTCGGACATGCGCTCCAGTCGCTCGACGTCGCGGATTTCGTCCAGCGTATGCAACTGCGCCGCGGTCGGCTCGCCAAGTCGCCGTCGCGCAAATCGCAGGAGCGAGCTGCGAACGCCCTCCTCGCGCCCCTCCTCGCGGCCCTCCTCGCGCCCCTCCTCGCGGCCTCGGTTCAAGCCCTGCTCGAACCAGACATCCGTTGCGGTCTTGATCATCGCAGAAATCTCCTCGCGCTGCTTCGGACTGGTCGCCGCCGTCGCCAGTACGCTTTTCAGGCTCGTCAACTCACCTTCCGGTCGATTATAGGCGATCAGCCGCAAAAGGAAGTTCATCAAGGTTTCCCAGTCGGCTTCGCTGACCAGCGTACGGATTGCAGCCACCGCCCTCCCGACGATCGCAGCAAACTCCGGATGATCCGCGCTGACACGCTGCAAAGCCCGCAGAGTCCAGCCGACCGGCCCGACCGCCTCCAAGTTCGAGGCGGGAGTCTCCGGCAGTCCAACGTACAGGACATCGAACTGCGGCGCGAACCTTCGCAGTTCGGCCGCTCCCTCGATCAGGTCACGGAAGTTGAGCGAGGCGTCCCATCGCTCAGCCCCGGTGTAGAAAACCACGGGAACGATGGGCGGAAGCCGGAAACGGTCGGTCCCATCCTTGCGGCGCAGATCGTCCCAGAGCAGCAGCATGTACAGCAGCAGACGGAACGGCATCCAGACATCGACGGCCGACTGGTGCTCGACCAGCACGAACACCATGACGATCCGTTCGCCTCCCTCGGATCGGTAGGGCACGCGCAGCACAATGTCCGCTTCGCGCTGTCGATAGTCCTCGACGATGAACGTGCGTTCGATTCGCTCGAGCCGCTCGAAGTCCAGGCGTTCGGCCAGATCGGGGCTCGATAGCTTGACGAGCGCCTTCAGATGCGCTGGCCGCTGGAGCAGAGCGCGGATAGACCGGTCCCAGAAGGGATGTGGCTTCCGTGCTGCGGACTCCGTTCGCATGGCTTCAACCGCCGACGTCAAAGCGGATGCCCTGGGCCAGCGGCAGCTCGGTGGTGTAGTTGATCGTGCAGGTCTGCCGTCGCATGTAGGCCTTCCAGCAGTCGCTGCCCGATTCGCGGCCGCCGCCCGTCTCCTTCTCGCCGCCGAATGCGCCGCCGATCTCGGCCCCGCTGGTGCCGATGTTGACGTTGGCGATGCCGCAGTCGCTGCCGCGCGGCGACAGAAACGCTTCGGCCTCCAGCAGGTTCTGAGTGAAGATGGCCGAACTGAGCCCTTGCGGCACACCGTTGTGATAGCCGATCGCCTCGTCCAGCGACTTGTAGCTGATGACGTACAAGATGGGCGCAAACGTCTCTTCCTGAACGATCGGCATGTCGTTGCGGGCCGCCGCAATACACGGCGTCACGTAGCACCCGCCCGGGTATGCATCGCCGGTCAGGCGCTGAGCGCCGTAGAGGATTTCGCCGCCCTCCTCCTTGATGCGCCGGACGGCATTGAACATGTCCTCGACCGCACCCGTATCGATCAGCGGCCCCATGAGCGTCTGCGCATCGAGCGGGTTGCCGATTTTCACCTGGCGATACGCAGCCACCAGCGAGTCGACCAGTTGCTTGCGGATCGACTCGTGCACGATGATGCGGCGAGTCGACGTGCAGCGCTGGCCGGCTGTGCCGACGGCCCCGAACACGATGGCCCGCGTGGCCAGCTTCAGGTCGGCCTGCGGCGTCACGATGATGGCGTTGTTTCCGCCCAGCTCGAGAATCGTACGGCCGAGCCGCTTGCCGACCACTTCACCGATACGATAGCCCATCTTGCAGCTTCCGGTGGCCGAAACGAGCGGGATGCGCCGATCATTAACCAGCCGCTCGCCGACGTCCGAACCACGGCCGATGGCCAGACTGAAAATGGCCGGATCGACGCCGGTCTCGCGGCACACGCGTTCCGCGATCTTCGTTACGGCGACTGCGGTCAGTGGCGTCTTGGACGACGGCTTCCACAGCGTCGGATCACCGCACACGGCGGCCAGTGCCGCGTTCCAGCTCCAGACCGCCACGGGAAAGTTGAACGCGCTGATGACGCCGACCACGCCCAGCGGGTGCCACTGCTCGTACATGCGGTGGCCCGCCCGTTCGGAATGCATGCTCAGGCCATAGAGCTGGCGCGAGAGCCCGACCGCGAAGTCGCAGATGTCGATCATCTCCTGCACTTCGCCCTCGCCTTCCGCCAGGATTTTGCCGTTTTCGAGCGTCACGAGCGTTCCGAGGTCGCGTTTAGCCTCGCGCAGCGCATTGCCCAGACGACGGATGGTCTCGCCGCGGACGGGCGCGGGCGACAACCGCCACTTCTCGAAAGCGGCCTGCGCACGGGTCACGATGGTCTCGTAGTCGTCAGCGGTCGCCTGGCGCACGCCCGCCAGCACCTTCCCGTCGATGGGCGACTGTGACTCGAGCACGTCGCCGCGGCCCAGCCATTCGCCGCAGAATCCGCCCGGACTGATCGCCTCCAGACCCAGTTTGGACAGCACCGGATGCATGTGTCGCCCTCGTATTGCCAGCCACTTGATGGTACGTTCGACGCCAACGGCCGCCGTCACGTCCAGACTATGCCGGGCTGGCAGCAGGTCAAGCGCGGCGCGCCATCCATCGCGCCTGGTTGCCCACCTGAAGAACTGCCGCGGTGATCGCTGGAGTGGGGTTAGCCGAAGAGGCCAAGGGCGGCGGTAGCGCCAAGGGGAGAGGGGCGTCGCGCGCGCCGCAGCGGCCCGCGGACGGTCCCGGTGCAGACACGTCCGCGGGACACCGGCTGAGTCCAACGGCTACGATTGCGGGCCGAAGAGGCTCTCGATGATGGCCTGGCATTCCTCGGATTCGATGGCCTCCTCTTCGCACGCCGCCTCGATCGCCGCGATGACGTCCTCCTGCTCCTGCTCCGACAGCCCACTGCCGCCATCGGTACCGGACACCAGCGCCTCGGAGCCGCCGCCAGCGGACATCACCGAAGACGAACCGCCGCTGCTCGCGCTCTCGCCACCGGAATCCGCGCAGGTCGGAATCATGTCGCACGCGGCAACCTGCACCTGGTTCCAAGGCTGCGTCGTCAACGCGCCGTTCAGGAGCTGCGTGAGGCGGAGCAGATCTTGCGTGTTGACCGGTGTTGGCAAAGAGGGCGTTCGGTTGATGTCGTACCGTGGCAGGTTACCCGGCAAATTCGCATCGCCGTTGTTGATGGCTTGGACGAGGTCGAGCAGGTCCTGCGTATTGGTGATGCCACTCATGTTCGTATCGCCGGGGAGCGACTCGTAGCGAAGCGTGCTGCACGAGCCGCCAAACTGGATTGTCGTGCAGCCGCCGGGCGGGATCGGGTCGCTCAGCGTGATCATGTACGGACCGGAGCCGCTGCCGCTGACGCCCGTGACGGTCGGGCAGGGGGTCGGATTGCTCGCTGTGCCTGTATACGAGCAGTGCAACGTCACGTTGCTGGTCGACGGCAATGCATTGGGCGTCCCGCTGAATGTAACCGAGATGGGTGAGTAGGTGACCGCATCCTGAGTTGGCGTGCCGGCCCCGCCGATGCCATGTGTGAGCGGGGCGAGGTCGCCGGTGTCGAGCACATCGCGGTACGGCTGGGTGCCGCCGATGTACGGGTTGTCGGTGGGCGGGTTGGCCGAGGTGATCGTCACCGGCGCAGCCAGACCGACTCGGATGTACAGGTGCCGGGCGGTGGCGATGTCGACGCGCTCGGTGCGAAAGTACTCACCCGCGGCCGCGATCTCCCCATCGACGATCACGTTGGCGAACGCGTCAGACAGCCGCAGCGTGTAGAGCCCGGCCGTGCTCGGCATGGTCACTGAGCCTTGGGCCAGCACCACTTCGGTGAAGCCGACGTCCGCGGCGATGGGGTTGGCCAGCGGGAACGAGCCGGTGGTGTTCTTGATCGTGTTCTGTGCCCCGCCAATCTGGAGCAGCGCACCGCCGCCGGACTGCGTCCCGCCGTAGCCGGCTGGGTTGGTAATCCCACACGGCGAGTTGAAACAGCCGATGCCGCTGCAGGCGGCACCGCCGCCAGTGCAACTGCCCGGATTGGTGGCCGGATTGAGCGTCACGGACGCTGGTCCGGTCATGGCCAGGTCAGCGCCCCACAACGCCAGACCGTCGTTGGCGGTGTCACACAGAACGCCCTTGATCTGATAGTTCACGACCGCTCCGCCGGAAACACTGATGCACCCGGCCCCGCTGGACCGCTCGGCCACCCAGATGTGGAACTTGCCGTCCGGGTTGCTGCCGCCGGCTACCCAGGGACAGGAATTGTCACACTCGGTTCCGCAGCCCAAGCCTTCCAGCTCGCAATTGGGGCAATCCAGCTCCGGAACGGGCGGTGAGCCGGTGGTTGGGCGCACGTGCAGCGGTCCGCCGCACACGATGGTCGTCGGATCGCCGTTGGGATTGTCGGCGTTGACGGCCGCCACCGCCGGCAGGTTGGCTGCCGTGCACACCCGATACTGCTGCGGCTCTCCCATTGGAGGCACATGGTCAGTGTGCCAGCGCGTTCGTACCACCTTGAAGTCCTCGATATCCGCATCGCAGTCGGCCTCGGGATGCTCAGCATCGGTCCAGAAGTCGGCCAGCGGGTCCCAGGTGACCTCGCCCTGCTTGGCGAAGGCGTTCTGGAACCGAGCAAAGTCCATCAGGTCGACGTCGAAGTCGGCGTTGGCATCGAAATACCGCGTCAACGCCAAGAGCACCGCCTCCGGGACGGTGGCATCGGCGCTGCGGGCGTAGAGGCGGAGGCCGTTCAGCGTGACGCCCGCGCCGTCGCCGGCATCAATGTCGCAGAAGTAGACGGCCTCATCGGGATAGTCGGCTGGCGCGTAGGTCGGCTCGTGGTTACGATCCACGTCGTCGCGCAGCACGAGCACGTTCGGGGCGGGGTGAGTCAAGCCCATGTTGTTCCAGTACTTCACGCAGCGGTTGTACTTCGGAAGACAGGTCACCGGGTTGGCGCCGTTCGGAACCAAGTGATCGATAAATTGTACGTTACAACTATCAATAGCAAAGTTTTCAATAGTCAAGGTGTTTTTGTTGACCCAGTCGGCCAGGGCGGCGTCGAACGCCAGGGCCTCGCGGGCCACCTTACTCTCGACCGTGACCGTCGTACTGCCGACGGTCGAGTGCAACTCGAGTGAGAACGTTGGCAGCGGGGCGGTCGGGTAGGCGATCGGGCGCAGCACCGACGATGCGTCCAGGAAGTTAAGTTCCGACGGTCCAGCAGTCATTTGATTGTAATGCTCGAAGAATACCCGGCTGAAGCCGCCGGGCGTATGGATGAACTGGCTGGACCCGGCAAACGTGGCGGCGGGGACGACGGGCGGATCGGCCGGGGCCGTGTCGTCACGGATGTTCAGCGTGCTGTTGTGAATCTGCAACTGGCCACCCTCAGGGTACGTATCGAGCGTGTTCGTGGTGATGACGGCGGCGGTGAACTGCGTGCCCGTGGGATCCGGTATGAAGTCCCAATCGCCGATCTGTGTGATCTTGCTGGCGACGACGACGAGTGACGAAATGCCCGCAATGTCGACATCGTCGAGCTCCCAGCGGCTGGCGGTGATGGGCGTCTGGCCCGGCGGCAATTGGAAACCGCAGTCGATCACGCCGGCCGGGGCAAAGAACTCCGGGCCAATTCCGGCTACGACGATCCCGCAAGCGTCGATGCACTGGAGCGGCCCATAGCCGATGGTCCGGCTGACGCGCACCGACGAGCCACAGAGCCCGAAGTCCGAAAACGTGCCCTTCATGTCAAGCGTGAAGCCGTACAGGTCGGCGGGTACGGGATCCAGGTTCTCGTCCGGAAAGTCATCCAACGGGTTACCGACGCGCAAGTGGCTGTCACCGAGCCGGACGATGTAGGTTCCGGCGCCGTCGTGGAAAAAGTTGCTGTCGGCCACCGTCGTGGTCAGGCTGTTGAAGAAGGCTGGATCGTTATCCAAATCGAAGATGTAGGTTGACGCACCCGGCGCTTGTGCGTGGAACGAACCGATCCCAGGGTCAAATGTGGGATTCACGGGTGCATTGGGCCGCGCCGTGTAAGGGCTCTTCAAACAATAACTTTTACTTTTTCTAATGGCTTCCGCCACGGCGGTCCGATAAGTAGTATATGGCGGCGGTCATGGCGGACAAGTACTTCATGACTCTCTTGGCAACCTTGAA
>Ga0187892_10001232_pt1 | contig 59905 bp, 57 predicted proteins | sample MA1701073metaG_FD_139345 | JGI IMG/M metagenome (GOLD analysis project Ga0187892, IMG submission 139345) | Bio-ooze microbial communities from a basaltic lava cave in the Kipuka Kanohina Cave System on the Island of Hawaii, USA - MA170107-3 metaG ...
CGCGCAGCAGGCCGACGAGCAGCTCCGCGTGAGCCGAGCAGGTGGGGCCGTTCACGCCGTTGTAGGCGGACATCACGCACCAGGCGCCGGCCTCGCGCACGGCGGCCTCGAAGGGCGGCAGGTAGAGCTCGCGCAGCGTGCGCGCGTCGAGCTCGGACGAGATCGTCATGCGCTCGAACTCGGAGTCGTTCGCGACGAAGTGCTTGACGCACGCCGCGACGCCCCGGCTCTGCACGCCGCGCACGAACGCCGCAGCGGTGCGCGCGGCAAGCACCGGATCCTCCGAGTAGCCCTCGAAGTGGCGCCCGCCGAGGGGCGAGCGGTGCATGTTCACGGTCGGGCCGAGCAGCACGTGGGCGTGCTTGGTGCACGCCTCCTCGCCGAGCGCGGCGCCCACCGCCAGGGCCAGCGCCGGGCTCCACGCCGCCGCGAGCGCGCTCCCGCACGGGAAGCACGCCGCCGTCGGGCCGCCGCCGAAGTGGCCGCCGCGCGCGCCGTTGGGCCCGTCCGAGACCCGCAGCGCCGGGATCCCGAGGCGCGCCACGCCGTGCGTGGCCCACAGCGACGCGCCCGCGCAGAGCAGCGCCTTCTCGTCGAGCGAGAGCTGGCGGAGCAGGGCTTCGGTGCGCGAGTCGCCGGCGGCCAAGGCCGGGAGGATTTCCCAGGATCGCGCCGGCCGCCGCCTGGCAGGATTCGTTGGATGTATGTCATTGCGGACGCGGGCCGGCCGGCCGATCCTGCCCCCATGCGCCGCGTCGCGATCGTCACCTTCCCGAGCTTCCAGCTGCTCGACGTCACCGGGCCGTGGGAGGTGTTCGGGCGCACCACGCGCTACCTGCGCGAGCAGGGGCTCGCCGGCGGGTACACGCTCGAGCTGCTGGCGACGCGGGGCGGCAGCGTCGCCTCGTCGTCCGGCCTCCCGCTCGCGGTGTCGAAGCCGCTGGCCCGCGTGCGCGGCGCGCTCGACACGCTCGTCGTGGCCGGCGGCGTCGGCACGGCGGACGCGCTCGCCGACCGCGCCCTCGTCGATTTCGTGAGGACCGCCGCCGGGCGCGCGCGCCGCACCGCCTCGGTGTGCACCGGCGCCTTCGTGCTCGCCGAGGCGGGCCTGCTCGACGGCCGCCGCGCCACCACGCACTGGAACGCCTGCGCGCGCCTGGCCGAGCGCTACCCGAAGGTGCGCGTCGAGCCTGACCCGATCTTCGTGCGGGACGGCCGCATCTGGAGCTCGGCGGGCGTCACCGCCGGCATGGACCTCGCGCTCGCGCTGGTGGAGGAGGACCACGGCCGCGACGTGGCGCTCGGCGTGGCGCGCGAGCTGGTGCTGTTCCTGAAGCGGCCGGGCGGGCAGGCGCAGTTCAGCGCGCAGCTCAGCGCGCAGCTCGCGGAGCGCGAGCCGCTGCGCGACCTCCAGGCCTGGATGGCGGACCACCCGACGGCCGACCTCTCCGTCGAGGCGCTGGCGCGGCGCGTGGCGATGAGCCCGCGCCACTTCGCGCGCGTGTTCAAGCACGAGACGGGTGCGACGCCCGCGCGCGCGGCGCTCGCGGCGCGGGTCGAGGCCGCGCGCCGGCGCCTCGAGGACGGCGCGGACGGCCTCGAAGGCGTCGCGCAGGCTTCCGGCTTCGGCAGCGCCGAGGTGATGCGCCGCGCCTTCCTGCGCACGCTGCGCGTCGGCCCCGCCGTGTACCGCCGCAGGTTCCAACGCGCTTCGTAGGCGCGCCCGAGGAGACTCCCATGATCACGATCGGAATGGTCCTGTTCGATGACGTCGAAGAGCTCGACTTCGTGGGCCCCTGGGAGGTCTTCGCAGGCCTCTACTCGTCGACCGGAGAGGGCCGCGTGGTGACGATCAGCGAGCGCGGCGGCGCGGTGCGCTGCGCGAAGGGGCTGCGCGTCTCGGTCGATCATTCGTTCGCCGACGCGCCCGCGCTCGACGTGGTGCTGGTGCCGGGCGGGCAGGGCACGCGCCGCGAGGTGAGCAACCCGGCCGTGATCGAGTGGCTCCGCAAGGTGGGGCAGGGCTGCCAGTGGGTGACGAGCGTCTGCACCGGCGCGCTGCTGCTGCACGAGGCGGGCTTCGCGAAGGGCAAGCGCGTGACCACGCACTGGGCCTTCGTCGAGCAGCTCCGCGCGCGCGGCGACGTGGAGGTGCTCGACGGGCCGCGCTACGTGCGCGACGGCAACCTGGTCACCGCCGCGGGCGTCTCGGCGGGCATCGACATGGCGCTCTGGCTGGTGGGACAGCTCCACTCGCCCGAGGTCGCGCGGCGCGTCCAGCGCTACATCCAGTACGACCCGTCGCCTCCGTACGCGGCTGAAGTCTGAGGGGCGGCTGAGCTAGGTTCGGCGCCCATGCCGAGCCTGCCTGCCGTCGCGCTCGCCGCCGTGCCGGGGCGCCGTCGCGCCACGCTCGATCTCGCGCGCGAGATCGAGCGGCGCGGCTTCTCGGGCATCTACTGCGCCAGCTTCGGCGACGGCATGGCGCTCTGCGAGGCGCTGGCGCTCGCGACCGAGCGGATCCCCTTCGGCACCGCGATCGCGAACCTCTACACGCGCCACCCCGCCGACTACGCGCAGCACGCCTCGTTCATCCACGAGCTGTCGGGCGGGCGCTTCCACTTCGGCGTCGGCGTATCGCACGACGCGGTGAACCGACGCTTCGGCGTCGCGGCCGGAGTGCCGCTCGCCGACTCGCGCCGCTTCGCGGAGGCGTACGCGAAGGCGCAGGTGGGGCCGCTGCCGCCGCTCGTGCTCGCGGGGCTGCGCCAGAAGATGGTCGCCCTCGCGGGCGAGGTCGCCGCCGGCGTGGTGTTCGCGAACGTGTCGCGCTCGCACGTGCCGGCCTCGCTCGCGGCGCTGCCCGCGGAGAAGCGGGCCGACCCCGCCTTCTTCGTCGGGAACATGATCCCGGTCTGCATCTCGGACGACCGTGCGGCTGCGGCGGCGAAGAACCGCCGCACGCTCCAGATGTACCTGAACTTCCCGAACTACCGGAACTACTGGCGCGAGGCCGGCTACGCCGACGAGATGGAGCGCGTCGAGAAGGCGCTCGCCGCGGGCGAGCGCGACCGCGTGCACGAGTTGGTCTCGGAGCGCTGGCTGGGCGACGTCTCGCTGTTCGGCAGCGCCGCCGAGGTGCGCGACGGCGTGGCGGCCTGGCGCGAGGCGGGCGTCTCGACGCCGATCCTGGTGCCGTCGTCGGCCGCGGGCAACCAGCTCCGGGCGTTCGAGGAGCTGTTCGCTGCCTTCGCCTAGCCTCCGCGAGCCGGCGGCCCGGCTGCGCGCGCTGCTCGCCGAGCCGCGCCTCTGCGTGATGCCGTGCTGCTGGGACGCGCTCTCCGCGCGCCTGATCGAGCGCGCGGGCTTTCCGCTCACCTTCATGAGCGGCTTCGCGGTCTCCGCGGCGCGGCTCGCGCTGCCCGATACGCAGCTCATCTCGTACGCGGAGATGCTCGACACCGGGCGCGCGCTGTGCGGCGCGGTCTCGATCCCCGTGATCGGCGACGCCGACACCGGCTACGGCAACGCCCTCAACGTGAAGCGCACGATCGCCGGCTACGCGCAGGCGGGCTTCGCGGCCGCGATGATCGAGGACCAGCTCGCGCCGAAGCGCTGCGGCCACACGCAGGGCAAGGATGTGGTGCCCCGCGGCGAGGCCCTCGCGCGCATCCGCGCCGCCGTGGACGCGCGCGACGAGGGCGCGGGGATCCTGATCCTCGCGCGCACGGACGCGGCCGCCGTGCACGGCCTCGACGAGGCGCTCGCGCGCGCCCGGGCGTTCCGCGACGCCGGCGCGGACATCCTGTTCGTCGAAGCGCCCAGCAGCGAGGCCGAGCTCGAGCGCGTGGCGCGCGCGCTCGAGGGCGCGCCGCTGATGGCGAACCTGGTCGAAGGCGGCGTCACGCCGCTGCTGCCGCCGAAGCGGCTCGAGGCCATGGGCTTCCGCATCGCCGCCTATCCGCTGACGCTGCTCTCGGTGGCGATCCGCGCCGTAGAGGAGGCACTCGCGCGGATGCACGCCGGCGAGCACCCGGCCGAGAGCGCGCGCGTCTCGTTCGCCGCGCTGCGCGAGCTGGTCGGCTTCGACGCGTACGACGCCGCCGCGCAGCGGTACGCGGGCGACGACGCGGAGCGCTAGGAGCCGGGCAGGCCCGGGCAGTGCTTGCCGGCGGTCCAGCCGGCGTCCACCGCGATCTCGACGCCGGTGATGCGCCGGCTCTCGTCGCCGAGCAGGAAGCAGACGAGCGGCGTGATGTCGTCGATGGTGACCTCGACGGGCGCCCCGCCCTCGAACAGCACCGGCGGCGGCACGTGCCGCGCGTAGCGGCGTACGTCGATCTCGCCGCGGAAGGGCGCGTGCATCTCGGGATTCCCGCTGGACGGGCAGATGCAGTTGACGCGGATGCCATCGCGGCCGAGCTCGATGGCGGCGCTCTTGGTGAAGCCGCGCGCGCCCCACTTGCTGGCGGTGTAGGCGGCGACGCTGTTCATGCCGGCGAGCGCCTCGATCGAGGTGACGTTCACGATCGAGCCGCCGCCCGCGGCGCGGAGCGCGGGCGCGACGGCCTTCGTGCCGAGCATGCCGCCGAGCAGGTTCACGCGCAGCACGCGCTCCATCTCGGCGGCGGGTGTGCGCTCGATCGCGCCCATGAAGAGCACGGCGGCGTTGTTGACGAGGCCGTCGAGACGGCCGAAGGCCTCGGTGGCGGCGCGCACCGCGGCGCTCCAGTCGTCCTCGCTCGCGACGTCGAGACGCGCGAAGCGCGCGGCGGCGCCGAGCGCCTCGGCAGCCGTGGCGCCCTTCGCCTCCTGCACGTCGGTGAGCAGCACGCGCGCGCCCTCGGCGACGGCGCGGCGCGCGATGCCGAGGCCGGTGCCCTGCGCCGCGCCCGTCACGAGCACCACCTTGCCCTCGAGCCGCGCCATCGGGCCTCCTCGGGGCGCGAGTCTACAGGTCCTCGGCGCGGGCGCGCGCGCCGAGCGCGAGCGCGACGACGAGCACGCCGACGCCGAGCGCGGTGGCGGAGAGCGAGGCGCGCACGCCGAGCCCGGCGACGCCGTTCGCGAGCAGGATCGCGAGCGTACGCAGCATCGAGATGCCCGAGAGCGCCGTCGCGCGGCGTTCGCTCGGGATGTGACGGTGCAGCGAGGCGCCGAACAAGGCGCCGCGCGCGAGGCCGAAGCTCGCCACGACCACGACGAGAGGCGCCACCGAGAAGGGCGAGCGCGCGAAGCCGAGCGCGATCCAGGCGAGGCCGGCGGCGAGCGCACAGGCGGCGAGCACGCGGCCGCGCGAGCCGAGCAGGTCTTCGAGCCGGTCGGCGCCCTGGAGCACGGCGATCTGGCCGAGCGCGAGCGCGACGTGCACCGGCCCGAACCACGCGATCGCGATGCCGGCCTGCTCGAGCAGCGGCTGGTAGAGCCAGATCACGAGGAAGGACAGCGCGCCGACGGAGACCATGTCGAGGGCGAGCCGGCGCAGCGCCGGATGCCCGAGCACGAGCCCGACGCCCTCGCGCGCGACGCGCACGAGAGAGGGCCTTTCCTCCGCGCGCTCGGCCGAGGGCGCCTCCGCGAGGCCGAGTGCCACGAGGGCCGCGCACGCCATGGGCACGGCCTGGAGCGCGACGATCCCCCGGAGCGGGAGCCAGTGCGTGAGCGCGGCGCCGCCGAGAGCGCCGAGCACGAGGCCGAGCAGCTTCACGGACTCGAGCCGCGCGATCATGCGCTTCGCCTCGCTCGCGCGGCCCGTCGCGACGAGGCTGTCGTAGAGCAGCGCCTCGTCGGCGCCGGAGATCAGCGTGTAGGAGAGCGCCATCACCACCTCGGCCAGCAGGAACGCGGCGAGATGGGGCGCCGTGACGAAGACGAGGGTCGCGAGCGCGCCCAGGGCGAGGCCGAGCCGCAGCGAGACGCGGCGGCCGAAGCGGTCCGCCACGGCGCCGGTCGGCACCTCGAGCACGCAGTTCCAGAACATGAACCACGCGTTCAGGAGCAGGATCTGGCCGAGGTCGAGCCCGCCCCAGTCGCGGAAGAAGGGCACCAGGATCGCCGAGACGAAGTGCGTCCAGAACAGCAGCCGGGCCGCGAGCAGCAGCGGGACGTTCCGCGCGAGGCGCCGGCTCGTCAGGCGAGCACCGCCACGACGCCTTCGCACGGGCCGAGCTCGATGCGCCCGAGCCGCTCCGGCAGCGCGGCGCCGGCGCGCGTGTGCAGCCCCTCCGCGAGGCGGCCGCGTCCGAGCGAGACGGCGGCGGGCGCGTCGCCGAAGTTGAGCGCGACGACCGCGCGCTGTTTGCCGAACGCGCGCTCGAAGGCGAACACGTCCTTCGGCGCGCGCCGCGCGGTGTACGAGCCGCCCTCGAGCGCGGGCGTGCGCCTGCGGAGCGCCAGCAGCGCGCGGTAGAGGCGGAGCAGGGAGCGCGGGTCTTCGCGCTGCGCGGCCACGTTGCGCAGCTCGGCGTCCGCGCCGATCGGCAGCCACGGCTCGCCCGTGGTGAAGCCCGCGCCGGGCCCCGCCTGCCACGGCATGGGCGTCCGCGAGGGATCGCGCGACAGCTTCGGATGGAGCCGCCATGCGAGCGGGTCCTGCAGGCGATCGTCCGGCACCGGCACGTTGCGCATGCCGATCTCCTCGCCCTGGTAGAGGAACGGCGTGCCGCGCAGCGTGAGCAGCATCAGCGCCGCGAGCCGCGCGCGCGCCTCGCCGAGCGCCGGGTGGTCGTAGCGGCTCGCGTGGCGGGGCGCGTCGTGACTCGACAGCACGTGGTCGGGCCAGCCGCGCCGTCCGACGTGCTTCTGGAAGCGCTCCGTCTCGCGGCGGAAGGCGTCAGCCGACCAGGGCGCGTGGAGGAACGAGAAGTTGAACGCGAGGTGCAGCTCGTCGTTCCGCCCGTAGTAGCGCGCGACCTCGGCCGGGTTCATCAGGTAGACCTCGCCGACGTAGGCGCGCTCCGGGTAGCGGGTCGCGAGCTTGCGCAGGCCGCGCAGCAGGCGGTGGACGTCGGGGTGGTTCTCGTCGTGGACGTGCGACTGGCCGCCGAAGCCCTGGGCCGGGTCGAGCACGGGGTTGTCGCGCAGCTTCGGATCCTTCGCGATGCGGTGGATCACGTCGATACGGAAGCCGTCCACGCCGCGCTCGAACCAGAAGCGCACCACGTCGTGCATGGCGCGCACCACCGCGGGGTTGCGCCAGTTCAGGTCGGGCTGCTCGGGCAGGAACGAGTGCAGGTAGTACTGGCCGGTGGCGTCGTCGAGCGTCCACGCGGGGCCGCCGAACACCGCGAGCCAGTTGTTGGGCGGCGAGCCGTCCGGCTTCGGGTCGCGCCACACGTACCAGTCGCGCTTTGCGTGGCTGCGGCTCCTGCGCGACGCCTCGAACCAGGGGTGGGCGCTCGAGCTGTGGTTCGGCACGAGGTCGAGCAGGATGCGCAGGCCGCGCGCATGCGCGTCTTCGAGCAGGCGGTCGAAGTCCGCGAGCGCGCCGAAGCGCGGGTCGATGTCGCAGTAGTCGGCGACGTCGTAGCCGAAGTCCGCCATCGGCGACGGGAAGCACGGCGAGAGCCAGAGCGCGTCGACGCCGAGCCAGGCGAGATGGTCGAGCCGCCGGCGGATGCCCTCGAGGTCGCCGATGCCGTCGCCGTTCGAGTCCATGAACGAGCGCGGATAGATCTGGTAGACGACGCCGTGCTTCCACCAGAGCCGCTTCACCGTCCCTCCCAGGCGGCGCGGTCCTCGGGCGAGAGCTCGGCGGTGTGGGCGAGGCGGACCGGCGTGATGGAGACGACGCCGCGCTTGGCGGCGACGACGTCGGTGTTGCGCAGGCTCGCCTCGCGCCGGAGGATGCCGCCGAACTCGTGGAAGAAGACGCCCTCGCGGCGCGGCTGGAACACGCGGTCGTAGCCGACGCGCGCGAGGCGCGTGACCTCCCGCGGCGTCTCGACGCCCGAGCCCCACGGAAAGTTCACCGACACGAGATCGGCGCCGGCAGGCAGGCCGCGGCTGTGCGCGACGCGGGTGATGTCGAGCGCGAGCGCCGCGGCGCGCTCCCAGCCTTCACGCGCCGCGGGCGGGCGCGCTTCGACCGCCCAGCTCTCGTGGTCCGCGAGGACGCCGGCCGAGAAGGCGAGCGACGGGATGCCGGCGATCCAGCCCTCGATCGCGCCACCCACCGTGCCGCTCGAGCAGAAGAACGCGAGCCCGTGGTTGAAGCCGACGTTGATGCCCGATACCACCAGCTCCGGCTTCTCGTCGAACAGCGCATGGATGCCGAGCTGCGTGCAGTCGGCGGGGAAGCCGCTCGCCTTCCAGATCGCGCAGCCCTCGCGATCGGCGCGCTCCACCGTGACGTCCTCGAAGCGCGAGATCGCCTTCCCGATCCAGCTGCGCTCGGTCGCCGGCACGACCGCGCGCACCGGCGCCAGCGCCGACAGCGCCTGCATCAGCGGCACGAGCGACGGCGAGTCGTAGCCGTCGTCGTTGGTGACCAGAATGAACGCCATGTGCCTTCCCGTATGCGGAGGCGGCTGTCGGGACTACGCTCGGCTGCGCCTCGCTGCGCGCGCGGCTGCGCCGCGCTTGCCGTCGTCGTTGGTGACCAGGCTGAAGCTCACGGCTTCATCCTGCGAGCAGCGCCCGCCCGACCACCTTCAGCTCGAGGATCGGCTTCACGCCCTCGAAGATCGGCAGCACGGTCGCGTCCACGACGTAGCGGCTGATCGGGTACTCCTCGGCGTAGCCCCAGCCGCCGTGCATGAGCTGGCCCTGCTGCGTCACCTCGACGGCGATGTCGCAGGCCAGGAGCTTCGCCTGCGCGGCGAGCGGCGCCGCGGCGCGCTCGTCCTCGTCCATCGCGCGCGCGGCCGCGTAGGAGATGGCGCGCGCCTGCTGGAGGCGCAGCGCCATGCGGCCGAGCGTGTACTGGGTGAGCTGGAAGTCCGCGATCGGCCGTCCGAACTGCGCGCGGCCCGCCACGTACTTGGCGGTCTCCTCGAGCGCCGCCTGCGCGAGGCCGCAGCCGCGGCCGGCCGTCTGGAGCCGGCCCGCCGCGAAGCCGCCCATCTGCAGGTAGAAGCCCTTGCCGATGCCGCCCTCCTCGCCGACGAGGTTCGCGGCCGGCACGAACCAGTTCTCGAAGTTGAGCGTGAAGGAGTGCATGCCGCGGTAGCCGGGGGTCGCGTCGGCCTTGCCGACGAGCCGCCCGCCGCCGGGCTGGCTCTGCTCGAAGGCGTGACCGCGCGCGGGCTCCTTCGGCACGATGAAGAGCGTGAGGCCCTTCGCGCCGGAAGCCGGGTCGGCGTCGGTGCGCGCGAGCAGCGCGAGCACGTTCGCGCGGCCGGCGAAGGTGCACCACGCCTTCGGGCCGTGGATCCGCCAGCCACCCTCGCTGCGCACCGCGCGGCACTTCACCCCCGCCACGTCGCTCCCGATGTCGGGCTCGGTCACCGACACGCCCACCATGACCTCGCCCGACGCGAGCCTCGGCAGCCACAGGCGCTTCTGCGCCTCCGTACCGCCCTGGAGCAGCGCCTTGGTGAGGATCTCGGGACGCGTGATCAGCGAGCCGGCCGCGGCGAGCGACGCGCGCGAGAGCTCCTCCGTGGTGAGGACCATCGCCAGGTTGCCGAGCTCGTGGCCGCCGTACTGCTCGGGGATCGAGAGCCCGAAGTAGCCGAGCTCTCCCATGGTCGTGATGAACGACTCCGGGATGTCCTCGTCGTGGCGGTGGATGCGCTCCGCGTGTGGGAGCACCTCCTTCTCCGCGAACTCGCGCACCGACGCGCGCACCTGCTCGAGCGTCTCGTCGAGCGGCGGCTCGGTCCGGCCGCGCGCGGTGATCGCCGCTCGCCCGATCTCGCGCACGCGCGCCTCGCTGGTGGCGGCGCGGAGCTGCGCGCGGACGGCGGCCGGGTACGCGCGCTCGAACACCTCGTCGCCGAGGCCGAGCTCGAGCGCGACGCCTTCGAGCCGCACGCGGGCGCTCGCGACGAGGTCCGCCACGGCGGCGACCGCGCTTGCCGCCTGCGCCGCGCCGCGGCCCAGCCCGCCGAGCGCGCGCTGCGACTCGAGCACCTCGCGGGCGGCGCGCAGCTCGGTCGCGGCATAGGCCACGCGCTCGGTCACGACCTGGTGCTCGTCGATCGCCGCGCCCCGTAGCGTGAGCGTTCGAGCGCGCTCGAGCGCCGGTGACAGCAGGGATTCCCCCGCACTCAGGAGCGCTCCTGCGCCGTCCAGAGTCACCGCGGGAGCATCCGGTGCGGTCATTGTGTGATACCTCTCACAACTCGGGGCGCGGAACGTCCTACGATAGCCGGAGCGTCGTTCTCGCGGCATCCGGGCTGCGTGCCGGCGCTCTAAAGGAGACCTGCGGATGCGTGAGAAGGCTGGTGCCCGCCTCGTGATCGCCGTACTTGCGGCGCTCGCGTTGGCATGGGTCGCATGTGGTCAGAGCGAGTCCCCGGCTGCCCAGAAGATGGACGAGGCCGTCGAGGCCGCGCAGGGGGCTGCGGAGCAGGCCGGTGAGGCCGCGGCCGCCGCGGGCGAGGCCGCGCAAGAGGCGGGCAACGCCGCCGTGGCCGCGGGCTCGGAGGCGGCGGGCGCCGCAGCCGACGCGGCGTCCGACGCCGCCGAGGCGGCCGGCGAAGCCGCGGGCGACGCCGCGGACGCAGCGGGCGACGCCGCCGACGCCGCCGCGGATGCCGCGAGCGACGCGGTGGACGATGCGGGGAGCGCGGCCGATCAGGCCACGGAGTGAGCCTGACGCAGGGTTGGGGACGGCGAGTGCTCGTCGCACTCGCCGTCCCGGCGCTCCTCGCCGGCTGCGTCTCGGAGCGCGGGCACGGCCGCCATCACAAGGCCAAGCACGGCTTCACGGACGATCGCAGCCAGGTGCAGGTCATCACGACCAACCTCGGCGGGAAGAACGTCTTCGTGCCGTCCACGATCGTGCTGACCGAGGGCAGCGGGCGCTCGCTCAGCCTGTTCAACACCACCGACCAGCCGCACGGCTTCGCGATTCCCGGCCTCGGGGTCGAGCTGGTGCTGATGCCGGGCGTCGAGCAGGTGGTCGAGCTGCCGACGCTCGAGGCGCACCGCCTCTACGCGATCACCTGCCATCTGCACCCGCCGCATCGCGGCGCGACCTTGATGGTGGTGCCGGCGCGCTAGAAGTAGTCGAGCAGCTGCTCGACGAGCGCGGGGCTGCCGAAGACGAGGCCGACGCCGCGTCCGTCGGCGCGGCGGTCGAGCGTGACGCAGCGCCCGCCGGCCTCGGGCACGAGGATCTGGGTCGGCGCGGCGTCCCACAGGTGGATGCCCGGATCGACCATCGCCCCGACGCCGCCGTGCAGCACGAGGCTGTGCCCGAAGGCGTCCGTGTAGCCGCGCAGCAGCGGCAGCTCGGCGCTCATGCGCTCGTACGCCCGGCGCGCGCCGAAGCGGTCGTACTGGTAGGGATCGCCGGTCGCGATGATCGCGCGCTTCGGGTCGCTCTCGCTGGAGACGCGCACGGGCTCGCCGTTGCGCCGTACGCCGGCGCCTCGGAAGCCGAGGTAGCGCTCGTCGAGCGCGGGCACGTCGATCAGCCCGAGCACGGGAACCCCGTCCTCGACGAGCGCGACGAGCGTGGTGAAGAGCGGGATGCCGCGCGTGAAGGCGATCGTCCCGTCGATCGGGTCGAGCAGCCAGCCGCGCTCGGGGCTCCCCTCCTGCCCGTACTCCTCGCCGAGGATGCCGAGGCTCGGGTCGAAGGCGCGCAGCACCGCGCGCATGGCGCGTTCGGCGGCGAGGTCCGCCTCGGTCACGGGCGAGCCGTCCGCCTTCGTCTGCGCCGTCACGCGCCGGAACCGCGGCAGGATCTCGCGGCGCGCGGCGTCGGCGGCGGCCGCTGCGGCCTTGGCTGCGGCCTCGAGATCGAGCGCGGCCATGGCGGCTACGACACCTCCGCGAGCGGCGCCTCGACCACGTCGTAGCCCGCGTCCGCGGGCAGCACCATCACCGGCGTCTCGCCGCGCTGCTCGATGCGCGGCAGCACCGTCACGATCGCCTCGCGCCTCGCGTTCTCGAAGGCGGCGGCCATGCTCTTCGCGCGCCCGAGCTTCCGCACGTTCAGCAGCGTCGGGAAGATGATCGTGCGGCGGCCGGCGGCGCGCGCGGTCTCCGCCTCGCCCGGCGTGATCCAGATCGAGTCCACCGACTCGTGCCCGTCGTGGAGCGCCACCTGATCCGGCGGCGCCGCGACGAGGAAGAACCAGGTGTCGAAGCGCTTCGGCATGAACACCGGCGTGATCCAGTGCGCGAAGGGCACGAGCAGGTCGCAGGCGAGCTCGAGGTCCTCGGCGGCGGCCAGCTCGGCGAGCGTGCGCTCGCCGGCGTCGAGCGCCTCGCGGTGGCGCGCCTCGATGCCGCGCAAGCCCTCGGCGTCGATCAGCGCGCGCTCGCCGCGGCGCCGCGCCAACAGCACGCCGGCCTCCTCGAACGTCTCGCGGATCGCGGCGACCCGCAGCGTGCGCGCGTCGCCGTCGAGGGACGCCGCTCCCGCGCAGCGCGACGCGAGCGCGGGGTGGCCATCTGCGGCGTCCACCTGACCGCCGGGGAACACGAGCGCGCCCGTGGCGAAGTCGATCTGGTGGTGCCGCTCGACCATGAAGACCTCGAGACCCCGCGCCGCGTCGCGCACGAGCAGCACGGTTGCGGACAGGCGAGGGGGGCGGGGCTCGGGCATGCTCGCAGCATGGCGGCGCCCGCGTTGCATGTCGAGGCGGTCGGGCAGGGGCCGGGCGTCGTGCTCGCGCACGGCTTCGGCGGAAGCGCGCGGAACTGGCGGCCGCAGCTGCGCACGCTGCGCGCGCGATATCGCGTGGTCGTCTACGACGCGCGGGGACACGCGCGCAGCGAGGCGCCTGCCGAGCCGGAGGCGTATCGCGAGGCGGCGCTGGTCGCGGACCTCGCGCGTGCCGCCGAGGCGACGGAGGACGCACGGCCCGTCGTGGGCGGCCTCTCGATGGGCGCCGCCGTCGCGCTCCGCTACGCGCTCGCGCGCCCGGAGCGCGTGCGCGCGCTGGTGCTCGCCTCGCCGCCGGCGGGGCCGGGCAGCGGGCGCGGCGTCGCGGCGCACGCGGTCGCCTTCGCGGAGGCGATCGAGCGCGAGGGCCTCGAGGCGGCGGGCGCGCGCTTCGTCTGGGGCGCGGGCTCCGGCCTCGACCCGGCCGGCGCGAAGCTCGTGCGACAGGGCTTCCTCGAGCACGCGCCGCACGGCCTCGCGCACACGCTCCGCGAGTTCCTGGCGGTGCAGGGGCCCGTCGCGGCGCAGGCCGAGCGCCTCGCCGCCCTCGACATTCCCACGCTGCTCGTCGCCGGCGCGCGCGACGAGGGCTCGCTGCCCGTCTGTCGCGCGCTCGCGGACGCGCTGCCGCGGGCGGAGCTCGCGGTGATCCCGGACGCGGGCCACGTCGTGAACCTGGCCGCGCCCGCCGCCTTCGACGCGGCGCTGCTCGGCTTCCTCGCCGGCCTCGGTGCGGGCTAAGTTGCCCGCGGAGGATCCCGTCATGGCCGCCGCCCCCGCCGTCCCCCGCCACCTCGACGAGATCCAGCTCGTCGACCCCGACTGGTACGTCGCGCACGGGTATCCGCATGCAGCGTGGAAGCTGCTCCGGCGCGAGGCGCCGGTGCACTGGTTCCGGGGCTTCCGGGGCGAGCCGTTCTGGGCGATCACGAAGCACGACGACATCGTCGCCATCTCGCGCCAGCCCGAACGGTTCCCGTCGAGCGTGCGCAACGTGATCGACCCGGATCCCGACCCGAACGAGCAGCGCCTGCCGCTGCGGATGATCCTCAACATGGATCCGCCCGATCACGGGGCGTATCGCCGTCTCGTCTCGAAGCGCTTCACCCCGCGCGCGCTCCAGCTCCGCGCCGACGACATCGAGCACATCGCGCTCGAGATCCTCGACCAGCTCGCGGCGCGCGGGCGGGAGGGCGAGTGCGACTTCGTGGAGGCCGTGGCGGCGCCGCTGCCGATCGCGGTGATCGCGTGGGTGCTCGGCGTGCCGCGGGAGGATTGGCGCCTGCTGTTCGACTGGACGAACCAGTCGATCGGCGCGGGCGACCCCGAGTACCAGCGCCCCGGCGAGACGCCGCTGGAGACGGCGCGACGCGCACAGTTCGAGCTGTTCACGTACTTCACGAAGCTGCTCGCCGCGAAGCGCAGGCAGCCCGGCGACGACCTGATCAGCGCGCTCGTGAACGCCCGCCTCGACGACGGCAGCGCGCTGCCGGACATCGATCTGCTCGCGTACTACTTCCTGGTCGTGGTCGCCGGCAACGAGACCACCCGCAACGCCACCAGCAGCGGCCTGCTCGCGCTCGCGGAGCACCCCGAGCAGTGGCGCTGGCTGCAGGCGCACCCGGAGCGGATCGAGACGGCGGTCGAGGAGATCGTGCGCTGGACGTCGCCGGTGATCCACTTCGCGCGCACGGCGGCGCACGACACCGAGCTGCGGGGACAGAAGATCCGGGCGGGCGAGACGGTCTGCATGTTCTATCCCTCCGCGAATCGCGACGAGGAGGTCTTCCCCGATCCCGAGGTGTTCCGCCTCGACCGCGAGCCGAATCGGCACCTCGGCTTCGGCGTGGGCGAGCACTTCTGCCTCGGCTCGCACGTGGCGCGCACGGAGCTGCAGGTGATCTTCCGGCACCTCGCCGAACGGCTCGAGGCGTTCGAGGTGACGGGCCCGCCGGCGCGCCTGCGCTCCAGCCTCGTCGGCGGCGTGAAGCACCTGCCGATCCGCTACCGGCTGCGGGGCTGATGGGCGCTTCGCCGTGCGCATCGAGCCGCTGATCTCGGCCGACGCGATCCGGGCGCGCCTCGACGAGCTGGCCCAGCGGATCGCGCGGGACTACCGCGAGGCGCCGCTCACGCTCGTCTGCATCGCGGAGGGTGCGCGGCGCTTCACCGACGATCTGATCGTGCGGCTGCGGGAGCGCGGGCTCCGGCCGGAGCGCATCGACGTGCGGGCGCGCCGCAGCGTCGGCACCTCGCTCGGCCCGGTCACGATCGACAGCTTCGACGCCGAGCGGCTCGACGGGCGCGACGTGCTCGTGCTCGACGACATCGCGGACGAGGGCGCGACGCTGCGCGCGGTGCTCGAGATCGCCGGGCTCGGCGAGCCGCGCTCGCTCCGCACCGCGGTGCTGATCGACAAGCGCGAGCGCCGCCGCGAGCCCGTCACGCTCGACTACGTGGGCTTCCCGGTCGAGCGGGGCTGGGTGGTCGGCTACGGCATGGACCTCGACGGGGCCCATCGCGAGCTCGACTGGATCGGCGTGGTGGTGGACGAGCGCTTCTGACGCAGGGACCTCACTCGCCGATGCCCTTCTGGCACGTGAAGTCGAGCTGGGCCGCGAAGCTGGTGTCGCACTCGGCGTGCGCCGCGTCGACCTCGACGTCGAGCAGGGCCTGCACGAGATCGACCACGCCGCCCATGACGGCGTTGCAGTCGTCCTCCGACGCGCCCTGCGCCTGGCAACCGGTCTTGGCTCCCTTCCGGACTGCGCTGATCTGACTCTCGGCGCAGCCCGCGCTCTGCGAGACCGCCTTGTGGCAGGCGGAGACGGCGCCCTTCGCGAGCTTCTCGCACTCGGACGCGCTCAGCGGGAAGAGCCCGTCCAGCGCGTCGATGTAGTCCGCGAGGAAGGTGGACGGAACGTCCTGCACGACGCCGCACGCCTGCGCACGGGCCTCGCTCGCGACGAGGGCCAGGAGCATCGAAACCCCGGCGCCCGCAGCGAGTCGCGTTCGACGAGCACGGAGCTGCAGGCAGCCGAGCGCCGCGAGCGCGGCGCCGAGCATGACCCCCGCCGCGGGTTCCGGCACCTGCCGGATCCCTCCGACGCCGCCGGCCGTGAGCGGATCGCCGAGCTTGACGCTGAATCCCGCTGCAGCCTCGGCGTAGTGGTTCTCTGCGAACGCCTTCATGGTGTAGATGACATCGATGTCCTCACCGGGATCGAGGATCGGCAGGAGGACGAAGGCGAAGATCGGCTCCGTCGTGTAGCCCCACAGCTCGGGGCCCTCGAGGATCTCGTCGATGATCACGTTCGAGGTCGCGATGCTCCCGAAGTCTCCAGCCGCGCTGTAGACCTCGAGCCGGGCGTGGAAGTAGACCTCGCCCGAACCTTGATTCGACAACGTCACCTCGAAGTAGGCGGTCGTCTCGCCGGCCTGGACGCGCGTGTCGCGGAGCAGCACCTCGCCGGCCGGAATCTCGAGCTCGAGATACGGCGTCACCGCGATGCCGGTGTTGTTGAAGAGCGTGATGTCGGCGACCGCGGACGCCTCGGAGCTTCCCATGATGCAGCAGAGGGGCCGGGTGAGGTCGACGCCCACCTCGAGCGCGCCGCCGTCCACGCTGGACGAGGCGAACCACTTGTACGGGATCTGGCCGCCGGTGAGTTCGCTGTACGCGTGGACGGGGGTTGCGAACGGCCCGTCGAGGTCGGCTTCGCTTCGCACGAGCGTGCTCGCCGTGTTGAACTGCGTCTGATCGAGCAACGGGGCGGCGCCGGCGGCGGCCGGACCGAGAGCGAGGGCGAGCGCGACCAGCCTCGCCCGGCGGAACGTTCGGTGATGAGACACAGGCGACTCCTTCCGAAGCCAGCCCTTCCCGACCCTGGGCGTGAGAACGCCTGGAACGATGTTCGAAGCGCTCAGCAGCTCCAGGAGACGGGATCGCGCGAGGAGCGCTCGTACGAGCAGGAGGCGCCGGTCTGGATGCCGCGCCGCAGATGCTCGGCGAGGGCGGGGTCGTGCTCGCCGATCCGGTCGATCGCGTAGCGGATGGCGCGTGTGACCGAGAGGCGAGCCCGCTCGCCGTCGGAGCCGGCCCGCCGCGGCCGGCCGCCGAGGCCGAAGCCGCGCGCGACCTCGCCCGCGAGGAACTCGATCTCCTCGCCGAGGCGCTCGATTCGCCCGCGGTCGTGATCGCGGGTCGCCGCCTCGAGCTCCTCCCGGGCTTCACGGACGCGCGCCTCGTACTCGGCGCGCGCGCGGGCGTCGAGCACTTCGCCGGCGTCGCCGCGCGCGTCAGCGCCCGCCGGCTCGCGGCGCCCGGCGTACGCGGCCGCGACCAGCTCGAGCGCGGGCACGTCGCGTCCCGGCTCCGCGAGCAGCCGCGCGATGTGGCCGAGCCCGATCATGTCCCGGATCCGCGTGGTGCGGCCCTCGAAGACCAGGCTCCAGACGTCGCCGTCGCGGCGGAACGCGCCCGCGCGCAGCGCGGGCGCTGCCGCCGCGCCCGGCTCGGCCCCGCGCAGGCGCCGGATCCAGTGCAGCAGCAGCTCCATTCCGAGCGCGCCGGCGGTGGCCTCTGCCTGCTCGAGCAGCACGCGGGCCCTCTCGCGGTCGCCCGGTGCGCCGCGCCGTGCGAGCAGCGCGGCCCACAGGTACCGCGTCTCGGCCTGCCAGGGCGGCGCGCGCATCTGCTCCGCGACGGCGAGCGCGCGGGCGAAATGCGCCTCGCCTCGCTCGGGCTCGCCGAGGGCGTCCGACAGCACGCCGAGCCGCTGCTCGATCGGACCGAGCATCACCGCGAAGCGCGACACGGCGACGCGCGCGGCGTAGGGCCGCAGCAGCTCATAGAGGAGGCCCGCGCCTGGCGCATCGCGGAGGCGCCCGCAGACGCTCGCGAGCAGCGCCAGCGAGGTGAGCCAGTTGCTGTCGCGCGGAATCTCGCGGAACCCCCCGGCGGCGAGGGCTTCGTACTCGCGGCGCGCTTCGGTCTCGCGCTCGACGACCGTGTAGAAGTCGGCGAGCGCGCAGCGCCAGGCGGGCACCACGCGAGTCTCCGCGAGGCCCGCGCCGAGCAGCGGCTCGACCTCGGCGAGGCGCGCCTGCCAGCCGCGGAGCGTGAACAACTGCTGGGCGAAGCGCAGCGTCGCCGTTCGCGCCTGCGCCTTGCGCCCGAGCGCGAGGGCGTCGGCGGCCAGCGTCTCCGCCTCGCCGAAGCGTCCCTCGAGCAGCGCCAGGGCGGTGCGCAGGCTCGCCGCCGTCCACAGGAAGAACGGCTCCCGCGAGGCGCTCGACCTCTGCTCGAAGCGCGCGAGCGCCTGGTCGAGCCCGGTGCGGTCCGCGCGCTCTGCCAGATCGTCGACGCGGTAGGCGAGCGCCTCCAGCTCCGCGCCGCGGCTGACGGGCGGGGCGCGCAGGATCTCGTCGGTGGTGGTGATGCGCTCCGCCAGGTCGTCGGGTCCGAGCAGTCCCACCAGCCGGCGCCGAAGGACGAAGCCCAGGGTGGCGGGATCGCCGAGCGCGCGCGCGAGCGACGTGGCTTCGTCCGAGAGCCGCCGCCGCCGCTGCTCGGCACCGGGCTGCAGATGCAGGCCCGCGGCGAGGCGCGCCAGCAGCCGCGCGCGGAGGGCGGCCGGTGCGCCGGCGCAGCCCGCGAGCGCCTCCTCGAGCAAGGCGTCGATCTCGACGTCGGGCACCGACGCCTCGGCGCGCGCGAGCGAGAAACGCAGCACGGTCCGCGCGAAGACCTCGCCCCCTTCTCGCCGCGCGAGCGCGATGGCATCGCGGAACGCGGCGTCGGCGCGGGCCGGCTCGCCGGCGCCGCGCAGCGCCTCGCCGAGCCCGGCGAGCGCACGCAGCCGCGCCGCGTCGTCGTTCGCGAGCGCGAGGGCCGCGAGCGCTCGCTCGAAGTGGCCGGCCGCTTCTTCGAACGCGAACAACCGCAGCGCCCGCTCGCCCGCCTCGCAGCCGTAGCGCACCGCCTTGGCCGGATCCGCCGCCTGCGCCGCCTGGAAGTAGTGATGGGCGAGCGCGGAGAGGCGCGCTTCGTCGGCCGGCGCCGCCTCGAGCGCTTCGGCGACGCGGGCGTGCAGCGCGCTGCGGGCGGCGGGCGCGAGCGTTCCATACAGCGCGTCGCGCAGCAGCGAGTGCGAGAAGGCGTAGCGGCGGAGGGTCCCGGGCAGCTCCTTCACGAGCCCGACGCCGAGCGGCTCGGCGAGCCCGGCGAGGAGCGCGGCCGGCGTCTCCGCGAGCACCCCCCCGAGCGGCGCGAGCTCGAACTCGGGTCCGATCACCGCGGCCGCCTCGAGCAGCCGGCGCGCGCGAGGCGTCAGCGGCTCGAGCCGTTGCCGCAGCAGCTCCTGGACGCCGGGAGGGAGGGCGGAGGCGGTGCCCTCCACCACGAGCTGCGCCAGCTCGATCACGAAGAAGGGATTGCCGGCCGTGGCGGCGACGACCCTCTCCGTGACGTCGTCGGCGGGCGCGTAGCCGAGGCAGTCGCCCAGCAGCTGCGCGACCGCTGGACGCGCGAGGCCCGAGAGGCGCACGCTCTGGCCGAGCTGCACCACCGCGCCGAGCAGCGCGGCCTGCTCCGCGCTGGTGGGTGGCTCGAGGTCGCGAAGCGTGGCGAGCAGCAGCAGGCGGGCTGCGCGCAGCTCGCGCGCCAGGAACTCGAGCAGCCGCAGCGAGCCGACGTCGGCCCAGTGCAGGTCGTCGACCACGACCAGCAGCGGCCGCGCGCGCGCCGCAGCGGAGAGTGCGAGCGCCACGCAGTCGAACAGCTCGAAGCGCGCGCGCTCGGGTGGGGCCTCGCCGGGCAGCTCCTCGCGTGCACGGAGCCCCGCGAGCGCCGCCGCGACGTCCTCGGCGGCAGGGCTCGTGCGGGCTCCGGCATAGCCCGCCAGCACCTGTACCAGCGGCCAGTAGACGGGAGCCTCGCCGCGCGCGTGGCAGCGGCCCCAGAGAACCGTGGTGCCGCGCTCGCGCGCCTCGGCGGCAAGCGCCGTCGCGGTGCGCGTCTTCCCGGTGCCAGGTTCGCCGGTCAGCAGCACCAGTCGGCCCTCGCCGCCGAGCGCGGCATCGAGCTCTCGGCGGAGGAGCGCGCGCTCGGCCTCGCGGCCGACGAAGCGCCCGCCCGCCATCTAGCCACTCCCGTCCGCGAGCTCGCGCAGCCGCCGGAACGGATAGATCCCGCTCGCGTGCCCGTCGCTCCACGAGATCTGGAGCGCGTAGCGGCCGACGCCCTCGATCTGGAGCGGGTGGACGTCGGCGGGCACCGCCGCCGGGTCGAGCCGGCCCGCGCCCGACCACTCGTCGACGCACTGCGCGCAGGCGCAGGCGAGCCGCAGGGTGCGTACATCGTAGTCGCTCTCGACGCCGTCGGCCCAGTGGATCGAGAGCGTGCGCGCGTTCTTCTGCGCGATCTTCGTCGGTGTGGTCGCCGGAGTCGCCGCAGCGTCGGACATCGACGCGGCATGCTAGCCTCGGCCGCCCATGACCACACGGAAGCCGGACGCCATCGCGATCCTCGGCGGCACGGGCGATCAGGGGCTCGGGCTCGCGCTGCGCTTCGCGCGCGCCGGCCGGCCGGTGGTGATCGGCTCCCGCAAGGAGGACCGCGCGCTCGCGGCCGCCGACGAGGTGAGGAAGGCGGTGCCCGGCGCCGACGTGGTGGGCCTCGAGAACGCCGAGGCTACGCGCCGCGCCGAGATCGTGATCCTGTCGGTGCCCTTCGAGCACACGGCCGGCACGGTGAAGGCGCTGAAGGACGCCCTCGCGCCCGACCAGATCCTGGTCTCGATGGGCGTGCCGCTCGCCACCGCGATCGGCGACGGCGCGGTGCGCACCGTCGGCGTCTGGCAGGGCTCGTGCGCGGAGCTGGTCGCGAGCCTCGCGCCCGACGGCGTGGCCGTGGTCTCCGCCTTCCAGAACGTCGCCTCGCACCGCCTCCAGGACCTCGCGCACGACGTGGAGTGCGACGTGATCGTGTCGGGCGCGAAGGCGCCGCGCGAACGGGTGATGGCGCTCTGCCGCCTGATCCCCGGCCTGCGCGCGGTGGACGGCGGCCCGCTCGCGAACGCCCGCTACGTCGAGGCCTGGACCGCGCTCCTGATCGGGCTCAACGCCCGCTACAAGATCCCGGCGGGCCTCGGCTTCCGCCTCACGCACCTGCCCGAGCCGTCATGAGCGACCTGGTCGATCGCGCCGAGAGCACGCTCGCGCGCCACCTCGCCGCGAATCCGTACCCGGGCCGCGGCCTCGTGCTCGGCCGCAGCGCCGACGGCCAGGCCTGGCTCCAGGTGTATTGGATCATGGGCCGGAGCGCGAACAGCCGGAACCGCGTGTTCGTGAGCGCCGGCAGCACGCTGCGCACCGAGCTCTTCGACGCCGCGGCGGTCGAGGACCCCAAGCTGATTCTGTACGACGCCATGCTCGAGCTCGAGCGCGCCTACCTGGTCTCGAACGGAGACCAGACGCGAACGGTCTACGACGCGCTCGTCCGGGGCGGCAGCTTCGAGGGCGCGCTCGCTACGCGCGAGCGCGAGCCCGACGCGCCGAATTTCACGCCGCGCATCACCGGCCTGATCGACCTGCGCGGTGCGGAGCCGGCCTTCGCGCTCTCGCTGCTGAAGGCGAACCGCGCGGATCCGGAGCGCACCGACCGCACGACGTACCGGCCAGCGCCTCCGCCGTCGGGCCTCGGCCTCGGGCTCACCACCTACCAGGGGGACGGCTCGCCGCTGCCCTCGTTCGAGGGCGAGCCGCTCTGGCTCCCGCTCGCGGGGTCGCCGGAGGCGGTGCTCGCCCGCTATTGGGAGGCGCTCGACCGCGAGAACCGGGTGTCGCTCGCCGTGAAGCGGATCCCGCTCGGCGGGGGTCCCGGCGTGCTCTGGGTACGCAATCGGCACGCGCGCTGACGCGAAGCGTCAACGCAACGCGTCATCCCTGATTTTTCGGGGGGTTGCGAAGCTCGTCGCACAGGGCTTGCGGAGCTGGCGTGGCGCGGGGGCTGCGGGACGGGCTGATCCGCGAGCCCTTGTGGTGCAAGCTCGGCTCAAGCCCAAGATCTTGTGGATTTTGATTGACGGGTCGGTGCCGTCCCACCTAAATTCGAGAGCACGGGGATGAAATCCTCTCGGCGGCCTGGGGGGTTCGTTAACAGGCGGTTGCCGAGGGGAGGGAGCTTGCGGTGGGTAGGAGGACCTGCCCTGGCTCGGGGGCCCCGGGGTTTCCCCGGGGCCTCTCTCTTCTCCGGGGATCGACTGCGGCGCCGGCCGGGCATGGCGCTGCCTTGTATCGCAACTTCGACGGGGGGCTTCCGGTGGATCGCAGCGAGCGCGCAGAGGGCAACGGTCGGGGACGAGGGACGGACGAGCGCCGGGCCGCGAAGCGGCCGTCTCGCCGTGCGGCCGCTTCGGGCGTGCGGGTCTCCCGCCGCTTCTCGCGCGCCGGCGTGCACCCGTTCGACGAGGTGGAGTGGGATCTCCGCTCGGCGACGATCACCAACGAGCGCGGTGAGCTGATCTTCGAGCAGCGCGACTGCGAGATTCCGAAGAGCTGGTCGCAGCTCGCCACGAACGTCGTCGTCTCGAAGTACTTCCGCGGCCACCTGGGCACGCCGGAGCGCGAGTCGAGCGTCAGGCAGCTGATCGGCCGCGTGGTCGGTCGCATCCACGAGTGGGGCGTGCGCGGCGGCTACTTCCGGACCGAGGAGGACGGCGCGGCCTTCCAGGACGAGCTCTCCCACCTGCTCGTCACGCAGAAGATGGCCTTCAACAGCCCGGTCTGGTTCAACCTCGGCGTGGCCGGCACGCCGCAGCAGGCCAGCGCCTGCTTCATCAACTCCGTCGCCGACACGATGGAGTCGATCATGGGCCTCGCGCGCACCGAGGCGATGCTGTTCAAGGGCGGCTCGGGCGCGGGCACGAACCTGTCGAGCATCCGCTCGTCGCGCGAGAGGCTCGCGGGCGGCGGCACGGCCTCCGGCCCGGTCTCCTTCATGCGCGGCTTCGACTCGTTCGCGGGCGTGGTGAAGTCGGGCGGCAAGACGCGCCGCGCGGCGAAGATGGTGATCCTGAACGTCGATCACCCGGACATCCGCGAGTTCATCCACTCGAAGGCCGACGAGGAGAAGAAGGCCTGGGCGCTGATCGACGCGGGCTACGACGGCGGCTTCAACGTGCCCGGCGGCGCCTACGACTCGGTCTTCTTCCAGAACGCCAATCACTCGGTGCGCGTCACGGACGACTTCATGCGCGCGGCGCTCGACGACCGCGAGTGGAAGACGCACGCGGTCACGACGGGCGAGACGCTCGACACGTTCCGCGCCAAGGCGCTGCTGCGCGAGATCGCGGACGCCGCCCACGTCTGCGGCGATCCCGGCATGCAGTACGACACCACGATCAACCGCTGGAACCCGGTGAAGGTGTCGGGCCGCATCGACGCGAGCAATCCGTGCTCCGAGTACATGTTCCTCGACGACACGGCGTGCAACCTCGCCAGCCTGAACCTGATGCGCTTCGTGGAGGACGACGGCAGCTTCGACGTCGCCGGGTTCCGCCATGCGGTCGCCATCACCATCCTCGCGCAGGAGATCCTGGTCGATTTCGCCGACTACCCGACCGAGGCGATCGCGAAGAACAGCCACCTGTTCCGCCCGCTCGGCCTCGGCTACGCGAACCTCGGCGCCCTGCTGATGAGCCAGGGCCGCCCCTACGACGGCGACGAGGGCCGCAACGTGGCGGCGGCCATCACCTCGCTGATGTGCGGGGAGGCCTATCGCGCCAGCGCCGAGATCGCGGCCGCGATGGGGCCCTTCCCGAGCTACCCGCCGAACCGCGAGCCCTTCCTCGAGGTGATCGGGCTGCACAAGGCGGCCGCCGAGGCGGTGCCGGCCGCCGGCGTGCAGCGCGATCTCTGGCAGGGCGCGCGCAGCGTGTGGGGCGAGGCGCTCGAGCTCGGTCGCCAGCACGGCTACAAGAACGCGCAGGTCACGGTGCTCGCCCCGACCGGCACGATCGCCTTCATGATGGACTGCGACACCACGGGCGTGGAGCCCGACATCGCGCTGGTGAAGTACAAGAAGCTCGTCGGCGGGGGTCTGCTCAAGATCGTGAACAACACGGTGCCGATGGCGCTGCGCAAGCTCGGCTACACCGAGCCGCAGATCGCGGCGATCATCCAGTACGTGGACGAGCAGGAGACGATCGAGGGCGCCCCCGCGCTGCGCGCCGAGCACCTGCCGGTGTTCGACTGCGCCTTCCGGCCCCGGAACGGCGCGCGCTCGATCCACTGGATGGGTCACATCCGCATGATGGGCGCGGTGCAGCCGTTCCTCTCGGGCGCCATCAGTAAGACGGTGAACGTGCCCAGCGACGCCTCCGTGGACGAGCTGATGGAGGCGTACGTCGAGGGCTGGCGGCAGGGGCTCAAGGCGCTCGCGGTGTATCGCGACGGGAGCAAGCGCACGCAGCCGCTGAACACGGGCAAGGAGGAGGAGCCGAAGAAGGCGGAGGTGATCGACCTCTACTCGCGCCGCGCGATCCGCGTGAAGCTCCCGGACGAACGCGAATCGATCACGCACAAGTTCTCGATCGCCGGGCACGAGGGCTACCTGACCGTGGGCCGCTACCAGGACGGCGCGCCCGGCGAGATCTTCCTGCGCATGGCGAAGGAAGGCAGCACGGTCTCCGGCCTGATGGACACCATCGCGACCATGACGTCGATCGCACTCCAGTACGGCGTGCCGCTCAAGGCGCTGGTGGACAAGTTCAGCCACACGCGCTTCGAGCCCTCGGGCTTCACGAACAACCCCGAGATCCCGATGGCGAAGTCGGTGACGGACTACGTGTTCCGCTACCTCGGCAACCGCTTCCTGCACGAGGAGGTGCCCGTCGCGGACGAGCAGGAGACCGAGGCCGAGGTGACCGGCCTCGCCGACGTGCGGCGGGTCGCCATCGCCGGCGGCTCGACGGACCTCACCGCGGGGGAGCGGCGGACCTTCGTGAACCAGGCGGATGCGCCGGCCTGCACCGAGTGCGGAACCATCACGGTACGGAGCGGCGTGTGTTACAAGTGCCCGAACTGCGGAGCGACTAGCGGCTGTAGCTGAGCAGGGCGTCGTCGACGGCCAGTGGCGTCTCGAACTGGGGGGGTGAGGGACGCCGCGGAGCGCGGGGTCGGGCAGATGTCCGGCCCCGCGCTTCTGTCTAGGAGGAGAGACATGCGGAGAGCCATCGTCGCCTCGAGCCTGCTCTGCGCCGCGCTCGGCAGCGCGTGCATCACGGTCAATCTGCCGACCGCCGGCGAGGGAGAGCTCGAGGAGGCCGTCGTCGCCGGCGAGTCCGGCCCGAAGATCCTGATGATCGCCGTGGCCGGCGCGCTCTCGACGCAGCCGGACTCCGGCAGCTTCGGCCTCGGCGGGCGCGAGAGCCAGACCGCGCGCCTGCGGGAGGAGGTCGAGCTTGCGCTCGAGGACGACGAGATCGCGGCGCTGGTGCTGCGCATCGACAGTCCGGGCGGGACCGTGATCGCGAGCGAGATGCTCTATCGCGAGGTGCGTCGCTTCAAGGAGAAGACGGGCCGGCCCGTGATCGCGCAGATGCTGGGGGCCGGCACCTCGGGCGCCTACTACGTGGCGATGGCGGCCGATGAGGTGCGCGCCTACCCCTCGACGGTGACGGGCTCGATCGGCGTGATCATCGCGGGCATCAACGTGTCGGGCCTGATGGAGCGCTTCGGCGTCGCGAACCAGACCATCACCACGGGGCCGTTCAAGGACGCCGGCTCCCCGCTCCGCCCGATGCGGCCGGAGGAGCGCGCGCAGCTCGAAGGCGTCGCCCGCGACCTGTTCGCGTCGTTCCTCGACGTGGTCCAGGCCGGGCGGCCGAAGCTCACGCGCGCGCGCATCGAGGAGCTGGCGGACGGCCGCGTGTACAGCGCGAGCCAGGCGCTCGCGACCGGCTTGATCGATGCGGTCGGCGAGCTGCCCGAAGCGGTGGAAGCGGCGAAGCGGGCCGCCGGCATCGAGGGCGACGCACGCGTCGTGGTCTACCACCGGCCGGGCGAGGAGCCCGAGAACCTGTTCTGGGCTCGGACTCCCGCCCTGCCGGAGGCGAAGGCGTTCGACTGGACGGCGCTGCCCGACCCGGCGTTCCTGTACCTGTGGGCGCCGGGCGCGGGACTACCGGCCGTTCAGTAGACCCACTTCCCGCCCTGGAAGCGGAAGATCTCGGTGACCCGCATCTTCTTGCTGGGCGCGCAGCTCGCGGTCGACTTGTCCGCACACGTGTAGGTGAGCTCGTGATAGCGGAGGACGCCGACCCAGGGCGCCGTGGAAGAACCGGTCGGCTTCAGCTCGATCGTGTAGTCCGGCTCGTAGCCGCGAAAGCTCGCGACCATGACGCCGCCGGCCTGCGACTGCATCTTCGGGGTGATCCGGTTCTGGCTCTCGAGGCGAGCCATCTTCTGCATCCAGCCCTTGGCGAACTCATCGAACGAGCGCTCGGCTCGCTGGTGCGCCGGGTCCGGATTCGGGATCGCCGCCGGCGGGCCCGCGAGGGCTGCCGTGGCGAGGCCGAGGGCGAGGAACGTAGAGAGACTGAGACGGAGAATTCGCATCGAAGACATGGCTGGGGCTCCTTCGGTGCGAGCCCCCTCCTCTGAAGCGCACCGTACCACAAGCAATCGGCCGGCAGGCCGTGGGCGATTGTGACGCCCGACACATTCTGGCTGCGACGAGATGCCGACGGGGCCGCGACGATTCCGTGAAGACGGGGATCGGCGCCTCGGGGCGAGCTGCCGGGCTCGCCGGCCGCTGGGTATGTTCCTCGCCCATGGCGGACCGAGTGCTGGTCGTCGACGACGAGCCGGATCTCCTGGAGCTCGTGCGCTTCCACCTGACCCAGGCCGGCTTCGAGGTCGAGACCGCCCGCGACGGGCGGCAGGGGCTGGAGGCGATCCGGCGACGGCGCCCCGGCCTGGTGGTGCTGGACTGGATGCTGCCCGACCTGTCCGGGACCGAGGTGTGCCGGCAGCTGCGCGCCGACCCCCAGCTCCGCGATCTTCCCATCCTCCTGCTCACCGCCAAGGCGGAGGAGGTGGATCGGGTGGTCGGCTTCGAGCTCGGCGCGGACGACTACGTGACGAAGCCCTTCAGCCCGCGGGAGCTGGCGCTCCGCGTCCAGGCCATCCTGCGTCGCTCGAGCGGCGAGCACGTGGTGAGCGAGGTGCTCGAGCGCGGCTCGATCGCGCTGGATACGGACCGCCACCGGTGTAGCGTGGACCACGTCGAGGTGACGCTCACGGCCAAGGAGTTCCGTCTGCTCGAGGCCCTGATGTCGCGGCCGGGGCGCGTCCTCTCCCGGCAGCGCCTGCTCGACGAGGTCTGGGGCTCGGACATCACCGTCACCGAGCGCACGATCGACACGCACCTGAAGCGGCTGCGCGAGAAGCTGGGCCCGGCCGGCGACCAGATCGAGACGGTGCGCGGCGTCGGCTACCGCTTCGCGGACTGAGCGCTTGGCCAGCGTCCGCCTGCGCCTCGCTGCCGCCCTGGTCGGCCTGGTGCTCGTGGTGGCGCTCGTCTTCGGCGTCGTTGCGCGGCGCGGCATCGCCGAGCGCGCGCGTGATCACCTGGCGCACGGGCTCGAGGGCACCGCGCGGCTGGCCGCGGAGCTGATCGGCCCGGCCCCCTTCGACCCGGCGCGGCGCGCGGACGTGCAGCATCGGGTGGGGGTGGCCGGACGCGCCACGGGCACGCGGGTCAGCTTGATCGCCGCGGACGGCAGCGTGATCGCGGACTCCGACGTGAGCCCGGAGGCGCTCGCCGGCGTCGAGAATCACGCGCAGCGGCCCGAGGTCGCCGAGGCGCTGGCCGGGCGCGTCGGTCGCGACCAGCGCCGCTCCGTCACGGTCGGTCGGCCGTTCCTCTATCTGGCGGTGCCCGTGGCGGGCGGCGCCCTGCGGCTGGCCGCCGACTCGGCGCGCGTCGAGGCCGAGGTCAGCTCGCTCTCGCGGGCCCTGGTCGTCGCGGGCGCCGCGGGGCTGGCCCTCGCCGCCGCGCTCGCGGGAGGGTTCGCGACGCTCCTCACGCGCCGCGTCCAGGAGCTCCGCAGCGTGGTCAAGGCGATCGCCGCGGGCGATCTCACGCAGCGGCTGCCGTGGCGGTCCGGCGACGAGCTCGGGGCGATCGCGAACGCGATCGACGACATGGCCGAGCAGCTCCGCCGCCGGCTCGAGCAGGCGGGAGACGAGCAGGCGCGGCTGCGCGCCGTGCTCCAGGGCATGGTCGAGGGCGTGCTCGTGCTCGACCGGAACGGCCGCGTGATCCTCGCGAATCCGAGGCTGCGCGAGCTGTTCGGGGCGTGGAGCGCCGTCGAAGGTCGTCCCGCGCTCGAGGTGATCCGGCGCGCGGACGTCGAGACCGCGCTCGGCGAGGCCGTGCGCAGCGCCGAGCCGGTGGTGCGCGAGGTCCAGCTCAGCGCGGGAGGCGGCCGTCACCTGGAGATGCACGCCGTGCGTTTCCCGAGCCACGGTCCGCTGCTCGGCACCGTGGCCGTGTTCCACGACGTCACCGAGATCCACCGGCTCGAGGGAGTCCGGCGCGACTTCGTGGCGAACGTATCCCACGAGCTGCGCACGCCGCTGACCGCGATCCGAGGCTTCGCCGAGACCTTGCGGGGCAGCGACCTCTCGGTCGAGCAGCGGCGCCAGTACCTCGACGTGATCCTGCGCCACGCCGATCGGCTGACGGCGCTGATCGAGGATCTGCTCGAGCTGTCGCGCATCGAAGGCGGTACGCGCAGCCTCGCGCTCGAACCGGTGGACGCGGCGGGACTGGCGCGGGATCTGATGCAGGACCTGAAGCCCAGGCTCGACGCGGGCCGTCTGCAGGGCGAGGTCCGGGCGGAAACCGCGCCGCGCGCGCTGGCCGACCGGCGGGCGCTCGAACAGGTGCTGCTGAACCTGCTCGACAACGCGATCAAGTACAGCGAGCCCGGCGGGCGGATCGAGCTCCGTGTGTCCGGCTCCGCGGCCGGCGTGCGAATCGACGTGAGCGACACGGGCATCGGGATTCCCGAGAGCGACCGCGCGCGCATCTTCGAGCGCTTCTACCGGGTCGAGAAGGCGCGCTCGCGAGACCTCGGGGGCACCGGCCTCGGGCTCGCGATCGTGAAGCACCTGGTCCAGGCGCAGGAAGGCGAGGTCTTCGTGGTCTCCGGCGAAGGGCAGGGCACCACGTTCACCTTGCGCCTGCCCGCCGCTCCCGCCGCATAGTCGGTACGGGAATCGGCCTTCGTCACCCATTCGTCATCGAATGGACCCGATTCCGCCAGCCGGCCTTCGTAGTGTCCGCGCGGCTCCACGGGAGCCCCACACAAGGAGGCCTGCGTGCGTTCCATTCGTCACGGAAGCATTGCTCTCGCCCTGTTCGCCGTGCTCGCCAGCGCGGCGCCCGCATCCGGCGAGGAGAACCCCGCTCTGTTGAAGGCGTTCCAGATCATGCACGACCGCGGGATGATCGACGACGCCGAGCATGCGGAGCTCGTGGCCGAGAACCAGGCGTGGGAGACGTCCCATCCGAGCTTCCTCTCCCGCTTGGAGTGGTCGGCGGACTTCCGCGGGCGGTTCGAGAGCTTCCAGTACGACGAGGATGACTTCGGCGTCGACACCCAGGACCGCAACCGCGGCCGCTACCGCCTCCGCATCGGCGCGCGTGCCAAGGTGAACGAAGTGGTCACCGCGGGCTTCCGGCTGGCCTCCGGCGAGAACGACCCCCGCAGCACCAACACGAGCTTCGGGACGCAGGACGACTTCGGGCCCGACGCGATCTTCATCGACCAGGCCTACGTCGAGCTCGGCGTGCCGAAGCGCTTCCTGGCCGAGGGCGTGACGGTCAAGAGCATCGTCGGAAAGCAGACCAACCCGTTCCTCTGGAAGAACGGCAGGGACTTCATGATCTGGGACCAGGACATCACGCCGGAGGGCGTGGGGCTCCAGCTCACCGGCGCACCCACCGAGATGCTCTCGCTGTTCGGCAACGCCGGCTACTTCATCGTCGACGAGAACAGCGGAACGGAGGACCCGCACGTGCTCGGCGTGCAGGGCGGCTTCGGGCTCGTGCCCACGGACTGCTTCGACTTCGGCTTCCGCGCGAGCTTGTACGACTGGCGCTCGGTGAACGATGCGTTCCTCACCCGCGCGGAGAACTTCGGCTCGCTCATCACGGATACGAACGACTACACCGTGTACGAGCTCGCGGGCTACGGACGCATCAAGACGTTCGAGAAGTGGCCCATCCTGGTCTACGGGCACTTCGCGCAGAACGTGAACGCCGACAGCATCGCTGGCCACCAGGACACCGGCTGGGGCGCCGGCGCCGAGGTCGGAGACAAGAAGCGCATCCTCGTCGGCGGCGGGTACTACCACCTCGAGGCCAACTTCTCGCCTTCGCAGTTCACCGACAGCGACCTGTTCGACGGCTTCACGAACCGCGAGGGCTTCCTCGTCTATCTGTCGCGCGAGCTCTTCCCGAACACCGAGCTGAATCTGACGGCGTTCTCGGGCGAGGAGATCGACGACTCCGCGGCCTTCGACATCGGCACCGTGACCGGAACGACCGTGCCGTCCGCCGAGCGGTACCGGTTCCAGACGGACGTGGTGGTCAAGTTCTGACGCCCCTGCCGCCGCGCCGTCACAGAAACGTCACACAGCTCTCATGAGCCGTTCGCGGTGCCTGCCTAGGTTCCGCGACTCGAACCAAGGAGATCTCGAGTGAAGATCAGTCGTCTCGCCCTGGCGGCGGCCACCGCCGTCGTCCTCGCGGCTCCGGCCCAGGCCCGCGACCAGATTCGCATCGTCGGGTCGTCCACCGTGTTCCCGTTCTCGACCGCCGTGGCCGAGACCTTCGGGCGCGCCGGCGGCTTCAAGACCCCGGTGGTCGAGAGCACCGGCACCGGCGGCGGCATCCAGCTCTTCTGCTCCGGCGACGGGATCGACACGCCCGACATCGCGAACGCCTCGCGCCGCATCAAGCCGGCCGAGGTCGAGACCTGCACGAAGAACGGCGTGAAGGAGATCGTCGAGGTCAAGATCGGCTACGACGGGATCGTGCTCGCCAACTCCAAGAAGCACGCGCGGCTGAACCTGACGAAGGAGCAGATCTTCCGCGCGCTCGCCAAGCAGGTGCCGATCGAGGGGAAGCTGGCGCCGAACCCCTACAAGCTGTGGAGCGACATCGAGCCGTCGCTGCCGAAGCACAAGATCGAGGTGCTGGGGCCGCCGCCGACGTCCGGCACCCGCGACGCCTTCGCCGAGCTCGCGCTCGAGGGGGGCGCCGAGGCCTTCCCCATGCTGAAGGAGCTCAAGGCCAAGGACGAGAAGGCCTTCAAGGCGGTTGCCCACGCGATTCGCGAGGACGGCGCCTACGTCGAAGCCGGTGAGAACGACAACCTCATCGTGCAGAAGCTCGAGGCCAATCCGGCCGCGCTCGGCGTGTTCGGGTTCTCCTTCCTCGATCAGAACGCCGACAAGATCCAGGGCAGCCTGGTCGCGAACGTGGAGCCCACCTTCGAGAACATCGCGAGCGGCAAGTACGGGATCTCGCGCTCCCTGTTCTTCTACGTGAAGAAGACCCACATCGGCAAGGTGCCGGGCCTGAAGGAGTACATCGCCGAGTTCACGAGCGACGCCGCCGCGGGCGAGGAGGGCTACCTCGCGGACAAGGGGCTCATTCCGTTGACGGACGCGGAGCGCAAGGGCGTGCGCGCCGGCGCTCTCGCGCTCCAGAACCTGCGTCTCCAGTAGGCGCGCAGCGCCGGCGCCCGCGAGCCGGGCGCCGGCGCAGCTTCCCCGATGACGCTCATCGCCGCGGCGACCGTGCTCGTGCTCACCGCAGCCGCCTTCTGGGGCGGCCGGAGGCGGGCCCTCGCCCTCGTCTCCGGGCGGCCGGGGCGTCTCCACTCGCTGCCGTTCTATCACGGCGCCTACGTGGCGCTGGCGTTCGGGCTGCCCGCGGCCGCGACCCTGCCCCTCGTCCCGTGGCTCGCGCCGGCGATCGGCGCGATCGGCGGCGCCGTCGCCTGGAGGCGGGTGGCGCCCGGGCTGCGGGCCCGCCCCGTGGTGGAGAAGGTGGTGCGAGCCGTCTTCGCCGGCTGCTCGCTGATCGCGATCCTCGCGACCGTCGGGATCGTGCTCTCGCTCGTCTTCGAGGCCGCGCGCTTCTTCGACCGGGTGTCGCTCGGCGAGTTCCTGTTCGGGCTGCAGTGGAGTCCGCAGACCGCGATCCGCGCCGACCAGGTCGGCTCGTCGGGCGCGTTCGGCGCCGTGCCCGTGTTCGTCGGCACCTTGCTGGTCACCGCGATCGCGATGCTCGTGGCCGTGCCGATCGGCCTGCTCTCCGCGATCTACATGTCCGAGTATGCGGGCGAGCGGGCCCGGGCGAGCCTCAAGCCCCTGCTCGAGATCCTCGCCGGCATCCCGACGGTGGTCTACGGCTTCTTCGCCGCGCTCTCGGTCGGCCCCGCGATCCGGGCGCTGGGCGAACGAGCCGGACTCGAGGTCGCCTCCGAGAGCGCGCTGGCCGCCGGCCTCGTGATGGGCGTGATGATCATCCCCTTCGTGTCTTCGTTGTCCGACGACGTGATCAACGCCGTGCCGCAGTCGCTTCGCGAGGGCTCGCTCGCGCTCGGCGCGACGCCGTCCGAGACGATCCGACGCGTGGTGTTGCCTGCCGCGCTTTCCGGCATCGTGGGCGCGGTGCTGCTGGCCGTGTCGCGGGCGATCGGCGAGACGATGATCGTCGTGATGGCCGCGGGCCTGGCTGCGAACCTCACGGCGAATCCGCTCGAGGCGGTCACCACCGTCACGGTGCAGATCGTGACGTTGCTCGTGGGCGATCAGGAGTTCGACTCGGCCAAGACGCTCGCGGCCTTCGCGCTCGGCCTGGTGCTGTTCCTCGTGACGCTGACGCTCAACGTGATCGCGCTCCACGTCGTGCGCCGCTATCGAGAGCAATATGACTGACGCGCGCAGCGAGGCCATTCGGAAGAGGATCCGCGGCCGCTACCGGGCGGAACGGCGCTTCCGCGGCTACGGGGCGGCGGCGATCGGCGCGGCGCTGCTCGCGCTGGCGCTGCTGCTCGGCAGCATCGTCACGCGGGCGCTGCCGGCGTTCTTCGAGCACCGCGTCCGCCTGAGCGTGCGCTTCGATCCGGCGCTTCTCGACGCCGGCGAACGGGGCGCGGCCGGCCTCACCCAGGCGAACTACGGCGCCGTGCTGAAGCAGGCGCTGCGCGATCGCTTCCCCGAGGTGACGGGGCGCAGCGAGCTGCGTGCTCTCTCCGGGCTGCTCTCCGTGAACGCGCCGTTCGAGCTCCGCGATCGCGTGCTCGCCGACCCGGCCCTGGTCGGGCGCAGTGCCGAGGTCTGGCTGCTGCTGACGGACCAGGCGGATCTGCACCTGAAGGGCGCGGGGGAGGGGGCCGGCTTGTCCGACGCGCAGGTCGGCTGGCTCGAGGCGCTGCGCGCGGAGGGTCGCGTCGAGCGCGCGTTCGCGACGCGCTTCCTGCGCACCGGCGACAGCCGCGAGCCCGAGCTGGCCGGGATCTGGGGAGCCGTGGTGGGCTCGTTCTGGACGCTCGTCGTCACGCTCGCCCTCTCCTTCCCCATCGGCGCCGCCGCCGCGCTCTACCTCGAGGAGTTCGCGCCGCGAAACCGCTGGACCGACTGGATCGAGGTGAACATCAACAACCTCGCGGCCGTGCCCTCGATCGTATTCGGCCTGCTCGGCTTGGCGCTGTTCCTGAACGTGTTCGGCCTCCCGCGCTCCGCGCCCCTCGTGGGCGGGATGGTGCTGGCGTTGATGACGCTCCCGACCGTGATCATCGCCGCACGCTCCGCGGTCCGTGCCGTGCCGCCGTCGGTGCGCGAGGCGGCGCTCGGCGTCGGCGCGTCGCCGCTCCAGGTGGCGCTCCAACACGTCCTCCCGCTGGCGCTGCCGGGCATCCTCACGGGCACCATCATCGGGATGGCGCGGGCGCTGGGCGAGACCGCGCCGCTGCTGATGATCGGCATGGTGGCGTTCATCGTGGACGTGCCGGGCAGCGTCACGGAGCCCGCCACCGTGCTCCCCGTTCAGATCTTCCTGTGGGCGGACGCCCCGGAGCGCGCCTTCCTCGCCAAGACCTCGGCGGCGATCCTCGTGCTGCTGGCGTTCCTCGTCACCATGAATCTCGCCGCCGTGTGGCTCCGCAACCGCTTCGAGCGGAGGTGGTAGGATGCCGGCCGGCGAATCGGACCCGCGGAGCGGGAGCGCGCAGTACTTGACGAAGATCACGGCTCGCGACGTCAACGTCTTCTACGCCGAGAAGCAGGCGCTGTTCGACGTCAACCTCGACATCGTCCACAACCAGGTGACGGCGCTGATCGGGCCGAGCGGCTGCGGGAAGTCCACCTTCATCCGCTGCGTGAATCGGATGAACGACGTCGTGGCGACCTGCCGCGTCGAGGGGAAGATCACGCTGGACGGCGAGGACATCTATCGCGACGAGATCGACGTCGTGCAGCTCCGCGCGCGTGTGGGGATGGTGTTCCAGAAGCCGAATCCCTTCCCGAAGTCGGTCTACGAGAACGTCGCCTACGGGCCCCGCATCCACGGGCTCGCAGCCTCGCGCCAGCAGCTCGACGAGATCGTGATGTCGAGCCTCGAGCGCGCCGGGCTGCTGGCCGAGGTGAAGGATCGCCTCGGCGACTCCGGCACCAGCCTCTCGGGTGGCCAGCAGCAGCGGCTCTGCATCGCGCGCGCGATCGCCGTGAGCCCCGAAGTGATCCTGATGGACGAGCCGTGCTCCGCGCTCGATCCCATCGCGACGGCTCGCATCGAGGAGCTGATCGGGGAGCTGCGCTCCAACTACACCATCGTGATCGTGACCCATTCGATGCAACAGGCCGCGCGCATCTCGCAGCGCACCGCGTTCTTCCACCTGGGCCGCATCGTCGAGGTCGGCGAGACGGCCCAGATCTTCACCGACCCGCACGAGCCGAGAACCCGCGACTACATCACGGGTCGCTTCGGGTAGGAGGTGCCATGCGTGTCGTCGACCCCGTTCTGCAGGAGCTGCGCCACAAGCTCCTGCGCATGGGGAGCCTTGCGGAGTCGATCCTCGAGAAGGCGCTCGTCGCGGTCTGGAAGCGCGATCGCGCAGCCGCGCGCGAGGTGCAGATCGACGATCTCGAGATCGACCGCCTCGACCTCTCGATCGACGAGGCCGTGCTCCGCATCCTCGCCACCCAGGCGCCCGTCGCGGACGATCTGCGGGGCGTGATCGCGGCCAAGATGATCGCGACGGACCTGGAGCGCGTGGGGGACCTCGCCCGCAACATCGCGAAGTGCGCGCTGCGGCTCGCCGAGCATCCCGAGGTCACGATTCCGACCCGCCTGCGCACGCTGGGCGACGAGGTGCAGCGCGTGCTGCATCGCGCGCTCGACAGCTTCGCGGACGGCGATGCGGAGCGCGCCGCCCAGGTGCTCGAGCAGGACGACCAGGTGGACGCCGACCAGGACGTCGTGATCCGCGCTGCGATCCAGGACATCATGAGCCATCCCGAGCTCACGTCGCAGGGCGTGGACTTCATCCTGATCGCGAAGAACCTGGAGCGCGTCGCCGACCACGCCACCAACGTGGCGGAGGACGTGATCCTCGCGACCCAGGCGCGCAACGTGAAGCACGCCGCGAAGCTGCGCGAGTAGCGCGGCGCGCGCGGGGTAGAATGCGGCCCCGGAGGGCCGCATGAGCGACGTGCTGGACGCATTCCGCCTCACGGGTCGTGGCGCCGTCGTGACGGGCGCCGCGAGCGGCATCGGGGCCGCCATCGCGGAGGTGCTGGCGGCGGCCGGCGCGCGCGTCGCGCTCGGGGACGTCGACGTCGCCGGCGCGGAGGAGGTCGCGCGGCGCATCCGCGAGAGCGGCGCCGACGCCCGCGCGCTGCGCTGCGACGTCGCGAGCCGGGGGGATGTGGACGCGCTCGCGGACGGCGCCCAGGCCGCCTTCGGCCGCATCGACGTGATGTGCAACGTGGCCGGCGTCCCGAGCGACGGCCCGCTGGCGGACGTGTCGGAGCGCGAGCTCGACCGCGTGCTCGCGATCAACCTGAAGAGCGTGCTGTTCGGCTGCCAGGCGGCGCTGCGCCACATGGCGCCTCGCCGGAGCGGCAGCATCGTGAACGTCGCCTCCGCCGTGATCGACGCGCCCGCGCCGGGCTATGGGCTCTACGCCATCAGCAAGGCGGGCATCGCGAGCTTGACGCAGACCCTCGCGCTCGAGGCGGGGCCGCTCGGTGTGCGGGTGAACGCCCTCGCTCCGGGCGCCACGCTGACCGCTTTCACGAGCCGGCATGTGCGCGGGCCGGATGGCACGAGTGACGCGGCGCGTCTCGATGGTTTCCTCGCCGCGATGCGCGCGCGCTCGCCGCTCGGACTCGTCGGCGAGGCGATCGACCAGGCCTGGCTCGCGCTGTACCTCGCGTCCGACGCATCGCGCTTCTGTACCGGCCAGATCTGGCGCGCGAACGGCGGGCAGGTGCTCGCGCGCTGATCGGCGGAAGCTGTGAAGGGGATCACCGCTTCGCCACGCGATTGCCCGATAGGCTCCGCGCGTCGCCCATGGAACCGCCCCACGGCGAGCCGAGTCTCAGCAGGCGGGAGGACAGCGATGCGCACCCACCCCTCACTCCGACGACGACGGAAGGGCCTCCAGATCGTGGGCCCCGGCTTCTACCTCTGGGACCCGGACGCGCGCGAAGCGCTGCGTCTCGCCGCGGAGCTCAGGCCGCGTCCCGCGCCGCCCGCGCAGCGGCGGCGCGCTTTCCTGCGGGAGCCGCTCGCCTAACCGGCGCGCGCCGCTCTACATCTGCGTGTAGTCGGGGCCTTCCCCGCCTTCCGGCGTCGTCCAGGTGATGACCTGGTAGGGGTCGGCGATGTCGCAGGTCTTGCAGTGCACGCAGTTCTCGTGGTGGATGAAGAGCTTCTTCTTCCCGGGATGGTCGGTGTCGTCCACCATCTCGTAGACGGCTGCGGGACAGAAGCTCTCGCACGGGTTGCCGTACTCCTCCGCGCACAGGTCGCGACACAGATCCGTGTCGGCCACCACCAGGTGCGAGGGCTGGTCCACCTCGTGCTTGGTGCCCGAGTACTGGACGAGGTGCTCCTTGCTGAAGGTGAGCTTCCCGTCGAACTCGAACACCTCCTTCTGGCGCTTCTCCGGCGGGAGCTCCGACAGCTTCTTGTAGTGGGCGTGGCCCGGCGGGAAGGAGATGCCGTCCACGAGGCCCCGGCCGGCGGTCAGGTACAGGCGGAAGGGCTCGTTGAGCATGAAGAACGGCAGCCCGAGCGAGAACGCGCCGTGGAAGTTGCGCGCGCGCCAATGCTCCTCGTAGGCCCAGCTCTGCCGGTAGCGTTCGGTGTAGCCGCCCAGCGTGAGGGACGTGAACTCGTCCCGCTCGATCGCGTCGGCGATCGTCTCCGCCGCCATCATGCCGGACTTCATCGCCATGTGGACGCCGGCGAGCCGCTCGCCGTTGCAGAAGCCGGCGGAGTCGCCCACCAGCAGCGCGCCGTCCACGTAGAGCTTCGGCATCGCCGACAGGCCGCCGATCGGGATCGTCTTGGCGCCGTAGCGGACGAGCTCGGCGCCATCGAGGAGCTCGCGCATCCACGGGTGCGTCTTGAACTTCTGCGCCTCGAGATGCGGATCGTGGAACGGATTCTCGGCGTCGAGGGCGCACACCATCCCGTACGACACCAGGTTGTCCTTCATGTCGTAGAGCCACATGCCGCCGAAGTACTTGGGCAGGTTCGCCGGGATCATGCCGTGGATGACGCGGCCCGGAACGTGCTTCTCGGGCTTGACCCGCCAGATCTCCTTGATGCCCGTCTCGTAGACCTGCGGGTTGTCGCCGTCGAGCTCGAAGCGGGCCACGAGCTGCTTGGTGAGGCTTCCGCGGACGCCTTCGCCGAGCACCGTGACCTTGGCGCGGATCTCCATGCCCGGCTGGTAGTTCGCCTTCGGCTTGCCGTTCTTGTCGACGCCCATGTCTCCGAGACGGACGCCCGCCACCTTCTGTCCGTCGTAGAGCAGCTGGTCGGCGGCGAAGCCGGCGTAGATCTCGATGCCCTTCTCTTCGCACTTCTTGGCGAGCCACTTCGCCACGTTGGAGAGCGACGCGACGTGGTAGCCCCGCTTCTTGAAGAACGGCGGATTCATCGGGAGCGGGATCGCGGCCTTCCCGATGAACAGGTAGGTCATGTCCTTGGTGCACACGTACTCCGTCGGGAAACCCTGCTCGACGAAGTCGGGCATCAGCTCCTGGATGGCCCGCGGATTGACCACCGAGCCGGACAGCATGTGATCGCCGACCTCGGCGCCCTTCTCGATCACCAGCACGCTCGGAGGCTCGATGCCGCGGGCCGCGCAGGTCTGCATCAGGTGATAGGCGGAAGCCAGCGTCGCGGGACCTGCGCCGACGAACAGGACGTCGACCTCCATGGTCTCGCGATCGGCGGGGGCGTTCATGGGTCCTCCGAGTGGGAACGAACCCGACCCTAGAGAGCGCGTCGCGACCGGTCAAGCTGGCGAATTCCGTCGGAGTTGCGCCAAGTTGACCCTGTGGAGGCCCTCCTCTATGTTGCGCCGCCGCTCCGCCTGCCCGGCCCGAAACGCCCTGGAGAAGCTCGCATGGCGACGATGATCACCGAGGAGTGCATCAACTGCGGCGTGTGCGAGCCGGAGTGCCCGAACGAGGCGATCACCGAGGGCGAAGAGACTTTCGTGATCGATCCGTTGCTCTGCACCGAATGCGTCGGCTTCCACGAAACCGAGCAGTGCGCCGAGGTCTGCCCGGTGGACTGCTGCGTGCCGGATCCGAACAACGTCGAGGCCGAGGCTGTGCTGTTCGAGCGAGCGAAGGTCGTCCACCCCGACAAGGCGGGTGAGCTCACGCTCTCGCCGGAGACCTCGCGCTTCCGCGCGTGAGCAGGCCTGCCTAGCGCGCTCGCTCGACGCCGCGCAGCAGGAGTGGGCGCAGCGCCAGGAACAGCCCGAGCCCGAGGACGAGCAGCGCGCTCGAGGCCAGGAACGGCGCGCCGAGGAAGTGCGCCGACATCAGCGCGCCGCCGCCGACAGCGCCCACGATGCGGCCCGCCACGGCCATCGAGTTGCTCTGACCGAGCAGCTCCCCCGCCTCCTCCGCGCGGCACGCCTTCGTGAAGAGGCTCGTGAACGAGGGGAAGCCGAGGCCGTTGCCGATCGCGATGACCGGCCCGATCGCGAAGAACCAGCCGTAGGCGGGCGCCCACGCCACCAGCGCGATGCCGGCGGCCATCAGCGAGAAGCCGATCACGAGGAGCTGCACCTCGCCGAGCCAATCGACGAGCCGGCGCAGCGGGCCGGCCTGCGTGCCGGCGAGGAACAAGCCGATCCACGCGAACACGAGCGCGGAATCGAGCTCGTTCTTCCCGAAGCGCTTGCTGAGATACAGCGTTCCCATGGCCTCGACCACGGCGAACGCGGCGAAGAACACGAAGAAGAGCACGAGGAACAACGCGATCCGCCGATCGTGCACGCGCGCGATCAGCCGGATGGGCGTCGGCACCAACGAGCGCGCGAGATCGCGCCACGGTGGGCGCGTCAGGCCGTCCGGTCGCGATTCGGGGAGCGTGAGCCAGGCGAGCACGAAGTTGGCGCCGGCGAGGACCACGATCGCGTAGAACGGCGCCTGCTCGTGGAGCGCGGCGAGCACGCCGCCCGCGGCCGGTCCCACCACCAGGCTCGCGCCGAACGCGACGCCGATCAGGCCCATCCCGCTCGCGCGCTCGGCCGGCGGCGTGAGGTCGGTGACGACGGCCTGCGCCGCGCCGATGCTGGCCGCGAACAGCCCGGTCAGCGCGCGCGCCGCGTAGACCACGTCGATGCTCTTCGCGGTGGCGAGCACCGCGAAGGACACCGCCGTCCCGAGCAGCGAGATCAAGATCACGGGGCGGCGTCCGACGCGATCGGACACCCAGCCCCAGACCGGCAGGAAGACGAGCTGAGCGAGCCCGTACAGGGACACGATCCAGCCGACCTGGAGCGCGCTGGCTCCGAGCCGATCGGCGAACAACGGCAGCACGGGGATCAGAACGCTGAAGCCCACGAAGTCGATCAGGATCGTGGTGAAGACGACGGCGAAGGTGAGGCGTCGTATTCGTTCGCCGGGTTCCGGGCTCAATACGTCTCCCGCAAGGCGGCACAGGGTATCGACAGCGCCGCCGATCCCCATCCCCCTATACTGCGCCCATGCCGGCGGTCGAGTCGGGTCTCGTCGAGATCGTGCGGGAGTTTCTCGCGGCCCATCGCCTGCTGCGACGCGTGAGCGAGCGCTACCGCGCGGGAGAGCTGGCGTTCGCCGAGGTCGGCGAGCTCGTCGGAGACGACGAGCGCAGCGTTCTGTTCCGCTTGAAAGAGCGCTGCCACGTGCTCTTTCGCGGCGAGCCGGCGGAGAGCCAGATCGGGCCCGCGGCCCTGTTCGATCTGGCCGTGGGCTCGCTGTTCCACGAAGCGATGAAGTTTCGCGAGAACTTCTACCAGCGCTCCGCCTACGGGCCGAAGGTGCGCGCGCTGCGCCGGGCGGCCGTGCGCGACGAGAGCGGGCTGCTGAGCGAGTTCGAGAAGCTGATCGGCGCGGCGGCGGTTCGTATCGACGAGTCCTTGCAGGAGCTCGACACGCTGCTCGGCCAGACCACCGCGCAGTTCCGGATCCTGCTCGCCGCCCACGCCCGGGAAGGCTCCGTGGCGCGCGTGGTCGCCGCGCGCGGGCGCGAGCTCGCGGCGGTGTTCGGCACCTCCTCGGAGGCGCTGCTGGCCGAGCTGTACGGGGGGGCTGCGGCGGCGTGGTCGCTCGCCGGACGCTCGTTCCTCGCGAGCGGGTTCTTCGCCGAGGCGGCGTCCGCGTTCCGCGAATCCGCGCGCCTCGGCCAGTGCGCGCCGGGCGACGCGCGCCTGCTCCACTTCGCCGAGGGCATGGCCGCGTATCTCGAAGGGCGCTACGCGCACACGGTCGCCCGCCTCGGCGCCTGGTTCGACGCGTCGCCCGCGACGCTCGACGAGCGCGAGAAGGGGCTCGCTCGCCAGGCGGCCGCTGCGCTCTCGCGCGTCGGCGCGCTCGCCGGCGCGGGCAGCGCCGAGGCCGAGCAGGCCGCGAAATGCCTCGAGCGCCTGCGTGCGCTCGACCCCGAGAGCGTGGCCCGGGCCGAGCTCGGGCGCGCGCGCCGGTCTCTCGCGGCCGACTAGCGCCGCGCTATGCGTGCGCTTCGAGCGAGATCGGCTCGGGACGGCCGCGGAAGTAGAGCCACCCGCACAGTCCGAGCGTGAACAGCCCGACGGCGATCCACTGCGGCTGCGTGAGGCCGAGCGCCAGCGGCTCGTTGACGCGGAGGAACTCGATCGCGAAGCGGCCGACCGCGGCCCCGATCAGGTACTCGCCGAACAGGAACGGGCTCGTGCGCCGGCGCCGCCACAGCACGGCGCCGATCAGCAGCAGCCACGCCACCTCGTAGAGCTGCGTCGGATGCACCGGCAGATCGGTCGGCGGGGCGCCTTCCGGGAACGCGATGCCCCACGGCAGGTCCGTGGTGCGGCCGTAGTCGTCGCCCACCAGGAAGCAGCCGATCCGGCCGCACGCCTGGCCGAAGGGTGCCGCCGTCGCCACGCAGCTCGACACCACGCGCGTCGGGATCTGGTGGATGCGCGTCGCGATGACCACGAGCAGCGTGCCGCCGATCAGTCCGCCGTACCACGTGATGCCTGCGCGCGACAGCAGCAGCGACAGGAACGGTGCGCCGCTGCGGATCGACTCGTCGACGGCGAAGTAGAGCTTCGAGCCGAGGACGCCGCCGATCATCGCGTAGATGAGGATGGTGGAGGAGAGCTCCGGGTCGAGCCGGTACTCGGCGAGACGCCGCGCCACGATCCACGCGGAGACCAGGAAGCCCACCGCCATCATCACGCCGAAGGTGCTGATGGGGAAGCCGAAGAAATGGAAGAGGATCGGATGCATCGCGGCCGGGTCGCGAGGCTAAGGAAACGCGACGGGGGGCGCTATGCGGTCGGGAAGGTCACGTGGAACTCGGAGCCCTCGCCGAGGCGGCTCTCGACCCACGCTTCGCCGCCGTGGGACTCCGCGATCTTGCGAACGATGGCGAGCCCGATGCCCGTCCCGCGCTTGCCGTTCCGCGGGATGCCGCGCGTCTGGAAGATCTCGAAGATGCGCTCGTGATCCGCGGGATCGATGCCGCGGCCGAAGTCGCGCACGACGAGATGGCGCCGCCCTTCTTCCGCGAGCACGTTCACCTCGACCGCGGGGCGGCGGCCCGGCCCGGCGTGATCGAGGGCGTTGCCGACGAGGTTGCTGAGCACCTGATAGAGCTGCGTCCGGTCGCACCAGAGCAACGGCGGGTCGTCGTCCAGGCGCAGCTCGAGCTGGGCCTCCTCGAGCCGCGGCTTGAGCTCGGCCTGGAGCTGGAGCAGCACCTCGCGCGGGTCCACGTTCACGCGGCGGGGCTCGCTGCGACCGATGCGCGCGAACTCCAGCAGGTCGTGGACGAGGGACTCCATCGTGCGTCCCGCCTCCTCGATCCGGCGCAGGAACCGGAGCCCCTGCTCGTCGAGGCGGTCGCCGTAGTCCTCGCCCAGTAACCGGGCGAAGCCCAGCACGGCGACGAGCGGCGAGCGCAGGTCGTGTGAGACCGCGTTGACCCAGTTCTGCAGCTCTTCTGCGCGGCGCGAGAGCTCGTTCTCGATCCGGCGTCGCTCCGTCACGTCGCGCACGTACGCCACGGCGCCGAGCTCGGTGCCGTCGGGCAGGGTGAGGAGCCGCGCATTCACGCTCACCGAGAGCGGACTCCCGTCGCGGCGCTGGACCTCGAGCTCTTCGCTCCAGGCTGGCGCGACCGGTTGTAAGGCAGCGGCGATCCGCTCGAGGTCCTCCTGCGCGCGCAGGAAGAGCACGAGCGGCTGATCGACCAGCTCCTCCACCGCATAGCCGGTCAGCGCCGCCATCGCCGGATTCGCCCACGTGATGAAGCGGCTGCGATCGACGACGACCACGCCGTCGGGCGCTCCGTCGAGGATCGCGGAGAGCGTTTCGAGCCGATGGCGGAACTCGCGCGCCGTGTCCTCCGGATCCTCGAGGCGCAGGATCAGGACGGTGGCCTCGCAGCCGGCTTCGTCCGCGACGCGCGCTGCGGAGACGCGCGCCGGAATCGCTCGCTCGCCGCGCCCGCGCAACTCGACCGGCTCTCCCGACAGACGCCCGCTCGCCTGCAGCCGCGCGCCGAGCGCGCGAGCCCGCGGCATCACGAGGCTGTCGAGCCAGTGGCTGTCCGTGAGCGCCCGCGCGCTGCACAGCTCGGCGAGGCCGTCGCTCGCCCAGAGCACGCGCCCCTGCCGATCGATCAGCGCCACCAGGTCGTGGAGCTGGGCGAGCGCGCGAACCACAGGCAGAACGGGCTCGGCGTTGCTCGCGATGGCTCGGGCTTCCATCCGGAGGAGGCGCTCCCTGGCGCAGAGTTTCGGGGGAGTCCGCGCCCCCGTTTCCCCACAGGAGCGCGCATCCTACCACCCCTGCGTTTGGGGGGTCAACGCAGTCTCGGTGGACTTCTGACGGCATCCCGCGCACGTCACCGAGTCCGGGGGGAGGGGCACTCACCCAAAGACTGGGTGGGAGAACGGTCCCCGAGGGGGCTTCCCGGTGCGCCGGCCGTCCGATACGGTTCGTCGGCCCGGGGCTCCAGGTACGGCAGCTCACCAGCTGTCGGCCTGCGCGGAGGGGTGAGCGCGGACCGGGCTGAATCCCAGCTATCTCAGCTCGGGAGGTGAAGAACCATGACCCGCGGACGAGTCATCGTCGTTGCGCTCCTCGCAAGCCTGCTGCTGAGCGGCCGCGCTCAGGACGGCCGGCTCGGCGCGCCCGTTCCGGGTGCGCTCGCGGGGGATGTGTCGGCCGACATCACGCGGCGGCTCGACGAGCTGAACCCCCACCTCACCGAGGCGCAGATCGCGCGCATTCGCGAGGCCATCCTCCGCTACAGCGCGCAGTACTCGCTCGACCCGCTGCTGGTCACCGCCGTCATCGAGGTCGAGAGCGCCGCCCGGCCCTGGGCGCGCAGCCCGAAGGGGGCGCTGGGCTTGATGCAGGTGATGCCGTACATGATCCGTCCCATGGACCTCGCCGGGAATGCCTCGACGATCGAGGCGAATATCGAGGCCGGCTGCTTCATCCTTGCCGGTAACATCCGCCGGCTGGGTGAGGAGGACGGGATCTCGGCCTACTTCTGGGGCTCCGACATCCGGGGCGTCACCTACCTGAACCGGGTGCGTGCGGCGCGGGATCGCCTGAAACGAGAGATTCCGTCCTGACACGGCACGACGGAGGGGCGTTGCGCTGGGTCGAATCGCATCTCCGGGCGGCCGGCGGGCTGCGGCTGTTCCGGCGCGCCTGGCTCCCGGAGGAGCCCGCGCGGGCGCTGCTCCTCGTCCACGGGTACGCCGAGCACAGCGGGCGGTACGAGGCGATGGGCACCTGGTTCGGGGCTCGCGGCTGCGTCGTGCACGCCTACGACCACCGGGGCCACGGGCGCTCCGAGGGGCCGCGCTGCCACGTCGACCGCTTCGAAGACTTCCTCGACGACCTCGGGCTCGTGCTCGACGCCGTGCAGAGCGAGCACCCCGAGCTTCCGATCACGCTCGTCGGCCACAGCATGGGCGGCCTCGTGAGCCTGGCGTACCTGGCCGAGCGCAAGCCGCGGATCTCGAGCGCCGTCACCTCCGGTCCGGCGCTCTCGCTCGGTGCGGTCTCGCCGGCGCGCGTCGCGCTGGCCCGCGCGGTCCGGCGGGTGTTCCCGCGGCTTGCGATCGGCAGCGGGCTCGACCTCGACGGGCTCTCCCGCGACCCCGAGGTCGTGCGACGCTACCTGGCCGACCCCCTGATCGTCCGCACCATGACCACCTCGCTCGGCGCCGAGCTGCTGGCTGCGGCGCCGCGCACGGCCGCGCGCGCCGGGGACGTCGCGGTGCCGCTGCTCATGCTGCACGGGGAGGAGGATCCCCTCTGCGCGGCGGAGGGAAGCCGGGCCTTCCACGCCGGACTGCGCGCCCCCGGCTCGGCGCTCCGCGTCTACCCGGGGCTGCGGCACGAGATCTTCAACGAGCCCGAGCGCGAGAAGATCTGGGAGGACATCGCGAGCTGGCTCGAGGCGGGAGCGGCATGAGCGACCGGCTCACCCACCTCGACGAGCAGGGCCGCGCGCGGATGGTCGACGTCGGCGCCAAGTCTCCGACGGAGCGGATGTGCGTGGCTCGCGGCGAGGTGCGCATGGCGCCGGCGACGCTCGAGCGCATCGCCGCCGGGGGGTTCCCCAAGGGCGACGTCCTCGCGGTGGCGCGGCTCGCGGGCATCCAGGCGGCGAAGCGCACCGCGGACTGGATCCCGCTGGCGCACCCGATCGCGCTCGACGTGCTCGAGGTCGACCTCCGGATCGACGCGCCGGGGAGCTGCGTCCGCGTCCGGGCGGTGGCGCGGGCCACCGCGCGCACGGGCGTCGAGATGGAGGCGCTGGTCGGGGTCAGCGCCGCCTGCCTCGCGCTCTACGACATGTGCAAGGCCGTGGACCGCGGCATGACGATCGAGGCGGTGCGCCTGGTGGAGAAGCAGGGCGGCAAGAGCGGCCACTGGGTCCGCCCGGGTGAGCCGGACGAGGACTGAATGGCCCCGGGGGGTTTGCGTCGAACCTGCCACCCGGACGGCGCGTAACCCTTGGTACGGAACCACGGCAGGAACGCGGTGTCCCATCCGCGCGTGACGGCAGTGACCCAACCGCTCTTCGACCGCACCCACACCATCCCCACGGCTGAGCTCCCGGGAGCGGTCGATCCCGACCGGGACTTCGTCGAGCGCTGGCGCAAGGGCGAGGCGGAGGCGTTCGCGGCGCTCGTCCGCCGGCACCAGCGCCGCGTCTTCGGGCTGCTGCTGCGCATGCTCGGCAACCGGGAGGAAGCCGAGGACGCGGCGCAGGACACCTTCCTGAACCTGCACCGGCACGGGCACCGCTTCCGGTTCGAGTCGCGCTTCTCGACCTTCGTGTACCGCGTCGCGGTGAACGCCGCGCTGAACCGCCGTCGCAGCCTCGGCCGGCGCCGCGCGCACGCGGACGCCTTCTGCGAGGCGCAGTCGGTCGGGCATCTCGGCCCGGCGGGCGACGCGGGCCCGGAGCGCGCGCTCGCCGGCGACCAGCTTCGCGCGCGGCTCGGCCGCGAGCTTCTCGCGCTGCCCGAGTCCCTGCGCGTGCCGGTCGTGCTGTTCGACGTCGAGGGCCTCTCGTACGGCGAGATCGCCGCGGTGCTCGAGGTCGCCGAGGGCACCGTGAAGTCGCGCATCCACCGCGCGCGCCAGGCGCTGCGCGCGCGCCTCGCCGACCTCGTCGCGGAGGGCGGATCGTGAGGCACGACCGCGCCGCGCGCCTGCTCAGCGACTACCTCGACGGGTCGCTCGCCGGGCGAGACCGAGCGCGGGTGGAGGCGCATCTGCTCGGCTGCGTCTCGTGCCGTCACGCGCTCAACGAGCTCCGGCGCACGGCCGAGCTGCTCCGCGGCCTGCGCGGCGGCGTCGATGCGCCCGACCTGGCGGAGGCCGTGTTGGCGCGGATTCGAGCGGGAGAGGCCGAGCCGTCCGTGCTCGATCGGTTGCGGGCGGGCGTGTCGCGCTTTCTCGCGGGACCGTTAGGAGCGCCGCTCGCGACCGCGGCGGTGGGACTCACGCTGCTCGCCGTGCTGCCTCGCATCGAGGTGGAAGTCAGCCTGCCCGGGCGCGGCGTCTCGCAGGCCGCGGTGACCGAGCTGGCTCCGCGGCCCGCGGCGCGAGCGGAGCGCTCGCGCCCGCTCAGCTCCCCGCTCCTCGCGCGGCGCGTGAACGAGTCCCTGAGTCGGGAGCCGGGTCGTCTCGCCCTGCCGGCGCCTCGCGCGTTCCCGTGTCTCGAGGCCGCCTCGCGCGCCGGCTGCCGCGACCATCATGCGTTCCTGACCGAGCTGGCCCGGGAGAACCCCTGGGCGTTCCTGGCCGAGGTCGAAGAGGTGCCGGAGCCGCTCCGGGACGCGTTCCTCGCCGATCTCTCCCGGTTCGCAGCGCAGTCGGGCGCGGCCCCGGACGTCGCCGCGGAGCTGCGTGCGACGGGCGACCCGCTCGCGCAGCGGATGGCGATTCGCTTCGAAGAGGCGCGCTGACTCCGCCGCTCCCGCGAGACGGGCCGGGGTGATAGGCTCCGCCGCCGTGCCGAAGCCGACCCTCTTGCTCGCGTTGCTCTGCGCCGTCGTGCTCGGTGCGACGGACGGCACGCCGGTCGTGGACCTCGTGCCGCCGGATCGCGCCAACTGGCGGCCGCGCAACCTGTTCGCGTGGCTCCGCCCCGGCCACAACTACGACACGCGCACCGTGCTGGTCGAGACGTCGCCCGCCGGGGCGATGCTGGACCTGTTCTACGTGCGATCGAACTTCCAGAAGCGCTACGAGCAGGCCGAAGCCCCGGCGCGGGTCGTGCTGCCGCCGCGCGTCGAAGCGGGGCCCCGCGACGCGCTCGTCGTGCGCGCCTTCCGCGAGGGCTATCGGCAGAAGGAGGTGAGCGTTCGGGTCCAGTCCGATCAGGACCGCGTGCTCCTCGAGCTGGAGCCGCTGCCGAACACGCTCGTCGCCGCCGCCCACGTCTACCTCGCCGGCCGCGGCTCGCTCGCCTTCCTGGCCAAGGAGTCGCTGACGGTCCGGGTGCAGGACGGCGATCAGGGCTTCAACGTCGTGCTCGCCGAGACGGCGCTCGCGCCCGAGGTGGGCGAGACCTTCACGGGCATGCAGAGCCCGCTCGTGCAGGACGTGGAATGGCTCCAGCTCGGTGAGGATCTGATGGTGCAGGTCGAGATGCCGCCGGGCCAGCGCTCCGCCTACGAGCTGCGCTCGCGCCAGATGCGCGACGAGCTCCGCGACCTCTACGTCTACTCCGTCGAGCTGGTGCCCGCGGACGGCGGCGTCGACGCGGTGCGCCGCGCGCGCGAAGCGCTCGAGCGGATCCGGCCCCAGGACGTCACCGGCTGCGCGCGCGTCTTCGACGACGCGCTGCGCGAGACGCTCGACCCCGAGGCGCTGGCGCGCGCCCTCGCCCCGCGCGGCACCTTCACGGACCCCTACCTGCGGGCGGGCATGAAGCGGCTGGCGGAGATCTCGCCGGGCGGCCGCGTGCAGATGGCGGACGGCTCGACCTTCACGAGCAGCCCGATCGAGCTCTCGGCTGCGATGAGCCAGGCGGCGCAGGCGCGCGGGTACCTCGCGCTGCTGCGTGCCTTCGTCCGGGAGATCGAACGGCACGGCGGCCGGCGCGACACGCTGCGCGGCCTCGTCGCACCGGAGGTCTCTCCCGGCGCCTTCGCCGAGGCGCTCGCCGCCGCCGAGCGGCGCGAGACCGCCTGCGCCGGGGGTGCGTCCGCCGGCGCCTAGCTCGACCTCTCGCCCCGACGTCCCGTTGGCTCCGCATCGTGCAGCGATCCGAACGAGACACGGGTGCGCGCGAGCGCCTGCGCGCACACGGCCCCGAAGCGCTCGACGACGTCGAGCTCCTCGCCCTCCTGCTGCGGACGGGAACGCGCGGTCGCCCCGCGCGCGCCCTCGCGCGCGAGCTGCTCGGGACGGAAGGGCTCCACGGCCTCGCGCGCCGCTTGCCCACCGAGCTGGAGCGCCATCCGGGCGTCGGCCCCGCGAAGGCGGGGACGCTGCTCGCCGCGCTCGAGATCGCTCGGCGTCTCTCGGAGCGGCGGCTCGAGAACGGCGATCCGATCCGCGGCCCCGAGGACGTCTTCCGCCACTTCCACGCCCGCCTGCGCGACATGCCCCACGAGCAGTTCCACCTGCTGCTGCTCGACGGCCGACACCGTGTGCTGCGCGAGATCATGGCGTCGCGCGGCACGCTCACCGCGAGCCTCGTGCACCCGCGCGAGGTGTTCCGGCCGGCGCTGCGCGAGGGCGCGGCGGCGCTGGTGGTCGTTCACAACCACCCGAGCGGCGACCCGGGTCCGAGCCACGAGGATCGGGAGGTCACCCGGCGCCTGGTCCAGGCAGGGGCGCTGCTCGGGGTTCCGCTGCTCGACCACGTGGTGGTGGCCGAGCGCGGCTGGGTGAGCCTGCGCGGCGAGGGCGAGCTGGAGGGGCTGCCGTGGGGAGAGGGCCACGGGCGGCGCTAGCCGGGCGTTCAAGCCTCGCCGCGGGCCAGTCGATGCGGAGCTTGATGGCACGGCGATCCCGATCCGAGACCCACGCCGCTGTCGAGCGGCGGCGCACCGAGCGCGCGCCCGTGATCGTGCGGATCGAATACTCCACGGTCGACGCCCTCTTCTCCGACTTCACTCGCAACATCAACGAGGGCGGCATCTTCGTCGAGACCGACGAGCCCATTCCGCTCGACGAGAAGGTCGATCTCAAGCTGACGCTGCCGGGCTCGAGCGAGCACGTGCACGTGAGCGGCCGCGTCGTTCGCGTTGAATCGACCTCGGCGGACGCGGTGGGTGGCATCGCGATCGAGTTCGAGCAGCTCGACGCGCACGCGCGCGACCTGATCAACGCGACCGTGCGGCGGCTGCGCAGCGACTCGCGCTGACGACCTAGAAGGGGATCTCGTCGTCCGGCGGCGGCTCGGAGGGCGGGGCGGCCTCGAGAGCCCCCGCCGCGGGTCCCCCGGCGCCCGCGCCGGCCGCGCCGCGATTGCCGCCCAGGAACTGCACGGTCTGCGCCACGATCTCGGTGGTGCGCTGCTTCTTGCCTTCCCGATCTTCCCATTCGCGGGTCTGCAGGCGACCCTCGATGTAGACTGTGCGGCCCTTCGCGAGGTACTGCGCGCACAGCTCGGCCGTCCGCCCCCACGCGACGATGCGGTGCCACTCCGTCTTCTCCTCCCGCCCGCCGCCGTCCTTCTTGTTCCACGTTTCGGTGGTGGCGAGAGTGAAGTTCGCGACCGGCTGTCCGCTCTGCGTGTAGCGGAGCTCCGGGTCGCGACCCAGGTTCCCGATCAGGATGGCCTTGTTGACGCCTGCCATGGGGGGCGCTCCGTCGGTAAAGGGGTGTAGCGGCATCATCGGAGTCGGGCTGTCTCGCGTCAAGAGCGACACGCTACTCTGGCCGCGAGGCTCGGCCGTGCTCTACGTGATCCGCTTCGCCCTGATCATCGTCTACACGGTCTTCTGGGGCGTGCCGGCGATGCTCGTCGCGCCGTTCAGCGGCGAAGCGATCGTCTGGATCGGTAGAACGTGGTTGTCCTGGATCTTCCGCACCTGCGGCGTCCGCGTGGTGGCGGAGGGCCTCGAGCACGTCGATCGGACGCAGCCGTACGTGTTCATGTCGAACCACCAGAGCGTGCTCGACATCGGCGCGCTGGTCCTCACGCTGCCCGTCTCCTGGCGCTTCGTGGCGAAACGGGAGCTCACCTGGGTTCCCTTCTTCGGTTGGGCGCTCGGCCTCTCCGACCAGATCGTGATCGACCGCGGCAACCGGACGAAGTCGGTGCGCAGCCTCTCGCGCGCGGCGGAGCGCATTCGCGGCGGCCTGAACGTGATCATCTTCCCGGAAGGCACCCGCAGCCCCACCGGCGAGATGCGGGAGTTCAAGAGCGGCGGCTTCCATCTCGCGATCGAAGCGCAGGTGCCGATCCTGCCGGCGACGGTCTCGGGCTCGTTCCATCTGATTCCGAAGCGCTCGCTCCGGGTCGAGTCCGGGACGATCAAGGTCGTGTACGGAGCGCCCATCCCGACGCGGGGCCTGCGCGCCGAGCAGCGCAACGAGCTGAAGGCGGTCGTGCGCGAGGCGATCGAGCGCGGCTACGACGCGACGCTCCAGCACACACGCTCGGCGGCGGACTTCAGCTTGACGCGAGGGGCCCCCCCGGTACCCTCGGCTCGGTACCCGTCCCAGGGGTGAGGGACGCCGCTGCATGGCCAAGCGCAAGGCAAGGCCCGGCCGCGAGGGGGGTCGGGTTCGAGCCCTTGTCGCTGCCGGTTTCGCTCAGGAGGGGCTCGGGCTGATTCTGCTCGGCCTCGGCCTGCTGTCTGCTTTGGCGCTCGGCACGTACGACCCGGCCGATCCTTCCTTCCGCTTCGTTCCCGTCGAGAACGCCGCCGGGGTCGCGGGCGCGTCGATCGCGCGGCTGCTCGTCGCGAGCCTCGGCTTCGGCGCGGCGGTTCCGGTGCTCGCCGTGCTGGCGCTCGGCGTCCGCTTCGTGACGCACGGCCGGCTCCAGTTCCCGAATCGCCGCTTCTGGCTCGGGATCGCACTCGTGCTCGCCGCGCTCTCCACGATTCCGGCGCTGCTCGTCGCAATGGGGCTCGGCGCCGTTTCGAGCTCGGCGGCCGGTTGGCTCGGCCGCACCCTGGCGGGGCCCGAGCGGCGCCTGTTCTCGGGGCCCGGCGCGCTGGTGATCAACGGGCTCGTGCTCGTGGTCGGCGCGCCGAGCCTGGTCGGCGTCGCGCCGGGCGTCACGCTGACGGCGCTCGGCCGCGGCGTGCAGTCGGCCGCGCGCTCCGTCGGGAACGGCGTGCTCCACGCGGCGGCCGCCACGCGCCTCGCGCTCGTGCGCACGCGCACGAGCCTCGCCGCCGCGGTCGCCGCGCTCGGCGTCTGGCGGGAGCGCCGTGCGCGCCGGGAGCGCGTCGCTGCGCTGCGCGAGCCCGCGCCGGCGGCGCCGGAGGCCGCGGAGGCGGTGCCCGTCGAGGCGACGCGGCCCGTGCCGCGCGCTCGCGCTGCTGCCGCCGCGCCGCACATCGTCGACCATCGCAGCGATCGCAAGGAGGAGCCGGAGCAGGTCGTCTTCACGTTCACCGAGCGGACCTCCTCCGGCCCCTACACGCCGCCCGACGCGAATCAGATCTTCCAGCCGCCGCCCGAGGGCGCGCGTCGCTACGACCGCGACTCGCTGATCATGAACTCGCGCATCCTCGAGAAGAAGCTGGCCGACTTCGGGGTGCAGGGTCGCGTCGTGACCGTCCACCCCGGGCCGGTGATCACGATGTACGAGTTCGAGCCGGCGCCGGGCGTGAAGGTCAACCGCATCACGAACCTGTCGGACGACCTCGCGCTCGCGCTGCGCGCGCTCTCGATCCGCATCATCGCGCCGATCCCGGGCAAGTCGGTGGTGGGCATCGAGGTGCCGAACCCCGACCGGGAGGTCGTCTACATCCGCGACCTGCTCGAATCGAAGAACTACCGCGCCAGCGCGTCGAAGCTCACCTTGGCGCTCGGCAAGGACATCTTCGGCAACCCGGTCGAGGCGGATCTCTCGGCCATGCCGCACGTGCTCGTGGCGGGCGCCACGGGCACGGGCAAGAGCGTGTTCCTGAACTCGCTGCTGTGCTCGATCCTGTGCCGCGCGACGCCGGACGAGGTGAAGCTGCTGCTGGTCGATCCGAAGTTGCTGGAGCTGTCGATCTACGAAGGCATCCCGCATCTGATCGCGGACGTGGTGACGAACCCGAAGCGCGCCGCTGCCGCGCTGCAGGGCATCGTCCAGAAGATGGAGGAGCGCTACCAGCTCATGGCCGCGCTCGGGGTGCGCAACATCGCGCAGTTCAACCGCCGCGTGGACGAGGCGCTGGCCGGCGGCGAGAAGAGCTTCCGGCTGCGCCCGAAGCCCGGCGAGAGCGAGGGCAAGGAAGCCCCCTATCAGAAGATCCCGTACATCGTCGTCGTGATCGACGAGCTGGCCGACCTGATGGTGGTGTCGGCGCGCGACGTCGAGGAGTCGCTGCAGCGGCTCGCGCAGATGGCGCGCGCCTCGGGCATCCATCTCGTGCTGGCGACGCAGCGGCCGAGCGTGGACGTCCTCACGGGCGTGATCAAGGCGAACTTCCCGGCGCGCATCTCCTTCCAGGTCTCGTCGAAGACGGACTCGCGGACGATCCTCGACCAGGGCGGCGCCGAGCATCTGCTCGGACAGGGCGACATGCTGTTCCTGCCGCCCGGCACGTCGAAGCTCCAGCGTCTGCACGGCTCGTTCGTTTCGGAGCGCGAGGTCGCGAAGCTGGTCGAGTATCTGCGGACCCAGGGCGCGCCGCGCTTCGACGACGATCTGATCCGCGTTCGCGAAGAGAGCGATGCCCTCGAGGAGCGCGATGGGGAGACGGACGAGCACTACGACCTCGCGGTGCAGATCGTGGCCGAGACCCGCAACGCGTCGATCTCCTACATCCAGCGGCGCCTCAAGGTCGGCTACAACCGCGCGGCGCGGATGATCGAGCAGATGGAGCGCGAAGGCGTCGTCGGCCCGCAGGTCGGTGTCCGGCCGCGGGAGGTCTTCGTGCAGCAAATCGGTCCCGACGCCGATGCCGAGTAGGCGCGGCCGCGCGCTCGGCCTGCTCGCTGCGGCGCTGCTCGTCGGCGCCAGCGCGAGCGCCGACGGCGAGGAGCCCGACTGCGCCCGGGAGATCGCGGGCCGCGTCCAGGCTCGCTACGACGGCGTCCGCGACATCGAGGCGCGCTTCACGCAGAAGAGCCGGAGCGTCGCGTTCGGCGGCGCACAGGAGACGGAGGCGAGCGGCGTGGCGCTGTTCGCGAAGCCGGGTCGCATGCGCTGGACCTACGAGAAGCCCGAGCCGAGCCTCGTGGTGAGCGACGGGCAGACGCTCTGGATCTACGATCCGGCGGCGCGCGAGGTCCAGGAGTACGCGGTGGGGCAGGGCTTCCTCTCCGGCACGGCCGTGCAGTTCCTGCTGGGCGAAGGACGCATCCTCGACGCCTTCGCGGTTCGCGCCGAGCGCTGCGCGGGGGAGTCCGTGCGTCTCTTCCTCACGCCGCGGGAAGACGCCAGCTACGAGTCGCTCGAGCTGCTCGTGAGCCCGGCATCGGGCGACGTGCGGGGCACCGCGGTGGTGGATCTGTTCGGCAACCGGACGGACGTGGCGTTCGAGTCTCTCCAGCTGAATCGGAACCCGCCGGCGGCGCGCTTCCGCTTCGAGCCCGAGCCCGGCGTGCGCGTCTTGCGCACCCACGAGCCGGCAGGTGCGGGCGTTTCCAAATGATGGAAACGGCCTTCCATGTGCTTCGCATGCCGCAATTCTCGGCGGGAGCGTCGGCGGCTCCGACGGAGGCGTCGGGATTCCGGCAACAGAGACGCAGTTCGGACGCAGCAGGCGACCCGCTGCGGAGCGGCGAAGCGTCGAGTCACTCCTCGGCTGCGCACCCGGGCCCCCGCTGGGCGCCCGGCGCGAACAAGCCGTGAGGCGATCCGAGGTTTCGCGCTCAGCTGCCGGCCACCGAGCGTTGACACCCCCGGGACCCCTCATTAGACTCGTTTCGAAAACCCTCCTGAAAACGGGAGCTTGGGCGATTCTGCGGGTGTTCGAGCGCGATCCTCTGAAGCACGGCGCGGCAGCGATGCTGTGCGAAGCGTTGCCGCAGCGCGTTCGAATCATCCGTGGCGCCGTACGCTCGAACGAGCGTGGATACACCGTGTCTACCTTCACCAAAGTTGCGTGTGGCTCGCGACCCCCGCCGCCGGCGAGACGTCAGATCGTCCGCGGCATGAGCCTTGCAGGCTTGCTGAGCGACCCCGAGAGACGATTCGGGATCCAGCAGGAGAGCGAGCGATGAGCGAGTTCGATTCGGAGTCTGGACGACGGGGCTTCGTGCGCGACGTGATGCGTCGCATCTCGCCGACGGGCGCGCGGCCCGGCGAGAACCCCGAGCCCGAAGCGGGACGCAACCCGGCTCGCAGTCTGCAGGACGAGCTCGAGGATCTGCGCGAGGCGCTGCGCTTCTTCGGCGGCGACTCCGCGGAGTTCCGGCGCCGTCTCGATCGCGTGCTGGCGGAGTACGACGCTCTCCGTCGGCGCCATCACCTGCTGCGAGATCAGCTGGGCGATGCGGAGCGCCAGAACGAGAAGCTCGTCGGCGCGCTGCAGGAGGCGAAGCAGCAGATCGAGCTCCTGAAGGAGGAGGTCGACAAGCTCTGCGCGCCGCCGAACAGCTACGGCGTCTTCATGCGCACCAACAAGGACGGCACCGCCGAGATCGTCGTCGAAGGCAAGCAGATGCGGGTGAACATCCACCCCAACGTCGACACGAGCCATTTCGAGGACGGTCAGCTCGTGGTGCTGAACGAGGCCTTCAACGTCGTCGAGGGCGCCGGGTTCACGCAGCGCGGCGAGATCACGTCCGTCGTCGATCTGCTCGGCGACGGCCGCGCAATCGTGCTGGGTCACACCGACGAGGAGCGCGTGATCACGCTCTCCGAGCCGCTGCGCCGCGAGCGCATCAAGGTGGGCGATCACCTCCTGGTCGATCCGCGCACGCAGTACGCCTTCGAGAAGATGCCGAAGTCGACGGTCGAGGAGGTCGCGCTCGAAGAGGTGCCCGACGTCACGTACGACCAGATCGGCGGGCTCGGCGAGCAGGTCGCCATCCTGCGCGACGCGATCGAGCTGCCGTATCTGCACCCCGAGGTCTTCGCCGAGCACCAGCTCCATCCGCCCAAGGGCATCCTGCTCTACGGGCCCCCGGGCTGCGGCAAGACGCTGATCGCGAAGGCGGTCGCGAACGCGCTCGCCAAGCGCATCGAGGAGCGAACCGGCAAGCAGACGCCGGCGTACTTCCTCAACGTGAAGGGCCCCGAGCTCCTCAACAAGTACGTGGGCGAGACGGAGCACAAGATCCGCGAGGTCTTCAAGCGCGCGCGCGAGAAGGCCAGCGAGGACGTGCCGGTCGTGATCTTCTTCGACGAGATGGACTCCCTGTTCCGCATGCGCGGATCCGGGATCTCCTCGGACATGGAGGCGACCGTGGTCGCCCAGTTCCTGTCGGAGATCGACGGCGTCGAGTCGCTCAAGAACGTCATCGTGATCGGCGCGAGCAACCGGCAGGACCTGATCGATCCCGCCGTGCTCCGCCCCGGTCGCCTCGACCTCAAGGTGAAGGTGAACCGGCCGGACAAGCAGGCCGCCTACGAGATCTTCACCAAGTACCTGACGGTCGATCTCCCCTTCCACGCCCACACCCAGGAGCGCTACGGCAGCGATCGGGTCAAGATCGTGGACGGCATGCTGCGCGATACGATCGACCGCATGTACTCGACGAGCGACGAGAACAAGTTCCTCGAGGTCACGTACGCCAAGGGCGAGCGGGAGATCTTCTACTTCAAGGACTTCTCGAGCGGCGCGATGATCGAGAACATCGTGGCGCGCGCGAAGAAGATGGCCGTCAAGCGGCTGATCGATCACAACGAGCGCGGCATCCAGCTGGAAGATCTGCAGCAGGCGGTGCGGGACGAGTTCAAGGAGAACGAGGACCTCCCCAACACCACGAATCCCGACGACTGGGCTCGGATCTCGGGCCGCAAGGGCGAGCGCATCATCAACGTCCGTACCCTGATCACCGGCATCAGCCGGAAGGAGCGGACGATCGAGAACATCGACTCAGGTCAGTACCTGTAAGTTCGACCCGACGACGATCTCGCGTCTTCCCGGGGCACCGAGCGGAGCGGCAATGGCGATTCCCAAGGTGATGGGGACGGAGATCGAGTACGGGATCACGGTCAAGAACGACCGTGACTTCGATCCGATCTCGAGCTGCGTCCTGCTCGTGAACGCGTACCGCGAGGAGCGTGCGGCGCGGATCCTCTGGGACTACGACCAGGAGAATCCGCTGGCGGACGCCCGCGGCTTCCAGGTCGACGGCGAGAAGTACACGCCGAACCAGCAGGAGAACATCGCCCGCAACAAGACGCTCGAGAACGGCGCGCGGTACTACGTCGACCACGCGCATCCCGAGTACTCCTGCCCGGAGGTCACGAACCCCCGGGACCTCGTGATCCACGAGAAGGCGGGCGAGCGGATCGTCGAGATCTCGCGCCGGGAGGCCTGCGCGCTGCTGCCGGAAGGCATGCAGATGCTGATCCACAAGAACAACAGCGATCACAAGGGCAACAGCTACGGCTCGCACGAGAACTACTTGATGGACCGGCGCACGTCCTTCAAGCAGATCGTCGAGCACCTGATGCCGTTCTTCGTCTCGCGCCAGGTCTACTCGGGCGCCGGGAAGGTCGGGAGCGAGAACCGCGCCCACCGCTGCGACTACCAGCTCTCGCAGCGCGCCGACTTCTTCGAGACCGAGGTGGCGCTCGACACGATGGTGAAGCGCCCGATCATCAACACGCGCGACGAGCCCCACGCCGACCGCGAGAAGTACCGCCGCCTGCACGTGATCGTGGGCGACGCGAACATGAGCGAGTACACGATCTGGCTACGGCAGGGCACGACGGCCCTGGTGCTCTCGATGATCGAGGACGGCGCGGTGAGCCGCGACCTCTCGCTGCGAGACCCGGTGCGCGCGATCAAGGAGGTCTCCCACGACCCGAGCCTGAAGCAGACGGTGGAGCTCCAGAACGGGCGGCGCCTCACCGCCGTGCAGCTCCAGGCCGAGTACCTCGAGCTCGCCCAGCGCTACGCGGCCGGTCGGCAGCTCGAGCCCTGGTACGGCGAGACGCTGACGGAATGGGAGATCGTGCTCGGGGCCCTCGAGCGCGATCCGCTCGAGCTGTCGGACCGCATCGACTGGGTCATCAAGCAGGTGATGATCGAGCGCTTCATGGAGCGGAAGGGCGTGGATTGGGAGTCGGCGCAGGTCCAGATGATGGATCTGCAGTACCACGACATCCGGCCCGAAAAAGGTCTGTATCATCTGCTGGAGCGGCAAGGCCAGGTGCGGCGTGTCGTGACGGACGGTGAGATCATGCGTGCGATCACCGAGCCGCCCGAGGACACGCGCGCCTACTTCCGCGGTCACTGTCTCAAGCGATACGGAGATCAGGTGTTCGGCGTCAATTGGGATTCCATCTCCTTCGGGGTCGGCGACGAGCCGATCAAGCGAGTCTTGATGGCCGAACCGCTCAAGGGGTCGAAGGCGCACGTTGCCGATCTGCTCCAGCGTTCGAAGGACGCCGCGGAGCTCGTCAGGAACCTGCGCGCCTGAGGCGCCCCGGGAGGAAAGAGTCATGTCGGAATCACAGCAGAAGCAGAAGACCGGCGGCGGCGAAGGCGGCGAGTCGAGCACGACCGGTGAGGGCGCCAAGAAGCTGGCCAAGAAGGGCGAGGCGCTCAAGGAAGAGATGGATTCGCTGATGGACGAGATCGACGAGGTCCTCGAGGAGAACGCCGAGGAGTTCGTCAAGAACTACGTCCAGCGCGGCGGCGAGTAGAGTCGCGCAGGATGGCCGCCCTCGACGCGCACCGAGGGACGCGGCAGCACGGGTGAGGGGGGCAGGTGCGGTTCTGGGACGGGTACAAGGGCTCGAGCTTTCTCGAGCTGCTGGCGATCGAGCACTCGCATCTCAAGCCCGACGTACAGCGCTGGTTCGACGAGCTCGGCCAGCTTCCGCCCACGGCGCACGGCACGACCTGCATCGGTCTCCGCTTCGCCGACGGCGCTCTCGTGGCCGGCGACCGCCTCGCGACCATGGGCTACCAGGTGGCGTCGCGCGACATCCAGAAGGTCTACGCCACCGACGACTACTCGATCATGGCGATCGCCGGCGCCGCGGGTCCGGCGATCGAGATGGCGCGGCTGCTCGGCATCCAGTTCGAGCACCACGAGAAGATCGAGGGCGAGCCGCTCGAGCTCGAGGGCAAGGCCAACACGCTCTCTCAGCTCATCCGCCAGAACCTGCCGGCGGCGATGCAGGGCCTCGTGGTCGTGCCGATCTTCGCGGGCTACGACCGGCGCCGGCACACCGGGCGCGTCTGGCGCTACGAGGTCACGGGCGGGCGCTACGAGGAGCGCGAGTACGACGCCGTCGGCTCCGGCTCGATCTTCGCGCGCGAGTCGCTGAAGAAGAGCTTCCGGCCGTCCGCCACGCGCGACGACGCCATCCGGATGGCGCTCGAAGCCCTGAAGGACGCCTCGGACGAAGACCGCGGCACCGGCGGCGTGGATCTGGAGCGGAACATCTACCCGACCCTCAAGACCTGCACCGCTCGCGGCATCGAATCCGTCGCGGACGACGAGATCGCGCGCGCGCATCGAGACGTGCTCGAGCGGCGCCGCCGCCCGGTGGAGGCGTAGCGCATGTCGTTCCCGTTCTACGTCAACCCGGAGCAGATGACCCAGGACAAGGCCGAGTTCGCTCGGAAGGGCATCGCGCGGGGCAAGTCGATCGTCACGATGGAGTACGCGAGCGGCATCCTGATGGTGGCCGAGAACCCGCTCCGCCTGCAGAAGCTCGGCGAGATCTACGACCGCATCGGCTTCGCCGGCGTGGGCAAGTTCAGCGAGTTCGACCGTCTCCGGAAGATGGGCATCCAGTGGGCGGACGTGGAGGGCTATCGCTTCAGCCGCGACGACGTCCGCGCCAAGGCGCTCGCGAACCTCTACTCGCAGGCCCTCGGCGAGGAGTTCACGCGCTCGATCAAGCCCTTCGAGGTCGAGCTCGTGGTGGCCGAGGTCGGCGACGACGGCCTGGCCGGCGCCGAGCGCAACGCGCTCTATCGCGTCGGCTTCGACGGCACGATCTCGGATCAGGAGGGCTACTGCGCGATCGGCGGCAGCGTCGACAGCCTGCAGGCGCACCTCGCCGCCAACTACCGCGCCGGGCTCCCGCTGCGTGACGCGCTGCGCCTCGGGCGCGACACGTTGCAGCGCGCGGAGAACGGCCAGCCGGACATCGCCGCCGAGAAGCTCGAGGTGGTGGTGCTCGATCGCGCGAAGACGGGGCGGCGCTTCCGCCGTCTCGGTGCCGACGAGATCCGCGAGCACTTGACCCGCTGATCCCCTGGGGGCTCGCGAGCCTCCGCACGATCCGAACGCGACGGCGCGGCAACCTGCAGATCGCACGCAAGCTGCGGCTCGTACCTGCCGATATCGGAACGGCTACATTCGGCCAAGCCGGGGCGCTCAACACAGTGCAGAAGCGAATCTACGGGGTCGAGACCGAGTACGGCATCATCTTCACGCCCGAAGGGCGGAAGACGCTCCCCGTGGAGAAGGCGATCCGCTTCCTGTTCGAGAAGCTGATCACCACCGAGC
>Ga0187892_10001233_pt1 | contig 59854 bp, 59 predicted proteins | sample MA1701073metaG_FD_139345 | JGI IMG/M metagenome (GOLD analysis project Ga0187892, IMG submission 139345) | Bio-ooze microbial communities from a basaltic lava cave in the Kipuka Kanohina Cave System on the Island of Hawaii, USA - MA170107-3 metaG ...
CCCCAGAATCTCCGCGGCCTCATACCACTGCAGGCGGCCATCGATCGCTCGTAAGATCACCTCTTGCACCTTCATGGCCCGCTCCCCGGCCGAGGGCGGGGAGAGCCGTGTGTCCATCCTGGCAACCTCCCTTCCCGAGAGGCCGCCACTCTACCCGTCCTCCGCCCCAAGCGGACAGTTCATTTGCTACGAGAGGCGGACATTTCACATGCTACCGACAGGCAAGCCGAGCAGGGTAGACAGTCTGTCAACCCCACGGTACAATGCGCCCATCGGATCGCGTGCCCGCCGGACCCAGCCAAGATCCATGCCGCCCCCCGGAAGAGTGGTCCACATGAAACTTGCTGACCTCATCGAGCACCACGCCCGGGCGCTGCGGGCGGAAGGGGACCGCGTCTCGGCGCAGGGACTGGACGCCCCCGTCGTCGTCACGCGGGGGCGGCGCCTGTCCACCCACGGTACCCTCCATCTCTACGAGCTGGAAGTGGCGGCTGAGGCGAGGCTCCCGGAAGATCTTCCCGTCACGCTCATTCCCTCCGGCGAGATAGAGCCGACCGAAGGGTTTGTCGTCGGCCGCCGCGCGCAGTCCGTGCTGCTCCAGACCTTCGATGCGATCGGCCCGACCGTCGGCTCAGCGACACTCGTGCCCGACGCCACCGGGTTTTTCGACACGGCGTCCCGTCGGCTCGCCGACATGGCCGCGAAGCCTCAGGCGTACTCGCTCGGACCGGCCGAGCGGCTCCTCCCGTGGTTGAACCCCGACCAAGCCGCCGCACGCCAACCCGTCGCCGCCGCGGCCCCATCGGTGTTCAGCACGTTGTGGGAAGAAGATCGTGCGGCGCGGCTGACCAAGCTGGCCGCGGCGGTGCTCGAGGTCGTTCGGGGCAACAAGAAGGTCCTCCTGATCAGCCCGAATCATCAGACTTCGGACGAAAGCCTGGGTGCGATCGCCCGTGCGATGCGCGGCGCCAGCCTGCCGTTCAAAAGCCTCCTGAGCCGGTACGAGATGCCCGTGCTCGGGGACGCGGCCGGGATGCCGCTCGCGGAGCTGGGATTCGAAGCCCAGATGCATCAGTTCTATGCGCGGTCCAGAGCCGACAAGGCTTCGCTCCGCCGCCAGTACGAGCGATTCCGCGAGCTCACGCCGATCCTGGCCTACAAAGCCGAGAAGCAGCGCGATCTCAACGAGGTCAAGCTGCTCGAGTGGCGCCTGCTGACGCAACTGAGCGAGCTCCAGGGCAAAATTAAGGACATCGACGAGACCCTGGCCAGCTACGAACAGATCCCGATCTGGAAGCGACTGGCGATGCAGACCCTGGGCAAGAACGTCGCCACCCTCGGTGACTACCGCCGCATCCACGAGCAGACCATTCACAATCTGATGCGGGAACTGGAGACGGCCAAGCAGCGGATCGAGGCGCTGAGCCCGGAGGCGGCAATCCCGAAAGAGATGCGACCGGAGTACGACGGGCTCAAGGAAGAGATCATGCGGCTGGGCGGAACGAAGAAGATCCGCGAATTGCTGGCCGCCGAAGAAGGGACCAACCGTCAGGCGTTCATCCAAAATAAGCGGGTGGTCGCGACCACCGCCGCGCGGGTGATCTCGGATCCGCTTTTCAGTCGAGTTCGATTCGACGTGTTGATCGCCGAGGACGCCTTCCATATCCAGCCGGCCTACCTGCTGGCCGCCGCCGGCCTGGTCCGCGAACGCATCGTGCTCTGCGCAGACCCTCAGGACCCCGCCGCTCTCTGGGCGCAAACGGCCACGGGAGCGACCGCGCGCTGAATGCCGTGCCAATATCACCGCGATCACGAGCCAGGCCCGGCCCAAGGGATCATTTGAAAAGTAGAATGTCCACAATTCTTGTGTCCCCTTGTACGTAAGCGGTGTCCTCTTCCTATACCGAGGTGATGAGCATTGATGAAGCGAAAGGAGGGAAGGTGAAGTCCTGGTTCTTGATTGCTTTGCTCATTGAGATGGCACTGATTTGTCCAGCTTCCGTGAGAGCCGGTGAATTAGAAATTCTCTCGAGTGAGTCCTCGCTTTACATAGAAGTTATGCCTCACGCAACAAAATGGATGAAGGCGGTGTTGGAGCACAATACGAAGATTCTCATTGGCTATTCTTGGCCCGACTATCGAAAAGGGGTAGCGGGTGAACTTCGCAACAGGAGTTCGAATTTATACACAAGCCTTTACGATAGAAAAAAGTCTGTGAACCAATTTTTCAGAAGTGCAACCAAGATTTATCTCACAATATTTAGAGATCTCGACATGGCAGGACTGCAGAAAGCTGCGACTGTCTGTTTTTTTGATGGCGGCAAGGCTCACCCTCAATGGCCCAAGACCTATATCGATCTTCAGAAGCTGTCAGACATGGAAAAGCTCTTCTGCCTTGATTTTAGCGCGCTGCGGTCAGAGTGGTATGTCTCATACGGATTTGCTCAACTTGAAGAGGTATCCTAGGCCTAGTAGACTATTGCTGCACCTACAATCCCGACAAAGAACTCACGCTTGTGACGCGCCCCGATGGGCAGACGCTCACACTGGGCTATGAGCCCACAAGTGGGCGCCTGAGTTCTCTCACCCTGCCGGGCAGCCAGATGCTCACCTACGCCTATCATCCGGCAACGGGGAACCTCACCTCGATCACCGCCCCCGGCAGCACGCTCAGCTATGCCTATGACGGGTCGCTGCTCACCAGCACGACTTGGACGGGGACGGTCGCGGGCCCGTCAGCCGCACCTACGACAACAATTTTAGAATCTCGTCTCAGAGCATGAATGGTGGAGACACCATCAGCTTTGGGTACGACAACGATTCGCTGCTCACCAGCGCGGGCGAGGAGACGATCACGCGGCGAACGGACAACGGGCTGATCACGGGGACCACGCTCGGTACGGTCACTGACGCTCGCAGCTACAGCACATTTGGCGAGCTCAGCAGCTACACAGCGAACGTCAGCGGCGCGCCGGTCTTCAGCAGTGGGAATAGGGGTCAGAGTGAGCTACCCCCGATTGCGTGGACACCCTGCGAAGGGGACAGGGTTGTGGTGTCCCGTCCACGTGTCCGGCAGGGGTGATGCCACGGAATCATGCCGATCGATTCCCCACAGGCTTAAAGCGTCAGCGCGCGCCGCACGCGCCTTGACGCCACTCAGGACGATCAGGGATAATGCGACTCCCTGCTGTCCCACGAACCCAATCGGTCAAGCCTTCTTGAAGGACGCTCAAAAAGGCTTGCCAACGAGGCCGCAGGGAGCGAGGAACCCGAGGCGTACTCATCGCGGTACGTTGAGGGGACTGAGCGACCGAGAACGAAGTTGGAAGCCTTTTTCAGCGTCCACGCGTGCCGAAGTGGCGGAATTGGCAGACGCACTAGATTCAGGGTCTAGCGCCCTCACGGGTGTCCGGGTTCAAATCCCGGCTTCGGCACCACTTCATTTTCAAGTAAGAGATTCAAACGCTTCCCTCTATATCTGATGACCCATAGCTAACGAACCAGGCTTCCCTCACAAATCCCCGAAGAAGATCGTATAATTAGGTTTGATGGCCAGACAGCGGCATCTCAGCAGAGCGCCCATTACCGAAGCGCTGATCGATGTTCGTGTGAAGCTCCCTGTAGAGACCCAGGTTGTAACGCTTATCCATTCTTTACAGGAGCGAATCCGGGAACGGTTCCCACGGGAAAAACAGATTCAACACGTCCAGTACGAATATGCAATCGGGCCACCTCCTAAAGAAAAGACCACAGCGAGCAATATTGGGTATAGGTATGACAGCATTGACGGTCGTCAAGTCATTCAAGCAAAGCTTGACGGCTTCACATTCAGCTGGCTCAAGCCATACGAAACATGGGAAATTCTTCGTAGGGAAGCTTATTCAATGTGGCAATTGTACCAGGAAATTATGAAGCCCGAAGCGATTACCCGTGTGGCCACTCGCTACATTAATCAGATCCAAATACCTGGGCCTCTGATTGATTTTGATCACTACCTTACGGCAGGCCCTAGAGTGCCGAAAGCTCTTCCTCAAGCACTGGGAAGTTTCCTCACGCGAATTGTCGTTCCTGATGAAAAGAACCAGGTCACGGCAATTATTACCCAGATATTTCAACCAGGTCCCAACCCACAGGTAATACCTGTGATACTGGACATTGATGTCTTCAAGGAGAAATTGTTTGAAAATGAGAGTGTTGCTTGGGATACAATAGATAGCCTAAAGTCGGTCAAAAACCTGGTATTCTTCGATAGCATCACCGAGAAGACAGCGGAGCTCTGCGAATGACCACGGCTGCTGCCTACCCATACCCGATCGTTGATCTGCTCGGATACGCGAGTTCGAGTAGTCAGAGTGCTATCGACAAAGCTATCCGGGCAACATCGGACCACTTGGAGCTCCCTGCTTCCAGACAGAAAAGGAGAGAGGCAATCGATGCGGTCATGGATTCTTATAGACGGTCCCAGCAAGGTGAGATGGATGAAGTTATTACACCAATCTCTGAAACCACGTATACAGAAACGATTGATTTCCTGCGAAGGTTACCATCATCTCTGCCAATCCCAGAAGTTGTCGTAGAACCTGATGGAGATCTCGGTTTGGAATGGTACATTAGTAATTACTGCTCCTTCGTCGTTGGTTTCTCAGGGAACGGCATCATTTCATATTCAGGTCTGTTCGGAAGAGGACGCAAGACATATGGGACTGAGTTCGTTTCTGAGACTATACCTCGGACCATTGTTGAGAATATTAGGCGGCTTTTCGCCTAGTACGACCCTATGCCCAAGAGTTTCTCGCGACGAAACGGTGTCCAAGTATCAGCTGGAGAAGGACGACCTTAGGCAGGATGGTACCTTGCGCTATAAGGCGCTCTTGCCCGGCCGTGATGGCAAGAGGTCCGTGTTCCGAATATGCGGTCTTACTGAATTAGAAATTTGGGATCTTGGCCTAGAGAAAGTAGCTATGATCAGATGCTTGCCCCTCTTAGGGCGGTTCGATTTGAAAGCTGCTCTGGTGTATGACCAGAAATTAAACATCCTCCCGGATGAAGACCCGCGTTCACGACACGCTGACATAGTTGGTTGGCCGGCGGAGAAAGACAAAACACGCTCGATCGCTCAAGTCCTTGCCGCAGAGGCCGTGATAAGAAATAGGACGTAGACAGACAGAGCCCTCGTCTAGCATTTTCTACAAAGCGCATCAAATCCCGTTCTCATAGACGGACCTAATCTCTTAGCCGCCTTAGCCGCATGACATGTTTTCTAGACGATCTGGTGCATCTTGCCGCATGGATGGAAGCGCTTGGGCATAGATGTCCAGCGTGATCTCGATTCGTTAGGGTCCTAAACTAGTTGGAACGACTTTTGGCGTGTCCACGAACCTTTGCGGCGAGCCCACTGAGGCCGTTTTCATTTCTGGGCTTGCATTCGTTCCATGAGAGGCTCTTTCCGCTTCTGGCGCGAAATGTTGTTGTACAGCCTCGCGACTTACGTCTTTTCCCGAGCCGCTTGACTAAGCGCCGCTCTCCTCTTTTCCCCGATCGGCTATAAGCCGATTGCCAAGCGGTGTGGACCTGACGTACACTCTTCGCGCTCACGTCTGTCACACGGGCAGTCGGTCGACTCGTGGCAATCCCGCATGCCAATCGTCGAAAGGAGACACCATGGCGGCGCGCAAGCCTGAAGACTGTCACCGACTCTTTGCCGAGACCTTCTCAGCCGGCCAACTCGATGCCCTCATGGCCCTCTATGAGCCGCGCGCCCAACTTGTTCCGCAACCCGGACAGCCACCCGTCAGTGGTGAAGCCGCCAGAGACGCGCTACGCGGGTTTCTCGCGTTGAAGCCATCCATCAGGATCGAAACGCTGAGCGTGATCAAGACCGACGACCTCGCCCTGCTGCGGTCGAAGTGGACCCTGACCGGCACCGGAGCCGACGGCAAGCCCATCACCATGTCGAATCGCGCCACCGAAGTGGTGCGTCGGCAGCCGGATGGAACGTGGCGCTTTGTCATCGATCATCCATTCTGTGGGGATGCGTAAGCTGCCGGGCGAAGGATGCCTGGGGGTCATGCTCTAAGCAGGAGGCATCATGATGGACACGGCGAGTTGTTGGCCGGTGTTCATGGCCGGCCTTGTGATCGGATTCTTCGCTGCCGTCATGCTGAAGGCTTTGATCGGGTGACCGTCCAACAGGGAGTGCACACTGCTCGACCCAACCAGGGAGGTGTCCTATGAGTGTGGGAGCGAAGAGGACTCTTGGCGCGCGCGTCAGCGCGCTGCTCAGCTTTCTCTGCGGGCTGTTCGGCCTCTATGTCGGGCTCACGGACCGTCTGTGGAAACTAGGATCACTCGGCTGGTTTACCGGCGGCACCCTGCTGGCCCTCATCGCACTGTTCCTCTTGGTCGATGGCGCCCTCGCGTCCCAGAAGAGCAGGTGAGCCTTCCGCTTATTGTTTGGCGGCGCGCTGGGCCAGTAGCGTGTTGAGTTCCTGTTGGGCGTCGGAATAGGTGGGCTGGATCTGAACGGCCTCCCGCAAATGGGCGATGGCGCTGTTCTCGTCACCTTGCTTCAGCAACGCGCGCGCCAGGTTCCGGTGCGCCGTGGCATCCTCTGGTTTGAGCTGGATGATCTCGTGAAACTCGTTGGCGGCCCCCTGCCAGTCACCCTTCAGGTACAGGGCTACCGCAAGGTTGTTGTGAACCATGACCAGGTTCTGCTTGACCGGCGGCTTGAGCCTGATGGCCTCCCGGTACTGGGCGATCGCGCCGTCCCGGTCCCCCTTCTTCTGGAGCGCGAGACCGAGATTGCTATGGATCATCGCGTCATAGGGGTAGAGCCGGATGGCTTCCTGAAACTCCGCAATCGCGCCCTCCACGTCGCCCCGTTTGTACAGCGCCATGCCTTGGCTCGAATGCTGTCCAGCGAGTTCCGGACTGGGCTTGAGCGGCTGCAGCGCAAACTTTATGGCCTTCTCGCCGTGCTTTGAGACCTGAATGATCTCTGCCCGAGGTTGATAACCCTCTTTCCGGAACTGAAGCGCGTGCGGGCCCGGGTCGAGCGAGACTCTGAATGGCGTCCTGGCCACGTGGACCTTGTCCACCACGACCTCTGCGCCGGCGGGGCTGGAGTTGATCGAGACCATGACTGCGTCCGCTTCAGTGAATCGCGCCGGTCCTGGTTCCAGGCCCGCACCGGGCCGCCCCTGGCTCGGCGGTTTTGCATCCGGAGCCCCGATGGGCTCGTCGTGCACCACCTCAGGTGGCGCGAAGGGAGTTGGTACGGCTCCTCCATCTACGACCGTCCCGGTCGCCTCTGCCGGAGGCTCTGGCGGTTGGACGACCGGACTCTGAGTCTCAAACGGCGGCGTATAGGACATCGGGCCGGTGGGCGCGTTCCCGCCTGCGCCGGGCTGGGGACCGACGTAGCGTCCGACCATGCCGGTCCGCAACGCGTTGAAGGCAGCCCAGCCAAGCACCAGCGCGAGCACGGCGAAGGCGATGTGGCGCGGCCGCCAGGCCCACCGGGGGGACGGGCTTGGCTCCGGGACCTCCACGGGGGGCGAATCGGCCTCATCCTCTTGAGGCGATACCACGCGCTGACGCGATACGACGCGCACATGGGGAGCATCTCGGGCAGGGATCGCGGCCGGCTTCCCAGCCGGCGGAGCCGAGAACTTCAAGGGAACACCCAACTCCTTCTGAAGCTTCTCTTCCCTCAAGATCTGCCCGGCCAGATCGCGGGCAATCCCAAGGCGACCGGCGAGCTCCAGCAATTCCCATCTTTTCCCGTCTGAGATGACCCCTTGAGCCAGCGCCGCACGTACCGCCTGGCGCAACTCCTCTTGCGGAGGCAGGCCGGAGGCAGGGACAGAGGAATCCTCCACAGCCGGCCGTCCGATCAAGGGGACGGGGTTGGCGACAGCGGGGCGGGATCCGGGCGCAGCACCACCCAGTTGCTGCGCCAGCTCGGTCGCGTTCCAGCGCCGTCGTGGCTCGCGATGCAGGCATTCCTCGATAATCCTCCGCCAGGCTGCCGGCACCTCAGACGGGATGTGCGCGGGTTTGGTCAAGAGGCTGGCCATGAACTGCGCATCGGTTTCTCCCTCGTGGGCGAACCGACCGGTGAGACAGTACAGCAGCGTGACGCCGAGTGCATACACATCGGTGGCGGGGCTGATTTCGTTCCCGAGCGCTTCAGGTGCCATGTACCGGAGCGTGCCCTTGCCTCCGGTCCCCGACATCTGGGTGCCTTCCACCGCGCGAACCAATCCGAAGTCGCCGAGTTTCCAGCGCCCCTCTACCCGAAGGATGTTACCTGGCTTCACATCCCGGTGCACGGACCCTCTGGAGTGGATATGGGCCAGAGCCAGGGCAATTCCCTGTCCCATCGTCCAGAGTTCCTGGTCCGGAAGCCGCCGGGGCGGCTGAACCGCCTTTCCGAGAGCTACCTCCCCTAGCTCCGTGACCAGAAAGATCGTGCCCCCCAGCGTCCCCTCTGCGATCTGACCAGAGGTGCGGTAGGCAAGAATGTAGTCGTGAGTCAGCCCGGCCAGTGCACGGATTTCACGCAGGACCACCTCGCGCTGGGAATCGTCCTCCGGTGAGAGGAGCTTGACCGCCACGCGGGCGACGAAGCGCCCGCCCATCTCCTCGCTGGCCTCGAAGACCCAGCCATACGAGCCCTTCCCAATGGCTCGGGTGAGGCGGTAGCGGTTCTCGAGGACGGTTCCGATTAGATGCTCAGCGTTGATCATCTTGGGGCCAAATTCGAATTTCGAAATTCGAAATTATTGTCTTGAGGTCACCCTCACCACCGCGACAGTCACATTGTCCGCTCCACCCGCGCCCAAGGCCGCCCGGACCAGTTGGTCGGTGACGTCACGTGCTGAGCGGGCATTGGTACGGGACATCATCTCGGCGAGTCGGTCTTCGCCGATGACGGCGTTCAGTCCATCGGTACAGATCAGGACCACGTCACCCGTCGCCAGCGTCAACTCCGCTTCTTGGCCCTCCGTGCCCTCCCGCCACCCCGGCGTCGCCTCTACCGACACGGCCGAATCTCCCCCGCCCAGGAATGCCAGCAGGCGATTACGGCTAGGATGGTCCTGCATCTCCGCCTCGCCGATCTGCCCGACCTGCCTCAGCACTTCCACGACCGAGTGGTCTTGCGTACGATAGAGCCGCTGCCCGTGCCGAAAGTGATAGAGCCGGCTGTCCCCGACATGAAGATGTAGGGCCGAGCGCGGCGTCACGACTGCCGCGAGCGCTGTGGCGCCCATGCCGCTCAGCTCAAGCTGTGCATCTGCCCTGGCCCTGACCAGTCGGTTTGCCTCATCAAGCGCCTGACGCAACGCCTGAAAACGGGCAAGGAGCGGGCGATCCGGGGACACCGATCCAGCACTTTGGATGAGCCGGTCGCGCGCGATCCGGCTGGCCACCTCCCCGCCAGCCTGGCCGCCCATTCCGTCTGAGACGACCACCAAGACCCCGGACTTTCCGGCGAGCGGCGCGACCCCGATGGCATCCTCATTCTTCGCACGCACCAGACCCGTATGGGTGACCCAGGCCACCTCCAGACCCGGCAACGTCAAGCTTTCAATCATCAGGAATGCCTCTTAGTTGAACCTGGCCCGATGGTGATTCCTTTCTGTGAGGCGTGGGCGATGGCCCGGGGCGAAGGAGCGGTCAGCCGGTTGCGAGTTGTACCGGATTACCCTAGCGCGAGACTGGAAAAACGTCAAGGAAAAGGACCCGCCCGGAAAGGAGAGAACATGACGACGAAGCGAGGGCGCGTGACTCTCGGTCGTGGTGCGGGTATACTGCGTGCACGGGCGGACACCGACCGGAGACCGACACTCCGGCGCCTACCGGTTCGGTTTGACGACGACACCATGGGGAGATGGGTCGCCGATGTTGAAGGATGACCTGGCGAGCGCGTTCCTCAGCACGCGCTCATTCAAGTGGGATCCCGCCTCCGGCTTCAAGCTGACGTCCGGGATCAGCAGCCCATACTACGTCGATTGCCGAGCCCTCATGGCCTATCCCGGCCCCCGTGATTTGGTCGCGCGCCTCGCCTGTGAGACACTCCGGGGACTGGAGTTCGACGCGATCGGCGGGCTGGAGATTGGCGCCATCGCGATCGCCACGGGGATCGCGGACTACGCGTACCGGGTTCAGCCACGATGTGAGTGGCGCACGTTCGTGGTCCGCAAAGCGCCGAAGGACCACGGACTCCAGAAGCTCATCGAGGGCGCGATCGTGCCGGGCGACCGCGCGCTGATTGTGGACGATGTCTTGACCAGCGGAGGATCGGTCATCAAAGCGGTGAGAAGCGCCAGGGAAGCCGGCCTCAAAGTGTCCCACGCGCTCGTGATCGTCGATCGCAACGAGCAGGATGGGCGGGCGCGCGTCGAGGAACAGGGGGTGACCCTGCTCAGCTTGCTGACGATCGCAGATCTGACAGCGCTCCACCCGCGACCGCCCGGAACAGGGAGGTAGGAGACCGACCCCCGCCCCGGGTGCACCGGACCCGTTCACCCAGCCTTACACCGAAACTCCAGGCCCCACCGTCGCTCCGTGTGAACCTCCGCTCCTGCCACGCTGTCCACGATGCGGTGCCTCGCCTTGGCTTCTCCCTCGCGCACAATGCGATACGGCCCTCCGCAGTGCTTCTCCATCAGTTGCAGCGCATCCGCCCGGAACGAGGACAGCAGGGGGCCACGCCCGGCCTGGTACGGGTAGACGACCACCCCGCCGGTGTCTGTCTCCTGCATGAGCTTGGCGCCCTCGGCACAGCCGCCGCACAGCAGCACCAGCGCCAGGAGCGAGGCTCTTGACCAGCATCTCAGAGCGGTCCTATGATAACGAGAGCTTGTCATCACGTTCGATCCGGCCCCTGCGAACCACATCGGTCGCGCGTACACGAGGAGGTTGCCCATGACACCCCGAACGTTCGCCGCTTGTTTCGGGCTGGGCCTGGCTTTGCTGCTCGCGGGCAGCACCACCGTCTCGGCCCATCATTCCTATCTGCTCACGGTCCAGCAGCTCAATGCCGGGTTGGCCAAGGCCAGCGCCCCCTCCGCCAAGGGCTTTTTCCTGATTGATGTGCGATCTCCTGAAGAGCACGCCACCGGTGTCATCCCGGGCACTGACCTGAATATCGAGTACCGCGACATGAAGGTCCGCCATCGCGAAATCGGTGCGAGACCGAACGACCATATCGTGGTCTATTGCCAGTCTGGGAAGCGCAGCAACATCGCGGCGGAGACGTTGGCCGACCTGGGCTATACGCACGTCTACAACGTGCAAGGCAGTATGGACGCTTGGATTGCCGCCGGGTACCCGGTCCAGCCGATCCGGCGTTGAACACGAGGGCGGCTTCTCCCTCCTCTCCCCTCGCCTCAGCTTCCTCGACGCGGCCGGACCCCGATCACGGACGGCAGAGGGATGTGCCGTGTCGCGCTCCCTTCCACCAGAGGTTGCCACGGTAGTCGTTCGCGCAGGTCGCGCCTGTGCGCCAGGACCTCGCCTCCGATGAAAAGATCGGAGGACGTCCCGCCGTCCATCGCCATCGCTCGGGTGAGACCCGGAAGTCCGTCCCGGAGACATTCGGCCAACTCAAACAGAGCGACGATGTCGGCCGTCTTGATGATCAGGATCTGCCCAGCCAGATTCTCCCCGACCACCGTCTGCTGCGCTTGCTTTCCGGTCTGGCGGACTCTCAGCTTTCTGCGCTGATCCAGCAACATGAGTGATTGGGCCGCCTCGCGGTAGGTGGGGCGGTCCTCGTCAAACGCCTCTACAGAGAGATCCAGCACACGGGCTTTGCGGAGTCCCGGTTCAACCGGTTCGGCGGCAAACAACCCTTGCCAATGCGGATGCCGTTTGCCCAGTGAGCGCCCGTCCTTCAGGAGCAGGCCCAGGTAGCTGTAGTCCTCCCGAAAGAGCCCGGCGTTAAACACCACATCGGCTCCGGTTCGCCGTTGCCATTCCTGGATCGTCAACGGAGCGGGAAGCCCTTCGTCACGGTAATGGTACGTGGAAAATCGGAAGCGCTCCGGGTCCACCTTCACGATCAAGAGCGGAGGCACTTGATCATGACAACCTGCGCCAGGGTTCCACATCGTCACCTCCAGGCCATCTGCCAGCCGGTCCCATTGAAGCTCCTGCCCAATCCCCGGGCCAGGCAGGCTGCAGAGCCCTCCCAGGACGATCGCCGCCAGAGCCAATCGGAGGCGCCGCCCGTTTCGTCCAGTACCCCTTTGCCGGAGGCCCGGATATCTTGAATTACCGCGAGACCGCCAGGATCTCATGGAAGGCCTCCGCCAGCCGCGGATAGCGAAAGCGGTATCCCCATCGCTCGGCGCGCTGGGGCACGACCCGCTGCCCCGTCAGAAGCAGTTCGTCTGCCATCTGTCCCAGGGCGAGCCGAAGCAGGAACCCCGGCACGGGGAGCCGGGCCGGTCGGTTCAACACCCGACCCAGCGTGCTAGCGAACTCTCGGTTCGTCACCGGATGGGGGGCTGTCGCGTTCACCGGTCCACGGAACGTCGGATTCCCCATGGCCGTCACCAGCAGGTCCACCAGGTCGTCTCGATGAATCCAGGAGATCCATTGAGTCCCGCTGCCCATCGGGCCACCGAGGCCGAGACGAAACAGGGTGAGCATCTTGCCTAGCGGACCACCGCCTTTCCCAAGCACCACGCCGATCCGAGGCAGCACCACGCGCATGCCAAGCGGCTCCGCCGCTCGCGCCGCTGCTTCCCAGCCCGAGCAGAGGGAAGCCAGAAATCCCGCTCCAGGGGGTGACTCTTCCGTGAGCGTCTCGTCACCTCGCGGTCCATAGTAGCCAATCGCGGAGGCACTGATCAGCAGGCCGGGCTTCACGCCGCTGGTGGAGAGAGCGGACACGAGGCCGGCCGTCGTCCCGATCCGGCTTGCTCGGTGGTCGTCCTTGACCCGATCGGTCCATCGTCGGCCCGCGATCGGCTCGCCGGCGAGATTGATGATCGCTTCGCAGCCCTGCAAGGCCGCCAGGTACTGGGGACTGGACCGCTGGGCTCCCTCCCATCCGGTCAGCGACACGCGCTGGTCCAGGCGCGCCACTGCCGACCCGGGATCGCGTGTGAGCACAATCACCGAATGGCCGAGCTTCACCAACTTCTGGCACAGTGGCCGGCCGATAAACCCAGTACCGCCGGTCACGACGACGCGCATCGGTCGCCCCTCGTAACTCCCCGATCGAGTGGCGCCGAGTATAAAGGGAGGCGGTGGGCCGGTCAATCAGGCGGAAACTTAGCGGGGGTGATCGAAGGATCCGGCGGCGCGGATACGCGCGACATCCCACACTCGCACACCGCGACAGGGGTTCTCCACGGACTCCAGCAGGGCGGCGGTCATCTCTCCGACCGTGATCAGCCCCAGGCGGAAAGCCGTCTCTCTGGTCGCAGGGAGATGCTCCAGCAGACGGTAGATCGGCACCAGGCAGAGAGGCCAGCGATGGCCAGGCCCCGTCACGTACCAAGGCCGCAGAATGGTGGCGGAGAGGCCGCTCGTGCGGATGTGCGCCTCACAGTCTGCGCGCACCTGCACGAAGGCCTTCATGACTGGGGCCGGCTGCGCCACACTAACGTACACGAAATGTTGGACCCCAGAGGCTTTGGCTGCGGCCACAGCCGCACGAGTCGAAGCCAGGTCAACGGCGCGGAACTGCCTGGCCTTCCAGGGCGCAGGATGCGGTACGCCGACGAGGTGTACCAGGGTGTCCGCCGGCGGTATCTGACCGGCATACGAGGCGCTTTCCAAGGCATCGCCCGACACAGCCCGGCATCCGGGCGGCAGCTTCCGCTCCGATCCAGCCCGCACCAGGGCACGAACATCATGCCCTCGTCCGATCAGCCTCGCAGCGAGCCGTGTCCCCATGTACCCCGTCCCCCCGGTGAGAAAGACCGTCCTGGGGAGAGGAGCCGTGTCGTTCGTCTTCACCGCTTCTCCTGGCCTCACCCCTCACCCTAGAGCAATCCAGTCCTGACCCACGACCAAGTCGAGAAGGCCGTCTGCGGGAGGGTCATCGGGCATACCACGCCAGCCAGTTGACACCCGGAGGAGGCGGGGACTAGCATGCCCGTGAGCGTCTGGCCCTGATTCGCACCCCTGCTCGGCGATCCGTCTCGTCAGCCCAGGAGGCCACCATGCCAAACCCCGGTCCGAAGGAGCCGAAAGGAATTTCCGAGATCATTGACTATACCAGCCGGAATATCAAGACGATTCCCGCCGACGCCACGATACAGGAAGCCGGACGCCTGATGGACAAGTTCAGCGTGGGCTCGTTGCTCGTGGTCAAGGATGGGCAGTATGCCGGCATCGTGACCGATACCGATTTGGCCAGGAAGGGAGCAGCGAGGGGCATCAACCCGGAAAAGGAGCCGATTAAATCCCTGATGAGCAGCCCGATCATCACGATCGAGGGGCATCGCTCGGTTGAAGAAACACAGGCCTTCATGAAGGCCAGAGGCGTGCGGCACCTTGCCGTGACGGAAGAGGGAAAGATCGTGGGGGTCGTGACGCTGAGTGACGTGATCCGGTACTACGCGAACTTTTTCGCTACCACGGAGTAGCCGTGACGGCTGTTATGCAGTCTTCTTGCCCTTGAACTGCTTCATGGCTTCGGCCAACGCCTTTCCCATTGAGGCGGTCGCATCCAACAGCGCGTCCTCGAACGCTCGCGTCACCACGTTGTGATACTCTGTCCCGAGCTCAGATTCTGCGAAGGCCACGTAGCGCTCTAGCTCCCCATCGCTCAAGGTTTGATAGGTGTAGAGGGAATGGACGATCCCCATTTGATCAAAGGCCTGCCGCATCTGAGGTCGCTGTCGCTCGACCTGAATCCTGACTCGATCCGGGCCGAGTCTCTTTTCTCTGGGCTGAACTGAGTCCAACGCGGTGGCAACGGCTATCGCCGTCGATTGCGCGACACTCAAAGTCAGCTCCGTGGAATCCGCGGCAAGGTTGAGGCGTCGAACCAGCGCAAACCGATTGGGGTCGGGCGGGGCCGCTTGAAGCTTCTTCGCGAAGACCTGGGCCTGTTGGGCGCCCTGGGGAGTGGAGGCCGCTTCCTCAAGGCCGGTGATCTTTTTCCCCAATTCGGTCCGGAGCCACTCCAGGACCTTCCGCATGGTTTCTGGATTCAGGTCCTTCTCAATCTGCTTCGAGACCTGCCCTTGAAGTCGCTCGGCATTGTACGAATCCCTGAAGGCTTTTTGGAATGCTTTGTACACGGGCTCCGGCACCTTGCCTTGGTGTTCAGCCAACTGAGACATGGTGACGAGCGGAAGCTGGTGAATCTGGTACTCGAGCCCGGACAGCTTCACCAGTTCCTTCGTGAGGGCCTCCTTCTGGGGCGACTCGGCCGTGGCCGGGAGCGCCAGGAAAGCGAGGCTCAGGAACGCGAGCAACCCTGTGCGATGCCGCATAGACAACTCCTGGTTGGCGTAAGGACGACCATGTGTTATCAGTCCGGACCCTGCATCCCCGACACAGGCCCCGGAGCGGACCATTCCCCGAATTAATCTAAGGATGCAACGAAACCCGCCAAAGATCAACCTGGAGCTCACTTTGATCTTGTCGGAAGATCGGGGCTAAGGCTTGAGCCCATAGGTGCGCGCCGGACGGCTGAGAGAGACCCTGATGCCGCCGGTGTGGCCCGGAGCCGGCCCGTCTTGTCTCCGCAGCTCAGCCTGCTGAAGGATCGTGCGAAGGAGATCGCGCGGGACTCAGCCGCCGAAGTGGAGGATCGTCGGAAGCGTCGAGGCGGCAGGACCGGGCAGGTTGGAGAACATGAGTGTGGCGGAGACCACCCAGTCGATGATGGGCTGGGGGTAGATCCCCAGGACCAAGGTGCCGGCGAGACTGGCATACACGACCGCCTTCATCGGCAGAGAGATCCTGAGGGGTGACGGATCCGTCGGCTCGTTGATGTACATCTTCTTGACTATGACCAGGTAATAATACATTGAGATGACGATGTTGATCAGCCCGACGACGATCAACGTGTACAAGCCTTCGTTGATCGCGGCCACGAAGATGTACAGTTTCCCGATGAATCCCGCCAGCGGAGGCACGCCGGCCAGCGAGAGGAGAAAGACCAGCATCGCGAAAGCCATGAACGGCGAACGCCGGTTCAGCCCGTTGTAGTCCTCGATCTCATCGCTGTTGATCAGGTTGCCCACGGCGATGACAATCGCAAAGGCGCCCAGGTTCGCGAAGAGATAGGTCAGCAGGTAGAAGAGGATGGCGTCTCCGCCCATCTTGGTGCCGGCGGCTAGGCCGATCAGGATGTTGCCGATCTGCGCGATCCCCGAGTAGGCGAGCAGCCGCTTGATGTTGCGTTGTGCGATCGCCACAATATTCCCGTATGTCATGGAGAGGATCGAGGCGAGGACCAGCAGCAGCGCCCAGGCGGGCTTGAGCGTCGCGAGCGAGACGAAGAGCATCCGAAGCAGGATTGCGAAGGCAGCGCCCTTGGGGGCGATGGACAGAAACGCCGTGACCGGCGTGGGAGCGCCGTGGTACGTATCCGGAATCCAGGAATGAAACGGCACCGCGCCGATCTTGAAACCGAGCGCCGCAAAGATGAGCAGGTAGCCGATGATCAGGCCCGGCGTCGGCTGGGCCCGGGCCAGGTCCGAGAACACCAGCTTGCCCGTCTCGCCGAAAACCAGGCTGATGCCATAAGCCAGCAACCCGGCCGCGAAGACACCCAGAATGAAAAACTTGAGCCCGGCTTCGTTCGAAGCCACATCATCGCGCAGGTAGGCGACGAGGACGTAGAAGCCGAACGTCGAAAACTCCAACGTGATGAAGACCGAGAGGAGGTCATTGGCCGAGGCCATGAACATCATTCCCAGAGCCGACATTAAAACCAGGAAGTAGTACTCGCCCCTGAAGAAGCGGAAGCGGCGGACATAGTCCATCGAAACGAGGACTACCAGCAGTGTCGCCCCCACGATGAAAATCTTGAAGAACAGCGCCATCCGATCCACGACGAACATGTGGGCGAACAGCGTGCCCGTGATCCCCTCCTGTTCGAACCAGACGAGCGTCACCAGCACGGCCGCGAGGCCCCCTACGCTCAGATACGCCAGCCGCTCCTTCGAGAGTCGCGGCATCATGAAGTCCACGGTGAGGACCACGCACAGCCAGCCGGTCAACAGCATCTCCGGCAGCAGGAGCAGGAGGTCTGATCCCGACAGAGTCAAATTAAATGTCATCGCGAACCTGCTGTCGTGGGGCCCGAGGCTTGTGGCACGGGGTCAGAGTGTTGGATCAAAGCAATGGACTCGGGGGGCGTGGCCGGTGTTTGGCCGCTGTCGCTTCCCTGCCTGCCCGCGTGTTCACGGACCTGTGCCTCCGGCCCCGCGCCGGCGGCCTCCGCCGAGGCCAGCGGCACGACTCGAATAATCCGGGAGACCAGCGGGTCCACCCCCGACCTGATCACATCGTAGAAGCGGCCGGGGAAGATGCCGAACGCGATACTGCAGCCGATCATGAGCAATAACGGCAGCCGATCCACCACGGTCACGGCGTCGTGAGCGTGGCTATATTTGGCTTCCATTGAGCCGTAGAAGACCCCGCGCATCATCCTGAAGAGATAGGCAAGGGTCAACACGATCCCGATCACGGCAACGATGACCTGGAGCGGGTACTTATTCCAGCTCCCGACCAGGATCATGATTTCCGCGATGAAATTGACCGTGCCTGGCATCCCGACGGAGGCCATGCAGGCAACGAGAAAACAGGCGGCCACGAAGGGCATTCGGTTGATCAGCCCGCCCAGCGAGGGGATCTCCCGCGTGTGCGTCTGGTCGTACACCCAGCCCGCCATGGCGAACAGCATCCCCGTAGCCAGCGCGTGCGCGAACATATAGAGCACAGCTCCCGTCAGGCTGATGTAGTCCAGGGCCGCCATCCCGAGGAACACGTAACCCATATGGCTGGAGCTCGAATACCCGATGACGTACTTGGTATCCTTCGCGTAGAAGGCTACCAGCCCACCGTAGAGGATGCTGAAGATGCACAGCACCGCCGCGATCGGCATCAGCTCGCGCGTGGTCTCGGGCAGAATCTCATAGCCCACGCGGATGATCGAGAAATGTCCAAGCTTCATCAAGACACCCGCATGCAGCATGCTGGTGGCAGCCGGTGCCGCGGCGTGCCCCACTGGCGACCAGGAGTGCAGAGGCCAGATCGGTGCGATCGAAGCGAACCCGATGAAGATGAGCAGCCAGATGATCGTGGCCAGGGACCCTGAGAACTTGGCCTGTTCGCGCAGGACGAGAATATCGAAGGTATGGAGGCCCGAGAACTTGTAGATCAATAAGATTCCCATCAGCGCGACGACCGCTCCCACCGAGAGAAACAGGGTCAGTTTCATCGCCGCATACTCTTTGCTGTTCGACGCGAAATTGAGAATGAACCCGACCGAGTCTCGCTTCTTGAGTCCCTCCGCATCGGTCATGTCCAGGTAGCCCTTGGTATGACTGCCCCAGACCCCCAACAGCAGGTACATCGGAATCACCGACATTTCGTAGAAAAAGTACAAAAAGAACAGGTCGAGCGACATGTAGACGCCGATGGTGGCAGCGGCCAGGATCAGCAGGAAGATGTAGAACTCTTTCGTCCGGTCCTTGATGTGCCAGGAGATGAAGATGCCGGCGAACAGCAGGATTGAGGAGGCCAACACAAGGGTCGTGCCGATTCCATCCACGCCCAGATAGAAGGCAATGCCCAGCTCTTTGGACCACTCGAACCGCTGCACGAACTGGAATCCGCCACGGGCTGGGTCGTACGCGAAGAACAGATGGAAGGAGCCCAGCAGGGACACGCCGGCCGACGCAGCGGCGATCAGGCGGACCTGCAACGCGTGCCGATTCGACACGAACAGCAGGGCCACCGCTCCTACGAACGGAGCAAACAGAATATAGAGCAGCGTATCGTCGCTCATCAGTTACACGTCGGGCACGAGGTACGAGGCTCGAGGCTCGAGGCTGAAGCCTGAGTGAGGACGGCGGGCCTATCGCCCTGCGCCTTGCGACGCTTACCCGTCTCCGCGTCCTGGGCGGTGCCCGCTTGGCCATGCTCAACGCGCTCCGCCAGGGCCTGCACCGAACCGTTCATCACCCTTAGAAAGGGAGCCGGATAGAGTCCGATCCAGAAGATCATGACTGAGAGCGAGACCGCGATCAGCTTCTCACGCGCGTTCAGGTCCTGCATCGCCTGGGTGAGCCCCTGCGCGAGCGGTCCGAACATCGCACGCTCGTAGTACCAGAGAAAGTAGGCGGCGCCCAAGATCACGCCGGTGACTCCGACCACACCGTAGACCCAGTAGGCCTTGAACGCGCCCAGCAGGACCAGGAACTCGCCGACGAACCCATTGGTACCCGGCAACCCAATCGAAGCCAATCCCACGATCAGCAGGAACGTGGCCAGCACCGGCACTTTCCTCGCGAGCCCGCCGAAGGCCGAGAGCTGGGTACTATGCCGTCGCACGTACAGGAACCCGGCCAGGAAGAACAGGCCGGCCGTGCTGAACCCGAGATTCACCATCGTCAGCAGGCTGCCTTGCAGGCCCTGATAGTTGAGCGCAAACAGCCCCAGGAGGACAAAGCCAAGGTGGCTGATGCTGCTGAAGGCGAGGAGCCGGCGAAAATCTGGCTGGATCAGAGCCACAAGAGCCCCGTACAGGATCGCGGCTAGGGCCAGTCCCATCACGACCGTCACCACGCTCTGGCTCTTTGACGCCTCGGGCAGCAGCGGGAGACTGAACCGCATGAATCCGTACGTGCCGAGCTTGATCCCCGCCAGGAACACCGCCATGCCGATCGGGCCCTCGATCAGCGCGTCAGGCAACCAGGTGTGGAACGGAAAGATGGGGGCCTTGAACGCCAGGCCCATGAACAGTAGCCAGAAGATCAGCACCTGCCGGCTGGTCGGGATCGGGGTGGTCAGCAGTTGCAAGAGATCGAAGCTATAGGTTGGCTCCACGTGATGGGTCACGGCCCAGTCGTGGTAGTTCAGATTCAGGAGCACTATGCCGACCAGCATGAAGACGCTGCCCAGCAGCGTGTAGAGCACATACTTGAGCGCGGCATACTGGCGCTCCACCCCGCCGCCCCAGAGCTTGATCAAGAAGTAGCTCGGGATCAGCATCAGCTCCCAGAACACGAAGAACAGGATCAGATCGATGCTGATGAAGATGCCAACCGTCACAGTCTCGAGCGCCAGCAGCGCGATAAAATACTCTTTGACCTGGTAGCGAACAGTCTCCCAGGAATAGAGGATCACGAGCGTCGTCAGGAACGCCGTGAGGGGGACAAAGAGCACGCTGATGCCATCCACCGCAAGGTGATAGCTGATGCCGAGCGGGGGAATCCAGGGCACCTGCTCGGAGAACTGCATCGCCGCCGAATCGGGCACGAAGCGAGTCAGCAGCACACCGGTCAGGATCAATTCCAGCACCGAGATGCCCAGCGCGGCATTCTTGACCAGATCCTCCTCCTCCAACACCCAGAGCACAAGCGCGCCGGCAAGGGGAAGGAACAGGATCAGGGACAGAATCGGAAACCCGAAGCTCAGTTCTTGCAGCATACCCTTACCGTTATTCGTTAAACGTGAACCGTTACTCGCTAAAAAGATTTAGTTAGACCGGCCGTTTAACGTTGAACGATTAACGTCATTCATTGCGCTAAGCGCCCTACCGCCCCGCCACCCCCAGCGCAAATGACCCGGTCCACCAGAGCAGGATCATGTGCACCAGGATGAACAGTCCCGCGACGATAATCGCCGCATAATGGTGGACCATCCCGCTCTGCAGCTTCCGCCAGGACCAGGCGGCCAGGTGGTTGGCATACCCCGTGATGTTGATGACCCCGTAAATGACGTATTTTTCGAACCACGTGCTGGCGGCCGATCCCGTCTCGGTGAGGCGTCCGACTCCGCGGACCATCGCGTCAATCACATGCCGATCGAACCAGTCCCAGGCAGCCCCCAGGCGCTTGGTAGGCTCTACAACGGCCCGATCATAGATCTCATCCACATAGTATTTGTTGTATAGCGTCGTGTAGACGCCGGGGGCCTGTGTGGCCCAGCGATCGGCGGCTTCGGGCCGCACACTGTACAGGTAATGGGCCAGGCCCCAGCCGAGCAGCGCGATCCCCGTCGCGGCCCCCATCAGCCCCACGACGAGCCAGGGCCCGATGTGCTCGCCCTCTCTCCCGGCCACGCTCAACACGGGGGCCAGGAACTGATGGAGCCACCCCCTCTCGGGAGGGACACCCGGAAATCCGCCGACGACCGAGAGCGCTCCCAGCACGACGAGCGGCCCGAGCATGATCGCGGGAGATTCGTGCACATGTGCGGCCGTGTGGCGATCCACACGCGAGCGACCGTAAAAGGTCACGTACGTGAGTCGGAACATGTAGAAGGCCGTGAGAAAGGCACCAATCGCCGCCATGACGTACAGGCCATAATGCCGGTGTACGAACGCATGGGCCAGGATCTCGTCCTTGCTCCAGAAGCCGGCGAGGGGGAAGATCCCGGCGATCGCGAGCGTGCCGATCAGGAACAGGGCATGCGTCCAGGGGAGCTTGGACCTCAGCCCGCCCATCTTCCGGATGTCCTGCTCCCCGGAGAGGGCGTGGATCACCGAGCCGGCTGTGAGGAAGAGCAGGGCCTTGAAGTAGGCGTGCGTCACGAGGTGGAAGATGGCGGCCGTGTAGGCGCCGATCCCGCAGGCCAGGAACATGTACCCAAGCTGGCTGACCGTTGAGTAGGCCAGTACGCGTTTAATGTCGTTCTGGACCAACCCGATGGTCGCCGCGAACACGGCGGTCAGACCCCCCACCAGGGCCACGGTGGTCATCGCGAGCGGCGCCATGTCGTAGATGGCGTGGTTCCGCGCGATCATATAGACCCCCGCCGTGACCATGGTGGCCGCATGGATGAGGGCGCTGACGGGTGTGGGGCCTTCCATGGCATCTGGCAGCCAGGTATAGAGGGGGAGCTGGGCGGACTTCCCGACTGCGCCGATCAGCAGACAGAGGCCGATCGCCGTCGCCATCGCAGTCGAGAGGTGGCCGGCCTGGGCGAAGACCTGGGTATAGTCGAGCGTCTTGAAGTTCACGAACACGAGGAAAATCGCGACCAGGAACCCGGCGTCACCGATACGGTTCACGACGAAGGCTTTCGTGGCCGCTTTGGCGGCTGACACGCGGTCATAGTAGTACCCGATCAAAAGGTAGGAGCAGAGGCCGACGCCTTCCCAGCCGATGAAGAGCACCAGATAGTTGTTCCCCATCACCAGCAGCAGCATGGAGACCATGAAGAGGTTCATGTAGGTGAAAAACCGCGTGAACCCTTCTTCCCCATGCATGTACCCGACCGAATACAGGTGGATCAGGAACCCCACGCCCGTCACGACCAGCATCATGACGCAGGTAAGCGGATCGACGAGGAACGCGAGGTTGATGGACAGGTCCCCGCCGAAGATCCAGCGGTAGACCACCACTTCGCGGGTGAGCCCGGTCGTGAGGGTAGAGACAAAGACGGCGATCGCGCACCCGAACGACAGTCCCACTGAGCCCCAGCCCAGTCGGTGCGCCACGTCGTGTGAATAGCGGTGTCCCAGCAGGCCGTTGACCAGCACGGCCAGTAACGGGAACGTCGGTATTAGAATGACCAGGAGGTCGAACACGTCACCACTTCAACAGATTCATCTCGTCGACATTGGTGGAGATCTTCCCGCGGAAGACCACGATGATGATGGCCAACCCGACGGCCGCCTCCCCCGCCGCAATGGCGATGACGAACAGGGCCACGACCTGGCCAGCCATGGAGTCGAGGTAATGCGAAAATGCCACCAGGTTGATGTTCGCCGCATTCAACATGATCTCGACCGCCATCAGCACGATGATGAAATTCCGGCGGATCAGTACACCGATCAGGCCCGTCATGAACAGGATCGCGCTGACCGTGACGTATGCGCTGAGTGGCACCATGGTTGACAGTGCTGAGGACATCTTCAGGACTGAGGGCCGAGTGCTGAGGACTGAGGTTCAGGATTTTCCCTCTCAGTCCTCAGTCCTCAGTCCTCGCCCGCCTCGGCGGGCGTCTTTGCCAGCACGATTGCCCCGATGATCGCCCCGAGCAAGAACACGCCGACGATCTCGAAGGGGAGCAGGTAGTCGCTGAATATCTTGATGCCCACGGCATGGGTGCCGCCATGGGTGATCACCGCCGCCGCCGGCACGTCGCCCTTCACACCGAGGAAGGGTGACCGCAGCATGAGCGCGACTAGGTAGACGCAGCCGATGACCGCCGGGATCATGAACACGGGGTACCGGTCGTGCAGGTAGCGCTCGTCGGTCTTCAGATTCAAGAGCATGAGCACAAACAGGTACAGGACCAGGATGGCGCCGGCGTAGACGATGATCTGAACAGCGAACAGGAACTCGGCATTGAGGAGCACGAAGAGGCCGGCCACGTGAAGGAGCAGGGTCAGCAGTGCAATCCCGCAGTGGACGGGGTGTTTCAGCGCAACCGTGAGCACCCCCGCGAGCACACTCACGAGCGAGAAATACACGAAGAGGGTTAGCACCATGAGGTCTTACGCTTTGGGCTTGAGCACCGACTCGGGAAAGAAATAACGGTAGTCGCGGCTCTGCTGATCGTCCTTCTCCTGGTTATGGGCATACAGATATTTTTTTGCGTCTTCGAGATGGCGCTCGCCGATCTCGTAGAGCCGCTTCTTGTCGAACAGGAGGGCGCGCTTGTCGTGGGTAGAGTATTCGTACAGCTTCGTCATGGCCAAGGCATTGACGGGGCAGGCTTCGACGCAGTACCCGCAGAAGACGCACTTGGTGATGTCGATGTAGAACTCGCTCGCGTAGCGCATGAGGGGAAGGCTTCGGTCCTCGGCGCTAATGACCTTAATACAGTGGGACGGGCAGGCAACCTCGCACAGATCGCATCCCACACAGCGCTCAACTCCATTGTCGTATCGCAGCAACCCAAGCGCTCCGCGATGGGCGTCCGGGATCGTCCGTTGCTCGCGCGGGTACTGGAAGGTGATGGGCCGATGAAACATGTGTTTGAACGTCACTTTCATGGCGTCCCAGATCTCATCGAACAACGCGGCCCGCAACACTGTCTTGATCATGGCACCGACGTTCATCTCACCCTCCAACCCTACACCTTCTCAATCGTGACTCTGGCGAACTTGAAATACGGGACGCCGGTAATCGCATCCACCGCCAGCGGCATCAGATCCTTGACCGGCGGCTCGTTAAAATGTTCCGGAAAGAAGCAGGAGCCCGGCCGCAGCGTGAGATCAGGCTGCACAGCCAGCTCCACCGACCCCTGAGCCGATGTGGCCCTCACTCTGGCCCCCTCTGCAAGCCCCATGCGTGTCATGTCCTCCACGTTCATGGAGAGCCGCCCAGCGTTCGGCGCGATCTTGATGAGGCCGGACGCCTGGGTGGACAGCTTGCCCGAATGATAGAGGAGCTGTCCCATGGTCAAGGCGAACGGCAACCGGGCGTGCTCCTCGCTCGCGCGGGTACCAGCGCCCTGGTAGCGGCGCACGACGGAGGCGGTATACCCGTTGGACAGATAGGCATCCGGTCTCGGCGAAACCTTCTTGGGCTGTCCGAGGTTGTAATAGCCCGGCAGCAGCTTCATGATCTCCTTTTGAATGTCCTGGGGCGACTCGTACTCCAGCGTGTAACCCAGCCCGTTGGCCATGGCCGTCATGATGTGCCAGTCGGGGAGGCTCTCACCGATCGGTTCCATGGCCTGCCGGATGCGAAGGACTTTGCCCTCCAGGTTCGTGAAGGTCCCCTCCTTTTCGACGTAGGTGCAGGCCGGCAGGACGACATGCGCCAGTCGTGCGGTTTCGGTGAGAAAGGGGTCCTGACAGATCAGCAGTTCCAACCGCTCCAGTGCGGCCTTCACCTCGGCGGAAGCGGGCCACGTCGCGAGCGGATTCTCTCCGACAACGTACAGGGCCTTGATCTCCCCGCTCCGGCAGCGCCGGAGGATCTCCGCCAGCGTGGCTCCCTTCCCCATCGGCGGCAACTCAGCTCCCCAGGCCTTGGCGAACTTCTCGCGAGCCACAGGGTCGTCGAAGCGAGCCTGGCCTGGCAGAAACTCCGGCGCTGCGCCCATGTCCGCGGCTCCCTGCTCGTTCGGCTCCTCGGTGACCGTATTCACGCCGCAGCCCGGCCGGCCCAGCTTGCCGGTGATCCAGGCGAGATCGATGAGGGCAAGGACCTGCTCGTAGCCGCCGTGACGTCGAACCACACCCTCGCCGCAGAGAATGATCGCGCGCGGGGCTTCCGCGAAGACGGCTGCAACCTCATGGATCTGGTCGACCGGCACGCCGGTCCCGGCGGCCACCGCCTCGAGCGAGACACCGGCGGTCGCGCGCTTGAGGGCGGCGAAGGCCTCCGGGTGCTTCCCGGTAGCCTCTGTGTCGATCAGGTCCTGCTCGATGACGGACTTCACGAGACCCTGGAGGAACAGCCCTTCGCTGGCGGGGGCCACTATCATCGGATGGGACGCGAGGGCGGCGACCCTGGTCTGCGCAGAGTCGACGACGATCACCTGGGACTTGTAGACTCGGATCGCTTCCTTCACGCGAACGGCGGTCAAAGGATTGGTCTCGGTGATGTTGGTCCCCACGAGCAGGATCGCCTTCGCTTTGGTGATGTCCTCCCAGTCATTGATCATCCGGCCGACGCCCAGCGCGCCCCGGACTGCGTGGACGAAGTTGAGATGTCCGTAGCGGGCACTGCTGTCGAACTGGTTGGTCCCGATCGCCGCCCGCATGAGCTTCTGGAACAGATAGAGCTCCTCGTTCGTGCATCGGGCCGTGATCAAGCCGGCGATCGCCTGCGGGCCGTGCGCGGCCTTGATTGACGCAAGCCGCTGCACGACGGTGTGCATGACCTCCAGCCACGGTGTCTCGACCAGTCGACTGCCCTGGCGAGCCAACGGTTGCCGGAGGCGGGCCCGACTGTCGATGTACTGGAACCCAAACCGGCCGCGGACGCAGATCCCGCCGTGGCCCTTCACGGTGTCGGAGCGGTCACCCCACTTGTTCTTCCACGAGAGCGGGGAAGTCACGCGGACCACCTCGGTATCTTTGGTCTCGATGGACATCTGGCAACCGTCGCCGCAGTAATTACAGGTCGTGGTCGTCTTCTTCAATTGCCACGGCTTGTAGAGGTACTTGGAATACTTGTTCGTGATCGCGCCGACCGGGCACACCGCCAGGCAGTCGCCGCAGAACTCGCAGGACAGCGGGACGTCCCCCTTCGCGACCACCTGAGTGAAGCCGCCCTTCTTGATGAACTGCAGAGCGTCGATCATCAGCACGTCTTTACACACATTGATGCACTCGCCGCACGCGATGCACCGGTTCATGTTGAAGTCCAGCACCAAGCTGCGGGTATCTTCTGGAATCAGTTTCTGCTTGGCATTGGCCAGATTGGTGACCTGATGCTGGAAGGCCATGTCCTGCAACTCGCAATGACCGTCCGCGTCGCAGACCGGACAGTCCAGCGGGTGAACGGACAGATGCTTCTCCACCGCCTTCTTTCTGGCCTGGAAGAGATCATCGCCCTCCGTGCGCACCACCAGGCCCGCCGTCGCTTTGGCCGTGCAGGCGCGGACGGGGGCCTTCTTCCCCTCGACCATGACCAGGCACATGCCGCAGGAGCCGAACGGGTCGAAGGTGTAGTGGTAGCACATCGCCGGCACGATCTTGCCCGTGCTGGAGACCACGTCATAGAGCGACACGCCGTCCTTGGCCGTCACGGTTCGTCCGTCGATATTCAGCTCGATGGTGGCGGCTTCCGTATCAGGACTGGTGACCGGTTTCAGAGCCATGTAGCTAGCTCCTGGTTCGTGGCTCGTGGCGAGAGGCGAGGGGACTGGTCGGTCGTCCCTCTAGCCCAACGCCTCGTGCCCCTTGCCTATTACCTATCGCACTCCCCCATGACGATGTCGTACGTGCCGAAAATCGTCACGGCGTCCGCGATCATGTAGCCACGCGCCATGTGGTCGAACGCCCCCATGTGGATGAACGACGGCGCGCGGATCTTCAGCCGGTACGGTTTTCCGCCGCCGGTGCTGACGATGTAGAAGCCGAGCTCGCCTTTGTGCGCTTCGGTCCCGCAGTAGACCTCGCCCGGCGGGGCCTGAAAGCCCTGCGAGAAGAGCTTGAACTGCTGGATCATAGACTCCAGGTTAGTGAACACCCGATCCTTCGGCGGGAGCGTGACGCTCGGGACGTCCGCCATGATCGGACCTTCCGTCGGCATCTGGTCAAGGCACTGTCGGATGATTTTCAGGCTCTCCCGTATCTCCTCGACCCGGATCCAGTACCGATCGTAGGTGTCGCCGTTCTTGCCGACGGGGACGTTGAATTCGCATCTCGGATAGGCCCCGTAAGACTCATACTTGCGCAGGTCGTAGTCAACGCCGGAGCCGCGCAGCGTCGGACCGCTGAGGCCGAAGCTCAAGGCGTCCTCCGCCGAGATCACCGCGACGCCTTTGGTTCGGGCGAGCCAGATGCGGTTCTTCTCGAGGAAGACCACGTACTCATCGATCTTCGGCAGGAAGTAGTCCAGAAACCCGCGGAGCTTCTCGACCAGTGACGGGGTGAAATCCCGCTCCACTCCGCCGATCCGGTACCAACTCGTGGTGAGGCGGGCGCCGCAAAGTTCGTCGAACCAATCGAGCAGGATTTCGCGATCCCGGAACGTGTAAAAGAAGACGGTCATGGCGCCGATATCCAGCGCCTGCGTCCCCAGCCAGAATTGATGGCCGATGATCCGCTGGACCTCTGCGACGATCGTGCGCAGGTACTCCGCCCGCTCAGGGACCGTGATGTCCATCAGCTTCTCGACCGCCCGGCAATAGGCAAAGTTGTTGTACATCGCGCAGATGTAATCCAGGCGATCCGTGTGGGGAATGAACTGGTGGTAGGTGCCGTCCTCTGCCAGCTTCTCGACGCCACGGTGCAGGAACCCCAGCACCGGCGTCGCCTTGACGATCCGTTCGCCCTCCAGCTCGAGGATGACTTTCAAGACTCCGTGCGTGCTGGGGTGCTGGGGCCCCATGTTGAGGAGCAGTTCCTCGGTCCGGAGCGTCGGCAGGCTCGCGCTCTCCGGATGCTCCGGGTCCACCCTATAGACGGTCGTTCTCTGGTCCTCTAGCTTCGCCATGGCAACCGTTTGACGTTATCCGTGATCCGTTACCCGTACTCCGTGACCCGTCCCGACTGACGGATCACGCATCACGGATAACGGTTTACGGTTTTGCCTCATTCAGAAACTCAAACGTGTCCCGCCAGCCCTTGCCGCGGAGCGGGAAATCTTTTCGGAGCGGATACCCTTCGTCATACTCATCCGGCATCAGCACCCGTCGCAGATCGGGATGGTTGCGGAACCGGATTCCCATCATGTCGTACACTTCACGCTCCATGAAATTGGCCCCCTTCCAGATGTCCGTCAGGGAGTCCACCTCACAGTCTGATTCCGGGACTCGGGTCTTGAACCGAACGCGGTGGCGCTTCCGGATCGAGTACACCTCGTAGACCACTTCGAAGCGGTCCGCGTCGTCCGGCCAGTCCACGCTGCTCACGTGCACGAGGTAATCGCAGTCCATGGCGGGGTCATCCCGGAGAAACCGGGCCACCTCGCGCAACGAATCTCGCGTCACGGTAATCGCGAGGTCGCCGCGCCATTCTACGGCCTTGACGAAACCGCTCGGAAACAGGTGCTGAACTCGTTCGGCGATGGGATGCATTTGTTCAGTGCTGAGGACTGAGTGCTGAGGACTGAGCCAAGCCCGCTCGTCCCCTCAACTCAGTCCTCAGTCCTCGGCCCTCAGTCCTACGCATTTTTCACCGATTCCGGTTGCTTCAGGAAGACCCGCTTCTGCATGATGCGCTCCTGCAACTTCAGGATGCCATCGAACAGGGCCTCCGGCGTCGGCGGGCAGCCCGGCACGTAGATGTCCACTGGGACGAAGCGGTCCACCCCCTGCACGACGCTGTAGCTATCGTAGATGTTCCCTGAGGTCGCGCAGGAGCCCATCGCGATGACATACTTTGGCTCGGGCATCTGATCGTAGATTTTCCTGATCACGGGCGCCATGCGTCGGCACACCGTTCCGGCCACGATCATGAGGTCGGACTGGCGGGGGGAGGCCCTGAAGACGCCGGCGCCGTACCGGTCCATGTCGTAGCGAGAGGATACGGCCGCGATCATCTCGATCGCGCAGCAGGCCAGGCCGAAGGTCATCGGCCACAGGGAACCCTTGCGCGCCCAGTTGACCGCTTTCTCGACCGTCGTCGTGATGACGTCCAGTTCCCCGTCCTTCTCATGCCGCCCGATCTGTATTAATCCCATCGCAAGGACCAGTGCTGAGGACTGAGTGCTGAGGACTGAGGTTCCACGTCTCGGAAAGAATCGGACGTAGTCCTCAGTCCTCGGCCCTCAGTCCTGAATATTAGTCCCACTCCAGCGCACCTTTTCGCCAGGCGTAGACGTACGCCACGACGAACAGCCCGATGAATACCAGCATCTCCACCAGTCCGATCAGACCAATCTTGTCGAACACGACCGCCCAGGGATACAGGAAGATAATTTCGATGTCGAAGATGACGAACAGCATGGCGAAAATGTAGTACCGGACCGGGAACGGCATCCGCGCATCCGAAAACGGCTCGCTGCCGCACTCGTACGGGCTGAGCTTCTCCGACTCCGGGAACCTCGGCTGCACCAGGTAGCTGAGGAGCAGCGTGACCACGCCGAAGGCCAGCGCAATCCCGATGAAGAGCAGAATCGGAAAATAACGACCGAGATAGTCCAGCAGGAGGTCAGAACCGCTCACGCCAGCCTCGCGTCAAAGGCGTTGACTTCCCGTACAGATTTGGTCATCCTAGCCTCGAAACCTTCGACAAATCAAGCGCACAAAGGACCTACTTGGCACATTCCGAAAGCCCTAGCCGGCCTTCAAAAACGAGAGGTTGGCGGGTTTTTCAACGGAGGGTCGTGCAAGACAGGCTCTGAAGGAGTTTGTCGGGTCTGCGCCAGCCGGTACCTACCCGCCTTCTTCCGCTCGTTTGCTTTTGTTCATGTTTTCCGGTGGCATCCGAAGCGCGGCAGGAGGCTGGCCGGAGTCGGCCGTCCATTCGGCCTCGAGCGGAAACACCGCCTTGGCTTTCTTGCGCCGATGAATCTGCGTTTCGATCCGGCGGCGAGGGCGACTCCCGGAAGAGCGAGGCTGTTCCCGAGGTCCCTTGGACTCGCTCATACGAAGCACCTCCATGCCAGCGCAAGAACGGAGGGCGCTCCTGCTGTTTGGTCGTCAGCGGATACCCTGACGGCCGCGGCCCTATCAGGGCAGCATCGCACCTTAGCATCGGGCTCGACGGGCTGTCAAACGACCCGATCCGCCACAGGCGGCCTCGTATATCGATGATGCACGAGCTGAAGCGATCGGCGCTTTGTCTTGACATTGCAGAAAGATTTGATATGGTGACCACGTAGTGGCAACGATTCCCTACTGAGTGGAGTAACGTGAGCGAACGCAGAACACGTCGACCCCTGTGGTTCTCCGCGCTGGCCCTGGTCGCGACCTTGTGCCATCCTTCCAGCGCTCTTCCAGCTGAGATGCTGCCGGACTCGGTCCGAATGGGTACCTCCGCCATCGCATTCATGGCTGGCTTTGTCCGCCCAGGACTGCCGGTATTGGGCACGGTCGCACCGGTCGGCGGGTACCAGTCGACCGCCGCATCCAGACGGCTCTATACGATCGGTGACATTCTCTATCTCAAGATGAGCAAGTCCGCAGGCTCCGCCCCAGGGGACCTCTTCACGCTGTATCGTCGGGTCAACGACGTCTATCATCCCAGGACAGGGCGCCACCTCGGCGACCTCGCCATCATTTTGGGTGTCGTCAGCATCGTCACGATGACGGGCGACTTGGCCACGGTCCGCATCGAGCGCGCTTACCAAGCGATCTCGGTCGGTGATGCCGCCATGCGGTTTGTCCCACCCACAGAGGAGGAGCCAATGTTGGAGAGCCGGGCACTCCCGGAAAACCCCGGCACGGTCGTGGCCCTCCAGCCCTATCGGACCCTCATCGCACAGGGCCACGTCATTTATCTGGACTGGGGCCGAGAGGATGGCCTCCAGACCGGGGATATTCTGCAGATATTCAGGGTGGGACCCGGTATCCCCATGCAAGTAGTGGCGGACGTCCGGGTGATCGGCTTGGAAGATCATACGTCGACCGGAATGATCACACGCTCCACCGTTCCGATCACGGTCGGTGATCGCTTCGCGTTCAAGGAGCACGGCGGGCGACCTGAAGTCCAGCTTGCCGAGAGAGAGCCGGTGACATCTCCGCCACAAGTGGCCTCAGTGTCGAAGGGCGTGGATGTGGCGAAGCAACTCGAAGGGTCGAAAGGCATCATTGGCATCCAACAGGTCGGCGATCGCCTGATGATTACCCTGGCCGACCAGATCCACTATGAGTCCGGACAGGTTCAGGTCAATCCTGAAGGCGTCGAGGTGCTCAAGCGGGTCGCGGAGATTCTCAAGGATGTGGCCGATAAGCGTGTGGAGATCGAGGGCCACGCCGACGATGTGCCCATCGGCCCCACGCTCCTGAAGCAGTACCCGACCAACCAGGAACTCTCAGAGGCTCGAGCCACGACCGTGGTGCGGCACCTGGTCGAGGATGGGGGAGTTGATCCCTCGGTCCTGTCGGCAGTCGGATTTGGGGACACGCGACCCATCGCCAAGAACGACAACGAAGAAGGCAAGAGCAAAAACCGACGGGTCGAGATCGTGCTCTACCCCAAAGAAGCGGAGGCAGGTAGCCCGAGTGGAGCTCCGGAGCCATCGGGACTCCAAGCGCCTCCAACGTCGTCAACTTCTCCAACCGGTGGCATGTCCACGGCTCCCTCGTTTCGTCAGGTGCCTCCAGTCGCTCCACCGCCAGTGACGCCACCCGCGTCCTCATCCGAAACCGTTCCGCCCCCATCGTCACCGACTCCCCAATCGGCACCACGATAGTCGGCTCGCCCTGCTCCGGTCTCTTGTAGGGGCAGGCAAACGACTATCTATTATATCCTCTATAGCTTCAGACCCTGATCCTACGACTCGGCGCCGGCAGTAGGAATTTCTGACTGAACCGGTCTACAATGCCACGGCTTCTCTCCCATGAACACCCCAGAGCCAGACAGCAGTTCGTTGCCGACACCCGTCCCGACAAACCCGCCGGTGTATGCGGACGTCGTCGTGCCACGCCACCTTCACCGGCTGTTCACCTATCGGATCCCGGATCACCTCCGAGGGCGCCTGGAGGCCGGAGCTCAGGTCCGGGTCCCCTTTGGACCGAGCGTCGTGAATGGGGTGATCGTGGCAATGTCCCAGCGACCTCCCGAGGTTCCCATGCCCGGAAGGGCCGTCGGCCACCTGCGAGAAATCATCGCCCGGCTCGACGAGACTTCGGAGGCGCGGCTCGACCCGGACCTGCTCACGCTGACCCGTCTCATCTCCGAGTACTATCTCACTCCCTGGGGCCAGTGCTTGCGTCTCATCCTGTCGGCTTCCTCCCGCCATCGCCCCGCACCGCGCTATGTCCTCGCCGATGGGGGTGAGAAGAACGAGGAGAAGTTGGACAGGCTGTCACCCACAGCCCGCGAGGTCCTCAGGCGCCTGGCCGACCACCCTCAGGGTTTGACCGTGCCGTCCCTGCGCCGGACCATTGCAGGCCCGCTGGCGCGCACCCTGGCGACATTGAAACGCCGGCGGCTGCTCCGCGAATTAGTCCCCGACCGGACCGCCCCCGCTCGTGCCTCGAGCAAGTCCAGAGTGCCTGTTGGTGTGGCCCCTCCGAAGCGGGCACCCATGACCGGCGCCGGATCATCCGGTGCGGCCGCGTCACCCTGGTTGCCGCCGTGGTGGGATCGCTTGCTCGCTGCCCTCGACCAGGGCCGACATGAATCCTTCCTGCTCGAAGCCCCGACCGCCGCCCGTCTGCCCTGTGTGATTCACGCGGCTGGCCAGGCGCTCGCACAACATCGCAGCGCGCTGATCGTCACGCCCGAAATCGATCGCGCCTCGACCATCGCCGCGCTCGTCAGGCCACGCTGGGGTGAGCGCGTACATCTCTTCCACAGTGGGCTCTCAGCAATGGCACGGGCAGAGATCTGGCGGCAGATCCGGGCCGGATCAGCCTGCGTGGTCGTGGGGACGAGATCGGCGGTCTTCGCCCCACTGAGTTCGATGGGGCTGCTCTGCGTCGAGGACGAACACGATCCGGCGCTCAAAGAGGAGCAAGAGCCCCGCTACCACGCCCGCGAGGTCGCTTGGATGCGTGCCCGACAACACCGGGCAGTCTTGTTGCTGGGATCCGCGCACCCATCGCTTGAGACCGTCCACGCCGTTCCGCCGAATCCGTCGGATCGCTCTGCCCAGAGTTCCACCGGTCTGGTCAGACCGACCGCTCCCACGATCCGGCTGGTCGATCTTCGCCAAGTCCCTGCCGGCACGCTACTGTCAGAACCCATGGTCGCAGGCATCGCCGCCGCTCTTCGGGCAGAGCCCGGACAACTGAGCGTGATACTGTTCCTGAATCGGAAGGGCTTCGCGCCAGCCTTGTCGTGTCGTGACTGCGGCGAGTCACCGCACTGTCCGCGGTGCAGCGTCACACTCACGTTTTACCGACGGGCCGGTCGGTTGACCTGTCCCTATTGCGGCGAGGCATCGACGCTGCCGGAGACCTGCCCCTCCTGCCTAGCTGTGGGCCTGCAACCGGTGGGGTTCGGCACCGAGCGCCTCGAGGAAGAGGTGCGGCGGCTCTTCCCGCGCGCGTGTGTCGGGCGACTCGACCGCGATACCGCCCGCACGCCGGCGCAACTCGAGACCGTCCGCCGGCAGGTCTCTTCCGGACAAGTGGACATCCTCATCGGCACCCAGATGCTGCTCGGTGCGGCGCGACTGCCCGCCGTGCGATTTGTTGGCATCCCCTACGCCGACGCTGGTCTGCACCTGCCGGATTTTCGCTCCGCCGAGCGGACCTTCCAGACCCTGCAGGATGTGGTCACGCTGACTCAGCCCGACCTCATGGGCGGGACTGTCGTGCTGCAGACCTACCTGCCCGCTCACCACGTCATGTCCTCGATCGCGACCCAGCACGCCCGCATCTTCTATGATGAGGAGATGGCGGTCCGCAGGACCCTGCACTTTCCTCCATTCAGCCACCTGATCAGCCTCCGCGTGACCGGCGGCAACACGGATCGTGTGAGAGCGGCAGCCGACCGCTGGGCCGAGCAGCTCCGCGTGGTGGCCCGGCAGAGTTCCGTGCAACCTGGCGGAGCGCGCGTGGAAGAGGCTCAGGGTCCTGCCGCGGAAGCGAAAGATGAGGTCGATATCCTGGGGCCGATCCAGGCTCCCCTGGCCCAGCTCAGGGGACGGTATCGCTGGCAACTCCTCGTCAAATCGGCGAACGCGGAACGAGGGAAGCACACGGTGAGGGCTACGCTCGAAGACCTCGACAGGAGCCACGGACGCGGCGGTCTGAAATTCGAGGTGGATGTCGATCCGGTCGAGATGGTTTGAGGCCAAGGCACGAGGCGCGTGGCAAGGGGCTCGAGGGAAGGATCACCATTCAGCGCGCCTGGTCGGTCTTGAGCTCCTCTTTCTTCCTGCCGATCCAGCGGAAAATACCGTACGAGAAGGTCAGCCAGAAAATCGAAGAAAAAAGCCCGAACAGCACCGCCGTGAGGATCCTGCCCATCTCTTGCTCGGTGGGCGCGGCCGACTGCATGCGAAAGCGGACCATCGTCACGACGGGCCAGGCCAGACTCTCGACACCCAGCAGGGCCGTCGTCCACGCCCAGACCTCGGCGACCGTAGAGCCTCGCCAGGCGAGGACGGCGGCGACTCCCAGCGCCAAGCCCAGCGCAAGGGCAAGCGGCAGGTCACCCCAGGTCAACCAGAATCCGACCGTCACCACCAAGCTGCCGAGCACGGCGTTGAGTCGTTGAATCCACATAACGGGCGCGGGCGCAAGGCGCGGGGCTCATGGTCGGACATGAAAGAGGGGCGCTCGGTTCAGAGGCGGGGCTATCCTCCCTCGCCACGTGCCTCAGGCCATCCGGGACCCGAGTGTGCAGGCTTGGCCTGGCAATGTCAATGCACCGTCCTGGACGGTACGGAAAGGTTGCCAGCAGTTGGACGTTCCAGTATCTTGGCCACCAGGCTTCATCCCTGAGCATCCGGAGCGATCGCCGGAATGGGCACTTCGATGCAAAAGATGGTTCTGTTCAGCGACCTGGACGGGACCCTACTCGACCCGGTCACCTACTCCTTCGAGGCGGCACGAGAAGGGTTGGAGGCCCTGCGGGCTCGCCGGATTCCTCTGGTGCTGGCGACCAGCAAGACACGTGCGGAGATCGAGCCCATTCGCTTTCGTTTGGATCATCATGATCCATTCATCGTCGAGAACGGCGGAGGAGTCTTCATTCCGAACGGGCTCTTCAAGGTCCCGACCGAAGGCGGTCAGCTCCGCGGTCCCTACCAGGTCATCGAAGTGGGGACCCCCTATGGCAGACTGCGCGCCGCCTTGAAAGACATCGCCACGGATCTCGGATGCGAGTTGAGAGGATTCGGAGACATGCCGGTCAAGGAGATCGCCGAGCGAACCGGGCTGACCGAGGCAGAGGCCGTCCTGGCCAAACAACGGGAGTACGATGAGCCGTTCGTCCTGGCGGGGTCGGCTCCAGGGCTCGAGGAGCTTCAACGCCTGGCCAAAGCGCGAGGGCTCGCCTGCACGAGAGGGGGCCGCTTCTACCATCTCCTGGGAAACGCTGACAAGGGGAAGGCCTGCCGGCTCCTTCTTGAGGCGTACCGTCGCCAGCACGGCAATGGCGGAGCCGACCTCTTGACCGCCGCGGTCGGCGACAGCCTGAACGACCTCCCGATGTTGGCTGTGGTCGACCGCCCGATCCTCGTCCAGCGGCCTGACGGCTCGCATGATGCCGACGTGAACCTGCCCAACCTGGTTCTCGCCCCGGGTATTGGACCGGCCGGCTGGAACCGGGGCGTCCTTGACCTTTTGCGAGCTTGCTGACAGACTCGCAGCCGGATCGCTCCTCTTTCGTGTCCCTCCGAGCCTGGACGCAGGCCTGGCTTGAGCATCATGAGCAGATTGAGTGTGTCTCATGCGAGCACCTGCCCAGGGGGGTATGAGGCCCGTCGAACGATTTGATCGGACGGTCCGAGCGAAGTGCGCTGGAGGACCTATGCTGCCAAAGGTCTCATTCGGACGCCACTACAATCTCGAGCAGTACCGCCACTGGGTCGGTGATGAACTGGTCGATGAGATCAGCACACTGGCCCGAGAACTCAGGGGCGTCAGAATCTGTCACATCAACTCGACCGATTCCGGCGGGGGCGTGGCCGAGTTGCTCTCCCGCCGCCTCCCACTCATGCAAAGCCTCGGGATTGCTGCGGACTGGCGCCTCATCGAGGGAGAGGCGGAGTTCTTCACGGTCACCAAGAGCCTTCATAACGCACTGCAGGGCAGCGCCTTTGATCTATCGGACGCGGACCGGGCTCTCTCCCTGCGCGCGAACAAGGAGAGCGCCACGTTGCTGAGCGGCGACTACGACGTATATGTCGTCCATGATCCTCAACCGGCTGCACTCAGACATTTTGTGGGGAGCAGGGCGGCCAAGTGGATCTGGCGCTGCCATGTGGACAGCTCGAACCCCGATCCCGGCGTCACACGATTCCTGAAGCCGTTCATCGAACAATACCATGCGGCTGTCTTCACGATGCCGGAGTTTGTGCTGCCGACCCTTCAGTCCAGCCGCGTGACCTGTATTGCGCCGGCCATCGATCCCTTCGCGACCAAGAACATGGAACTGCCTCGGGACCTCTGCCGATTAGTGATCCGAGACTTTGGGGTGGACGTGGATCGCCCGCTCCTGGTGCAGGTCTCGCGCTTCGATCCCTGGAAAGACCCGCCTGGGGTGATTCAGGCCCATCGCCTGGTGAAGAAGGACCATCCCGGGGTTCAGCTCGCGTTGATCGGGTCAATGGCAGGAGACGATCCCCAGGGCTGGGAGATCCTTGAGCAGGTCAGGGAGGCGGCGGCGGATCCCGATGTGTTCGTGTTCACGAACCTCGGCAATCTTGAGGTGAACGCCTTCCAGCGAGGATGCGACGTGGTCGTCCAGAAATCGCTCCGTGAGGGCTTTGGCCTCGTCGTGTCCGAGGCCTTCTGGAAGGAAAGGCCGGTCGTGGCCGGAAACACGGGGGGCATTCCGATCCAGTTCCCTGAGGGTTTCCGGCAGTATCTGGTCGAGACCATCGAGCAGTGCGCTGAGCGGATCGTGCACCTTCTGAAGCAACCGGGCGAAGCCCGAGCGTTCGCCCACGCCGGCCGCCAGCACGTGCGCCTGCAGTTTCTCGTGCCGCGGCTCGTGCGGGACGAGCTCCGCCTGATCACGCAGGTGCTATGATAAACCTTCTCATGAAATGGAGGGGTCGTGCTGTGTCATCGGCGAATCCTGGGGCTCGCGGTAGAACGACCGGACAGCCTACCCTGGGCCTCGAACCTCACTTCTGAGATGGCCTTCGGCCTGCGTCTCCTGAAATGCCCATTGCACCAGCCGCCCCATCGTCAAGCCCTGTACCAGAATCGAGAAGACCACCACCGAATAGGTGATCGTGACAATCGCGTCACGAGTCTCGCCCTGAGGCAGCGAGAGCGCTAACGCCACGGAAATTCCTCCCCGAAGGCCGCCCCAGGTCAGGAGGGCCACGGTCTTCTCGCTGAACTCCCGCACGAGGCTAAAGACCCTCACTTGCAGGCCGACACTTAACAATCGTGCTAGCAGCACGATTGGAATCGCGATCAGGCCGGCCGTCACATACTGGTGCTGGAGGCTGATCACGAGCAGTTCAAGGCCGATCAGCACGAAAAGCACGGCATTCAACAATTCATCCACCAGTTCCCAGAAATTATCGATGTACTCGCGTGTCGTCTCGGACATGGCCCACTGGCGGCCGTGGTTACCGATGACGAGACCGGCGACCACCACGGCAATCGGTCCCGAGGTATGCAGCACGTCAGCGAGCGTAAAGCCGCCCAGGACGAGCGCGAGGGTAATGAGAATCTCGACTTGATAGTTGTCCACCGACTTCATCATGCGGTACCCGACGTAACCGAGTATCCAACCCAGCGCGGCCCCGCCGATCGCTTCCTCTGCAAAGAGCGTGGCGGTCCCGACGACACTAAAGGAAGTTTGGTGGACTAGGTCTAACAAAACAAGGAAGACGGCCACGCCGACCCCGTCGTTAAACAAGGATTCGCCGACGATTTTGATCTCCAGCGGTTTGGGCAGACGGGCCGCCTTCAGGATGCCCATCACGGCGATAGGATCGGTCGGAGCAATAAGGGTACCAAAGAGCAAACAATAGATGAACGGGAGAGGGAGGCCGACAAGATCGAAACTATAGTACCCAAGGAAGCCGGTAATCAGCGCCGACAATACGACTCCAACCGATGCCAGTGTGCCAACGATCCACTTCACATCGAGCAGCCTTGAAAGATCGACGTGCAAGGCTCCGGCAAACAGCAGGCAGCTCAGCATGCCGTGCAGCAGGGCTTCGCTGAAATCAATCCCCCTGATGAACCGCGTCGCCTCGCTCTCGATGCCGAACCCAAGTTTCCCCAGTGCAACGAGGACGAGGGACATGGCCAGCGCGATGGCCATCAGGCCAATCGTGAGCGGCAGCTTGATGAACCGGTGGTTGATGTAACTGAATCCCGCTGACAAGCAGACAAGAATAGTTATCGTATGGATCAGGCTCATTTCCTGGCTTTCACACGCGTCATAGCCAGAAGAAACGGAGCCACAGATACACTGCACTGATGGCCACGGAGCCCAGCATCACCGGCAGGCCAAAGGCGAGAAAGCGCCAAAAGCCGATGATATGGCCGGCCCGCCGTGCGATATCCACGATGACCACATTCGCCGTCGCGCCGATCAGCGTCCCGTTCCCTCCCAGGCATGCTCCCAACGCGAGGGCCCACCAGAGCGGAAGAATGTCAGGCTGGTGGACCAGAGCGGTCTCATCCGACAACCCCGGATGCAGCGAGCGCGCAAGATCGACGATCAGCGGGTTCATGGCCGCCACATAAGGAATGTTGTCCACGATCGCCGAGAGGAATGCCGATCCCCAGAGCACCGTGAATGTCGTGCGAGCGGCGTTGCCGCGTGTCAGGTTGACGACCTGATCCGCCAGGGCGCTGATGGCGCCGACCTTGACGAGTCCCCCCACGAGGATAAACAGTCCAATGAAAAAGAAAATGGTCTTCCACTCGACGTCCGTGAGGTATTGCAATTCCTCCATCTTTTGTGCCCTGCCTCGGACGTGTCCAGCCAGCATGAAGAGGCTGGCCCCGAGCAACGCGACCGTCGCCGGCTCCAGATGCAACACCCCGTGGAAGCAGAACCCCAGGTTGACCAACGCCAACAGCCAGAGACACCGTCTCATCAGTTTCGGATCACGCACCGCCTCCTGTGTTTTCAGGGCCATGACTGCATCGCGAAGATGGGGCGCCACGGTCACGGATCGGCCAAGGGTGAGCCAGAGTACGGCGAGGTAGGCCGCCATGATGAGCACGGCCACCGGCCCGAGCACGGACAGAAAGTCCAGATAACCCAGATGGGCCTTGCTCGCGATCATGATGTTCGGCGGATCCCCGACAAGGGTCGCTGTCCCCCCGATGTTCGACGCCATTGCCTGGGTAACCAGAAAGGGAACAGGGTTCAGATCGAGGCGTTTCGTGATTTCCAGCGTGACGGGCGCCATCAACAGCACGGTCGTGACGTTGTCCAACATGGCGGAGAGCACCGCGGTCACGCAAGACAAGAGCACGACCATCCGGAACGGTCTAGCCTTGGCTCGTTTTGCCGACCAGACAGCAAGGACTTCGAACAGACCTGTCTCCCGTGTGATGTTGATGATCACCATCATTCCGATGAGCAGGAAGATGACGTTGTAATCCACTCCATATTCGTGAGAATGAAAGGCTTCCTCTTGGGTGACGACTCCGAGACTGATCATCAGCGCGGCCCCAAACAGCGACACGATCGTTTTGTGGATCCGCTCCGTGATAATCGCCAGGTAAGCCGCCCCGAAGATCGCCAACGCCAACGTCAGGTCGCTCATGGTCGATAATCCTGGACTCCCCCGCTGGCCGCTCCGCTTCGGCTTGAATGCAGAGGTCGCCGCGTCGTATCATCCGACGACGTCGAGAGAGTCACTCCCGCTCCACTCACGTTTTGACGGGTTCCGAACGAGTCGCCGGCCCGACCGTTTCGCCGGCCAGGCGACGCTCCACGGGAAGTGCCGCGGTCATATACACGACGCCGAGCGCGATCACGGTGAGCGCGTAGATGGGAAACCGCTCAGTGTCGGGGATCCCAGCGGCTGTGGGAAGAAACGCCATGACGGCTGTCGCGACTCCACGTGGCAACATGGAAGCGACGACCCTGCGTTCGGTCGGGGTCCAGCCGCCCTTCACGTGGCCGAGGATCTCGGTCACGATCCACCGTACAATGAGCGTGACGGCAAACAGTCCAGCCCCTGCGGCGGCGACTACCCACGTCATAGCAGACAGGTCAAGGATCAGCCCCAGCAACACATAGAAGAAGGTTCGAACCAGGAACGAGAGTTCTTCGTTGATGCGCTTGAGAAACGCATCCAGCGCGAACTCGGCCTGGTCCAACTCGTACCCGATGAGGACGCGAATCGGGTGGGAGAGCCGGCGCACGAGATACTGCATATTCGCCAGCACCAGGCCGAACAACAGAATTGTGATGGCGCCATTGCCTCCGAGCAGTTCTGCCACGTAGTACAGCACGAGAATGGCGGCCAGTGTCAGCATGTAGGATAGCGCCTGGCCCTTGAGCCAGGCGAGCAAGCGAGCCCAGAGTGCCCCGGCGACGGTGGCGAGGATCAGCGCGTCCAGAAAGGCGTGTACGATACCGCCAACCATACCGGATTTCTCGCCCGCTCCGGTGAACATCCCCATGAAGGCCAGTGCAATCACCACCACAAAGACTTCGGAAAAGGCCGAATCGAGACTGAGGAGGACCTTCACCGGCTCGCGCAGCGTATTGAGTTGGGAAGCGACCGGAATCACAATGGCCGCAGCGGTCCCCCCGAGAATCGACCCCAGCAGGAGACCATGCAGCCAAGGCCCTTCCAGCGCCCAGGTGTAAAAGGCGGCAATGGCCACCGTGGTGGAAACGAAGACCGTCAAGGAAAACAACACGGCCAATGGCGCCTGTTTCAACACCTTCATGAATTGAAGATTCAGACCGCCGTCGAACAGGATGATCAACAAGGCTAGGGTGCCGAAGTAGGGAGCCAGCGCAATGACCTGAGCAGCTTTTATCAATCCGAGGATCGGGCCCAGCACGACACCGAGCCCCATCAGGAACAACACGCTGGGTACGCCGGTCCGCTTGAAGACGAGCTCGCCGGCCAACCCGACCAGGATGACCAGTCCGATTAATCCCAAGACAGTCTCGACGCTGAACTGTTCCATCGTTTCACATCACCAAACAGGGATGTCCGCTGTCCATGGAACACGCGCATTATCGGAAGAAACGCTTCCCAAATGCAATAGAATTGGTCCGGTGGACGACATGAGCTGGATGCTGACCGGAGACTGAGCCACTCCACGGCTGGTCTTGTCCAACACAGATGGTGTAGCATGCGGCACACCAGTACGCCGGTCTCCCGACAGGACCCGCAACCCCCGTCGAGGGGCGTGATCGGAGGTCACGTGACTATGCGACAGATCAACGAAATCCTTCTTCTCTCATTGTCGTTCGTGCTCACCGCGGCGTTGGCGTTTGCCCAACCGCCGGCGGCGGAGACGCCGGCCGGCGCTCCGGTCGTCTTTTCGGATGAGACCCTGTTCATGGTCTATGACAAGATCGGCCCCTTCACCCCGCCCGAGCGCGCACGGGCGATCGGGGCCCGCTTGACCCACTTGTCCAGCGATCCCCTGACCAGGCTCGAGCCGCTGACGACGGCCGACCTGGGGCTGATGAGCGCGATCTTGCACGGGGAAACCGTGATAATGACGGTGACGGATCGGGATGCCCGCCCCCTTGGTCGAACCAGACAACAGGTGGCGCAGGACTATGCGAAGAAGATTTACCAAGCCCTGACCACGTCACGTGAACAGGTCACGCTGCGAGCGATTCTCATCGACAGTGCGCTCGCCCTCCTGGACACGGGCATTCTGATCGCCCTCCTGGTCTTGTTCCAACGAGCCTTCCCGAAGGTCTATGCAAGACTCGACGCCTGGCGGGGCACGTATATTCGGTCGATCAGGTTTCAGCGGGTCGAAATGCTCTCGAGCGACCAGATTGCCGACTCGCTCATGGCCCTGACCAAAGGATGTCGGCTCATCGCGACGTTGCTTCTGTTCTATTTCTACATCACCTCGGTCCTAGGTCTTTTCCCCTGGACACGCGGCCTCTCAGCTGCCCTGTTCAGCGCCGTCCTTTCGACGCTGAGAGCCATCGGCGGAGCTTTTGCCACGTTTGTCCCCGATGTCATCTCGATCGTGGTCATCATCTTTGTGACACGGTACATCATCAAGCTGATCCACCTCATGTTTACCGGGATTGAGCGAGGAGCCATCAGCTTCGCCGGGTTCCGCACGGAATGGGCGCAGCCAACCTACAAGATCGTCCGCTTTCTCGTGATCATCTTCGCGGCCATCGCCATCTTCCCCTACATTCCCGGTTCGAAGTCGGAGGGATTCCGCGGTATCTCCGTCTTCCTGGGGGTGCTCCTGTCTCTGGGCTCTGCCGGAGCGGTCAGCAATATCATCGCCGGGATAGTCCTGACCTACATGCGCGCTTTCCGGACCGGAGATCGAGTGAGGATCGCGGACACCGTCGGCGACATCACCGAGAGCACGCTGCTGGTGACACGCATCCGCACGATTAAGAACGTGGACATCACGATTCCCAACGCCATGGTGCTCGGCAGCCATATCATCAATTTCAGTTCCTCTGCGCGGAATCGCGGGCTCATTCTCCACACCAGCGTGACGATCGGCTACGATGCGCCCTGGCGAAAGGTCCATGAGCTCCTGATCGCGGCGGCTCGCGCGACCCGGCATATTCTCCACAAACCGGAGCCATTCGTGCTGCAGACCAGTTTGAATGACTTCTATGTGACCTATGAGCTCAACGCCCTGACCGACCAGCCCAATCTGATGGCTTCGATCTACGCCGAGCTGCACCAGAACATCCAGGATACCTTCAATGAAGCCGGCGTAGAGATCATGTCCCCGCACTACACCCAGATTCGAGACGGCAATAAGGTGACCATTCCCGAGCAGTACCTCCCAAAGAACTACCAAGCGCCCGCGTTCCGGTTTTGGCCGCTGACACACACCCCCTCAAAATCGGAAGAGTCGGCCTCGGGGAAGGACACCACAGCCTAAAGACAGAAGCATTCACCGGGGTACGAATGGTTGTTCAGCGAGCAACTTACTTGCGGTTGTCGATCCTATGGTAGTTGGATTCCTGACTGGGTCCTCTGTGTCTTGAGAACACGAAACGAGGAAGATGTTGGAGCGTCTTCTGATAGTACTTGGGGCATGCCTGCTGGTCACTTCATCGCTGGTACGCCCACAGGCAGCAGAGCGGGCAGCCACCGGCCAGATTGTCGTGGCCGGGTATGGGCCGGAGCGCACGACGCTGGAAGCCTTGGCTCGGGCGTTCGAGAAGGCCAATCGCGGGAGTGTGATCACGATCAAATGGGACCGCAACCTGAAAGCGGTCGAGCTGGTCCGGTCAGGCCAAGCGCAGGTGGCTGTGACGGGGGAGGAAGATTCGGAATTGGCAGGAACCCCCATCGCCTGGGACGGAATCGCCGTCATCGTGAACTTCGCGAATCCAGTCAGGGAGGTGACGACGCAACAGGTGGCGGCCCTCTTTAGTGGTACGGTCACGCGCTGGTTCGAATTCGGCGGGGGGGAGGACAAGGTCCACCTGATCCAACGGCCACCAGACCGAAATATTCGCGCCGCATTCGAGCGGGCTCTCGGGATCGTCGGGTCTGTGCCGGCCGCGGGCAAGGTGATTCGGTCAGACCAGAAGGTCCTGAGCGAAGTGGGAGGTATTCTCTCGGCGGTGTCCTACATCTCGCTGGGAGCTGCGTTGGAGGCAACGACCTTTGGAACTCCAGTACGGATGCTCACGATCGATGGGGTTGAACCTGGTAAGCCTAGGGTGAAAGACGGGCAATACAAGCTCCGGCGTCCTGTCCTGCTCTTGACAAAAAAACAACGGCCTCCGCTGCTCGATGCGTTCCTCGGGTTTGCCCGCTCAAAAGAGGGCCAGACAATTGTGGGCGAGACCTATGTCCCCTACGTTCCAGACGGGGGATGACCGCCCCCTCACTCCGAGGCCAGAGATCGTCTTTCCCTTTACCGGCCTGAAGTCCCCCCAGAGGGTAACCGACGTCAACAGCTCTGAACAAATCATCCCATCGGTCGGCGGCCTACAGTGCCGTCCCGTTCAAGTTGGGCCGCAAGCCAATGCAGCAGCGACTCCAGCTTCGATGGTGCGGGCACCCATGCGTCCTCTCCGGCCACGCGACGGCGCCCGCCGACGCGCACCGAGAGCCCACGACCCCGCACCGCACGGAATGCATCGAAATCGGTCCGATCATCACCGAAGTAGACGGGCGCGCGGCCGCGCGCCCACTTCTCCTTCCGCAGCCTCGCCACAGCGGTGCCCTTGTTCCACGAGCCGGCCAGTCGTACCTCCAACACGCGTTTGCCGCGCAGCAGTACGACATGGCCACGAGTACGCCAGGGTGACAGGGCTCGCAACGCTCGGCGGCGCAGCCCCGGTCGATCTGCCGGTCGGACCAGCCGGTCATGCAGCGCAACGGTGACGCCCTTGTCCTCGATCACGGCGCCAGTGAAGCCTTTGGTGGCGCTCCTGAGGGCTCCTGCCCAATCCTGGACTTCTCGTCTCGTGGGCCGCCGCCCGAACCAACGTTCTGCAGCGCCGGGTTCCTTGTACAGGAGCCCATGATGCGCCAGGTATCGGATGCCCGGCACCCCCACGCGTCGCCGCAGGTCATGGAGCGTGCGTCCACTGACGATGACCACTGGGACCAAGTGAGCCAGTTGGCTGAGTATCCGCCTGACGGAAGCCTTGAGTCTGGCCTCCTCCGGATGGCGGACGATCGGGCTCAACGTGCCATCATAGTCAAGAAAGAGGATGAGGCGGCGAGGGGGAATTGCGGCCAGCTGTGCGCGAAGCGACAATCTGCGTGTCATCCACCAACTTCTTGCGAGTCGTTGGGTTGTATGCCCGCATCCTGAAGGCAGCGATCCACCCAGGCATGGACGTCGTGCATCTGCAGATGTTTTCGCATGACACTCATCCGGCGTCGGCGCTGCACCTCCGACATCTCTAACGCCTGCTCCAACGCATCAGCCAGCCCTTCGGGATCGTATGGGTTAATGATCAGCGCGTCGGTCAATTCGTCGGCGGCGCCGGCCATCTGGCTGACCAGCAAGACTCCGGCCTCGTCCACCTGTGCGGCAACATACTCCTTGGCCACCAGGTTCATCCCATCGTACACGGAGCTGACCAGCGCCACGTCCGCCATTCGGTAATACGCGACCAGCGTGGGGAACCGGATCCGGCCTTCGAGATACTCGATCGGGTGCCAGCCTCCACCGCAATGGCGGGCATTGATCTCCGTGACCGTCTCCCTGATGACTTCTCGATAGCGACGGTAGGCCTCCACCTCACTCCTGGTCGGCACTGCGATCTGGACAAAGGTGAACAGGCCACGATACTGCGGGTGCCGCGCGAAGAATGTGTCCAGGGCCCAGAGGCGTTTGAGCAGGCCCTTGGTATAGTCCAACCGGTCTACGCCGAGTCCCATGCGGACGCCCTGACGAAAGCCGAGCTCGCGGCGCGCGAGGTTCATGAAGCGTTCCACCTCGGCCGTCTTGGCCAGGGCAGCGATGGATCCAAAGTCCACGCTGATCGCCCGTGCCGTGAGCCTGGTCGTGCGACCACGGTATTGGACGATATCATGGGCTGGATCCACCTCGGCTCCGAGAAACTGCTGGGCGCACTCCGCAAACTCCCGGACATACCCGGCGGTCTGAAAGGTCAGGCAGTCGGCCGCCAACAGGCCTTCCAGCAGATCACGGCGTTCCGGCAGGATCCGGAACACATCCGGCCCCGGCCAGGGGATGTGCCAGAACAGCGCCACCTTCGTGTCCGGGGCCCGTTGCTTGAGCAAGCATGGGAGTAAGGCAAGGTGAAAGTCATGGACCCAGACCGGCCCAGGCCGTTCCTGGAGCTCCTCCAGAACGGCATCGGCGAACCGATGGTTCAGGCCGCAATAGGCGTTCCAGAATGACTTGAGATAGGACACTCGGTCCAGTGTCACGTGGCAAAGCGGCCAGAGCACCTCAGTCGCATAACCGAGATAGCCACCTCTCACTTCATCTCGGGTCACCCAGATCCTTTTGAGCCTGTAGGTGTCAGAACCAGAGTCCGGCGGAACCTCCACGACGTTTCCAGGCCCAACTGTATCTCGGTCTGCCTCGCCGCTTCCCCAGGCCACCCAGGTTCCTCCAAGACGGCGCAGCACCGGGTCCAACGCGGAGGTGAGGCCTCCATCAGTCCGCCCACAGACCAGGCGCCCCTTGGCCCGTCGGTGCTCGTAGGGCTCCCGGTTCGACACGACGATCAGATTCGATCTCGAGCGCATCTGGCCCTCCGCCCGTAAGTTCTACAGACTATCGGCTCCACAACCGTCCTTCCACGGCCGCGCACTCAGCACGCTCATCTCCCGCGTAACAGTCCCAGCAGGCGGACTGCGCGTGGCAGGGCCACACGTGAACGTTCCCATCACTCCGACATACATTTCCCGTATTCAATGACTTCGTTCACCGCCTCAGTGGCTTCTCCGGCCATACGGCTGGCGTGCTCACTGAGCCCCCCGGCCAGACTCCGAAACTGCCGTCGAGTGTGGTCCCCAGAATGAGGAGCCAGCAGAATCCCCGTTGCGGCACCCGCAAGCACGCCCACCACAAATGACGATCCGGTCACCAGTACACTTGGAATTGATTGATTCATCCATCGCTCCTTCCTTCCGTTGTTGCCTCGTGCCGCCTTCCTTGGCAGCCCTGTGCTCGACACCCGCGCTCAGGCTTGGCGTCTGCCGTGCTCCATGCGCTGCGAGACGGCCCAAGCCAAACGCGAGGCCGCGAACCGCCGGCTGAACAGGGCTGCGACCGTCGAGGTTCCAAGCAGAATAAGACCGATGCCAATCAGGCTGGCGGTAGGACCGATCACGTCGGCCGACCATCCGAAGCCGGCGATGCCGGCCATGGCCGATGCCATCGAGCCGGTGCTGAACGTGGTGAACACACGCCCCAGCAACGGCGCCGGAGCCAACTCCTGGAGCAAGGCCCACACGATTGGCATGAAGAAGGCCGTACTGCCGCCGATAATGATGACCAGAACCCCGGCCAATAGGGGTGTTTCAAGGAGGCTCAGCCAGCAGACCGCCAGGCCCCCAACGGCCGTAGAGCCGGAGATGATCCTCAGCCGCTCGCGGAGATTCCCCTGCTTGACCCGGGCGAGCCAGACCGAGGTGGCCAGCATACCGATACCCAGGGCCGACCAGAGCCACCCCAGCTCGAGGGGGCCGACACTCAGTAATTGCTTTGCATAGACAGGAAGGAGAAACACAAAGGCGCTCGCGCCCAGACTGTAAAGGGTCGCGATGACCATGAGGATGAGGACCATCTGCTGCTGGACAAACACAAATCGAACCCCGACTAACAACTCGTGCCCCAGCGTCCCCGATGTCGCACGTTGTGGATCCAGGAGACAGACTTCCCGCATCCGGATTGGCATCAGACAGAGGGCGGAAATCAGGAACGAGGCAGCGTCCACGTACAGCACATTCTGAGCCCCAATCAGAACGATCCCGATCCCGCTCACCGCCGGACCGACGAGGATACCGACGTTCGACGTGCTTTGGATTAATGCGTTGGCCGCCGTGAGCTGCGACCGTTGGACGAGCTGGGGCACCGCCGAGGCCAAGGCAGGCCCGAAGACTGTCGAGACGATTGCGGTCAGGAACACCAAGACATACAGGCGTTCCAGTGTTAGCCCGCCCACGGCATTGAGGGTAGGGATGAGCGCAATCATGACGGCGCGAGCGAGATCGACCCAGATCATGACCGACTTCTTGGGAAGACGGTCAAGATACACACCAATCAGAGGTCCGAATGCCAGGGGCGGGATCGTCTGCAGCAGCCCGATCACCGCCATCTTGACCGCCGAACCGGTCAGCTCGTAGACGAACCACAGCAGCGCGACCTTGTTCAGGCTGTCTCCGATCTGAGAGATCAGTTGGCCTGAAAAGAGCAGCCCAAAATCCTTTGTCTTGAGCAATCGCCATCCTAAACCCGTGGGCCCAGTGGGATCCGTTCGGGGTGCGCACGGGATAGCCTGATCACCGAGCTGTTTTACGTCAGTCGAGATCACAGGAGACCATGTGCTGGTACTGGCGACAGTCGAACCGGTCGTCTTCGCTTCGGCACAGCAAAGGTTCGAGCTTCGCCGATCAGTTGCTCATACGCATCCAGGTAGTCATCCACCATGCGCTCCACGGTGAATCGCTCCTCGAACGCTTGCCGGCATCGGTACCGATCGAGAAGGCTGATCCGCTCAACCGCAGCGGCCATCTTGGCTGGCCCCTCAGAGACGAAGCCGGTGATCCCGTCGTCGATGATCTCCGGGATCGAGCCGCGGCGATAGGCCAAGACCGGCGTTCCGCAGGCTAACGATTCGATGAGCACCAGCCCGAACGGCTCAGGCCAATCATACGGGGCGATGAGCGCATAGGCATCCCCGAGGAAGTCGGCCTTTTCGGCATCGGTCAACTCGCCGACATACTCGACCAGGGGATGGTCGAGCAGCGGCTCGATCTTCGCGTGAAAATAGTCGCTGTCGGCTGGGTCCACCTTGGCCGCGATGCGCAACTGGAGCCCGACTCGTTTCGCGATCGCGATCGCGTGGTCGGGCCGCTTCTCGGGTGAGATGCGCCCCAGAAACGCGAGATACTTGCCAGGCTCCGGATGGAATGCATACAAGTCCAGCGGTAGCCCGTGATGTACCGTGGCAAGCCAATTCGCCCACGGGAGCGGACGGCGTTGCGCGTCCGAAATCGACACGAGCGGCATCTGGGCAAACTCCTGGAAGACAGGGACCAGCTCAGGCAGGTCAAGCCGGCCATGCAGTGTGGTGATGGTCGGGACGTTGCATCGGCGGGCAAGCGGGAACCCGAGGAAGTCCAGGTGCGAATGAATGAGGTCGAAATCGCTGGGCGACCCAAAGGCTCGTTCCAAGAGCATGATCAGTGGCGCGTCGCGATTGAGGATCCCTGTGTTCAAACGAAGCGCCTGAGAGCAGATCGGCTCCAGCCGAGCGGACGTCATGGAGTCACCACTGGCAAACAGGGTGACGTCGTGACCCCGTCGAATCAATTCCTCAGTCAAATAAGACACCACGCGTTCGGTCCCCCCGTATCGTTTCGGCGGCACGCTTTCCCAGAGCGGTGTAACCTGCGCGATTTTCATTGCTCTATCTCCTTTCACCGTGCGATTGACGGGGTGCCGTTCCGTTCGTGGTTTGAATCCGACTCTGTTGAGCAGGCAGCCCACGCGTTTGCTCACCTCTCGGGGAGACACAGTCTCGCAAGCGCAATCGGCATGCCCAACTCCACTCACAACGTGCGGGTGAATAATCACTCGATTTGTCAGCGTCTTATTGAAATGAAGCCGAAACCGTCGTTCCTCCTGTGTTGCCGCCCCACTGATGAGACTGTAAAATTTACACTCGAAAGAATAGAAAATTTACCACCTGGGGAAGCCAAGACTTGGCTCGGCGGCCGCCTTGTTTGGGAGGTTTCGCCCTTCGTGCTTGGATGCCACGACGTCGGAAGGCTCCGCCGTGCTTGTGACCTCAGTGAACAAACAGGCCGGAAAAACTTCGAGTCTAATGAAGTTGGGATCGAAGCGGTCGGCGGGGCCGTCGGCTGCTGACCGCCTGTGAGACCATGAGGAGCAGGTCCTCGCGGTCATAGGGTTTTGACAGAAAAGAAGAGACCCCCGATTTCATCGCCCGCGTCCGTTCCTGCTCGCTCAGGTCGCCGCTGAGCAGGATTACCGCCGGGGCTTTGCCGTTGGGCTCCTCCCTGAGCCATTCGCTCAGTTCAACTCCGCTCATCACCGGCATCAGATTGTCGGTGATCACCAGATCGAAAAGGCCGCGTGCTAGCTCTGCCACCGCGGCCACTCCGTTGTCAGCTTCCACGCACTCATACCCTCGTGACTCGAGGGGGGTACGAACTGTGCACCGGACGTCATGATCGTCGTCTACAATGAGGACGCATGTGGGCATAGGGCTGGGTGGTGATCAGGAACCCTGGTTCGGGGACAGCGACCGCGTCGCTATCGGTCCGACCGCTTGAATGGAGGGCACCGGCCTCGGACAAGACCCCGGGAGGGCGAGGCCGCCGGTTCGCCGCCTCGCCTCAACCAGTGGTCAAGCACTCCACCTCGAAGGCTCGAGCCTTTAGCTCTTCACCTTCTCAATGGAGGAAGGAATGCCATCCTCCGACAGTACAGCGATGATCCTATCACCCGGGAAGATCGTTCCGTGGATCCGTGTGGCAGGACCTACCTCCAGCCACACGTCCCGACCCGAGGCATCCTGGACCACATAGACCTCGTCTCTCCGGACTGAGAAATCATCGCCATCGACCCGGCCAAAAATCATCCCCACCTCACCACGGAGGACCGTTTGTGGGCCGGCCGATGGTGGCTGCCAGCCTTCTTGACCCCGATGTCCAGAGACGCTGATCAAGGCTCCAGCCCCGATAGTCGCGAGCGTGGCCAATGCTATCAAAGTTCCCAACCGTTGCATGAGCTGACCTCGGCGGCTCCATGCTCCCCAGAAGGTTCAACTTGAAGCCATGGTCCGCATCATCGTTCGAGGACAGGTGGCACTCTTTCCTGTTGCCGCTCACACTCCAGCGGGCGCGGTCTATAGAGCGAGGAATCCTATCCTCTCAGTTGCTTGATGGAGGTTGCTCGGCCGTTCTCCGAGACCTGTGCTTCGATGCTGTCTCCCGGCCTGATATTGCCCATCACGGTGGTCCGTTGGTCCACCTGGACGCGAACCTCCTGTCCAGTCCGATCCCTCACCACGTAGAAATCGCCTTCAATCTTCAGGACCACCCCTGTCACCATGCGGGGCATCCTGTCGGAACCCATTGAGCCTTTTCCCGAGAATTGGTCTGCCGCATACGTCAGGGACCCCGCCCCGATCATGAAGATTGCCGCGATCGCCACCACGCCCAGAAGCTCCCTCATGTGCTCCCTCCCTCTGAAAAGAGTTGACCACTCACCCGTCTCTGCGGAGAGAATTGGCAAAGGGTGTGCCCGACCATAATCAAAGTGTAGGAAGTCCCTATCTCTTTGAGGTGCCGGTGAATTCTCCCACGGTGCAGGAGAAGGCGGGTGTCTCTCGCACCAAAATCGTGAAGGCCAAGCGGTAAATCTTACATGCGGGACGTGGAAAATTTACGCGCTTCCGAAGCCGTGGGGCTCCACACGCGATCGACCGATCGGCAACAAATCGAGGCCTCGGGGAGGAGGCTGGAGCTACCGGTCGAGGTGTGTCAACGTCGCCTTCAACTGGGAGGGAGAAATCGGCTTTTCCAAGAAGGCCGACACGTGAAACTGCTGCACACGTTCTTTGACGCCCTTCTCGCCACTCACGACAACGATGGAGATCGCAGGATTAAACGCGCGGATAATCCGTATAAGGTCCCAGCCATCGATGGCGACGTTGAGAACCGGAGGAAGATTAATATCAATAATGGCGATCCCAAAGCCGTCCTCCTTGATTTTCTTGATCGCCTGCAAACCGTCCTCGGAAGTCTCCACTCCATATCCTTCCGCAAATAAGATCGCCTTCAAGGCTTCTCGACTGTGCAAGTCGTCCTCTACGACGAGGATCTTCTTGCGTGAGATCACTGATTCTCGGCAACGTTGCTGGACTTGGCGCGCAGGCGCTTCCCTGTTCAAGGTGTTCTCCCTCAAGGGAACGGGTGGCCTCACCAGGTCAATGACGAAGTCCATCCCAAGCGGTGCCTCGGAGGCACCCTGCTCTCAAAACAGAGCAAAGTTCACGCCAGGGCGAGAGGATAGTCAAACTGATTGAAAAGTCACTTGCTGGCTCGATAGAGGCGAAGAAAATCGCGGAAGAGTCAGTGAGGGACTAGCCTGTTCAGTTCAAGGTATGCTGTCAATTTTACATGGTTATTCCAATCCAGGGCACATGGGCATTCATTTTTTCGTGGGCTGAGACACGTTAGGTAGTTCTCCGACCAGGGTCTCCGCCTTCTCGGTTAGATTAATCGCTCTCGGGACGTCCTTCAGTGCGAGAGCCTCTCTGGCCTTGGAAAGAAAACTCTGGACCGTCAACAAGGTATCCCGCTGTTGCTTCGTCAAATGCTGGTGATCGATTTGGGCAAAACGGTGCTCGACCTGCCTGATTTTGGCCAATGCCTCCTGCTCGGTCCGCCCGTTTTCTTTCTCGGAGACATCGGGCGAGAGCAGAGGCGCGGCTTTGGGGCCGGCGGGCCGGGGCGCGGGCTCTTCCTCGACAACAGCAGGGTTTGTTCGCGAGGAAGACTTTTGGGTCGGCGCTTTTGAGGCTGGAGGCGAAGGTGAAGATAGTCGCTGGTCTGGTGAGGCCGTTGCGGAGGGAGGGGGGAGGACCGTTCCCTTCCGGGTTTCAGCGCACCCGACTAGCAATAGACCCAGAAGAAGAGCACGACACAGGCCCTTCTTCACTCTCACGTTTCCTGGGAGATACTCAGGGACTACCGCGTTTCCTTGCTCGTCCAACTGGGAAGACCCCCATCAGCGCTTGACAGGTATCCGGATGATCATGCTGGTTCCTCGGCCGATCTCGGATGTGACCTCAATCGTACCATCGTGTAGCTGCACAATGCGGTAGACCAAGGCAAGCCCCACACCACTTCCTTCTGGCTTGGTAGTGTAATAGAGTTTAAAGATCTTGTCGCGCTCTTCAGGAGCAATCCCACACCCCTGATCCGTGATCCTCACGATGATGAACTCACCTTCCCCTTGCTCCGTCGCAATGGTGACCGTCCCGCCCACCGGCATGGCCTGACAGGCATTCAACATGACATTGAGGGAAACCTGCCTGAGCAGTTCCTCATCAGCGCTGATCGACGGAAGATTGGGGTCCAGCTGGTACTCGAAAGAGATCCCCTTTCTGCTCCATTCAGCTTCGAGGATGCTTCCTTCGTTTTTCAGCAGGGCATTCACGTCCACCGGTGCCAAATGAAGTTCCTCAGGACGCATGAATTTCAAGAACCCCTGGACCACCCGATCGACTCGACGTATCTCCCCATCAATGACGTCCAAGCAGTGTGTGACCTCCGGTGAGGAGACGCCAAGCTGTTCCTTGAGTAACTCCAGATGGATCGTCATTGAGTTGAGGGGATTTTTGACTTCGTGTGCCAGTCCCGAAGTCAACCGTCCGAATGCCGCTAGCTTGGCGGAATAACTGATCAGCGAAGTAAGCGTTTTGCTCGATTCGAGGTTCTTGAGTAGCGCGACCGCCCCCATGACTCTGTGTTCTGCTCTCAAACAAAACACCGAGACCTCAAACTCTTTTAACGTGCTGCCCGCATGGAGCGGAAGAACGGTGTTCCGAATACTGACCTGCTGCTCAAACACTTTGTCAATCACCGCGCGAAGGGGATGAGAGGCTTCCACCAGCTTCTCCAGTAAACAGCCTTCCACTTGCTCCAGTGGCCTCCCCATGATGTCCTCGACGGTTTTATTTCCGTAGAGGATGCGTCGGCTCTGGCTAAGCAGGAGAACCCCATCGCCGAGATGATCGACCACGCTCTGCAGAGGAGACTTCCCGGTCGGCTCCTTGAATCGATCCGATTGAAGCTGCTGGCCGAGCAGTTGGACCTCGGAGGCCAGTTTGCCAAACTCATCCGTCCGGCTGACATCCGTCAGGACGTCGAAGTCACCCTGTCGGAGTTGCTCCATCTGACGTGCCAGCGCGTGAACCGGCCTCAAGGTCAAGGTGGCCAACCCCAACGTGAGCAGCCAGGCCACAGGCAGGGCTATCGCCGCGAACGTGAGGCTGTTGTTCAGCGACGTGCTGAGTTGCCCTCTCAACAAACTCGTATGAATCCCGAGCTTCACGCTTCCAAAGGGTTCATCATTCAGTGTCATGGGCAGGGTACTCTCGTAAACGGTCCCCCCCTTGAGAAGCACGTAAAATCGTTGTATGGGACCGACCGAGAGGAGATCTTCGATACTCGGTCTCAGAGGAGCATCCAGATCGCCCTTTCGGATCTCGGTGTGGAGAATGGTTTTCCCTTCTGTGTCCGCGATGAGCGCGTACAGGAGATGGGGCGAGTACCCGACGCTGGCTTCAAGGAACCTTTGCAGGTTCCGATCTGATTTTAGAATCTCCTGGGGGTTTCCCCCCGGAGCCTGGAGGAGCGAACGTCTGCTCTGATCAAAGATTTGCTTCCCGATGAGCTCAGCCTGCTTGAGGACATCCTGAAGAAGGACACCCGTCAATTGCGAGAGATGGATCAGCGTGGTCACGGCCACGACGAGGAAGGTCAAGACGGTGACCCCCAACGCCTCCTTGGCTCTAACGCTCAGGCTTCTCATGAGCGTCGTATCGGTGAAGTTTGTTGTGAAGCGTTTTCAGACTGATCCCCAGGATCTCGGCAGCCCGAGTCTTGTTGTTGTTCGTGGACTTCAGGGTCCATAAGATGAGCTCTCGCTCCGCTTCCTGGATGGTGGTTCCGAGCGAGAAACTGACGGCGTCAGAACGCTCAACGTCTTTTTGGCTGGACAGGAGAGGGGCGAGATGCTTGGGGGTGATCAGGTCAGCCTCGCAGGTCATGATCGCCCGTTCCATCGCATTTCTCAACTCCCTCACGTTGCCTGGCCACGAATATCCCATGAGGATTTGCATGGCCGCGTCATTCAGCGACCTGACCTTCCGATCATATTTCGGGTTGAATTCCTCGATGAAGGCTTGGACAATCAAGGGAATATCATCCTTGCGGTCTCTGAGGGGAGGGAGGGTGATGGTACAGACGGCTAATCGGTAGTACAGGTCCTCCCTCAACTTGCCTTCTTGGATCGCTTTCATCGGAACCTTGTTGGTGGCGGCGAGAACCCGCACATCGACCCCGATCTCCTCCCGGCCACCGACGCGCCTCAGTGCGCCATCCTCGAGGATCCTCAGAAATTTTGCTTGAATCGAGGGACTCATTTCCGCCACTTCGTCCAGAAAGAGCGTTCCCTGATCGGCCATCTCGAAGCAACCGATCTTCCGGTCTACGGCACCAGTAAATGCCCCCTTCTCGTGGCCGAAAATCTCACTCTCCAGGAGGGTCTCGGGGATAGCCGAGCAATTGACAGCGACAAAAGGACCTTTGCTTCGAGGTGAGAGTGCATGAACACTCCGGGCGACCAGCTCTTTCCCCGTACCGCTCTCACCGAGAATGAGGACACGGCCGGGCGTGGGGGCAGCTAGCTCAATCAATCCGTACACCTCCTGAATGGCCTTGCCTTTTCCGACCAGCTTCCCCATTCCCCACACATCTTTGAGACGCCTTCTCAAGAGAGTCACTTCACGCAGGGTTTCACCTTTCTCCAGGGCCTTCTCAATCATGATTCTGAGCCGGGACATGTCCACCGGCTTCGTCAGATAATCATAGGCTCCCTGCTTCATGGCCGAGACCGCTGTTTCGATAGTCCCGTGGCCGGTCAGGAGAATCACGGCCGCAAAGGTGAGCTCCTCCTGGAAGGTTTTCAGGAGCTGGAGTCCGTCCAGCTTTGGCATGACCAGATCGGCGATGACGACGTCCGGCCGAAAGGTGCGCGCTCTCTCCAGGGCCTCCTGCCCGTTTGCCGCGACTTCGACCTCATAGCCCCACCGTGAGAGAAGGGCCTTCAACCCTGTCCGAGCAGACTCCTCATCGTCCGCAACCAGGATCCGTTGCACCATCCCCCTCCTGAATCTTCCTAGGACTCTGTCTCCAGCGTTGGAGCACGTGCCGCCCGAGCGTCTGAGGCGCGGCGCGATACCTCGGGAGCTTCCTCCTTATCTTGTCCGTCTCCTAATCGAGCCGTTCCGTCGGAGTTGGAGCCACTGAACCCTCGGTCGCTTGCCTGAACATCGATAGTGGTTTGATTCACACGGTCGGGCGATCGTGCCCCGCTCGGTCGCGAAGGACGGATGACCAAGCTATTGGTGAGAAGTGCCAATCAGTTAGCCTACTATACGGGCAGGTACGAGCGCAAATGCCCTCCCTCTGGGCCAGACATATCGAACGTGCTTTGATCACGATGCTCTCACACTCCCCTAATTTCCTGGCGATCGAGCCAATCTTGGATGTGTCGCCGCTCCGGATTACCCGCCTCGCATTCATCGACGAGTTCATCCAGCCCCCTGTAGCAAGTAACAGACCTATTCCGCCATAGTAGCCGATTCGGCTACGGAGGCGATGGGGGGACAGGTACCCGTGGCTTTCTGCGAAGGCGGGTAAAATTTCCATATTGAACGAGTAATTATTACCCGTTCGCCTCTCTCAACCATGACCTGTTGATAAAGATGCGCCCCTGTCCCAGGCTTAACTCACTGAGAAACCGAGCAAAGTGTCGCGCGAACTCCGCGCGTTGGGTCGGGCATGTACCTTGCCACTTTTACCCAAGTACATGGCAATTCCCAAGCCTGTCGTTCAGCCCTTTCACCTTCACCGCCGCCCTAGGGAGTGAGTTGGGAGGTTCATGGCTTAAGGAGTAACACGGACATGGAACAAGACCGGGCGGACAGAAACCACACAAGAATGCGAATCAACTCACGGACCACGCATCGCGTTCCGCGTTTCCCCCTCCTGATGCTCACTCTTTTGCTCGGCGTGTACGTCCCCGTGGGGCACCCGGGATCCGCGCAAGCGAAGCAAGCGAAGGAGGACGAACAAGACGCTACCGTGCAAGTCTATAAGAAAGTGGCTCCGGCCACCGTCTTCATCAAATCATCAGCCTTGGTTGCCGACCACCTGGGCGGCGGAGTGAACAACAGTATCGGGTGTGGGGTGCTGCTGGACGACCAGGGCTCGATCCTCACGAACGCCCACGTTGTGGAGGGTGCCGGTAAGATTCTTGTTGTGCTGCACGATGGGACACGCCTGCCTGCAGTGTTGGTGGGCAGCGACCCGATCACGGACCTGGCGTTGCTCCGGCTCGAATTGCCAAAGGGTCATCGCGCGATCGCCCAACTGGGGGACTCAGATCGCGTGGAGATCGGACAAAAAGTCATGGCTATCGGTCACCCCTTTGGGCTGAGCTATGCGCTCACGACGGGAGTGGTCAGCGGATTCGGGACCACGCCGGACACGGGGCACACCACCCAAGATCGGGTCATCCAGACCAGTGCCGCCATCAACCCCGGAAATAGTGGGGGACCGCTGGTGGACGCGAAGGGGCGCGTCATCGGCATCAATACAGCCCTCCTGAGGGGCGGACAGAATATCGCGTTTGCGATCCCGATCAACACGGCCAAAATGGTCGTGCCAGAGTTGAGAACGCATGGCCGCGTGATCCGGCCGTGGCTCGGCTTCTCCGGCAAGCTGCTGTCAGAAGACGTCATCAAACTCTTCGCCTTTCCCCTCGAGAAGGGCTTGCTGGTGGAGTACGTAGAAGATGGGAGCCCGGCCAAGAAGGCCGGCCTGAGAGCAGGATCCCTGGGCGTGACCATCGAAGGGGAACCATGGGTCTTGGGCGGAGACATTGTTGTTGCGGTGAACGGACACTATGCCACAAGTGCAAGGCAGTTTGTGAATGCGTTCAAAGCTCTCAAGGTTGGGCAGAGCATCGACTTACTGGTCATGCGAGAGGGAGCCAACCAAACCGTGACCGTGACCCTTGAGGAGCAACCACAAGCACAGGTGACCTATGCTCCGGCGAACGACCCGGAGCGCTCGGAAGTTCGGCCGCTCACCCAGCGAAGCGCGCTGGCCGGATACCGAAGCCATGGGTTGCGAGGTTTCTAATTTCGGCTCGTCGCCCTGCCTGGCGAGGTGCCGAGATCGGGGGACGATACCTTCGCAGACCAAAGGAGGATCCTGTCATGATCACCCACCCACTGAAAGCAGGCGGTGTCATCCTGGTTCTGGCCGGTTCGATCGCAGCCGCAATTCCCGGTGTCGCGGCGGATCCGACCAGGGACTCGTCAACATCGAGGCCTTCGACCCCCCAGACCGTCAAGGGGAATGTGCTCAATATCGAGGGCGAGTTCTACGTCGTGCAGGACCCTACCGGCCATGAAGTGCGCCTGCACGTGACCAAGGACACAAAAGCGGATGGCCTGGTGAAGGTTGGAAGCAAGATAGAAGCCACCATGACACCCGAGGGAGATGTCACGTCGATCACCTTGCAAATCCCGCCCAACGGCACAGCGCCGGTCTTACCGAACAGGCCCGACCGCGCCCCATCGGTCCCCTAGTTCCTTTCCAAGTAGTTGGAACAGCCCTCGGGGCGCGCTGGCTCAGCTCCGAGTACAGCATTGAGCAGGTGCATCACAGATTCTTGTGGATAGGTGCGCGTCGCGAGCCTCGCACGCGTTCGAGCACCGTTGAGGAAAACGTCCACACTTGTGGGTCATGATCACCTTGCGGGGGAAAGGACATCTTGTGGGTCAGAGACGAGTGGAGCGGGATGCTGCCAAGACGATGCGCAGGAACCTCCTGGTGATGATGACTATCATCGGCGAGCTTTTAGCCTGCACGGGCCTATCGCCTGGGAGGGTCAAGCATGATCCTCTCACCCCTGAGGAGCATGTCACCTTTGGACTGGCCTATGAAGCGAAGGGGCGTCCGGAGCTGGCGGCGCGGGAGTATGACGCGGCCCTGCAGCAGGAACACAGCTATCTGCCAGCCATGGTTGGGCTTGGCAACCTCGCATTTGAACGAGGGGCGCTCGAGGAGGCGGAGGCCTACTACCAGCAGGCCTTAGCGATCGCTCCGAAGGACCCGGGTGCCAACAACAATCTCGCGATGCTGTACCTGACCCGGGGCGCAAGTTTGGAGGAAGCCGAACAGCTCGCCCGCCAGGCCCTGGAGCAGGGCGGTCCGTTGCGGCCGTATGCGCTGGATACCCTCGCCCGCATCTATGCGCGACAGAGACGGTACCAGGAGGCACAGGCGGCTCTGGAAGAAGCCCAGGCGCTGGCTCCATCGGGCAACACCCTCCTTCGTCAACGGTTGGTCCAATTGCGAGAAGAGCTAGGGGGTAACTGACGACCAGCAGGACATCGTTGACACCGACATCGATTACACTTTTACGGGTGGTACGTAGCAAAGACACAGCCTAATGAAGTTTGCAGCCGGTCCTTCTCGACAGGCAGCCAGCTGTCATCGGCTCGTTGTTGTTGGATCACAACCGGCTCGCACTCGCTGCTGTGTAATCGATGTCCTGCTACAAACAACTAACTAAAAACTGTCAACGATGTTCTGCTATATGA
>Ga0187892_10001234_pt1 | contig 59850 bp, 44 predicted proteins | sample MA1701073metaG_FD_139345 | JGI IMG/M metagenome (GOLD analysis project Ga0187892, IMG submission 139345) | Bio-ooze microbial communities from a basaltic lava cave in the Kipuka Kanohina Cave System on the Island of Hawaii, USA - MA170107-3 metaG ...
CGTCCTTGCAGACGGTGAAAAACAAGGCGTATCCGTCTCTCGGAACCGGCCGGTCCCGGAAACTGACTCGGTTTTTGCTGCCAAAAACGCGGTTTTCGCGCGCAACGACGGTCATGCACCCAATCAGGCGAAGTGGATTTCCACGGAATCGGACAAATTCTAGTTGTGACCCGGGGGCCTAGTATGGCTCTTTCGTGTCCTCGCGTCCTGATCTAAGCCTTATTGCCTGCTTTCGCACGGAACGTGGGAGCTACCGATCGTATCCGTTACCGAGCCGCGCCCGTCAGGAAGCGGTTTGTGCCTCGGCGTTCGGTTCCCCTCCATTACCGTCGCGGCTTGGTAGATAACACGCTACCCTAAGGCATAGCGCAGAAATAACATAAACGAATCGATTCGCGAGAGCCCCTCTCCCGGCGGGAGAGTACGTGTTTAGCGTCCCGGCGGGACGCGATGAGAATAGCCCACCGATTGAAACGCTGGGCTATTGTCGTTCGTGCCTCTGGTACGCTAAACAGGTACGCGGGAGCGGGGGCTCGATGCAACGAAATGGCTTGGGCGTGCGCCGGGCCTTATGATGGTGCTGGAATGTACAAGTGGTTCTTGGCCGTCCGTTACCTGCACACCAAGCTGATCGCCTTTTTCGGCGTGGCCGCGGTCACCCTTTGCGTGGCCATGGTACTGGTGGTCATCAGCGTGATGGGCGGCTTTCTGGACACCATCCGCGCCCGGGCACGCGGCCTGCACAGCGAGATCGTGCTCGACGCCGGCACGCAGCAGGGCTTCCCTCTTTACGACGAATTCAGCCGCTACTTGGCCAAGCATCTGCCGGATGTCGTGCGCCTATCCACGCCGGTCATCTACACCTACGGCATCTTCCGCGTCCCGGCCGACGAAACCACCAAGCCCGTCCGGGCGATGGGCATCCGGCCGAAGGAGTACGTGCAGCTCAACGACTTCGCCAAGGGACTGCAGTACGACCACTACTATCCCGGTTCGACGCACATGGGCCCGCAGCAGATGCCCCTGGCCGGGTTTTCCGAAAGCGGCGGTCTGCGGCTTCCGCCCGATCTGGAGGCCGCCCACGAAGCCTGGCGGAAGCAGCAAGACCCGGAGGCGCTTGCCGAATTCGACGCGGTTCCTTTCGTCTATGCCCCTTACCCGTTTGAAACTTCGTCTTCATACGGCCAGCGCGTGTTCGCCGCCAACGCCGGCCCGCCCGGCTACGTGGACGCGGAACTGCCCGGATTGATCGTGGGCTGTGATTTGCTTTTTCACCGCCGCCCCGACGGCAAGTTCAACCGCTATCTGGCCCGGGGTGCCATGGTGACGCTCACCGTGCTGGCCCTAAGTCCAAGCGGCAACCCGCTAGGGGAGCCGCCGGTCCGGCTTCCCTTTCGATATGCCGACGATTCCCGCACGGGCATTTTCGAGATCGACAGCCTGACCGCCTACGTCGATTTCGACTTGCTTCAAGCCAAGTTGGCCATGGACGCTCAGACCCTGGTGGACGGCGGAGTGATCAAGCCCCGCGTCAACCAGCTCTTGATCGGCCTTCAAAAAGGCGTGAATCTCGATGCGGGCCGCGATCAGATCGCCGTCGCCTGGGCGGATTTTCGGAAATCCATCGCGTCCGAGCTGACCAAGGATGAGCAACTAGCGCTCAATCACGTCGAAGTTCTGACCTGGGAAGACCTGCAGCGAACCTTCATCGCCGCGGTGGAGAAAGAGAAGGTCCTGGTGACTTTCCTATTCGCCCTCATCAGCGTGGTGGCGATCGTGTTGGTCGGCTGCATCTTCTACATGATCGTGGAAAAGAAGACCAAGGACATCGGGATTCTCAAATCGCTGGGGGCCTCGGCCAACGGCGTGGCGTCGCTGTTTATTCTTTACGCGGCCGTCGTCGGCGTCGTCGGCGCCATCCTCGGTACGGTGATCGGGTCGCTCTTCGTCTGGAACATCAACGCGATCCAGGACTATCTGGCCGGCCTGAACCCCGCGCTGCGGATATGGAGTGCCGAGGTGTATTCGTTCGACCGAATTCCGGAGGACGTGAAGCGGGCGGATGTCATCTGGATCGGCTCAGCCGCGATTCTGTCGTCGATGGTGGGTTCTTTGATTCCTTCGGCAATTGCCGGACGTATCTGGCCGGTTCGGGCGCTGCGTTATGAATAAGCTCTATCACGCTCGAGGCCTGCACAAGTCGTACGTCATGGGCCACGAAACGGTTCGCGTCCTGCGGGGGGCTACGCTGCACGTCGAGAAAGGCGAGTTTCTCGCCATCATGGGGGCCAGCGGGTCCGGCAAGAGCACTCTGTTGCACATCCTTGGCGCCCTCGACGTTCCCGACCGCGGTACCTTGGAGTTCAACGGCCAAAACGTGCTGAACTGGTCGGAGCGTGAACGCCGGGCGTTTCGCAACCGGCAGGTGGGGTTTGTCTTCCAGTTTTACCACCTCTTGCCGGAACTCAACCTGTTGGAAAACGTCATGATTGCGAAAATGGTGGGGCATTCCGGGTGGCAGTGGCGTTTTCGCCGGCACGAAATCCGGCGGGAGGCCGAGGCCATTGTGGGGCGAATCGGCCTCACGGACCGGGCCAAACACCGCCCCAATGAGCTTTCCGGTGGCGAAAGGCAGCGGGTGGCCATCGCCCGAGCGCTAATCAATCGGCCGACGCTCTTGCTTGCCGACGAGCCAACCGGTAACCTAGATGAGGCGATCGGGGCCGACATCTTGAAGCTCCTCGTCGAGCTTAACGAGGCCGGTCAAACGATCGTCATGGTGACGCATGACACACGGGTTGCCTCCCATGCCCATCGATGCGTGCAGCTCAGCGAGGGCGTGTTGCACGAGGCCGAGCAACCCGCCGGTCGGCGTGGGTCCGTTCCGATTCTTACAAAAAAGGTGGCGCCATGAGCACCGCGGTGCTTGAAAAACGAAAGACTGCGAAAATGTCGGAAAACCCTTTTTCCCCGAATCCCGACCTGTTGGTCTGGCTGGGTACCGGACTTGTACCGGCCGAGGAGGCACGAATCAGCGTGTTCGACCATGGCCTGCTCTACGGGGACGGCGTCTTCGAGGGAATCCGGATCTATCATGGGCGGATTTTCAAGGAAACCGAGCATATTCGCAGGTTATTCGAATCGGCCAAGGCCCTCCGGCTGGAAATCCCCATGACTCCTGAGGAAGTCAGCGACGCGATGTATCAGACGATGCGCGCCAACCACCTGACCGGAGACGGCTACATTCGTCTGGTGGTCACTCGCGGGGTCGGCCTGTTGGGTGTCTCCGCGACTCGGGCGGCCTGCCCGACCGTTTTCGTTATCACCGACAAGATCGCCCTCTACCCACACGAGGTGTACGAGCGAGGCCTGCATTGCATCATCTCCACTTATGCCCGCAACCATCCCAATACGGTGAATCCGCGAGTAAAGTCGCTTAATTATCTCAACAACGTCTTGGCCAAGCTGGAGGCTCACGATGCCGGTGCCAATGAGGCCATCATGCTCAATGTCGAGGGCCATGTAGCCGAGTGTACGGGCGACAATATCTTCGTGGTTCGAAACGGGGCGGTCTTCACGCCGCCCGCCAGCGAGGGCATTCTGGAGGGGATTACGCGGGGGGTGGTAATAGAACTGGCTCGTAAGCGGTCCATTCCTGTTCATGAGACGGTCCTGCTTCGGCACGACCTTTACATCGCCAACGAGTGCTTCGCGACCGGCACTGCCGCGGAAATCGTCCCGATCACGCAAATCGACAAGCGCGTCATCGGCGACGGCCGTCCGGGTCCTATAACAACGAGACTGACCCAGGATTTTGTTGCGTACAGGGCGACGGCCTAGGAAAAAAAAGAGTCATTCGCGAGCGAGCTATTGCCCAATCGCTAGCACTCGGCCGCAATCTCTCCATAGCGGCGTGCCCGGCGTGGCGCTCCCGCCATCGAAGATCTCGTAGCGCCCTGTCGAATTAGTTCCGTGGGAAGAACACGACGATGACTTCTCTGCCGAAGCGTTTGCTATTGAGGCGTTTGATAACGCTTAGTCACGATCATGGACCTCTTGAAACTCGCTATCCCATTGGCCCTCTGTTGTGGCGGGGCGGTCATACTGCTTACGATCGTGGCTCGCGCGATTGACCAGAGACTTCGGACGCTCAAAGCTATCGAGAAACCGGCGGCGGCCAAGCAGATGACGGATGGTGCCGACTCTGGGGAGGCGCTCCCTGACCAAAGCCCCTGAAATAGAAAGCCCCTCGCACGGGGGACTGCCGGAATCGCGCTGCCGCCTTGCGGAATATCCCGATTGCGGTTGACGGCATCTTGGGGGCCAATAGGATTCGATTGTGCCGATAGGTTGAGCAATCCAGCTCTGGGCGCTCCTGGAGCGAGAAAGAGCTGGGGCAAACAGAGGGATCGATGTACCAGCCGGAACGATTTTCCCAGCTTCGATGGCTGCAAACCTTTACCGGAATCGCCGCCTTGCTTGGGGCCACCATCCTGATCGGGGCGGGGATCGTGGGGAGCAACGGGTCGGTCAACGGTTGGGTGATCGTCGCGGGGGGGTTCGGCTGGCTTTTGGCGATTAGCTGGATGACGGTCTCTTCGCTGCTCCTGCGGATCGAGGGCCACATGGCCCGGCAACTCGGCGAGCTGCGAGACGTAGCCCACACCCTGACCCGACAGGGAGAGTTCCTGGAGTCCATCGCCGAGAACACGCGCATCTCAGACGCGGCAAAATCTCTGGCACACCGCAATCAGGAAATTGAAGCTCTGCGCAACGCGATTCGCGAGGACATCCGGCTCGAACATTGGGAGGCGGCGCTGACCCTCATCGACGAAATGGAGCGGCGCTTCGGGTATAAGCAGGAGGCCGGCCGCATCCGCGAGGAGTTGGACGAAGGGCGGCGGGCGACCATCGAAAAGAAATTGGCCGAGGCCATCGCGTTGATCGAGAGCCATTTTCACGCCTACGACTGGCCCCGGGCCCAGCATGAGATCGAGAGGCTCCGGCACGCCCTGCCGGAGGACGCACGCGTGCTGGCCTTGCAGGATCGGCTCAAGGCCTTGCAGGCTCAGCACAAGCAGGCCCTCAAGGCGCAATGGGAGGAGGCCGTGCGCCGAAACGACACCGACCATGCCATCGACGTGCTCAAAGAGCTGGATCAGTATCTTTCCACGGCCGAGGCCCATTCGCTGCAGGCTTCAGCCCGCAACGTGTTCAAGGAGAAGCTCCTGCAACTGGGTGTGCAATTCCGCTTCGCGGTGAACGAGAAGCGCTGGCATGACGCCCTGAGCACGGGCCTGGAGCTGGTTCGCGATTTTCCCAACGCCCGCATGGCCAACGAAGTCCGCGAGGTCCTGGACACGCTCCGCGAGCGCGCCCGCGCCGCCACCGAAACCGCCGCCACCGCCGACCGGCATTAGAAAAGAGCCAGAGTACCTCCATCCGCGCAGAAACGTGGGAAAGACTAACGCGCGGTTCCCTATTCAATCTCGGGACTCGTTCAGACGCCGGGGTATTGATCGAAGTAGATCAGGACGAACGCCAGCGTGTTCGACTTCCGTGGGCCACGATGGGTAGGGCCAAGTTGCGGCCGCTGCCGAGGTAGAGAAGGCCCAGCAGGCAGCCCGCGAACCCCTCTTGTAGCATTCCGGTGAGGCCTTGGCCTCCGTGTCCCCAACCGAAAAGGGCGCTGGCGGGTAAGCAGGCTCGTCAGCCAAGCCCGCGGCGTGTTCCGGCCCAGACCCGCGAGGCGCGGCATGAGGTAACCTCGGAAGGCCAACTCCTCGCCGAATGCCGCCAACGTCCAATTGAGCACAAGCCAAAAGAGCAGCAGTTTGAGATTCCGGACGGTCGTTTGAAATTCAGAAAGATCCGGGGGTTCCCCGGTCAGGTGCGACAAGAAGGGCACGGTGACAAAGGTCGAAAAAAGCTCCATGCCCACGCCCGCCAAAGTGCCGACGATGAGGGCCGCCGCCCAGCTTCGAGGCCGGGCGAACCCGACGTCACGCCATCGAAGACCGCGAAGACGCAGTGAAATCCAGCCGAGGGCGAGGAGGAAGGGCGTAGAACTGAGAGGTACCAGGCCGTAGAAGTCCCGGCCATTAACGCGACGACGAGTGCGATCTCAACGATCGCCAGCCAGCAGCTCTTTCGCCGGCGCGCCGCGGGCGTTTCAGCTTCGGAAGCATCGCTCACGCAAACGCCTTAAAGGATCCGAGGCTTCGCATAGACCGAGGGGCTGTGGCTCTTCAGGCAAGAGCAGGTTGCCGCGTGGGGAGCGTCAACCGTCTGGGTGTGCTGGGCAGGTGCTCTTCGCCGAAGCGGACCAAGCGGGCACTATTGAAGATCACCACCGCCGTGGCCACCGTATGCAGGACGGCCGCTACGATGGGGGTGACCCACCCCCAAGCGGCCAACGTCAACAACACCACAATAAACGACACTCCAAAGAGTATGTTCTGCCAAATCACCCGTGTTGTGGCCCGCGACAGCCGGATCAGAAACGGCAAGCGGCTGAGGTCGTTGTTCATCAGGGCAATCGAGGCCGAGTTGATGGCTACGTCGCTGCCGGCCGCGCCCATGGCAATGCCTAAGTCGCTGGCAGCCAGCATGGGGGCGTCGTTAACGCCGTCACCCACAACGGCGACGCGGTGCCCGCGGCGCCTCAGGTCGTCGACGACATGGAGTTTTTCCTGAGGGAGCACCTCGGCTTGGACTTCCGTGCAGCCCATTTCCGCGCCGACCCGGCGGGCGACGGACCATTTGTCGCCGGTGACCATCGACAGATTGCGGATGTTCAGTTGGCGGAGCTCCTCGATGGCCGCCCGGGCCTCGCTGCGAGTACGGTCTTCCAGTCCGACCCAACCGAGGCAGCGGCCGTTTCGAGCGACGTACAGCAAGCTCACCCCTTCGGGTTCGGCGAAGGCCGGGTCCTGGGTGATGCTCATGTCCACGCCTTGCTCCAAAAGCCAGTCTCCCCGGCCCACGAGAATGCCTTCGGAGCCGACTTCGGCCCGAACCCCCCGGCCGGCCACCTCTTCGAAACTCTGCGGGCGAGATAATTCGATCTTGGCTCGTTTGGCCACTTCGACCATGGCCAGGGCGGCCGGATGCTTGCTGAGCTGTTCAGCCGACGCCGCGGAGAATAGCAAATCCGCCCCGTTGACGCCTGGCGCCGGCTTCATCTGCGTGACGGAGAGCTTGCCGGTGGTCAACGTTCCGGTCTTGTCAAAAATGACCGCCGTGAGCGTACGCGCGAATTCTAGGTGCACGACGTTCTTGATCAGGATACCCAGCCGGGCTGCGCAGCTCAGGGCGGCCACCATGGCCGTGGGCGTGGCCAGCACCAACGCACAAGGGCAGGCGCTAATCAGCATGGAGATGGCCTTGTGCACTCCTTGGGTCTTGTTTTCGGAAAAGAACCACACGACCGCGGCCAACATGCAGACCGTCGGAGTGTACCACCCCGCGTAACGGTCGATCAGCCGCATGAGGGGAATCCGAGTTTTTTCGGCGTCCAAAATGAGCTGCTGGACACGGCCCAACGTCGTATCGCGGCCCGCCTTGGTTACGCGAATATCCAACGCCCCGGTGAGGTTGCTCGTGCCGCTGAAGACTTCGTCGCCCACGCTCTTGTCCTGCGGCAGCGACTCCCCGGTGATATTGGCTTGGTTGACTGTGGATTGGCCGGTAAGCACTTCGCCGTCGGCCGGGATGTTGTCACCCGGGCGGACACGCACAATCGCGCCGGGAACAAGATCCTTGGCCTCTACCAACTCCTCGCCGCCGTCATGGAGGAGGCGATGGGCCTTTTCGGGCGTTAACCGCAGCAGCGATTCGATCGAAGCCCGCGCGCCTAAGGCGGTGCGAGTTTCGATCAAATTCGAGAGGATCATGAAGAAGGCGATGAAACCAGCCTCCCGGTAATCCCCTAAGGCAATGGCGGCGACGACGGCCAAGGCGACCAACTCGTCCATGTGCATGTGGCCGTGGATGAGACACTTGATGGCGTGCCACACAAGAGGGGCGGCCAACAGGACCGCCCCAATCAAGGCAATCAGCTCGGAATAGGGCGTCTGTACGTCTCCTCCGCCGGACCGAGATAATTCGCGCTGAAACAAAAGCCGCGAGACGAACGGCAGATTGATAACGAACGAACTGATGACCAGCATCCCTCCCATGAGGGTGGCGATCAGCAGCCCGCTGGCTTTGGAGGTTTCGGCCTCGATCTCTTTCAAATGGGCGTGTGCCATGGATTCTCCTTAGTTAAATAATTGTAACTGCCGAGCAGTTAGAGTCACCTCCCCCTGCTCAGGCTGCCACTGGCGGCAATGGGTCGGCGAAGCCGACCTGTGCGCTTGCGCCTGGTGCACGGGTCCGCGTGCCGCGGACCTATGCCAGCCACTGGGGGGCCAACCCTTACAATACAAAAAAAACGGCGATCGCAGGAGTATTTCGGTCTTCACCTAAAGCAAGGCGCGACGAGCCGCCAGTCGGTCGGTTGGCTAAGGGTTCACGGCGTCGGCGAGGGAGAGAGGTAACAGACCGCGGAGGCGAGTGATGGCTTGTTGCTCAATTTGGCGGACGCGCTCTTTGGTGATGCCGAAGCTTCGCCCGATTTGCTCGAGGGTCAGGCCGCCGGATTTGCTTTCCAGGCCGTAATGGTTGGTGAGCACTTCGCGCTCGCGGTCGGAAAGGAAGCGAAGCCCGGCCGCCAAAAGCTCGCGAATCGTCTGTCGATCGCTGTCGACCACGCCCTCGGGGTGATGGTCGGGGGCGGCTTCGAGCACCTCTTCCTGACCGGTCATGAAGCGCTTGCACAGGTAGTGCTCTTCCGGGATCGATCGGGCATAATTCTTCATGATCGCCCAACTGGCATAAGTGCTGAATTTGTTTCCCCGCGAATAATCGAACTTCTCGATCGCCCGCATGAGCGACAGGTTCCCGTCGCTGATCACCTCATAGAACTGATCCGACCAACCGACGTGCTTCTTGGCGATGCTGACCACCAGCCGGAGATTGGCCTGGGTGATTCGACGCCGGATGGCTTCGATTGTCTTTATCCAGCCGCGGATCATGTCCACCTGCTGGGCCGTGACCCGCTCCGGTTTGATGGCTTTGAGAGCCTTTGCCGTTTTGAACTTCAAATAATTATAACGGCGGAACGAATCCAGCTCTTGTTCCGCCGTCAAAAGCGGCGTGGCGTAAAGGGAACGCAGATAGGCCGGCAAGTCCTTTGGGACCCTTGGCGGCGGCCCGTCCTGGCTGGCCGGCTCGGGAATGTCCAGGATCGCTGCGTCGGCATGAGGAAAGTCGAACAACTCGTTGTGCACGAACTCGATGGGCGTTTCGAGCCACTTGCGAACCTGAACCTCGCGCAAGGCACGACGCACCTCCACCTCGTCGCACTCAAAAGCCCGGGCAATGCAGGCGACCGAATCGCCCGCCTGGTGACACCGCCACATGGCCGCAGAACGGCCACATTCCGTGCTTTCCTGAGGGTGGCGGAAGAGGGGCTCGACACCCGGCGTTTCGTCGTGACGGCGGAGCGTGTAACGCACGGTCTCCACGGCCCGGCCGGTCTCGTCGGCGATCAACTTCGCGACGGCGTGCAGTTTTTGCCGGCCTGCCGAGAGGATCTGCCGTGCCTTTTCGATGATCCGCTCGCGTTCGGCGGAGGTCAGTTGGCGGAAAGACGCCCCCTTGGCCACGAGAGCCTTGTTGCGGGCGACAAACCTCTCCACGGACCCGGCGCAGAAGGCCAGGCGGTTGACGCTATCCGCGAAGACCACGCGAATGCCCATCAGTCCGCGGCTGCGCCACCGCCGGATGGTTTTCGTGCTCACTTGCAGCCGCTCGGCAAGTTGCTGGTGGGTGTCGTAGGGTTCTTTCAGCTCGGAGACGGACAAGTTGGCCTTTCGGCTGATAACCTCGGCCATGGTGGCCAGATCGCAGATCAGAGCCTTGCCGGGGATAAAGCTGCCGGGAGTCGCGGCGCGCTGGTGATACTTCGTAACGTGGAAGCAGACAAAGTCGAAGGGATAGGCCCGTTCGGGCTCGATGAGCCCTAGCAGGGTATCAATCCCGCGTATCTGCTCCAACCGTAGTCGACGCGGTGACAACGTCAACTGGTGGGTTAAATCCGCGATTTCGCTATTGAAAAACCTCGGCATACGCTAAACCCGCCCCCCGAGCTATCGGTGCGCCCAGCATAATTATCGCCCGCCAATTCTCTCGGGTCAATTGAGGACTCCACGAGAGAAAAAAGTCGAACATTGAACTAGCGAAGGCCACCCGAGGCGAAGGACTATTACCCGAAAGACGGGCCATTCTATCGCCGATTTCAATCGGCAATTGCCAATTCTCCATCGGCAATTGAAAAAAGGGGGGTAGAGTGGGCGAATAAGCCGAATTCTGTCGTGGGCGATCATTTCTCTAAGGCCGGCGGTTACCCGCCGGCTCAAGCACCCTACCCGCAGCGTTGTAGAAACTAGGTTTTTCACTAGAGACTACGCGATGCCGGGCCGGCTCGTCCGCTGCTTATTTGGGTTTGCTGGCGGTGGGGTTTACCCTGCCGCGGCCGTCACCGGCCGCGCGGTGCGCTCTTACCGCACCATTTCACCCTTGCGGAAACGTCGAAACGTCAAAAAGTCGAAACGTCCAAACAGGATTGTCTCGACGTTTTGACGTTTCTGCGTTTCGACGTTTCTTCGCGGTGTCGTTTCTGTGGCACTTTCCCTCGGCTCGCGCCGGGTTGGCGTTACCAACCACCGTGCCCTGCCCAGTTCGGACTTTCCTCTCGGATACCATTGCCGATATACGAGCGATCGCCTTCGCCCACTCCACCCATTAGGGATTGTAGATTGCCGATTGCCAATTGTCGATTTCACGGTGCGCCGCGGGGCCTGGACTGACTTTTCAATCGGTCATCCTGGGTAGATGGAAAGTCGGTCCTCCGATCCCACGAGTTGTGACATTTCGGCGCTTCGCGCTTCAACCGTTTGGTGGCTTTTCGAAGGGCCGTGGATTACAATCGGACTGGGAGGCGCCTGGGGAATTTGATGAGCTGATTCCGGGTTGATCCCATGTGGATTGCCGTCATGGCCAATCATATGCAAAAACAAAAGACGAAACTGGAGACGGTGGAGCCGTTGGGCAAGCGGGTATTGATCCGCAAAGACGAAGACCGAAAAGTGACCAAAGGCGGCATCCAGCTTCCGGATTCAATCGAGATTCCCACCATCACGGGGCGGGTCGTGACCGTCTCCGCTCAAATCGAACGGGACGACGACTTCCCGATCCGGCAATACGACCGCGTGCTGTTCAACCCCAAGAGTGCCATCCCCGTCGAGTTCGAGCCGGGTAATCAGCTTTACGTGGTGCCGATCGAGGACGTGGTCGCCGTCTTTCGCAAGGCGCCATAACCAACGCGGCGGGTTCTGTCCTAAGAAAGATCGGCTGGCAGCGATCGAGGTTCGCGACCGGTGCGCCGCTAGCCGGGTCGAAGTTGAGCAAACCGATGGTTGATCTTCCCTCTCCGGCATTGATCGGCGTCATCCACTTGTCGGCTTTGCCCGGAAGCGTTCGACATCAACTGGCGATGGGCGAGATCATCGAGCGGGCGACGGCCGACGCTCGAGCGCTCCGGGATGCCGGCTTCGACGCCGTGATGGTCGAGAATTTCGGTGACATTCCTTTCAGGCCGACCTTGCCGCAGGCGAGCGTGGCCGCCATGGCCGTAGCGGCTGACCGAGTGCGGCGAGAGATCGACCTCCCGTTGGGAATCAATGCGTTGCGAAACGACGCCCGCGCCGCCTTGGGCATCGCCGCGTCGGTTGGAGCGGCGTTCATACGTGTCAATGTTCACGTCGGGGTCAGCGCTGCGGATCAGGGTCTGCTGGAAGGCCGAGCGAATGAAACGCTTGCCTATCGCAAGCAGCTAGGCGCGCGGATCGCGATATTGGCTGATGTGCACGTAAAGCACGCCGCGCCGATTAGTGAACCGGACTTGGCCCGCGCCGCCCGCGATACGGCCTACCGCGGTCTGGCGGACGGGCTGATCGTCACCGGGCCGGCAACGGGGGAAACGGTTGATCTCGAAGACCTCCGAAGAGTTCGCGCGGCCGTTCCCGACCGGCGCGTTTTTGTCGGCAGCGGCGCTACGATTGCGACCGCCGCGACACTCCTTCGTGAAGCCAGCGGCATCATCGTGGGCACGGGAATCAAGGTAGGCCGAATAACCTCCAACCCCGTGGACGCCGCCTTGGCGCGAGAGTTCGTCCGGGCGGTTAGATGAAGACAACAGGCAACAGGCAGAAGGCAGAAGGCAGAAGGTCGCTCTTTGTCATTTCCTTCGTCTCTTTGCGTGACCTCTTGCGATGAAGAACCGACTGCATCTCATTGCCCCTGCGGGATCGTGCCGGCCGTTTTTTGCGGCGCTGGGGAGCGCTCTCGATTCCGCCGACTCCGATATGCTTGCGCAGCTTGGCCCATGTCGAAAGGCGAAAGGAGACGCACTATCGCCCGCTGAATTCATCGATCTGGTTCAGGACCTCGTTGGCGCTTCGTACCGGGTAACTGGCAGCGAGGAAACACTCGGGGTGGAGGAAGACGAACTGGCCGGCGGACGAAGCGACGATCGACAGCGGGCCGTGGACGTTCAGCAGGCGTTGGCCGACGATCACGTCGTCGCGATCGTGGCCCTTCGGGGCGGGGCGTGGTTCACACGGATTCTGCCCTTGATTGACTTGTCCGTCTTGGACAAACGATCGCAGCCTATCGCCGTGTTCGGTTTCAGCGAGCTGACCACGCTGGTGAACATCGTGGGCGCGCATGTCAAAGGGCGCGGCATCTATGACATGGGGCCGGCGTTCCTCATGTATGGTTTGAAGCGACATGCGGAAACGGCCATGAGTTTACCCGCGAATGCGTCGCTCAATCCATCCAGCGAGGCGTGGGCCACACAACAGCTCCTGCAACAGTTGATGGCCTACTTTCGCGATTGTACGTCGATGATCGAAGGCCGGGGAACCAGCCGCAACATTCGTACACAGGTCGTTGGAACGCTAGACGGTTTGGAACTTCCGGAACGATTCGAGGCCACTTTCGTGGGCGGCAATCTGTGCGTGCTCACGACCTTGATCGGGTCGCGTTATCACCGCTTCGTCGAGCCGACGGGGCGCTGGCTGGTTCTTGAAGACCTTAACGAAAAGCCTGAGCGGATCGATCGTTTCCTAGCCCATCTCACACTGGCCGGTTTCTGGAACCGATGCCGGGGTATTCTGCTCGGGGACTTTCATCGCCGCCAACAACAGCTCGCTCCTGCCGTGGCGGCCATGCTACCGTACCACCTTCCGGCCAACCGCCGGATCCCGATTCTGATGACCGAGCAGGTCGGCCATGTATGGCCGATGTCTCCCCTGCCGCTGCAGGTGCCGCTTGAACTGACCCGAACGGACGAAGACTCGTATACGATTCGCTGGCCTGCTGGATATCCATTGACGCAAGTGAACAACGCATGGCAAAAAGAATCGTGGCCCTTTTTTTGGCCGGGCTGAGCCGGTGAGGTGCAGGCATTGTTCTCGCCAAAGAGCCAGCACAAGCTCGCGAGCCGCTTTATCGCGGTCTACGAATGACCGCCGCTGAGCACTTTCAACTTCCGGAAGATAGCCTTTGGTACGAACTGGTCGATGGGATCGTGAGTATGTCGCCAAGTCCAACACCCCTGCATCAGGAACTTGCCTGAAGCTTAACAGCCGCGCCTTGCCCGGGTTTGCGCTGGACCTCCGCCGTCTCCAAAGGCTCTTCGAATCGTAGGCAGATCATCATAGAGAACTTTTTTGCAATGGCCCCCACTTCCCTTGCCAACCTAACATATACCGAATATAATGCCGCGAGGGCCAGGCGCAATGAACTTACGACCGGTGGACAATCCGCCTAACCCGTATCTTTCGCAACATGCGGAATGGCTGGAACCGCCTCCACCCGCACAGATCGAAGTCTATGAGGAAACGGCCGGCTCCATCCTGACGGAAAACGACAGCCCGGATCTGTCCTTTCGCTGGTCGGTCAATCCCTATCGCGGTTGTCAGCACGGGTGCGCCTATTGTTACGCTCGGCCGTACCACGAATACCTCGGTTACGGGGCAGGCACTGATTTTGAAACCAAGCTGGTGGTCAAGATAAATGCCGCCGACCTGCTCAGGCAGGCCTTCCGGCGCCGAAGTTGGCAGCGCGATTCGGTGAATTTCTCCGGCATCACCGATTGCTACCAGCCGTTGGAGGCGTGTTATCAGGTGACCCGCCAATGCCTCCAGGTTTGCATCGAGTTTCGCAACCCGGCGGCCGTTGTCACCAAGGGATTCCTCGTGGTTCGCGATGCCGATCTATTGGCCGAGCTTAACCAACTGGCCGGAGCGAAGGTTTTCGTGAGCATTCCCTTTGCGGATGCTCAAACGGCCAAGCTCATCGAGCCGCAGGCCCCTCCTCCGCAACGGCGCTTTGAAGCCATCCGCCGGTTGAGAGAGGCGGGCGTGCGCGTCGGCGTCATGGTCGCTCCGATTATCCCCGGACTGACCGACCGTGATATTCCGAGTATCTTGGAACAGGCTGCGGCGGCCGGTGCCCAATCGGCGGGCTTCACGGCGCTGCGCTTGCCAGGCAACGTGGAGGCCGTGTTTCTGAATCGCCTGCGTCGGGATCTGCCGCTCCGCGCCGGTCGCATCATCAATCGCATTCGTGAACTTCGCGGCGGGCGACTGAACGACCCTCGCTTCGGTCACCGCATGCGAGGCCAGGGCGCCTATTGGCAAAGCATTCGAGACTTGTTCGCGGTCAACCAGCGCCGTTACGGGCTGGATGGTTTTTCTTCGGATCAAGAGGCGACTGTCGCGAACGAGGCGTTCGAAATAGGAAACCAGTCGTCTCACGAGTCAATGGTTTTCACCCACAACGAGCCTGACCCGTTGACTTATTCTAAAGATGGTCAACTTGCCTTCGACTTTTGAAGCGGCGCGGGAGGCATTTCTCCTTGACGAAAATCACCGTGAGGCGTAGGATCAAGCCTCATAAGCCGACGCCATGACGTTGGAGAGAGGAGCAAAGCGCATGGTTCATCGTAATGGCGCGCCCTTCGGCTTCGCCTTAAGCGTCGCTCTCGGACTACTCGTCGGAACTTGGGACCGGACTTTCAGGCCGCATTCGTTTCTCCGCTCTCGACGGCTCTCCTATCGTCGATCTGGTGGGCTTTAAGGGCACGCCCGTCGCCCTCCAGTTGGATCTAGAGGCGGGAAAGATGTACTGGTCGGCCCACGAACGGCTTCAGCGGGCCGATCTCAGCGGCGAAAACGCCGAGCTCCTGCTCATCGCCAGCGTCGAGGCGGACTGGCCATTACTCCCTCCAGCGTCTCGGCGGATTGCCAACCCAATGGGACTTCAGATTTATGCGACTTGGCGATGGGGCCAAGCGAGGATTGCCTCAGCCGCCTCCTCCGCGGCCAACGCCCCCCGCCTCCGCTCCGCCCCCACCTGACCGAAACCCGCTAACCAATACCCTTCGCCAATACAATTACGCGTTCGGGTAACTCCTATCGCCGCGTCGTATTCAATTCTTCGCCCGACTCCATCCCGCCTTGTCACATGCCCTCGCGGTTTTCCCTCACGGATTCTCGAGGGTCACGCCAAACCAGTTGGCGACCTTCTGACAGCGATGGAAAAACGCCAATACGTCCTCGTTTTCGTTGATAGGCCTGGGCGGCATGATACGGCAGTTCCCTCGATCATCGCGAAAAACGGTCACATATTGACCTGGCGGAACGGTCTCCGAAGGCCGTTCAGGGAATGTCTCCCATGGGCAGTCGAGATCACAGTAGAGTGGAAGCGCATGATCGGACCTGTCATCACGCACGCGGACGTTGAGCACCCTCTCTTCCGCGTAGTTGATGTGTTGCATGATGAATGCGCTGGCGCTCGAGATGGCCGAGACCAGTTGCATTCGGCCGCGCGGGCGCTGGCCCCAAAAGAGGGCCCATCCGTCTTGCACTTCGAATAGGGGCTCTTCCGAATCCGCACGACTGCACTGTCTGAGCCGGCCATTGCCGAACCGTCCGCTTCCATGGCTAAGAAGGACGTCGTAGACACTTGCTTCATCGCGGGCATGGACCTCCACGGACAATCTTGTGGCCCCTTCGGATGGCGTCGTGATGGGATCGTTGTAGTCTTTCCCGCCCACAGAAGCAATCTCGCGAGCCGGAAGGGGATTCCCAGCAAAGGCCAACGGGAGCATCCCATCGACGTGGGATCGCCGACGAAGGCTGCGTTTTTCGCCACGATCACCAGGAAGGCCGGCCTTGGGCCCCTCATTCTTGTGCCATCGCGCATCATGCCCCCGGCAGCCGGAAAGCAGAATCAGGACAACCAACACGAGCCTTCGCATACGTTGTAGCTCCAGATTCCTAATGCGAATGTCAACGACGTACCTCTTATGGCGCCGCGGCTTTGCAGGCAGTGGCATCGCTCACAAAAGACTCTTCGGGCGATCCAACGGCGATGGTCGCGACGCCGCTTCCGATGTCGCAGTCCCCGCCGCCGGCGTCGGTGACCCTCAAGTACGTGTTCGGCGAAGTAAGCGTCGCCAGTCGCCTTCCAGTTTTGTTACAAGAAATGTGGAGCGGGCCTCCGGACAGAAGAAAGACGTACTCCGCGGCATTCGGCGTGGTCTGGTTTTTCAGGATCATCTCCGTGGCGACGGCGATGACCGAGACCAGCCGCATCCCTCCCCGCGGCCGTGTGCCCCAAAACAAGGCCCATCCGGAGACCATCTCCGCGTAAGGAAGCGAGGTGTGGAGCTTGGTTACGGCTTCGGCCTCCGTACCGGCTCCGCCCGAAAGTAGGAGGGAATAGGTATAACTGCCCTCCTCGCTTGAGGCGGCGATTTCAAAGACGGTGGGCTGTTTGGTCTGGTAAATATCCCCGTTTTTAAGGACAAGCTTCCCGGGAACGCCCGCCTGATTAATCGAGACCTCTTCCAGGTTCACGAAGGGCCCGGGACAACTTCTGGCAATCCCTGTGATCTGGGCCTCATTGGCTCCTCGCATTCCATCGAAAACGCTGCACGCCGAACCGACAGGGGCGATGAGAATCGCCACCGAAATCCGAAAACACTTCTTCATCCTGGTAAACTCCTAAAATGCGGCCGGCTCCGATCGATCCCGGCGAATCGCCGGGCCGCCGCGTACGATTCGGCGGCCAACCACATTGCAATTGTCGCGGCGATAGGATTCCATAAGTACTGGTACAGTCGATAGACCAGCACACTAGCCAGAAGAAAAACAAGTGTCCAGGCCCCCAGAACCAGTAAGCGCCGCTGCGGGCGGCCGAACGCCAACAGGGCGGTCAATGCCCCCAACCACGCGCCCAGGGCGGATAAGAGCGCTTCGCCCGTGGGGCCCAATTGAAAAGTCCCCTCCAGACGTAACAACTGATCCACTGCGGCGGCAAGCCCGAGGCAGCCGGGAACCCGCCGGCCGTTAGGGTGCCCGCGCACGTCATGCGAACCGCTTCGCAAATCACCGACAAACACGACGTTGTTTTGAAAGCGCTCCCGCAATTCGTCAGCGCTAGCCTTGAAAACCTGGTCAAGCCCCACCGTGGCCTCCGCCAGTTGCGCATCCTCGGGCAACTGGATGGTGATGTTGGCCAACCGGTCGCCGGGCTGCAGCCCCACCTGAACCTCTTCATCCCAGGGACGCGGACCGACGACGTACGTATCCGTCAGGCGAATCTGCATTCGTGCTCGAACCCATTCGCGGCCGGCCGCATCGCGAGTCTCGTAGCGCAGTTCGAGGACTCCTTGTTCCTGCTGTGATTCGTCGAAGACAATTCTGGGGTTTTTGCCACGATGATGGTACGCGCTGAAAGCCAGCAGCACCAATTGCCCCACCGGCGGCTGGATATCCCGTTTCGCGGCCAGGGGAACCGTCCAAGGGCGGCTGGCATTAAACTCAACCACTACGGAGCCCTGTCCGGTGACGGCATCCTTGATAGCAGAGCTTAAATGGGGTGCCTGCGACTCCGCCAGCCACCAACCACTGGCGCCGATCAACACGTCCGTCCCGGCCTGACGTATGGCCTGGACACCACGGACAAAGGCCGGATCAAACTCCGGTTGGTCTCCTCTGAATTCGAAGTCCCAAGCCAAGACACCGCAGCCGGCGCCGGCCAGGCGCTCCATCATTCGCCCAAACAAGGGCCGCAAGCCCCCCGGCATGTCCACGCTCCGCTCATCGAGGCCCACAGTCCGGGCCAGGGCTTTGAGATCCGTATCGTCGCGCAGACCGATGATGCGAGTTTTCTCCAAGAGTGGTCGCGGGCTTGTGCTGGAGAACCAATGGCTCATGGACCGCCCATAGGCCGGATGGAGGTTCGTGCGCGGAAAAATCCAGTATTCGGCGAGCGCTTCGGCCGCTGCGAAGGCTAGGAATCCGAACACGAGAAAGGACAAAACGGGGTGATTGAGAAGGAACCTTCGCCCAGCCGTGACCACAGGATCAAAAGGCAGGGGCGGCGCAAGCGGTTGATCACGAAGGTAAAGCTCCAAGTTCTGCGAAAGGGAATTCGCATCTCGAAGGCGCAACCCCGGCTCCTTTTCCAGCGCTCGCAAAACCAGCGATTCGAGCCGTCGATCAATGGGACAGCGGCCGCCGTCCGGCGCCGCGCGGGAAGCGATACCTTTGCCCAGCGTCCACATCCGCCGCAAGGGCGTCGGCGACGATTCCCGGATGCGTTTGAACACGCTCAGAATGGAACCGGTGATCGGGTAGGGATAATCGCCGGTCAACAGCTCATAAAGCATGACGCCCAGGGCATACACGTCCGTTCGGGCGTCGACTTCATCGGGATTGCCGCGCGTCTGCTCGGGGGACATGTAGGGCAGCGTGCCCAGCCGCATCTCGTCGGAAAACTCGTCCGGGGCGATCAAGGTCTTTGCCAGCCCGAAATCCACCAGCTTCGGCGTTCCGTGCGTGTCCATTAGGATGTTGGTTGGTTTCAAATCGCGGTGCACGACGCCCTTGCTGTGCACAAACCCGACTCCGCTGGCCACCGCGCGCATGAGTTCCAGAATCCTGGGTACGCCTTTAACGTGGTCCCGGACGTACTCGCGCAGCGTTCCGCAGCGCAAGAGTTCCATCACAAAGTAGAGGCGTCCATCTTCGGTTTCCCCGGCGTCGTGAATGGTGACGATGTTGGGATGTTTGAGCTGGGCCAGTAGCCGTATCTCGTGCAAGAGGTTGCTCTTGGCTTCCTGAGACTCGCAAAGGCTCTTCTTGAGCACCTTGACCGCTACTCGTGCCCCGGTCACTTCCTGCACGGCCTCGTAAACTTCGCCCTGTCCCCCGCCGCCGAGCCATTTGACGATCCTGTACCCTCGAATCGTGATGAGCGGCTTGCCTAAGCCGAGGCGGATGTCCGCCGAGTCGTGCTCGGAATCGGAGCCGTTTGACGTTTCGTCGAGGTTACCCGGACTTTTCGAGGGCGGTTGATTCATAATCAGCTTTGCCAGTACGTGCCCTTGACACAAGGCCGCTCGCTTCGCGTCGCGAGGCGACGCATCGGCAGTAAAGCCGCGCCTTGAGTCAAGGGTGTCCAGGATACCGGCTCAAACGTCGAAACGTCAAAACGTCGAAACCGAATGCCGGGCTGGCTGGGGGTAGTGTAGGGCCTTTTTTTCCCTACCCTCCTCAAAAAGCCCAAACTGACGGTCGTCCCGCCGCGGAAACCGGGTCCAGCGAGTTGGGGACAGATTCTGTTTTGACGTTTCGGCCGATTGCCCAAGACCGGCCCTTGGTGTATACTTTGGGTTGAATGAAAGCTCTTCCCGCCATCGCGGCCGTGATTGCATGGCAGCTTGCCGCTACTTTCGCGCCGGCGGAGCGTAGTTCGTCGGCGAAGGAGCCTGTCGCCCGTTGTTGCTGCTGCAAGGCGGGTTCCTGCATGTGCGGCTGCCAGAACAACGCGCCGAAACCGACTCGTCCGGCGAACGAACGCGTCTCGATTTGCAAGTGCAAGTCGCTTCCGGCTCTCCCGCTCACGAAACCGGTCCAGATACCGGGCTTGTTCAAGAACCACGTAAGGAGCACCTGCGTTTTGGCGCATTTCGCGACCGAAACCAACGTCGTTGTCCGCGACGCGGTGCGTCACGGCCCTCGGCCCCCGCCGGAATTGGGCCTCATTCAAACCATTGTTTTGCTGACCTAAACACTCCGCAGCGCTTCATCGTTGGGTACCGCCCAACCGAACGGTCCAAACTTTCCAAGCTAATAACGAGTAACCAACGTGGCACCGGCGATATCCCGGTGAAGCCACGGGCTGCAAGCCCGTGCCCACTGGCACGAACGCTGTAAGGTCAGTCTAAATGCTAAGCGAGAAACCAAGATCACTCGCGGGCCGCGTATGGATGTTCCTTCGCATCCTGAATGTGCGTCTGCGCTTCGTTTTGCTGATGGTCCTGGTCGGCCTGATCGTCGGCTATTGGGACACTCTTTTGAACTACTACGACCGCTGGCGTCGTCCGCCGTCGGCGCCGGACGTCGTGGAAGCGTCGGAAACCGAATACTATTGCCCGATGCATCCCAACATCATCCGGCCCGACCCGGCGCAGTGCCCCATTTGCGGCATGCCGCTTTCGAAGCGGGCCAAGTCCGCCGCCGTCTCCCTGCCCGCGGGCGTTTTGGCCCGGCGGCAGTTGACCCCCGTACAAGTGGAAATGGGCCGGATCGGGACGATGCCCGTCGAGTATCGCCTCTTGTTGCGTGAAATCCGGGCCGTCGGGACCATCGACTACGACGAGACTCGCTTGGCGAGAATTGCCTCGCGGATGGACGGGCGCGTTGAGAAGCTCCTGGTCAACTTTGTCGGACAGCGTGTTGAAAAGGGTGATCCGCTCGCTTGGATCTATAGCCCAGAACTGCTGACCACCCAAGAAGGCCTGCTCATCGAAGTCCGCCGCTTGGAGCAATTGCGGGCTTCCGGCGCCGCCAACCTTGCCGGACAGCAGGCCGCCGTCGAGTCCGCCAGGCAGCGGCTTTTGTTGTGGGGAATCACGGCGGAACAGATCGACGAGATCATTCGAAGAGGCCAGGCGCAGACCCATCTGATTTTGCATTCGCCCCTGGCGGGGTTTGTCATCGACAAACAAGTTGTTCAGGGCAATTACGTGAAGGAAGGCGACAATCTTTATGCGATCGCCGACCTCAGCACTGTGTGGACGCAGGCAAAGGTTTTCGAGGACGAGATTGCGGGCCTGGAAGTGGGCACGGCGGTGGAGGTTGCCTGCACGGCGTATCCGGGCGAAATGTTCGCCGGCCGCATCGCGTTCGTGGCCCTTTCCGTCGATGCCGCTACAAGAACCGTCTCCGCCCGCATTGAAACCGAAAATCCCGACCACAAGCTCAAGCCGGGCATGTACGCCCAGGCTGTCATTCGCCTGCCTGTGGGAAAAGTCACTCCCATCCCCGCGGAACCTTCCTCCCAACCCGCGGTGGCCGAGTCGGCTCCTTCGAAGGAGGGCCTCGCGGCCCCGCTGCTATCCGCTTATGCGGCAATCTCGGAGGCCTTGCTCCATGATCGAATAGACGAAGCGGCCGTTGCCGCTTTGGTATCAGCGGCTAAGTCGGCTCGAGAGAATTGGGACGGCTCCTCGCGAGGTATCGTGCATGACCTGGGCCGATACGCTTCGGCTATGAGCGGCAAGAACCTCGAAGAGCAGCGGACGATCTTCAAAACCGTCAGCGCCAAGATGATCGAACTCGTCCGTCAACGTCCCGATCGCCGCCCGACGCTTTACATCATGAATTGTCCGATGGTGGAGGCCGATTGGTTGCAGACGGTCAAGACCATTGACAACCCCTACATGGGCCAGGAAATGCCCCGCTGTGGTCTGATTACCGAGACGATCGCAGGGCAGGATGGGACATCCGCCGCCAGGTTTGTAGAGGGGTATTACTGCCCGCTGACCCCCGATCGAGTCTATGAAGAGCCGAACTTGTGTCCGGTGGATCGTTACCCCCTTCAACGGGCCCGATTGGAGAAGGTCTTGGTCGTTCCAGTTGCGGCGGTGGTCAACACCGGTACACGCAAGATTGTCTACCGGGAGGCCGAACCGGGTGTTTTCGAAATGATCGAGATTCAAATCGGCCCGCGAGCCGGTGAATTCTATCCCGTCACCAGCGGATTGGATGAAGGAAACCGCGTGGCGACGGCGGGAGCCTTTCTAGTGGATGCCGAAAACCGGCTGAATCCGGCCGCCGGTGTCCAGTACTTCGGAGCCTCCGCCAATCCCTGAGCTTTAATGCGCGTGTCCGTGGGCGTGGAACACGTATGATCCCCAGCATCATCGAATATTGCGTTCGCAATCGCTTCATCGTGCTCATGCTCACGGCGGCGGTGGTGGTCTGGGGTGTCTATTGCGTGCTCAAGACGCCGATCGATGCCATCCCGGACCTCTCCGAAAACCAGCTCATCGTATTCACCGACTGGATGGGCCGGTCGCCGCAAGAAATCGACGATCAAATCACCTACCCCCTGTCCGTGAACTTGCAAGGCTTGGCCGGCGTCAAAGACATACGCTCGATCAGCGAATTCAACTTCTCGATGATCAACATCATCTTCGACGATCAGACCGATTTCTATTTCGCCCGAACGCGGGTGATGGAGCGTCTGAACACGGCTGCGACGTTCTTGCCACCCGGTGTGATTCCCTACATGGCTCCCGATGCCACGGCGTTGGGCCAGATCTTCTGGTACACCGTCGAAGGCGACGGCTATAGCGTCGATGAAATGCGCGCCATTCAGGATTGGTACGTTCGCTACCAACTGTACGTGTCCGGCGTTTCTCAGGTGGCCAGCGTCGGCGGCTTCGTCCGCGAATACCAGGTCGATGTCGATCCCAACAAACTTCGGATTTACGAACTCTCTCTCGGCGCGGTGCTCAATTCCGTGGCCGCCAGCAACGTCGCCGTCGGGGGCAAAATCTACTTCGAAGCCAACGCGGAATTCCTCATCCGCGGGGTCGGCTGGCTCCGCGGCATCGCCGACCTGGAAAACGTCGTTGTGGCCGAGCGTCAGGGCGTGCCGATTCGTGTCCGCAATGTAGCCACCGTTCAGCTTGGGCCGGAATACCGCCGCAGCATGTTGGAGAAAAACAATCGCGAGGCCGTGGGCGGTGTGGTCATGATGCGCTACGGCGAGAATCCCCTCGAAGTCACCAAAACCATCAAGGCCCGGATCGGGCAGCTTCAAGCCGGTCTGCCGCCGGGCGTGCGAATCGTGCCGTTTTACGACCGGACGCGTCTCATTCATAGCGCCATTGACACGCTGATGGAGACGCTTCAGGAGGAGCTGATCATCGCCAGCCTCGCCATTTTGTTGATCCTTGCCCATGTGCGCAGCGCATTGGTGGTGTGCAGTACGTTACCGCTGGCCGTGCTGGTGTCGTTTATTTTCATGTATTATTTGGGCATCCCCAGCAACATCATGTCGCTCTCTGGGATCGCCATCTCCATCGGCCTGTTTGTGGATGCCGCCGTGGTCATGGTGGAAAACACCTCCCACGAGCTGAGCAAGAAGCATGGAACGAGCCGTGTCCGCGGCGACATCACCGAAACTACGGTGCAGGCTTGCCGGCTCGTCGGCAAACCCATCTTCTTCGCCATGATCATCATGCTGATTTCGTTCATTCCCGTCTTCGCCCTTGGCGGGATCGAACGAAGGATGTTTCATCCGCTGGCGTTCACCAAGACCTTCGCGATGATCGGCGTGGCCATCGTGGCCGTGACTTATGTCCCGGCGGCCATCCCCTTTTTCGTGAAAGGCCGGTTGCAGCGTGAACAAGACAATTGGCTGGTCCGCAGTTTCATCAACGTGTACAAGCCGGTGCTGACTTGGCTCATGCAAGTCCCCGCCGTGGGCATCTGGTTCATGGGATTCTTGTTTCTATGCGGGGCCGGATTCATCGGCAGTCGCTTTTTGTTTCTCGGTGTTCTCGCCCTGGCGCTGTTATTCGGTAGCGTGTTTTTCCGAACGTTTGTGAGCAAGGGTGTAGCCTTATTGCTATTGCTGCTGACGGCGATCTGGGCATGGCATTTTCCCAAGCTCGGCCGGGAGTTCATGCCGCCTCTGGACGAGGGCAGCATTCTGGAGATGCCCGTGACAGTTCCGCGAGTGTCGATTGCTCAGGCGGCCGATGACATTCGCGTTCGCGACGCGGTGATGCGCGGCTTCCCGGAAGTGGATCAGGTCGTCGGCAAGGTCGGCCGGGCGGACACGCCGACCGATCCTTCGGGCCTCGACATGATCGAGACCGTCATCACCCTGCGGCCGATGGAATGGTGGCCGAAGCGCAGAATCCGATATGAGGATGGCGTGGAGGTTGCGAGCGAGTTGCTATCCCACATGCAGGGAGGCGGCTACGTACGAGACCTCACTCCCAGCGAGAATCAGACCTTGGCCAACGATGCCGCCATGTCGGGCGTCATGCAATTCAATCGCTCGATGCGCGAATTGGCCTTGCGCCGTCAAAAGGAATTCGAGCCCGTCCTGGCCAAGAGGCTCGTCGTGGCCACGGTCAAGGACTTAGTCGATCTCTTCCGACGGAAGGGCGAGCTTCAACGAGAACCCAAGGCGTGGGAAATCGACCTGCTCGTCGAGCCTCTGATCCAAAAACACGGGCTTCTCTTGGTCGAGGTCCCTCGGCGCGAGGAATTGACTTTGCTCTTGGATTCGGCCACGGATGCCCTGGCATCTTGGGATATCGTGGATCGCAAACCCGAACTGCTCTTGCTGCCCTCCTCGATCTGGACCGACGCTCGCGATGCGGTCATGACCGCCCTCGGGGCCGAAAAGCCGACGCTGACCAGCGTCATGTTCGAACGATCCGAACGGCGGTTAAACGACGAGTGGATTGAACGAATCCGAGTTCTGAACTGGGAGCTTCAAGATCAGGCTGGAGGGACGATTGTCTGGGCGTTAGCGGAATCGCTCCGGCGGCACGCGGAAACACTCGGCTTCTTGGCCAACAAGCCCACGGATTCAGACCTGCAAGAGCTTCGTCAGGCGTACGAAACCCGCTTTCGCGAGCGGACGTTTCTATGGCGGTTGCTCAAAGACGACCTCGTCAAGGAAATGGACAGCGAACTGCAAATGCCCGGCTGGGGCAATATCTGGACGCAACCCATCATTAACCGCGTGGACATGTTGGCCACGGGCGTGCGCACCATGATCGGCGTGAAAGTTCACGGGCCTCGCCAGGAAGATGTGACGGAAACAGTCATTGAGGACGGCGCCCCCAAGGTGGTCGTAAAGGAGCCGGGGATCCAAAGCGTGGCCAACGAGATTGCCGGCGTGCTTCGCGGGGTTCGCGGGGCGGTGGATGTTTTCCCCGACCAGATCGTGGGCCGCAGTTATTTGCAGATCGAGATCGACCGCGAAAAGGCGGCTCGATACGGTGTCAACGCCTCCGAGCTCCAAGAAGCGATCGAGGTGGCGATGGGCGGGAAGACGGTCACCACGACGGTGGAGGGGCGCCGCCGCTTTCCGGTTCGCGTGCGCTATGCCCGCGACTTCCGGCAAACCGAAGAGGCTCTCCGCCGCGTGCTGGTGACGGGGTCCCGGGGGCCGGCCGCGCCGAGGTTCGACGGCGAAGCCATCTCGCGTCCGACGGCAATGGATTCGGCACCCCGTGAAATGACCGGCGAAGGCATCTTTCAGATTCCCATTTCCGAGGTGGCCGACATTCGAGTCGTGGAAGGCCCCAGCGTCATCAAGAGCGAAAACGGCATGTTGCGGGCCTACGTGCAGCTCAATGTCCGCGATCGCGACATCGTCGGTTTTGTCGAGGAGGCCCAACGGGCCGTAGCCGAGCAGGTCAAGCTTCCGCCTGGCTTCTTTATCGAGTGGAGTGGCCAATTCGAGCACCAAGTCCGCGCCCGCCGGACGCTGCAGATCATTTTCCCGCTCGTGGTGCTCCTGATGTTCGTGATTCTGTACATGACGTTTCATGACGTGGCCGATGCGCTGCTGATCATGTTGTCCGTTCCGGGAGCGCTGGTCGGTGGCGTGATTTTCCAGAGTCTGTTCGGCTTCAACTTTAGCGTGGCCGTGTGGATCGGGTACATCGCCTGCTTCGGCGAGGCCACCCAAACGGGAATCGTCATGCTTGTCTATTTGCATGACGCCATCAACTCCCGCGGCGGCCTGGCCCAAATCGGCTCCGAAGAGGAACTCCGGCAGACGATTATCAACGGGGCCGTTCATCGACTTCGGCCAAAACTCATGACTGAAGGCTGCGCCATCGTGGGCCTCATGCCCATGCTGTGGGCTACCGGCGTGGGGTCCGAGGTGACCAGGCCCATGGTGGCCCCCGTGCTTGGGGGATTGCTCGTGGCGGACGAGGTGATCGATCTCCTGCTCCCGGTCATCTTCAACTGGTACCAACGCCGCCGCTGGCGAAAACTGCACGCTTAGGTAAGCTCCTCGCAGTACTCGATTATAAAGCTGCAGCATTCATCCCGGGCTTACTCTTCGGAAGAAGTTATCTTCACAGCTTTCGACGTATCCACACGCTTCGCAAATGCTCTTGCAATGTCGGATCTCCAAGGCGGCCCGCCGGCATCGCGGACAAAGGACGGGGCTGCTATCGAGAATTGGCCGCTTCAATGCGAACGCGAACTGGCCACTCGCCTCCTTACCGGTGCCTTGCTTCCCAGGATCATCCTCGTGCCGCGCCAATGCCGTTTCCTCAAACCCTCGCCCAGTGTATTCTACTGCCTTGATTTTGAACGAATAGGACTCTGCTCTGCGATCAGGAGAACGGCGTAACATGGCATTGCGGGCGATCTTGTACCAGCTTATCGTGCTCGCGCTGTTGGCGCGAGGGATCGGAGGACAGAACGCATCTTCCGTGCAAGCCGATCTGGTCATTGTCAATGCCCGCATATGGATAGGCCCGGAAAAACCGCAAAACGCTCCGTCCGCCCAACCAACTGCCATTGCCGTTGTCGGCGATCGCATTCATTCGGTCGGTGACGACGCCACCGTCCGAGCGACGATCGGCCCCGACACGCGAACCATCGACGCCAGAGGGCGGCGAGTGATTCCCGGGATGACTGACAGCCACACACATATCGTCAGCGGGGGATTGCAATTGGCCCGCTTGAATCTCCGCGACGTCCGAAATCGCGAGGAATTCATTCAATCGCTTGCGGCTGCTAAGGACAAGAAGACGGGGGAGTGGGTCCTGGGCGGGCGCTGGAGCGTCGAAAGTTGGGCGGATCCCAAGCCGCCGTCCAAGGCCTGGCTCGATCCCGTGACTGGTGAGACGCCTACCTTTCTTGAACGCATGGACGGTCACCAGGCGCTGGTGAATTCCGCGGCTCTTCGCCTTGCGAACATTGACGCGACAGGCCCGAAGGATCCCGAGGGCGGTGAGATTGAACGGGATCCCAAGACCGGCGAGCCGACCGGCATCCTGAAAGAATCGGCGGCGGATCTGGTGAGCCGCCTGATTCCGAATCCTTCGTTGTCCGAGCGGTACCAAGCGCTGCGCCGGGCCATGGAACACGCCAACTCCTTGGGGGTCACCTCGGTCCACAACATGTCGGAACCCGATGACTTGGAGGTCTTCCGCCTCGCCCACGAACAAAAAGCGCTGACCATACGCGTCACCGTTTATCTGAGCGTCAGCGATTGGCCCGCATCGATCGAACAAGTCAAGCAATTTCCGATCCGCGACGATTTCCTTCGCGTGGCCGGATTCAAGGGCTACATGGACGGCTCATTAGGCAGCCGCACGGCCTACATGCGCCAACCCTTCAGCGACGCCGGCCCAGATACGCGCTACCCGCGCGGCCAACTGAACGCCATGGCCGACCCGCCCGAATCGCTCCGCGAAATGGCGGTCAAGGCCGACGCCATGGGGCTGCAATTGGCCGTTCACGCCATCGGCGACGAGGCCAATCATTTGCTCCTAGACACGTACGAAGCCGTCGGGGGCCGCAGCCGGCGCAAGGATGCTCGCCACCGCGTGGAACACGTTCAGCACTTGCTGGTCGAGGATTTCGCTCGCTTTGCGAAATCTGGTGTGGTGGCCTCGATGCAGCCCTATCACAAGGCGGATGACGGCCGCTATGCCGAAAAGGCTCTAGGTCATGAGCGATTGAAAGGATCCTATGCTTTCCGCCAACTGCTTGACGCCGGGGCCTTGCTCTGCTTCGGCAGCGATTTCCCGGTGGTGACCCTCGATCCCTTCGCCGGCATCGATGCGGCGGTAAACGCCCGTACGCTTGCCGGAGAGATCTGGCTGCCCTCGCATTCGCTGACGCTCGAGGAGGCGTTACGTGCCTATACGGTGTCGCCGCCCAAAGCGATCCACCAGGAGAATCGGCTTGGGACGATCGAGAAGGGTAAGCTCGCGGACCTTTTGATTCTCGCCGCTGATCCGTTTGACATGCCGACGGAGCGCATCGGCGAAGTCAGAGTCTGGCAAACCATCGTTGGCGGCAAGATCGTTTACACGCATCCTGAGTAGGGTCACCCCAGGCCAACCCTACTTTTGCTTTTCGCCCGGTTGTTTGAGGGCGTTGAGTTCGGCTCGCAGTCCAGCCAGTTTGTCGAGCTCTTTTTGGTGCTCGGCTTCGGTCTCGGCCTCGATGAGACGGTCGATCTCCTGGTCGCTGACGGCTTCTCGGTCCGCGGCCAGTTCCACGTCTTGGGCGGCGATGTCCTCAATGGAGTCCAGAAACATGTTCATGCGTTCTTCCATTGTCTGCGACTGGACCATGGCTTTCTCCCAGTCGGCCTGGGTTTTGAGCAGGTCGGTCTCGCCGAAGAGCTTGCCGATCTCGGAGGCCATCATGCCCATACTCTTAGCGAAGTCGGCCGAGGCTTCGGCCTGTTGCTTGATGAGCATGGCATTCTTGACGGAAAGAAGCTGGCGTTCGAGCAGTTTGCGGATGGTGGCTGTCTTTTTGAGCGAGTTGCGGATGAACTTGTACTGGTTGGTGTCGCCGATCTTCTTGGCCTGCTGGGCGTTCTTGATGAAATCATCCTGGAACTTGCCCTGCTCGCGGATGGCCTTCTCGATGCGGCGAATGCCCTGGCGAATCTTGATGTCCCGCTCAATACGACGCTCTTCGGAGGTTTTAAACAAGCCCATAAGGTTCCTCGCAGTTCAAGCCAATTGGCCGTCCGGAACTTCAACGGTCGTGACCAAAAGGAGGTCGATGACCTCAAAAGCGTCGTTCGACCCATACAGAATCGCGGTTCGCCCGCTTGGCGATTGGGCGAGAAACCCCGGGTGATTGACGCGAAAGTGACGCCCGTCGGCCAGGTGAATCACAAAGGGTCGGATCGGCCGCGCTTGGTGGATTTGCCGTAACCGTTCGATCGTCATTCAGAATCTCCATTTCTCATCACGGTCCGGATCTTGGACGCAACGGCCTTGAACCGCTCGCACAAGAACTCACTTGGCGCTGACTCGCCAAGAGCTTTCAGGGGCATCGAAAGCTGCCGACAAATCTCCAGTAATGGCCATTCCGGTTTCTCGGTAGTAATTCGGTCCCAGGACAAGTGCGCGAGGAATCGATGGAGTTTCTTAAGGTTCTTTCCGTCCCGAAAGAACTCCGGACGAAGCTCTTCCCACGAAGGAGGAGGAGGGAAGAACTCTTCGACGACAACGTTTTCTTGGCCACATTTGAAGAAAAAGTAATAAAGGTTGCGGACATGAATCGACGCCGATTCCACATATGCGTTACCCAACCAAGAGCCGTGTGTTGCTTGGCGGGCCAGCGTGGCCGCACACATCATCTCGTACTCGTACAGCACCTGTTCAGAGGCCTTTCGCTTCTCTTCGTCCGATCGAGGCTGTTTGCTATTCGCCCTCATGTGCGCGTCGTCTTTGTCCGAACGCGCATACGCCATTACGCGGTTCCTCTGCCTTCCCTCGCACCGTGCGCCGAGATGTGCCGTTCAACGGTTCGATTCGAGTGACGTGAACCAGGGCGCAGTGGGCAACGCGCAGTGCAACGAGCTTGCGTTTTCGTTCCGGAATGCCAACGTACACCGTGGTTCGCTGCGACAATACACATATCCGGATGACGAACCTCAAAGACTTTACCATCCGACATGAACGGGCGAAATGGGACAAACGGCCGCTTGTCCAAATGCTCCCGAACGTCTTGAGGTCGTATCATGAGTCGGTTTCCTTAGAGGCTTCAGTTTCCCCCCGCGCTATATTCGCGCAATCCGCGGCACGCGGTCGAAATGGCGGTCACGGCTGAAAAGCACCAAGTCGTGCTGAAGCACCAACGCCGCGATCCAAATGTCGTTCGTCGGAATGGGTGAGCCGGCCTTGCGGAGGTCGGCATAGATCATGGCATAGAGGTGGGTCGTCGCTTCATCGGCGAACAGTACCCGGACACGATCGGACTGCAAGAACAGCCCCAGGCGTCGCTCGTTGCCCTCTGCCCGGCCGCCGTGACGAAAGCCTGAGCGAAGCTCCGCGAGCACGACGAAAGGTAGCGCGACGTTGTTAGCGGCGCGGACGGCCTCGACGGCCTCTGGAACGCCGTTGGCGTAATCCACGTACCGGTTGACGTCCAATGCCAGATTCAACGCCATAGCTCCTCATCGATGCGTTCGTGGTCGGCAATCACTTCATCGAAGGCCGGGTCATGCTCCCACGTGCCGATCAAGTGATCCAAGTCATGATACACCCGCTTGCCATTCTCCATGCCGGCAGCCTCTTTCAAGACCTCCAAGGCCACGTCGTTCAGGCTTTTGCCTTCACCCTTGGCCCGCTGGCGAAGCTTGCGGTCCACGTCCAGGGGGACTCCCCGGATTGTGTATTGCTTTGTTGGTTTCCTTATCCGTTTTCTCATGCGTGCCTCCTCCGTAAGGTCTGTGGATTCACCCACGTTCTGCCGTTATCGCCACATTTCTTCATCCACAACACGCTGGGCTGCCAGGGTTTCCTCAACGGCCGGGTCTTCCACCCAGGTACCGATCAGTTGGTCCAAGTCGTGATACACCCGCTTGCCGTTCTCCATGCCGGCGGCCTCTGTGAAAACGTTCAAGGCGACTTCGTTCAGGCTTTTGCCTTCGCTCTCTTGGCCCGCTGACGAAGTTTGCGATCCGCCTCTGCCGGGACGCCGCGGATCATGTACTGCTTCGTGTGGCTTTTTTATCTGCTTTCCCATGCCTATACCATATGTAGGCATTAGATTCATTTCAAGCCTACATACGGAGTGCGCCCCGGCAAACGCGCGGTTTGCACGGGCCAATCTCGCGGCTTAGCGGCCTTGGTTCGATAATTCCTTTTCGCCTTCACACCCTCGTCCCTCCATTCGGTATCACGATTCGCCGGTGTTACTCAGCTGCGTGGCGCTCGCGGACGCGGCGGTCGGCCTCGTCGAAGGCTTCGGCCTGGTCGGTGATGGCACCCGCGTCCATTTTGTCCCAAACGTCCAGGACCGTCTTGCCGGCCTCGGTCAAGGAGGTCGCTCCTTGATCGACCTCGGCCCCGATGGCCAGGATTTCGTCGAGCCGTTCCTGGTAGACCTCGGCCCTGATCGCGTCGGATTCGATCATCTTGCCCAGCCGCAGCATGTCCGCCGGGCTGATCAATCCGAGCCGGTTGTTTTGTCCGGTCCGATCGGCGCTTTCGCGAAGCATGCGCAGCCGCGAAACGGTGATCATCTCTTTGCTGCGGATGTTGAGCTGGCGGGCGAGCATGAGCTGTTCGGTGGTCTTCAGCTCGAACTCCTGGGCCATCACGCGGCGGACCTCGGGCGTCTTCTCCTGGGCGCCCTTCTCGAAAAGCTTCTGCTTATCCGTGGCGATCTTGGTGATCTTGTTAAGAAGCTGCGTGCGGTCCTTCTCCAACAGCAGCTCCTGCCGCCGCAACTCCGCCCGCGTCATCCGCGACAGCGGAGTCTTTTTTTGGAAAAGCCAATCCAAAAACGATATCAAATGTTCGGACCTCGATCAACTTCTCCGCCGGCATCGGTACGTTCAACCAGGGAAAGCTCGGGATGCCGGATCACATACTCGCTTCCGTCGGACATGTGAATTCGGAACGGTTCGAAGGGCCGATTTCGCAACATCTGCAACACGTCATCGGGACGCATGGTTCGGTTTCTCCCCATTCACGGTCATGTCGCTTCCGCGTCGCCTTTGCTTTTGGTGGAGTGTTCCTCGTCCACATCGCCTGCTCCCTCACGGCCGCGGTACTGATTCCTCGTTGCGTTCGGCCGTTCCGAACTTCGTGCCTTCGTGCCTTCGTGCCTTTGTGCCTCCGCGCGGGATGAAGCCCGCGGCTCGCTATTGGCCTTCGCGGCTTCGTGGCTTCGTGGCTCCGTGGCTTCTTCTCCCTCAAACTCGCGAAGGATGGCAAGTTCTTCTTCGCCGGTGGTAAGTTCCGAAAGTCCCGTGGTCAAACCGCCGACCAGTTCGCTGTCGGCCTTGAGGGTTTCCAGCATCTCCTCGGCCCTGACCGCGTTTTCGGTCAGTTCCTCGCTGGCCGGCAGGTCCGCCAACTGCCCTTGCTGAATCAGCGTCAGATTGTGGACGTCGGTGCTGATGATGTTGATCTGCTGGTTGAGCATCGCCGCCGTGGTATTCTGCCGGGCGATGTCCTTGCGCAACTGGGCCAACTGGGCGGCGAGGCGTCGCCGGGGCACTTCCGACTTGGTAGCCTTTCCTTGGGCCAGCCACTCCGCCTCTTTGAGTTCCAGCTTGGCGATGTCCTCGTAAATACGGTCGCGCCGTTTTGCCAGGGCCGCTCGCCGCCCGGCTAGAAGATTGATTTTTTCCACTTCCCGGCCCTCACCCGAAAACAACTGCCGGATCCGGTCAATGACGCCCATCGGTCTTTTCTCCAGGGACTGCAAGGGCGCGCCACGGAACAAAAGCGAATCGCCGTCTCGATGGGCGAGACGCAGTTCGGGGTCGGTCTGCGTGACGCGCTCAAACGCAAGCCGCACGATTTGCGGGGAGAGGCTCAATTCCGACGCCACGGCCGAGGCCGACAGCCCCCCGGTAAGCAAATCCACGCTTCGTTCCTCGAGGAGCCGCCGGACGCGATCTACTTTTTGGTTAGCGCTCTCGGGATCGAACAGCCTCAAGACGCGAGGGTCCACGCTCTCGCTGGCCGCTTTCGTTTGCCATCCGCCTCGGCCGTCCGGCTCGATCAGCACGACGGCGACGTTGGCCAACTGCAGTCGGGCGGCGCGGGCCTCTTCCGTAAAGCCGGTCGGACTGCAGACGCCGACGATTTGCGGCACACGATTTCCCACGGTGATTTGACGCACGTGTTCGGTCAGTTCACCCAGTCCGATGGGCGGCGGCGGAGCATCGCTCTTGGATGCGAAGTGCCGCAGGGGAGTCAGTATCGTACCGACGGCCATGCCCGTGGCGCGCTTACCGAACCACCAGCGGCGCTCGTAGCCATGCAGAACGATCCGTCGATTGGCGGGCAACGATTTAAGTAATTCGCGGTCGTAATTGCGACTTTCGGCCATCAGGCCTTTGAGCCGGTCGACGTCGTCGTGCCGCGACCATTGCCACTGGGAACCGCGCAAGAGCTTGCCTTTGGCGGATTCCAGATTGGCCTCCACGCCGGCGAGGAACTCCGTTTCGCATTGTAAGGCCTTCACCGCGTCGGAACTCATCGGCCCACCACTCCGGACGACGGCATGCGTGCTCCGCACTGGCTGCAATACCGCGCCGGCCGAAGCTCCGCCTTTCCGCAACCCGGCTGGGGGCAAATCCGCGCTTGCGAGCGGAAAAGGGATCCCGCCGGTCGACGCCTGCGCGGCTCACCACCGACCAATCGGAATATACTTCGTCCCAAGCCGGCGATCATTCGGCAGATTACAAAGAAAATGCCGAAGATAAACGCGGCACATCCGAATACCACTACGAACAGGAACAATAGCAAGTCCGCATGCATGTCCCTCTCCAAGCGTCAAGTGGCCAGGATCTGCAAATCACCGCCGCAAAAGATACAAAAGCGGTCCCGGCTATGGACGAAAGCATGACACGCGGGGCATCGCGGCACAGAAGCCGCCAATTGATGCCCACAGGTAATGCAAAACTGATCGTTTGACTGCACGGCCTCGCTGCACGCTGGACAACGGTTTTCCGCGAGTGACAAGCCGCGGCGGACGGGCCGGGCCTTGACGGGGATAGGCGGCGGACCGGCCGTGGCCGCCAGCGCCGCGAGCATCTCGTCCGCGGTCGCAAATCGCCGCTCATAGCGGGTATATGCTCTTTGGAATACGTGGTCGAGACCGGTCGGAACTTCGCGCCGCAAGTCGCTGGGAACGTCGCCACCCTGAGGCCGCTCTCCGGTGAGCATTTCGAATAAGACGATCCCACACGCATACAAGTCACTGCGGGCGTCCACGGGGCGACCCTCCTTTTGCTCCGGCGACATATACGCCAGCGTCCCGCTGATACCCCGGCCTTCGTCGGTTTGCAAGCTGCCGCTTTGCAGGATGGACTGTGCCGTAATGCCGCCGACCTGGCCAAGCCCGAAATCCGTGACCTTGACGGCCTGCTCGCGAACGGTGGCCACGGACTCCAGCGGATGGTTCAGGAGAATGTTTGGCGGCTTGATATCGCGGTGCACCAGGCCGTGGGCGTGCGCGCCCGACAATGCTTGCAGAACCCCGCGCAGAATCGCGAGAGCAGCCGCAATCGGCATTGTGGTCTTGTAATGATCGACCACGGCGCGCAGCGACGGCCCTTCGACGTACTCCATCACCAAGTAGGGTGGATCGCCGAACGGGTCCAAATCAATTGCCCGCACGATGTTGGGGTGCCGCAGGCCGTGGACAGCCACACCCTCCCGTTGGAGATTGCGGACGTATTGAAGGTCGGTGGGAATCTTGATGGCGACGGCGTCCCCAAACACGTGATGCTTCGCCCGCCAAACCTCGCCGAAGCTTCCCATTCCTAACCGGGTGTCCAGCAAGTAATTGCTAATCCGGTCTCCTTGCCGCAGCGTGGGCATGACCCAATCCTCCCGGCCACAAAGCCGCTCCAGTCGTCAGCCTTCCTCCAGCCGATTGGCCTGGTACTCACAGACCTTGAAATTATAAACCGCCGCCGCCAAGAAGCCAAGAATCAAGACCATCCACGTGAGCGTTCCCAATCCTCGCAACCGCCCGATCAGGATAAAGGCTCCGGTGGCGTCGGCGAGGGTATATCCGGCCAACATGAGCCCGGCGGCACGATTCGATTCCCGTGAGATGACCCAGGTGGTGATGAAAAAAGTGGCCCATGGGAGCACAAGCACAAACCCAAGCCAGACCAGAGCGTATTGCAGCGTTCGCCAGATCGTCGCCAATTGCTCCGGATGATTCCAAAACCAGATCACCGCCGCGGCACTGGATACGACCAACACCGCGGTGATGACTTTTCCGCCTACGTACTGACCGATCGAAGTTAGCATTGTCTGATCCTGTATGTGCGGCCTTGGCTACCTGCGCCGGCTTCGCACGGCCCTTGTGGCACGCTCCACAGGTGGCGCTGGCTTATAACCGGTATGTTTGTGGTCATCCACAAGGGATGATTCCTAGGTCCACAGTTCCCCGGTCTTAAGGCCGCCATTCTATCATTCGGTTTGCGAGCCGGATTATCCAGCCGAATTGGAAAACTCGCCCCATTGCGTGCGGGGCGGCCGGAAACAGGCAAGAGCTGCGCAGCTTAGCCGCGGACCCAAAATCCGCGCCGCCTTTCGTCAGCCGAAGTCTGCTTTGGAACGCGAGGCCGGCGTACCGACGACCAGGATCGCCCTCAAGAAGACCGAGTAGAAAGTCGACTGCCATCGCAAAGTGCTCGTTGTCGTATTGAGAGTCGGCTTGTACCCTATTCGATGAAAGGGGGCAACCTTGCGACGGCGCTGACGGGGGCTTTTTGATGCAAACCGAGAATCTGTTCTTCTTTTCCGTGCCGGGGCTTCGGCCAGCGGATATTGATAAGACAACGACGCCGAGCCTCTACGCGTGGGCAAATCAGGGTGCGCTGGCCGAACTGTCGCCGACGTTCCCCTGCGTGACTTCGTGCGTTCAGGCAACCATGCTCACGGGGACCCCACCGCGTTCCCATGGGGTCATCGCCAACGGGTTCTTCGATCGGGATCGGCGTGAAGTGGCGTTCTGGGTAGGCAAGAACGACCGTATCGCGGGCCGACACATCTGGGATCTGATTCGCGACCGGCGCCGCGATTCGGTGTCAGCCGTGTGGCACGGACAGAACATCAAGGGGGCCTCGGCGGACTATATCGTCACGCCGGCACCCATCCATGAGGCCGACGGCACGACCAAGCTTTGGTGTTACTCCAAGCCGGAGGGGACCTATCAGCAGCTTGTCGAGACAATCGGCCACTTTCCGCTGCAGCATTACTGGGGACCGCTCTCCAACATCCAATCGACTCGCTGGATTCTGGGCGCCGCCCTCTGGCTGCACAGACGGTCCGCCCCGAATTTCCATTGGATTTACATCCCGCACTTGGATTACGCAGCCCAGAAGTTCGGCCCCAACAGCGTCGAAGCCAAAAATGCCCTCGCGGAACTGGACCACGAACTCGGCGCTTTTGCCCGACAAGTGTCGGCGTCGCCCACCGGCCGGGCGGTCGTCTACCTTCTTGCCGGCGAGTATGCCCTCACCGACGTCACCGGCGTCATTTATCCGAATCGCTTGTTGCGGCAGGCGGGGTTACTCGCCGTTGGGGAAGAAGCCGGAACGGAGACCCTCGATCTTAGGCGTAGCACGGCCTTCGCCATGGTGGATCATCAATTTGCCCACGTGTATCTGGCGGAGCCGAACGTGGCCAACCTCGAACGAGTTCGCGCCGTGTTCTCAGGTGTCAAGGGCGTGGCACAGGTCCTGGCCGGGGACGAACGCAAGGCGCTGGGTTTGGACCACCCGCGAAGTGGAGATATCCTGCTGATTTCGGACGACGACCATTGGCTGGCCTATTATTGGTGGCTGAACGACGCGGCTGCTCCGCCGTTTGCCCGCACCGTGGATATTCACCGCAAGCCCGGCTATGACCCCGTCGAGCTGTTTTTCGACCCGGTTACGAAAGGCATTCCACTAAACGCGGCCAAAGTGAAGGGCTCTCACGGCGTTCCGGCCACGCACTCCCGGCATAAAACCGCGCTGATCTGCTCAGCCCCGTCAAAGCTGATTCAGAATGGGCGCGGGTACAAAGACACAAACGTACAGGCAATCGCTCTTGGTTTGTTAGGGCTGTAGCCGACAATACCGCAAGGTGGCGACCTTCAAATGCCGGCAGATCAAGCTCCCAACCGTCACCAACAGCACCGCGAACACGAGGAAACCCCACTCGGAGACGGCGGGACAGGCTGTGGCGCGAATGCCGTTCTGACCGGCGCAACCCAGGCCGTTCTCGCAAAAGGCTAAGTCCAGGGCGTCGATGCTGTCCTGCGGGTCAGCCACTCCCAGCATAAGGGCCGCGGCAAACAACATAATGGGCTCAGGTGCTCCCGGCGTGAAAGTGAAACTGAGGATGTCGGCCGGTCCGAGGCCCATCGCAATCAGCGTTGGTGATCCGGGTCGAAGCGTGAACACTACTTGATCGCCGTTGTCGGGCACGCCCACCACGCCGTCGTCAAAGACGATCAACCCGTCGATGTCGTCTTGGGTCATGAGGCCGATGTCCTCGCCGCGGAGAAAAAGCTGTTCCCCGCCAGACGCCGAGGGGTCGAGATCCACGAAGATATCCGCGCCGCTTCGTGGGTCACGCGGCATCTGTGGCTTGCGAATAGAATAAAACACCGGGCCGATCGCACCCGGATTGTCTCCCTGGAAGTTGCCCATGGCATCCACGTTGTCCTGGGGCTCGATCACCCGGTGGAGACTGTTGAACACGTCGACTGGAGTCGGCGGCTTGGCGTTGAAGTCCGTCCCGCCTTCGTTCCAGTTGTTGCGCGTCAAAACGTTATTGTTGCCGCCCCTGGCACGCCCGAGCCTGGGTAGGACCCCCATTCGGGTGGCCAACTCCAACCCCAGGTATTGATCGCCGGCGGCCTGATGGCGTTCCGTCTGGTGACTCACGTTGTAAGGGGCTCCCAGAGCAATCGCTTCAGGGTCAGGAGGCACCGACCCCACCGTATTGCGATCCACGGAAAAGAGAATGACGAAGGACGCCGCCGGGGACACGCCTGGGTAAGCAGGAGACAAGGCATCGAGGTCGTCACTCGGACTCAGTCCCAGGTTGGCGCCGGGGATGAACTCCGTCGGGAGCATGCCGCCCGGCGTCACCGCAAGAATGGCGTTTGCGGCCACATCGCCGTCTCCCACAGTGGGTGATGCGAAGTCGAATGAGTATTTCGGAGGGGGAAGGGCTTGGCAAGGCGGGTCAGCGCGGGCCACGTCTAAAACCGCGCCGGTGACGGTCGCGATACCCAGCAGCCGGGCAGGAACACAAAAACCTCTCCTCAATCGTCGATTCCACGTAGTGCTCATGAAGATTCCCCTCAGTTCGGTATCCACGCCGGCCAAGCCGGATCCCGGCGCATCTTTGTCCGAAAGATCTTCGCATCATACGTATATCCAGGCTCGGCGTCGAAGGAGCGATAGGCCTGGTTAAAGGCGGTCAATGCCCCCTGGCGGTCGCCAGACGCCAACGTTATAGCCGCGGCGTGAAAATACGCCTCCGCCGTCGTTACCCACGGCTCTGGACTGCTTGGCGCTCTCGCCAAGAGTTCGTCCAAGGCGATTCGACCCGCGCTGAACTCAAGAAGATTGCTTATCCAGGTCTCCGGCCGCGATCCCACGACGTTCTTCTGGAAGTCCAAAGGCGCCTCCACGTCGGACAAAAGACGATCCGCCTCCTCCGGCCGGCCCAGGATTCTCAGGCATGTGGCCGACCAAATCAGCCGCCAAGCTGAGTCAGTGTTCGAGCCGATGGAACGGGCCAACTGAACAGCTTCATTCATCCGGCCACTTTCGGCCAAGACGAGCATGGGATAGACGTGGCTGAAATTGAAGTTGTCCTCATATTCCTCATGTAGGCTGAGGGCCTCCAAGTCGGCCAATGCCTGATCGAAATCGCCCAGCCAATAATGAAGACGCCACCGGTACCCGAATCCTTCGCTGCGATGGTCCTGCCGCCTAGCGAGCGCGATCGCCGCGGTGCGGGCTATGAGTGCCGCCGCGAAATCACCCATGCTTTCATGGCATTCGGCTTCCGCAGTGAAGGGTCGGTCCGGTTCAGGACCATCCATTTGCTGTCCTTTTCGCGCCCAATCCAGGGCGTGCTGGAAGTGAAACGTCACATTTTCGGTTCGCGTTCCGTCGCTGTCCGCGTAGACCTCCGCGGCCAGACGATGCGTATTCGACAACAGATAGTAGGGATAGGAACCGTAAACGCCCTCGCCAATCAGCTGTCGGAACATCTCTTCCGCGTCGGCAAAGCGCTCGATGCGCCGGGTACGGTACATTTCATGATTGAAGGAACGAGCCAGGTGCAGCGTGGCCTGCGGAAAAAACTCATGTTCAACAGCGCGAAGCCGCCGCGCTTCTTCATAGCAGCGCCCAGCTTCATGGGAGTCCATACGATGAACGGCCAATCCGCGCAAGAACCACTCCCCGGCCGTCCGTGCACCGCCCTGTTGATCCGCGGCCTCCAAGGCCGCTCGGGCTCCTTTCCGATCTTCGTTTCGTTGACGGGCCCAGGCAAGTGTATAGAGCGCTTCGCGATCTGCGGGCCGCGAGCCCAGAACCGGCTCGAGAAAACCGAACGCCGCCTTATTCTCCTTTTGGCCCAGGGCGGCCACGGCACGAAGCAGCAGCACGCGGTCTGGGTCCGCTCCGAGATCCTCCGCCTGCTGCAAATCGTCGAGGGCGGCCTCAGCCTGTTTGTAGTCGCGGTAGATGAGTTGCTCGTAGGCCCGGTTCAGATGCCAGCCGGCCTCGGACTGCCCGGCGATGCGCTGTTGCCGCCGCCCAACGGCCACACTGGCTGCCAGCGCTGCACTGAGAAAAACCGTAAGCACGGAGAAGGCCAGAGCCGCCGCCACCGCTTTCCTTCGCCGAGCCCATTTGCCGCAACGAACGATCAAGCTCGTTCTGCGGGTTAGAATCGGGCGGTCGTCGGCGAAGCGTCGAAGGTCGAGGGCCATAGCCCCCGCCGACGCATAGCGCCGCCGTGGCTCCTTCTCCAAGGCGTGCATGCAGATGGTGTCCAGGTCGAGCGGAATTCTCCGATCGAGCCGCCGCGGCGAAAGCGGAGTGGCCGTGGCCAGACGGTGCAACACTTGTTCGCGCGTGTCACCTTCGATGGGCCTGCGCAAGGTGAGCACCTCGTAGAGTGTCACGCCCAGAGAATAGACGTCGGTGTGATGATCCAAGGGAAACTCGGAAGTACCGGCCTGTTCGGGAGACATGTACGTCAGCGTACCCATCACTTCGCCGTCGAGGGTCAATTGCAGTTCGTCTGTTCCTTTCGACAGGCCGAAATCGGTGATGTGCAGGCGATCGTCGCGGCCCAAGAGAAGATTCTGGGGTTTCAGGTCTCGATGGATGATGCCGGCCTGATGGGCATGCTCGACGCCGTCGCAGACTTCCGCCAGGAGTGCCGCGATCCGCCGGTAGTCCGACGCGGTGCGGGGCAAGGCCGCGGAGCTTCGCCCGTCGCCCTCAGAATGGGCGGACTGGCTATTGGATTTCCGGGGCATAGACATGGAAGTGCCGCCGGACCGGAGGCCGTAGAGTGACAAACTAATAGCACTTGAGTCGCTGCGCAGCGCGCCTTCCAGGCTTTCGCCGTTGATCAGCTCCATTGCGTAATAGCATGTTCCGCCTTCTTCGCCCCGCGCGTACACCGGGACGATGTTGGTGTGGTGCAGCCGCGCCGCCGCCTGGCTTTCGCGTTGAAAACGGGCTTTGGCTTGTTCCGTCGGGCAGGCGGAGGCGTGCAGAACTTTCAGGGCCACTATGCGGTTGAGCGAAATCTGTCGGGCGCGGTACACGACACCCATGCCCCCCCGGCCGATTTCCTCCACGACTTCGAAATCGCCGATGGCCGTTCCGCCGGCCAAGGCACGAACACGGTGCGGTCTGGGTACGGAGAAGCCCCCGGATCCCTGCCAGGGGCGTTTTTCCCCCGTGCCGTAAAGAAGGTCTCGGGTCTGGACGGCGCGCTCGCGGACGTTGAATGCCTCCTGCAATTCCGCCTCCAGACGGGATCCCCCCGCATCGCTTGCACCTATTGGATCATTGAGAATCATGGCGCCACGGCTGATGACAAAACGCTCTCAGGGTGCGGAACTGGTCAGAAGCGGTGCTCTCACCGACTGAAGAGCGGTGCCACAGGCACCGCGGGCGAGACCAAACCTTCGCCTTTTCGCCCACCGCCATCCTCCCCATTTTCCTTTCTCCTAAGAATAGCGGGTAACGGCTCTTTCTCTGACACAACCTTCCCGGCCGCATGTGGCAACGTTGCCCTCACCGCTCGCGGTGCCACAAGAAGGCCGGTGTACGTCGGTCGATGCGGAATATTCTAACGACGATGGCCCTAAGAATGCAAGGGTCTGAACAAAACTCAGGTGTCTTCTTCGGGGTCGAGAGAGTCCAACTTGTCCTTGACGCGCTTAAGGACCCGAGATTTGGCCTGGTAGACGCTGGCGATGCTGATCCCCAGGTTTTCCGAAGTATCTTTGACCGGTTTGCCCATCAAGACATGCAGGCGAAAGGCATCCAACGTCGCCGGCTCGAATTCGGCCGCCACGGCGCGAAGGGCCCAGCGCAAACGGTGAAGGCGCCATTCGTGCTCCCAATAGTTATCTTGCGCGGCCTGGGTTACGGCATTCACGTAGTCCAGGGCGTTGGGATCCAGCGGTTCGGGCTGCCTTGCCTCCCGTGCCGCCCGCCGGGCCATGACGTGTACCACGGCCGTGCGCAGATACGCCCGAAATCGGCCGCGCGTGCCGTCATAAGCAAACCCCTGCATGGCCTTGAACACGGACGTCTCGACTTCTTGAACGATGTCCTCGGCGTCCTCGTGAGAAGCCCCGCGGCGGCGGGCATACCGAAGCAGGAGTTCACCATACCGCTCGTGAAACTCCCGCCAACTCATTTGGTCGGTGCGGCTGCGCAGACGGAGAAGCAAAGTCAAGCGCGTGGAATCTCCATCGTTCATTGACATCAAATTGTCTACCTTCTCGCCGAAAAAGACAAGCGATGAGGCCCGCGTGTCAGGTTTACAGATTGTCCGTCCTATGGTATAAGGAACCTCGTTCGGCGACGGCGACGTTCAGGACCGAACCAGGCTCCGCCGCGGCGGATTTAGAGTGCGGTTTTTCTTGGGGACCGTTGCACGTCAAAAAGAACGGTCCGTGACATTCGCCACTCGCCGGCAAAAAGGGGAAGGTACAGGAGGGGATCCCTGGCGATTCCGAGGTCCAATTCTTCTGTACCAAGTTGGTGTCGTTTGTCTCTTTCGTCCGTGGTGTGGGGGAGGTTCTATGAAAACTGCCAGTGATGAATGTGTCGGATGCCGGTCCCATCGGCTGACCAGGGGCGCGCTGGGGAACGTCGTTCAGAGATGTTGTTGGTGTGCGTTTTGTGTCGTAGTCGCGGTGTGGGCGCGAGCCGAGGCGCCACCTGCTTATACCGGCGAGGTCGGGGGGAGGCCTCGCAAGAGAGATATCGAAAGGTCACGGCCGGTTTCCAACCAGCCGGCCCAACTGGCCCCGAGAGATCACGTCTGCGGGGGTGGCATTCCGGATTGTGCGGCGTGCTGTCTCCCGGGAGGTTGCACCGAGGTCAGCCGCACGGACTGCGTGGTCATGTTCGGCGGTAACCCGCAGGACCCCGGTTCCGACTGCCACGATTTCAACGGCAACGGCACGGCCGATGCCTGTGAGCCGGAGTTCCCGCTCTGTCTTCCTTCGAACGATCAACTGAGCTGTGACGGCCAATGTCCGGGGCCGCTTCCGTGCAACGCGACGAAAGTCCGTGTCAACCTGACCACGTTCGAATATGAAGTGCTGGAATGCGGCTGCCGCTCCTGCCGCGTTTGCCTGGAGTGCGATGCGTTTCCACCGCCGTGCGTTCAAGATTGCGCCGTTGGGTCCGCCTGCGCGCGAACGGAAATGTGTTATGGCGAGATTTGTGACATCGCGTGCAACTGCGCTGAACAAGGTGCTTGGGATCTGCCGTTCGATTGGGGATTGCCGGGTGAATTGGTCGTTCCGATTCACGCGAGCGTCGTGCCCGTGCGCGACGGCTCCGGTCGGCTGCGCGGGCAGGTTTTCGCACACGATGACCACGTGGAAGGCAACCATCTGCACACCTATCTCTGGGACCCGGAAACCGCGACGTTCACGCAGTACGAGCTTCCGGTGCTTGACGTGATGCGGGATTGTCCGACTCCGCCTCCACCCGCCGAAGGCAACCTCTTTTGCAGTGGCCACTCTCTGCTGAGTGATGGCAAACTCCTCATCACCGGTGGGCACATCGTAGCCGCCGGCCTGTTTTGTTCGAACGGGTACGCTTTTAGCGGGCACGATTCCGCGCATACATTCGACGCTTTGGCCGCGGGATCGGGCGATCCTTGGAATCGCGTACAGGACATGCGCCAAGGCCGCTGGTATCCTACCAACTGCACGCTGGCCGACGGCCGCATATTGACCGCTTCCGGCTTTGATTCCTGCGGATACTGCGACGGCACAGGATTTCCCGTGTCGACGGTCAATACCGATGTGGAAATCTACGCGCCTCCCTCGGCGTTCTCCGCAGGCGCATGGAGCCTCGCCGGCCAACAATACTTTCCGCTTTATCCTTGGTTTCATCTGCTTTCGAATGGGTCGATTTTTTATTCCGGCCCGGGCACCGACTCGCGGCTTTCCAATCCGCCTTACGGTTCTTGGTCAGTGTTCGCTTATTCGATGCTGTTTCCCTTCCGAGGCGCGGGCACCAGCGTCCTGCTGCCGGGCCGACCGGACAGCGTGATGATCCTGGGCGGAGGCTGCACTGGGTGCGGCCCGTACCCGTCGACCACCGACACGACCGAAATCACCGATGTGTTCAGCCTGGCGCCGCCTCATTGGTATCCCGGGCCGACGATGAACCGCGCGCGACGACATCTCAACGCGGTTCTCTTGCCAGATGGCACGGTGTTGGCCGTCGGGGGCCGCAGCGACGGCGAGGACCCCGGAGAACCGGTCCTGCCGGTCTACGAAGCCGAGCTCTACGATCCGCTGGGCCCGGCAAACCAGGGATGGCAGATCATGGCAGCCATGGCCCGTCCGCGCATGTACCATTCGACGGCATTGCTTCTACCCGACGGCCGCGTGCTATCGGCCGGTGGCACTTACGTAAATCCCAGTTTCCCCAGCGAGACGAACGCGGAAATCTACTCTCCGCCCTATCTGTTTCGCGGGCCTCGGCCGGTCATCATGGCCGCGCCGGAGAACGTCACCTACGGCCAGGAGTTCTCGGTTCTCACTCCGTCGCCCACCGACATTTCCTCGGTTGTGCTCATGAGGCCGGGCTCGGTCACGCACTCAGTCAACATGGAGCAACGGCATGTGCCCTTGCAGTTCCAGCTCAGCACGCTTCCCGAAGGCCTGCTGGTCACTGCGCCGGCCAACGGGAACTTAGCCCCACCGGGATATTACATGCTGTTCATCCTCAATGGGCAGCGGGTGCCGTCCGAAGCGGTCATCCTCCATCTGGGTGCGGACGAGGCTTGCTGCTCGGCCACGGCCGCGGGGGCGTGCCAGAATATTCCCCCCGCCGATTGTACGGCCCAGGGCGGGACGCCTTTGGGGCCGGGCGCCATGTGCCAGGGCACCGGCTCGTGTTGCTATGACATTACCGACGATCTCTGCCTGTTCGACACCTGCCTGGATCAGGACGGGGCCTGCTGCGCGGCCAACGGCGGCGTTTTCCAAGGCGTGGGATCGACGTGCGGGATCGAGGCCTGCTGTATCGACGGGCTATGCTGCGATCTTGATGCGGATTGCTGCGTAATCTCCGGGGGAGTTCCTGCGGGTCCAGGGACTTCCTGCGCCCACGTCGAAGGCGCCTGTTGTTACGATGGCGACGGCGACTCCATCCCGGAGGTCTGCATCATTACCGACGCGACTTGCTGTGCCGACCTGAACGGATACTTCCACGGTGCAGGCACGACGTGCAGCCCGAACGTCGGAGCTTGCTGCTTCGGCATCGTTTTCGGTATGTGCCATGACAACATAAACGAAACCTGTTGCCTCGCCATTGAGGCGGGATTGTTCGTTGGAGATGGAACATTCTGCCTGGGCGACGGGAACGGCAATGGGTTTGACGACGCCTGCGAAACCGCGTTATGCACGCCCAACCCCGCCGGCAACGCCTGCAACCCAACCCAATGCCCCAACAACCAGGAGGTCTGCCTACCCACGAAAATCAAATGCACGCCCAGCGGGGCCGCATGCACGATCATCGATTGTGCGTGCCAGGATCCGAATCGGTGTCACATCGATTTCCCCCACGGTTCGCCGATTCCCGCCTGCCTGGGCGGCTGCCCATTGGGAGAGGAATGCCGGGAGATCATCACGATCGACGCCGACGGCCAGTTCCTGCACATGTGCATGTGCGTGTCGCCGGAAGCTTGTTGTCTGAACGCCGACATCACTTGCCAGATGCGGCTGCCATCGGATTGCCTGGCCATCGGAGGCACGCCGCAAGGGCCGGGATCCACCTGTTTGGGCCACGAGGCCTGCTGTCTGCCCGACGGAAGCTGTACGTTCGTCGACGCCGTCTGCTGCGACGACCTGGGCGGTACCCCCCAGGGATCGGGCTCGATGTGCCCGGGTATCGCGCCTGGACCGTGCTGCTACGATATCACGGATGACTTCTGCATCTATGACACATGCGTGGATGGCCAGGACCCGCTCTGCTGCGCGGCCAGCGGCGGGGTTCCGACGGGCGACGATGGGACCTGTGGGAGCGAAGCTTGCTGCATCGACGGACTTTGCTGCGATATCAGCCCCGCCTGCTGCGTGATCTCCGGGGGTGTGGCCGGCGGACCTGGGTCGTCCTGTGCCGGTGTGCAAGGGGCGTGCTGCTACGACGGCGACGGGGACGGCATCAACGAAGTCTGCATCATCGCTGATGCCGCGTGCTGCTCCGACGTGGGCGGTTTCTTCCACGGCCCCGGGACCACGTGCAGCCCCAGCTTTGGAGCCTGCTGCTTCGGTTTCACCGGCGGGTCGTGCATCGAGATGAACGAATCCTGCTGCGGCGATCTCGAGGCCGGAACCTTCCTGGGTAACGGCAGCGTGTGCCTCGGCGACGGAAACGGGAATGGTCTGGATGATGCTTGCGACTCCAACGCCTGTGCGCCCAACCCGACGGGACTAGACTGCAGGCAGGGCCAATGTCTGCCCAATGAATCTTGCCGGCCAAGTAAGATCCGCCGCAACGTTGACGGCGACCATCGGATCATTGACTGTGAATGCACGCCGTTCGGCGCCAACTGTCACGTCGAACTCAATCCCGACAACCCCATCTTCGGGCAACCGGTCTGCTTCGGCGTTTGCCCTCCAGGACAGGTTTGCGAGTTGGTAAGTTCCGGGGCGATCGACGGCACGATCGACTACATGTGCATCTGCCGGGATGAGAACATGCCCATACCTTGCGGGCCCGACGCCGCAAACGATGCCTGCTTCGGCGCCTGCCCACCGAATTTCGCGTGCGTCCCCACGGTCATTCGTCGGGACCCGCTCAATCCGGGGTTTAACGCCGTTGTCGCGTGCGACTGCCGCATTCCGGATTTGTGCCGCACGGCCTTGGACAACAGCGGCGATCCGATCTGCCCCGGCTTCTGTCCGGGACCGATTGCCTGCAACCCGTACACGGTTCCCACGCCGGCCTTCCAGGAACTTCTCCAATGTGCCTGCTTCACCGAAGGGTGTTGCTTCCCGAGCGGCGGTTGCCAGAACCTGCCGCCGGAACTCTGTCGCGCCGCGGGCGGCGAGCCGCAAGGATCGGGACCTGGCTGCACAGCACGGGCGCCATGCTGCACGCCCGCCGGCCGGTGCCACATGGTTGATCCGCTTTGCTGCGATGAGTTGGGCGGAACCGTAACGCCGGGAATGGTCTGTGTTATGTATGGCGACATCACCCCGAAACCGGATGGTGACGGGTTTGTGGACGTGGGCGACGTCTTGAAGATGCTGGACGGCTTCTCCGACCCCTCGCTATGTCCACAGTGCGATATTGCGCCCTGTTGCGGCGACGGCTTCATCGACGTGGGCGACGTGCTGGCCGTACTCGATGCTTTCGCGGGCGACCCGCGTTGTCCGGATCTCCCGTGCCCCTGCGATGGGCCGTAGGAAGAACAGACGCACGCTTCGGGATCAATGTCCGCCGGTTGTTTTGCCGGCGGGACGATCCGAAGCCCCCGGCGAGCCAAACCTCTAAAGAGGGAAGAGCGACGTCAAAAGCTCTCCTACCTCTGATCTTTGGGGTGGTGCGGCTCGCCGGGGGTTTTTCTTATTGGGGTGGAGTAGCCAAAACGCCAAAACGCAAAAATAATCGACCATCGGCAATCGGCGATCTCTTGCACTCGGGATACGCGCTTCGTAGTTTGACTGTCCCCCATGAACCGGCTCTCGCTTTTTTCGATCCGAAACCCCAAGGCGGTGACGGCCATGGCCATCCTGATCACCGTTGCGGCGGCGCCGGGCATGTTATGGTTGCGGCTTCGGGCGGATGGTCAGGCGCTGGTGCCCCAGGAAGCCGCCGCGGTGGAAGTGGACCGCGGCGTCCGCTACCGATTCGGCGTTCATGATCTTGTTGTCCTGTACATTAGGGCCAACCACCCAGACGGAATCTTCAATCCCCACACGCTGAGTCTCATTGAGCAGCTCACCGAGGAACTCAAGACGCTGCCCGACATCGTGCCGGAAGATGTCACCAGCTTGGCCACGGAACGGGGGCACCGCGTTCACCCCGGCACGATCCAGTTTCGCCGATTTCTCGAACCGCCTCCGGTCACGCCGGAGGACCTTCAACGGCTTCGCGACGATCTGCGCGCCATCCGACTTTACAGCGGCACGCTCGTATCCCGCGACGAACACAGCGCCGCCGTCCTCGCCGGCGTCTTAAGCGGATGCGACCGGCCCGCCCTGATCGCGGCCATTCTAGAGTTGGTGGCCGCCAAGGGCCCTATTTCAGAAGAAATACACGTGATCGGCGCACCGGCGGCAGAATCACTGCTCGGAACGCACATCCTCGAAGACCTCGGGGTGCCGGCTTCTATGTTGGGCCATCATCGGCAATCGGCAATCGGCAATTGGAAATCTACGGTGGGCCTCGTTCCGATTTCCCTTGCGGTCATGTTCATGGTTTTCTTGGCCTGTTTTCGGAGTCCGATCGCGGCATTGCTGCCGCTTGCGGAAGTCGGCGCGTGCCTCATTTTTGTCTTCGGCTTGATGGGCTGGACGGGCGTGCCCGTGTATCTGACCATCGCGGTTCTTCCCGTGATCCTCACTGTCGTGGGAGTGGCCGATGAAATCCACTTATTCAAGCGTTATTCCGCGCGACTACGCGACCAAATAGACGAGAGTCACCTTGAGGCCCTGACCGTCACCGTCCAGGAAATGACTCTGCCCGTGGTGAAGGCCTCGGTCACCACGGCCATCGGTTTTCTCTCGTTCGCAGCCTCGCCCATGCCACCGGTTCGTGCCTTTGGCGTGTTTACGGCGGTGGGTGTTCTGTTTTGCATGATCTGGTCGCTCACCGTCATCCCTGCAACCTTGGCGGTCATTTCACCGGCTCGGTTTACTCCGCGCGGGCCGGAAACGCCCAGACGTGAGGCCGAAGCGCAATCCGCAATTTATGCCCGATGGGCACGGGCCGTCGTTCGGCACCCAGTCTTGACTTTGATCCTTTGCACAGCCCTTGTGACCCTTTCTCCGCTGGGATTGAAACACATTGTTGTTCAGGACAGTTGGATCGACGGGTTCGCCGGGGAGAGTGCATTTCGAAAGGCCATGGATCGTTTCAACGATGAATTCTTGGGGATGCACGTGTTACTCTTGGCCCTCGAATCATCCCCCGACCGAATCGACGGAGAACTGCCCGGAGACTCGATCGATCATCATCACATCCGATTACCGTCCGATGCCGTTGCCGCCGACCCTCGATCTTTGCCCGGCCGGCGCATCAAAATCGTCCGTACGACCGGCGGTACGGAAGAACCGCCGCACCGGCGCCAAACTCTTCAACCGCGGCCCTCCGCGCCCGCGCCGCCGGGACTACTCGACACCTGGCATTCCTGGATCACCGAGGCTCAGCCAGAGGGCGACGCAATCGTCCTTCGTTTCCCGAAGAACCACGGCTCTCCGAAATTGAGTATGCAGGTCCGGCCCACCGAGACATTCGAATTTGAAATCCAGAGCGCCCCCATGCTAAGTCCTGAAGTCATCAACAAGATCGGAGCGTTCGAACAGTTCGTCGATGCCCAGCGCGAGGAAACTGTAGGTGGCGTTCTGGGTCCAGCCGTCTTACTCAGGACGACCAACCTCATCAGCCGCGGATTGAACGAGGAATACCGAACCATCCCGGACACCACCGATCGTGTCGAATGGCTATGGCAGCAATACGGACGCGTCCGCGGTGAATCCCGCTTACGGCAGGTGGTCGATGAACGCTATACGCGAGGCCTCATCACTGTGTTTCTCAAGAATGCCAACTTCGTGGACGTGGGCCGCCTGCTAAAAAAAATCCGCGACTACGAAGAGGCACAGCTACGACCGCTGGGCATGAGGGTCGAATTCGCAGGCGACGTGGCCGTAAGCCAAACCTTGATCGACGCGATCGTCGCCACGCAGGTGCGCTCCGTATTGGGATCGCTGGTCGGAGCGCTGCTGGTGATGGCACTTCTCAGCAAGTCGATCTTGTGGGGCGTGCTCGCCCTGATCCCATGTTGCCTGGCGGTGCTGATGAACTTCGCGGTCATGGGGTGGGCCGGTATCCCATTGGGCGTGGCCACTTCGATGTTCGCCGCCATGACCCTCGGGATCGCCGACGACTACGCCATTCACCTTTTGGAGCGGTACCGACTCCTGGTCAGCCGGGGTCGGGACAAACTGGCCGCCATCGTCGATGCGCTCCGGCAGACCGGGCCAGCCGTTTTCGTGGATGCTCTGGGAGTGGGTCTGGGCTTCGGAATCTTGAGCCTCTCGCAGGTGCCCGCCAACGCCCGGCTTGGCGGCTTGGTGATCCTGAACCTGGTGATGTGTTTCGTCGCTACACTAACGATCCTGCCGGCCCTTGCATCCATCCTGCCGCCCCCTCGTGCGAAGCCTCCGGGGGTCGCGCTTCGCTTGACCTTCCGGTAACGAGCAGGAAGGCCTGCGGCGTTCCGCGCGACCGCCTTGATCGGAAGTTGTCACCGAATCCTGTTTGGTCGCGGCCAAAGCCCACCCAAGTCAGACGAGGACGTATTGGATTTCGCCCGGTTCGGCGGTCGTGTCGGAGAGAGTGAATTCCGGCTGGCAGAAAGGTTCGGCCAAGTCCAGGATCAGGGCGACCCAATCGCGCTTGATGGCCGCGCGGGAGCTGGAACCGATGCCATTGGCCATTTTCATCAGCAGAGGGGCGATGGGGCGAAGGCCGATCTCCCAAATCTGCATGTGGGTCTTGGCGGTAAAGGGCGTCTCGCGGTCGATGACCAGTCCGGCCGCTTCAAAACGTGATTCCCACACGGCGCGGCTGGCCAACGTGGGCCAGGAGTCGAGACGGTGGCCGATGATCCGTTCCAAGAACCGATCGCCCAGCTGCCGGTGATTCCGGGCCAGCGAGTAACGATGAAATGAATCCAACTTGACCTGCAAGATCACCTTGCCGCCGGGTGCCACGATGCGACGCAGCTCAGCCAGGAAACCTTCGATGTTTGTGAGCCAGTACGCCGCGTTGCAATGCACGGTCTGGAAAGTGCCGGGCGGCCACGGAAGGGCGTGATTGTGATCCTGCTGAACCAACTGCCCGTAGAGCTTCAGTCGCCCGGCCTTGGTCAGAAAAGCCGGCTTGACGTCGGTGCCCAGATCGATGGTCGTGGGAGCCGGGTAGCGGATCGGCGGACGGTAATCGTCGGTCACATGATCGAACATGTCCGCCCGCGTATCGGCACCCTCCGGCAAAGCGGCCGACGGCCAGAACACATCGAAGGCTGGATCGAACAGCCCGCCATGGTGGAGGAAGCTGAAGATTCCGTCGCCGCAGCATAGGTCGGCCGAGGGGCGATCGAACGTGCATTGCGCCAGCGCTTCGCTGCGAAGGGTCATCCACAAGGCATTTTCGGGACGCAGCCAGTAGGCCTCCAGAAAGCGCCCCAGCATCTCTTTTTGGCTGGGACGAACCTGGCGCGTGCCCGTGGAGCCGGCGGCGGCTAGGGGCATACCGCCTCCTGAAGGACGTCGCCCACTTCCGCGGCATCCACGCGCGGAAGGGACAAGTTATGGCACCGCGTTCGCACGCATGCCCGTTCGGTCGTAAAGGCGAACTCAAAACCGGCCTCGCGGCAGGCCTCGAGCGTGTCGTCATTGAATCGGCCAAAAGGAAACGACAGCGGTCGCGACTCATTTCCCAACCGATCGGCCAGCAATTGCGCCACACGGCTCATGTCCGCGCGGCGCTCCTCGTGTGACAGCCGCGTGTAGGGTTCGTGGGCGTAGCCATGAGCGCCGATGGTGTGTCCCATGGATTGCATCGTGCGCACTTCTTCCCAGTTGAGGTACCACTGCCTCGCCCAATGCCGCGATGAGCCCCATTGCTTCTCGAAAACCCGCTCGACCGCATCGCGCCGGATATCCACCGGCAGTGCCATGGTCAGAAGATACTTCAGATGCGCCCGGGCGGGCGGTTCGTAATGCCAGGTCGTTTCCGCTGCGTAGCGGTCCACCAGGTCCATCCAGCTCCTGCCATCCTCCCGATCAGGCAACACGGCCAACAGTTCGTTCAGCAGTGTGGCGTCGCCCAATCGCGAAAGCAACAGGTGCACGGCATGGGCACTGAGCATGCGCGGGCGGTCCAACACGGCCCCCGGCACGAAGAAGAGCCCTCGCAATCGGCGCCTTTCGAGAGCCGGAATCACGTGTTGCCAATGGTCTTTAAGGCCGTCGTCGAAAGTGAGCACGAACGAACGCTCTGGGGCTGTGCGACTCCCGCACAGCCAATGATGAAAGCCGAGCCAATCGAGGGGCTCCATCATCTGGCAAAAGGCATCGAGCTGCTTTTCGAATTGCTGAACCGTCAGGCCGCGTACGCCGGCCTCATCCATCCCCGCGCTCTGGCGCACGTAGTGATACATGACCACGAGACATCGCGAAGCGGTTTTAAATTGGAAGTGCCGCGGGTCATTGGCCCACGGCGAATAGAGCCTGGTGAGCAACGATGGATACGCCGTAGGGCACGCTTGGGGCGCGGCATGGGTGGCATGCCCCCTTTGATGATGGCCATCGATGGCATGAGTGGCATGCCCGCCTCGCAAGCGGGCATGAGCATACCCAACCGTATACGATCTCCTCACACTGCCCTTTATCGGTTGGGTGACACCACTGGTCTATACTGGAAACCTCCCGGCCACAACCTGGTACGGCGCCAGGTGCCATGCCTAAAGCCGAAAGGCGCGGGCATGAGATCGCCCGCTTGCGCCTGGCCATGGCACCCGATGCGTAGTTAGGTCACGGACTTTTTGGGAAGGAGGGCGAGGAAGATCAACATTGGAACCAACGCCACTCGGAACCGCGGGTCAACTTGGGGCGACGCAACCAACAAGAGGGCCACAGAGCATACAAGCGGAAAATACCCCGCTGCCCAATGAACTCCCCCGCGGACCAACCGGACGATAACTGCCAGCAAGAGAAGTGTATAAAGGCCGCCTATCGCGGCGTTCTTTGACCGCGATGGCGGGTCAAGGCCGTGGTAGGAGAGAAACGCCAGGGAAAGCGGGAAAGTCAGATTGTCGACCATGCGTGCCGCATAGCACACGATCGTTTCCAGTGGCGACTCGGTGAATTCCGACCAGGCGACCCGCGTCAGCGCCCTGGACACTTCGAAGCCATCGAGGGTCGTTCGGTTGCCCTGAGCCAGATTTCGCCAGTGCAATTGCGCGATTTGGTCCGGCGGCAAATGCGCGAATCGCGACCGTAGCCGCGCATCAATCGAATCCCAATGCGAATGCGGCCAGTCAGCCTTGGCGGGGTCCAGCGACGTTTCCAGATACCGATCGGCCGTGCGTCCGGCACGCCAAAGGGCCACCTCCGTGCCCTTGAAATACACGAGCACGATCCCGCTTTGATGCGACAAGGCGAAGTGGCCGGCGACGAGCTTGTTTCGTGCCATCCACGAGCCGACGGTCAAGACAACCCCAAGCGCGAACACAACGGCGCCGCGAAGCATTCTGGTGTTGGAAAACGATGGCCTCGTGGTCGCCACCGTTGCGGTTTCCGGTTGTGGCGGCACTTCTTGCTGGCGAGCAGAGCCAACACGAAGGTGCCGTAGCCATGTGACAAGAAGCTGGCCGAGCAAGGCCACGGGCACCAAGACGGCCAAAGGCCAGATCAGGACGAGGAACCCCGACGCGAGCCCGGAGGCCGCAAAGCAGATTGCTCGATGCGTTTCCTTGGCGCGATTCCACGCGTACCCGGTGAGCAGCAAGGCGGTGACAAACCAGGTCGTGGACATCAGCCATAGGGAGTAGAGCACGCCATAGGGTTCCAGCGTGAAGAGCAGGCCGGCCGCCATCGCCCGGCGCTTGCCCAAGGAGCTTTGCGAAACACGATAAAACAACAGGATATTGAGGACGGCCAGCGCTTGTTGGGCGATCACCAGCCGCGGCGGTGAGTCGCCCAGCAACAACATCAAACCCGCCAGAAACAGCGGATAGCCCGGCGTTCGCCACGTATCCGGCTGCAACGGCGGGGCATCGCTTTGGCTAAACGTGTGCTCGTAGGCCAAGTTCCGAGCGATTCGATAATACTCGCCGCAATCAAGCGAGCGGAACGCATAGGCATCCATCCGGCCCGCCCGAAATTGAACGAAAAAGAGCGCTCCGGCATGTACGATCACCCCGCCGGCCAACAACAAAGCAAGCGGCCGATTGAGAGCGGATCTCAAAACCCGTCTCCCCCGGCGGGGGAGAGGGCCGGGTGAGGGGGTGCTCTGTCCGTGCGCCACAGGAAGCCCATTATAAACGTCGAACCGCCAAAACGCCGAAGGGCCGAAACCGACGTTTTTTCACCGCTTAGGAGTCGCACAGGAATAACATAAACGAATCGATTCGCGAAAGCTGAGCAAATAGGGGCGATCCGTAAGAACAATCGTGTAAGTAATTCATGCGCGATTCCTTATAAAGCAGTGCCACATGGCGCGGCCGACTCGGGGGCGTATTCGGGGACTAGGCTTTTCATTTCCGACTGAAGCAGGGCGGCGTCGTGCGATTGGGCGGCGCGGATCAGCCGTTGGATGCCCTCGCGTAAGGGCTCGCCGTCTTCGTTGCGGTGTTTCCAAATGCCGATCTTGGGATGGCCCGTGTCGCCGATGTGCTCGCCCTTGGCCGAAAGCTCCTCGAAGAGCTTCTCGCCCGCCCGCTTGCCGGTGAAGACGATGTCAATGTCAACGCCCGGCCGCAGGCCGCTGAGGGTGATCATGTCTCGGGCAAGGTCGAGGATGCGGACCGGCTCACCCATGTGCAGCATGAAAATCTCGCCGCCCTTGCCCATGGTTCCGGCCTGGAGCACCAATTGGGCGGCCTCGGGGATGGTCATGAAATACCGCTGCATTTCGGGATGCGTGACGGTGACCGGGCCGCCTTCGGCGATCTGCTGCTTGAAGATCGGCACGACGCTGCCGCTGCTGCCCAGGACGTTACCGAACCGGACTGTGACAAAATGCGTGTCACCCCGGCCCGTGAGGCTCTGCACGAATAGTTCGGCGATGCGTTTGCTGCAGCCCATCACGCTGGTGGGATTCACGGCCTTGTCGGTGGAGATCAGCACCATGCGGTCCACGCCGAAGCGGAGGCAGGTCTCGGCGATCGTCATCGTCCCCACGACGTTGTTCTTTACCGCCTCGCCGGGATTTTGCTCCATGAGGGGAACGTGCTTGTGGGCCGCGGCGTGAAAGACCACCGACGGCCGTTCCTTGCTGAAAACCTCTTCCACACGCGCGGGATCCACGATGTCGCCGACATAGGGAACGATCCGCAGGCCGGGATGGGCTTTGCGCAATTCGCGTTCGATCTCGAACAGGCTATTCTCGGCCTGCTCAATCAGAATTAGACGCTCCGGCTCGAAACCGGCGATCTGCCGGCACATCTCGGAACCGATGCTCCCGCCGGCGCCGGTGACCAGGACGCGGCGATCTCGCAGCGACCGGCCGATTGCATGGGTATCGAGTTCCACGGGCTCTCGGCCGAGTAGATCGTCGATGTCCACGTCGCGAATGCGGTTGACCTGGACGCGGCCCTCGATGAGGTCCGCCAGAGCGGGCACCGTTCGGAAGCGCACGCCGGCGCCCTCGCATCGCTCCACCAAGGCCCGAATGGTCTTCGGGGTGGCGGAGGGCAAGGCGATCAAAACTTCCTGCACATCCTGGGCTAGGCAGACTTCGCGGATTTGCGACGTTCGACCGAGGATTTCCACATTGTGAATCCGCCCGAACAGCTCGGGCACTTGATCGTCCAGGAACCCCACGCACGCATAGCGCTCGGTCCGCATGCGGGGCAGTTCCCGAAGCACGCCCTCGCCGGCATCCCCGGCTCCCACGATTAAGACCCGTGTCGGTTTCCCCGCCCGTTGCGGCTGAAGCTCTTCATAATAAAACCGAACCAGCACCTTGGCGGCGCAAACGAACACAATCGTAGCCGCCCAATCAGAGAGGAAAACGGATGACTGTCGAAGCCTGGGCACCGGATCTTGGTCGATGAGCCGCGCTCCGAAGGCCGATTCCCAGATGTTCTCCAGCAAAAAGTAGATCGTCAGAAAAGCAAACGAGGCTACCAGCGAAGTGCCGACCACCTCAAACAGATCCCGCAAGCCCACGTATCGCCACGAGCTGCGATACTGCTTGGCCCAGAAGAACACGAGCACTTTGATGGGGACGGCAAGCGCGGCCAGCGGCACGAATAAGTCGGAAGCCCAAAAATAGACCCCCTCCGGACGCCGGACACTCCAGCGAAAATTGTAGGCCAGCAGAAAAGCGCAAAACAGCGCCAGGGTAAAGAGGACGGCATGCACGACCACGAGAGTCGGCAGTCGGTAGCGAATCGCCACACCACTCCACCAGGCACCTGTTGCGGGCTGGCGCGCGCGCAAGCTCTGCTGGCCGCTCTCACCGGCGGGCCAGAGGGTCTCGCCTTTTACCCCCTCCACGCTATCCACACTCGGACCTCACAGGACTGACGCCGATCTCGGCGGGAAACACGGTTCTTGCCTAATGCCCTGACTTACGGGGTCTATTGGTTATGTTGCCGCGAACGCACGGCACGCATTTGCTCCGGCCAGGCGGCGAACGGACTCTCGGGAAACCGCTTGCGGATCGCGGCGGCGGCAAACACGGCCTCGTCGCGGGCGCCAAGATACCACAAGGTCAGTACATGCAATGCGATGGAGCGATCATCGCCGGCCTCTGTTTGAGAGTTGTACTTGCATCGAGCCAGAACCTCGTCGGCGCGGGCTTCGCTCCCGTAACGGGCGCGCAAATCGAGGTCCAACGCAAAGGCGCTCTCCCCTTCCCTCGCTAGTTGATCCAGCAAACCGGCTGCTGTCCGAAGAGCACCGAGTGTCACGTGGCACACCATCGCGGCAACCCGAGCTTCCGTATCGCTGGGATCCAGAGTGGCCGCACTAAGAAAGGCCCGGCTGGCGATCCGGTAGTTTCCGTCAGAAAACCACCGCCACCCCTCTTGCTTAGCCTGAATGGGGAGATTCGTGGCCTCCCTGGTCAGCCGTTGTTCAAGTGTCGAGGTCGGCGTCTCCGGGGTATGCGCCGGGACGGGCGCCTCAGCCCATGATTGAGGCGTCATCAGACCGGGCATGGTCCCAAACGATCGGAGAAGGGCGCGCTGAACGGGCGTCGCTTGCTGAGTGGCACGAATCAGCCCCACTCGGCGGTGGAACGCCGCTGCAACACCTTCCATCCGGCGGTCTTGCGTTCGATTGTCGAACCCGCCGTACTGCGAAAAGATGAAACGCCTAATGCGGGCCAGGCGGTCTTCCATCGGAGATATCCGGCCGGCCAAGAGAGTGGCGGCGGAAGGGCGATCCACGGAAGGTGAAAGAACTCCTAGCGTTGGCATGGGAGAATGAGAAAAACCTAAGGGCGATTGGTTGTAGCCTCGCGCAGCGCTCGGGCCACCGTTTAGCTGCAAACCGATGGGGCGCCGGCTCGGAGTCGGGGGCGGCGCGGCATTCCCGTATTCGTCTTGAACGGAAGTTGGCGGCGAGGTCGCCTGGGCGCCCACCTCGCTCGTTACCACCAATAGTAAGACCGCCCCTACCAATCCCGGGTAGAGGCATCCAAAAGCATTCGAGTTCTTGGGCATGGTTCGAAAAAAGGCGCAGCAGTTTTTGGCTATTGTCCGTTGAGCATTAGATCGGCAGATGCCCGTCCCCTCGCTAGCCGAAATCCTCGGAATCCGAAGGCCGGCTCCGCTCTCGATCCCATTCTAACCTTTTTGCCGAAAAAACGTTACTTGTTCTCTCTGCCGGCGGATCGCTGCGCCGTGGTCGGGATGGCCTCCAATCGGTTCTGCAGTTCGTTGAACAGCATCCGAATGGGCTCGAATACTTCATGCGTCATTCGCTCCGCAACGGGGACCTGGGTCAATTCTGGTCCATGGGATTTCACGTACCCCCTCGCCCGGTCCAACAATTCGTCGTGCACCGAGCGGGCGGCAATGAATTGCCCGGGATCGAGTTCAAAACGCCGCGAAAAATCCAACACGTAAACGAACCAGGTCGATGGATCATAGACCACCCATCGCCCTGGAATCTTCCCCATCCTCGCCTCTTCCACGAACGCCGCCGGAGGAATCGAAGGCGGCGGTGCCGCGGGCACCTTTTCTTTGGGCTGGTACTGCGGGAGATCCTCCCATCCCCACTCGGAAGGATTCCATTCACCCCTCGCCCACCGCTCCGTTGCATCGTCCAGGTAACGACGCCGCTTCTCATAGCTGCCTACGTCTCGCTCCAGGATTTCGCGTCGGTCCGGGGGCAGAGCGGCCTTGAGCTCATTGATCATTCGGTCAACGGACTCGTTCATTTCCTTGAGCAGGGGTTGGCCCTCCCGGACCCATTTTGCCACTTGTTCCGCGGTGAAGGGTCGGCCTTGCAACTGACCATCCAGGAATTCCTGCGTGTGCTTTAGGATCGTGCCGGCGTTCCGCACGACGAATCCACCGGCCTCGCGCACGACTGACCATCGCAGCCGAGCGGCTTGCTGGGCGGACATCCCATAGCGTTCGGCAGCGCGGCGCGAGATCAAGTCAATTCGCTCCATCACCTGCCAAGGCGGTATGGCCGCGACCTCTTGCACGAGTTGCAAGGCGAAGCGGTCCGATTCATCTCCCCAGCCGTTCTTGCGCCACATGTTCTCCATTTGCCGCTGGATTGCCGGATACTCCTGGTTCCAGTCGAGTTGTTTGGCCTGTTCCGCCAGCTTGCGGTGAAAGTCGAGCAGTTCATCCGTCGCCGGAGGACCGGGTGTCGATTGCGCGTCCGCCGCGCTTGGCGGTGCCAAAAGAACAATGGCCGCGAGCATGTGTGGCACCGCTTTGCAAACGGTGAAAACGCGCCTGTGGCACTCCTTCGCAAGCGGTGAAACCGATGGTTGAAAACCGGCGCCACACGGCTCCTCGTCTTGCGGCCCGGCTAACGCCTCCCCGGCCGCACATCGCTCACTGAGTCGATGTTCGTGCAACAAACCTGACATCACAGACAATTATATCAAACGGCGTAGTGGCCGGATATGGATTTCAGCAAGATCAGACAGAAACTGCCCGCCTGCGGGCCCTATCGGGTTTGCCTCCTTATCGAGAACCGCCTGAGGGGGCGCACACTCTTGGGCGATTTGTCACCATCTTGCGGCACTTCCGCGCGTCGCGCCTGCCGCCAATACCAAGGCCGGAGCGACTGCTGCCCTTGACGAGCAATGCCGTCGAACGCGGGAACCGCCGTTTCCGCAAGGCCCAGCGCAGCGTCTATTTCCGTCCGTACGGCCGCGCACATCCGCCAGCGCATCGCCCTGAACATGGAACGAGATCAACGCGCACCCCACAAGATGACGACTCGGACCCTGCATCTCTCACGCACCGGAACCGGATGACCGCACCAATGATGCTACAGTCTCGAAAAATGGCCGCCTTTATCGAAGTCGCAGGCCGCGCCGACCGATGCGAGGTCGAGCGCATCCGCCGCGGCGCGTGGCCACGAGCGTGAAACTTGCGCGAAGGCCACCGGTTGAAAACCGGTGCCACAAGCACAGAAAGCACAAGGAGAACCGCATTGATGCCTACCCGACCTCGCGCGTCATTGACGGGCGGGGACGCCCATCCCACCCATTTCATTGTGCGAAGCGCACGCTCATCGGGGTAAGCGCGAGATCACCGTTGCGGGACGCAGGATGGGGCGACAGGGGGAACGGTCAGGGGAAGGGGGCGCCGACGCGGGATTGGAAGGCGGCGTAGTCGCGCAGGTCCACCCACGAGTCGCCGCTCAGCTTGGCCAGGTTACAGCCCAAGGGCGGCAACACGCCGGGTCCGGCAAGGCAAGC